>Ga0114983_1000804_pt1 | contig 12904 bp, 14 predicted proteins | sample Shrwel_input2_RT_FD_87182 | JGI IMG/M metagenome (GOLD analysis project Ga0114983, IMG submission 87182) | Subsurface microbial communities from deep shales in Ohio, USA - Utica-3 well 1 S input2 RT | ecosystem: Environmental > Aquatic > Deep subsurface > Shale gas/oil reservoir > Produced... | reverse complement strand
GTGAGGCATTCGAGAAGTTGATTTCAGAGCTTCCCGAGTCGACCTATACCGTGGTGTTGCTCTATCCCGACTATGCCACCGCAGACTATGGCGCCGATGCCTATGTCGAGTCGGCTCAGGCATTAAGCGCCGAGGAGGCGGCCGGGATAGTCCAGGCGATGGCCAGTGAGGCCAATGGGGGTGACCTACCAGCCGAGGACTTTCGGGTTTCCTTGGTGTTGCACGGTAATGTTGATGTGGCGCTGGATGCGACCTCCTTCGAGGCTTCGTCCGAGGAGGCTGTCGATGCCTAGCTACGTAGATCATCTGGTCGATAAAAACTGGCCTACTTGTCCGAGCTGCGAGTACAGCAACCTCAAGCAGGCATGTGTCGTACCTGACGAGACGGTGCTGAGGTTCACATGCCCGAGATGCGGCACGGACTATCGCGCCAAGGCCGAGGTTCAGATTGTCTGGTCAACATTCCGCTTGGATGAAGATGATGACGACATCGCTTCATCAGGGATGCCGCAAGAGGAGGGCGGTAATGCCTGACTTCGAGCGGGTCACCCGGACGCTGGAACGGGATCTAGTCGCTGACGATCCGGTAAAGAGTGCCTACGTGCAAGGAAAGCATGATGGCATTGACAAGGCGCGCAAGGAGATCGCCTTGACAGCCATCGCGTTGGCAGTAACGGCATTGATCGTCGTCGCCATTGCGTTCAAGCACTGACGAACCTTTCAATCCCGGTGTGCTCCGACCCGATGGGCCGGGGCCGCCTTCAACAGGAGTGCTATTTATGCATGGTCAGATAGACTCCTCCCAGACAACGACTGGGAGCGAGTCTGCAATGCCCACTTACAAAATCCACTATGGGGATCGGGAGACGTTGCCGACGCATATCGAAGCGCGGGCAAAAGAACTCGGTATCACCCCAGAGGAACTCATCCATCGCCTTATCTGCGACGGGATGCGCGATTACCTCGACAACGGCGAACCCTCCGAACTTGGCCATTCCCTTGAGGATTACCTGGTTCGTAACGGAGTGCTGAAGCCGAAGTAACTCGCACCACATCATAGAGCGCCCACAGGGCTGGAGGTTATATGTCTAATCTCACGGCCCTGGTAGGGGCTGTCGTGTTTGCTTGGCTGCCGGAAGATGAGGCCCCTCATCATCCTGGTCCCAAGTTTCGTCCTGTCCTCGTGGTGGATATGGATCTCGAGCGTAAGCAGTTATGCGTCGCCTATGGCACCAGCCAACGCGTCGATCGCTGTGGTCGTGGAGAGATCGTGTTCACTCCGAAGGAAATCGAGAAGCTCTCGAAGCCCACGAAGTTTTGCTTAGGCAAGGCCAAGTGGATTCCGCTATCGAGCAGCTACCTCTCCAAGACTGGCGAAGGGAAGAACGTCGCCTACCTCGGCCGTACTCCGGCCAATCGAGCTGCCGATCTGTTGAAGCGGCTCGAAGAGGTGGGGTACGCGTACGCCTGAGCCTTAACCCACCCCGGCGGGGCACTACCCCGTCCTGGGGTGGTGCTCCTTCGTTTTTCGGAGGAGCAAGTTCATGACGACACCGACTGAGCATGTCGAGGCGATGAAGACGCTGTGCGAGACCCTGAACGCCGACGAGACCATCCGGTCTGCCTGGGTCGACGACTGGGGCCGCTACAGCAACTTCGCCATCATGGTGGTGCCGGTGCATCACGATCGGTTCACGACGAATCGGCTCAAGGCACGGGTCCAGCGTAAGCTGCGCGGTACGGGCGCTCACCTGCGTGAGTGCTTTCCGCCGGAGCCGCAGTACATCTGGAACTCCTGCGAGCAGAGACGCGAGATCCGCGGCTACAACCGGGACTACTGGACGTTCGACGTGGACTATCGAGAATACGACGCCGCAAGCAATAGCTTCGCGGACTAGATGAAATGGGCCGTTCGCCGGTGGGGTTTAAACCCTCCGGTGAGCCGGTCTTCCTTCTACCCTTCCTTAGCAGATTCAGGATAGCGCCTCGTTCCACCGGGACGCTGCGCTGAGTTTGCAAGACGAGCCCGACAGCATCTTGAAAGTCGAGCCGCCGGCACGCCGGTAGATGCGCTCAAACTCACCCATTCGACCCATCCGGGTCGCATTCTATCCCGTCGGGAGGCAGCGCCAATCCTCCCGTAGGGGAGTCGTTGGCGTTACCTCCGTGGCGGGTTTTCAACCCACCGATACCGTGACGGGCTCTCGCCAGAGCGCGCCGGTACCGGGCGTTCCGGGAGGGTCCGACGCGGACCATCCCTACGCTCTTACTGGAGGTAGCAACGATGACCATGAAATCACTCTCTCCGCAGTCCGTTAGCTTGGAAGTGCTGCTTGAGAAGTACGCCAAGGGCGGAGAAACCTCATTTGATGATGTCTACGATCGGGTTGCTCAAGGCCTGGCTGCCAATGAAGAGGTGCCCAGCGATTGGGTCTCCGTCTTCCGTAATGCGCTAACTTTGGGTTTCGTGCCGGCCGGGCGGATCATGTCCGCGGTGGGTACCGATATCCAGGCCACGCTGATCAACTGCTTCGTGCAGCCGATCGGCGACTGCATCGACGGCTTAGACGCCGATGGAAAACCCGGGATCTACACCGCCCTTGCAGAAGCTGCCGAGACAATGCGTCGCGGTGGTGGTGTTGGCTATGACTTCTCGGCCATTCGCCCCAAGGGCGCATTGGTCAAGGGTACGCATAGCAAAGCGTCTGGGCCGATCTCGTACATGCGAGTGTTCGACCGCTCGTGCGAAACCGTCGAGTCGGCAGGAGCCAGGCGTGGCGCCCAGATGGGCGTGTTGCGCGTGGATCATCCGGACATCGAGGCCTTCATCGACGCGAAGAATGACGCAGGGGAGCTGACCAATTTCAACATTTCGGTCGGCGTCACCGAAGCGTTCATGCAAGCCGTCCGTGACGATGAGGAGTGGGAGCTTGAGCACTCGGCGGAGCCGGCCGTCGATACGGATGAAACGTACAAGCGACGCGATGGAAAGTGGGTTTATCGCTGTGTCCGTGCCCGTGATCTATGGGATCGGATCATGGCCTCTACCTACGACCATGCCGAGCCAGGCGTGCTGTTCATCGATCGGATGAACAGTGAGAACAACCTCTACTACTGTGAAAAGATCGAAGCCACCAATCCGTAGCCATGCGGCCTATCCGTGAAAGCGGGTATGGAAAAACCCAATCTGATCGACTTGGAGGCCCCGGCGGGGGTGACAGGGCGGAACCCGAAAGGGACCGTGAACGACTGAGTGATTGGGCGCCCCACGGGGCGGTGCGACAGTCTGAACTCCCGTATAACGCATGAGCACGAGTAAGCGGGAGAGGAAACCTGAAGCGGTTTCCCGCCAGCCCAGGGCTGGTCACCAAAGTAACAGAGTGGTGGAGAACAGCCGTTGCCGGCCTATGCCTGCTGCGACTTGGGTTCGATCAACCTCACACGGTTCGTTCTAAATCCGTTCCAGAAAAACGCCTCGTTCAACTTCGACGCCTTCCGTCTGCTGATTCCGGCGGCGGTGCGCATGCTCGACAACGTGCTGGACGTAACGGTCTGGCCGCTGGAAAAGCAGCGTGACGAAGCGATGGCCAAGCGCCGCATCGGCCTCGGGTTCCTGGGGCTGGGCGATGCGTTGGTCATGCTGGGGCTTCGCTACGACAGCGATGAAGGACGTGCGATGGCATCGAAGATCGCGGAGGTCATGCGTGATGCGGCCTATCGCGCGTCGATCGACCTGGCGGCGGAGCGTGGCTCTTTCCCGATGCTGGATACCGAAAAGTATCTGGAGTCGGGGTTCGCCAAGCGGCTTCCTGAGCGGATTCGCAAGGCGATCGCCAAGCATGGCATCCGCAACTCGCACCTGCTGAGCATCGCGCCCACGGGCACGATCTCACTGGCGTTCGCGGACAATGCCAGCAACGGCATCGAACCGGCGTTTTCCTGGAGCTACAACCGGCGCAAGCGCACCGAGGATGGCCATAAGGACTACACCGTCGAGGATCACGCCTTTCGCGTGTTCAGGGAACAAGGTGGTGATACGGACAATCTCCCACCGGCGTTCGTCAGTGCCCTTAGCATTCGTGCCGAGGACCACGCGAAGATGATCGCCGCCGTGATGCCCTACATCGACACCTCGATCTCCAAGACGGTGAACGTTCCGGCCGACTACCCCTTCGAGGACTTCAAGGACCTCTACATGCAGGGGTGGAAGAGCGGGGCCAAGGGCCTGGCGACGTTTCGACCCAACGCGGTAACTGGGTCGGTACTGAGCGAGACCCCGAGCCCGACGCCGGAGGTAACCTCCGACATCGACGAGAGCGACCCGGATCGCCGGGTGCAGCTCAAGGAGGTGCCGGAGCCGCCGATGGCGTCGCTTCGCTGGCGCAAGCGTCCCAGCCTGCCGTGTGGGAATCCTTCCTGGACGTACATGTTGGAGCATCCGCATGGCTATCGCTTCGGCGTGTTCGTTGGGCATGTGCAGAACGGATCGGCACAGCCCTTCGAGGTCTGGGTCAATGGGGCCGAACAACCCCGAGGACTCGGCGCGCTGGCGATGTCGTTGTCCATGGACATGCGCTCGGAGGATCGGGGCTGGCTCAAGGCCAAGCTCGATTCTCTGGCCATGGCTCGTGGCGATGATGCGTTCCACCTGGCGTTGCCGCCGGAGGGTGAGATGACCCCGGTGCCCAGCCTGGTTGCAGGGTTCGCGCGCGTGTTGCGTGCTCGCTGCGAGCAGTTGGGTGCATTCGAGGTCGTAGGCCCGACGCCGGTTCTCGATGCGCTGATGAGCCCGAAGGAGCCGAAGACCGGCCCCGACGGCACCATGGCCTGGAGCGTCGATGTCATGAACTCCATGACGGAGGATGACTTCGTGCTCATGGTCAAGGAGCTGACGATGCCCGATGGCACGCGCCGGCCGTACTCGTGCTGGCTTGCTGGCGAGTATCCGCGCGCGCTCGATGGACTCTGCAAGAGCCTGTCGTTCGACATGCGGGTGCTCGATGTGGGCTGGATAGGCGGGAAGCTCTCGCAGCTTCTCGACTACGCCGAGCCCCGCGGGGACTTCATGGCAAAAAGCCCGGGGGAGGACCGTCAAGCGACGTATCCCTCCACCGTGGCCTACGTCGCCCGTCTGCTACTGCATCGCTACGCGATGCTCGGCCTGCTCGATGAGCAGGGGGCGCCGGTCAGTGCCATGGGATTGATCGTCAGCGAGGAAGCCAGCGAGACCGATGTGCCTGAGCCGCAACAAGCAAAGGTCACCGGTCGGTTGTGCAAGGAATGCAATCACCGTGCGGTGATTCGGCAAGGGGGCTGTAGTCACTGCACCGCCTGCGGCGCCGTCGGTGATTGCGGTTAAATCCACCTAACCCTCCACGGGCCGGTCGCGCGAGAGCGCGGCCTGTTCGTGGGGGCCTTTGATTGAGCGTTCTTCTGCGACGCCATGGTCAGTCGTGGCGTGGCGCAAGGACGATTCACTCGGTGCCTGGTTTGATGGGTGCCCATAAACGCAAGCTGCGCGTTTCCAAACAACCAGCCTTAAACCAATCCGACCAAGGGACACGTCCCAGGAGAAGGATATGCAAGTGAAACTCTGTTCAGACTGGAGGAGACGCTCGAACAACCGCTCGATTCCTTGTCGGCGGTGAAATACCCGAATCACTCGCGGTGGCAGAGGCCTGAAAGGGAAATATGCCCTTGGTGAGTGGGGGTTGCGAGCTATCCATCTCCACCTGAAACGCTAACCTCAACCCTAAATCCCCGTCTGGGGCGTACGCGCCCCGTCGGGGGAGTGGTGCGCCTCCCGTCGGATAATTCCCATGAGGAGGTACCCAATGGATGTCAGTTTTTCACAGCTGCATAAGTACGAAACCTGCGGTGCGGCGTACCAGTTCCACTACGTCCGCCGCCTTCGAGCCGAGGAAGTCTCTGCCAACCTGATATTCGGCAAGGTGCTGGATAAGGGGATGAGTGAGTTCATCCGGGGACATGCCCTTGGCGAGTACGTCGACCCACTGCCGATCTTCGAGCAAGAGTGGGATCGGGCGTTGAGCGAGACGATCGTCGATTTCTCGGCGACACAGAGCCCCAAGGATCTCCGAGAGACGGGAGCCGAGTTGGCCAGACAGTTCCCGGAATTCTGGGACAATTCAGGGCTGACCGCGCTCATTGGGCCTGGTGGCGAACCGATGGTGCAGCAGAAGCTCACCGTCCAGGTTGCACCCGGGATCAACCTGAGATGCTTTCTTGATGTGGCTGTACTCACTGAAGAAGGTGAGTCTGCGATCATCGACCTCAAGACAGCGCTTTCGCCGGCTCCAGATGCGGTTCTCCTTCTAGGGGAGCAGTTGACGGACTACCAGATCGCCGCTGAGGCCAACAAGGCAAAGCTTGGCATCGAGTCGATCAGCCAGGTGGGGTTCATAGAGCTGCTCAAGCGAAAGATCCCGAAGGCTAGCCAAGGCAGAGGTCCAGAGATCATCGGGCCGAGCCTCACGCCAGCCCGCTCCGAGGCTGTCATGGCTGAACGGCGCGCGAAGATCGACCACTTGGTCACACTGATCCGCAAGGGCGTGTTCTTTCGCAATCCAGGTATGGCGTATAACTCGCCTTGCTCGATGTGCGACTTCCAAAACCTGTGCTTGCACGGTGATATGGAGGGGCTGATCGAAGCCCCGAAGGGAAAGGCTCAAGCCAAACTCGCCGTTGCTTAATGCACCTCAATCCGCCTCGCCCCTAATGGGCGGGGCTTTCCAGGCGCTCCAGATCTTTCTTGGGACGCGTGGAAAGCCCCGTTTCACCCGTGTTCTTTGCAGAGCACACCAACGGTAGCTGGCCGTACTCAACCAGCACTCAAGTCTCAGTAACTCAACCCACCCCAGCCGGGGCCAGTCCCGGCGTGGGCTGCCCTTGGCTTATCAAAAAACCACCGAGAGGAGGGTCGCCAAGATGGCAGCACTAGCGGAATCGGTGAGCGGGTCGAAGGGGCCGCCACCGGACCAGATGGAGCTGGATCTTCCGGTGCTCTTCCAGGGCTACCGGCCAGCGAAAAAGCGAGCGCGAATGAAGCGTTCACCGTACAGCAGTGCTGATATGGCTCCGGAGCAGTTGGACCTATCTGCGTTGCTGGATGAGCTGATCGAAGAGGAAATCCTCGCCGAGCAGTTGGAGCGTGAAATCAATGCCGCCCAAGGCGAGCCGGAACTCGAACCGTGGACCCTCGACGACATTCGTCGCCTCCACGCTTTTGTTCTGGACCGCTCGTTGGAGGTATTGGCTGATACCCGCACCGGTCACGCGACGGTTCTGGAGATTCTTCACTGGATTAGCCAGTCCACGCGTAGCGGTGAAAGCGGCATCGCGTTCGTCACTTGTTGCGAGCTTCATGGCTACGACGCCAATGAGCTTAGAGAGCAAGTGTTCGCCGAAGTCGAGCAGCTTCGCGGCATCACGATCACGTAGCGGCTCAAACTAAAACCACCGACCCCAACGGGGGGCACACTCCCCGTATAGGGCGGGGTGTGCCTCCCATTTCTCAGACGATTGGAGGCAATAGAAAATGACTCAGGCAAAACACGTGCAGTTCGATATCGGTGAAACCTTCGGCATCGAAGAGGCAAAGGGTGCTGTCATCAACGGCCACGAGGATACGGGCAGCCCGTTCGTTCCTAAGGCCATCAATGGATACATCCACCGGCGTGAGCTGCTATCCGACATCATTGCCTGGCTGAAGACCGGTGAGGGTGAAGGATTGCTGCTCGTCGGACCAACCGGCTGTGGCAAGACTTCGGGGCTCACGCAGGTTTTCGCCGGACTTAACTGGCCCACTCAGCGCCTGACGGCTCATCGTCGTTTGGAGATGGCGGATTTCACCGGGCACTACACCGTGATCGATGGCGACATGGTGTTCGTGGATGGGCCGCTGGTCAGTGCTATGCGCTACGGCCATGCCTTCCTGCTCGATGAGATGGATATGCTTGACCCCGGTGTCGGAGCGAGCCTGAACACCGTCGTCGAGGAGGGCATGGTCGTCATCCCCGAGAATGGCGGTGAAGTCGTCCGGGCAGCCCCGGGTTTCAAGTTCATCGCTACCGCCAACACGGCAGGCAACGGTGACCGAACTGGGCTCTACCAGGCGACGTTGCGTCAGAACGCGGCGTTTCTTGATCGCTTCTGGGTCGTCGAAGTCGATTACCCGACGGTCGAGCAGGAAGCCCCGATCCTCGCCAGTGCTGCTCCGTCCGTACCGGACTGGGTGCGCGGGAAGATGATCGAGGTTGCCGGCGAGCTGCGTGGGCTATTCATCGGCGAGCTGGATGGCCCGCAGATCGAACTGCCGATGTCCACGCGCTCATTGGCGCGCTGGGCACGATTGACTAGTACGTTCCAGGGCGTGCGGAAAAGCGGGAAGGACCCGGTTCTCCATGCGCTTGATCGGGCGTTCCTCAATCGGGCACAACCCGAAACCCGGGAAGCGGTGCATGGCATCGTGGCTCGAGTGATCGGTGATGACGTGAACTTCAAGTAAGGGGGTATCCATGCACGGGTACGAACTTGTCTATGAAGGCCCTGACTCACCGAACGGGAAGATCTGGCGGGTCATACCAATGGCAGACCGGTCGGGCCTTCGCATCGAGTACGGGGCGATGGGAGCGAAAAATCTTCGCTCCACGTTCGTTCCGGCGGCTCGGTGCGAGGACCGTAACTGTCTGACTGAAATGCGTCGTCGCGTCAGCAAGAAGCTTGGCGAAGGCTTTGTCGAGGTTCGCAATGACCTTGATCCGGCAGAACCATTATCGCAGACGAACGAAGCCGCCCCCGAGTCAGGCCCCGAGGTGCTTGCGCATGTCGCGTATCGCACCCTCGGCCAGTCCGACTTTCAAAGGCTGGCGGGTGAGTACCGCGATGAACTCGTCGAGATCGTAGAGGCGGCCGCTGTGGGCGCTACGCCCGCGACCGTCACTCAGCTCGAACCGGGGATGTGGACCGTTCGCGGTCCGCTCGCCGGGCAGCCAGGGACCATTGAGGAAACGGTGAAAATGAAGCTGGGGCAAGAGATCGAATCCAACCAGCGAGTGCTGGGCCTGATGATCTCTGCGCTGGCGACACGCTTCCCTGACCTGGTGAACCTGAGCGACGACGACGGTAATTCGATGCGCCCGCGTGAGCTGGCCGAACGCATCACCACGGACGCGGATGTGTTGGAACGCTACGGCATTACCCGGTCCATAAAACTGGGCCATTCTCCGCTAGGAGATTGGTTCTTCTGAAAAAGGAGTAAAAGGCTTGGTCCCGGGATATCCCGGGGCCTTTCCCAGCCGTCCTCGACGAGGGCGTCCCGGAAAGGCTCTACCACGTCTTCGTGGCACGGCACCGCCGACCGTGGCCCCCAGCAAGCGGCACTCAATCACCTGATGCGCGGCAGCGCGTATCTGGTCCCGATCGCGGGGAACGTTTTTCCCCGGTGGGGAGGACCGTTCCTCGCATTCCATCAATGAATAGGAGGAACGGTCCATGACCGAGCAAAGTAACGTGACTACCCAGACACTCGACTCTCTGGTCTGCGTCGTTCTGGATATTCACCTTTGGACGGGGCGGCGCAAGCTCACCCCGAAAGATCTTCAGAAAGTCGCGCCGGAGAACCTGCCACCGCAGGATCTTGCGTCGCTCGGCTCAAAGAAAATCTGCGATCCGGACGAACTCAACGAGTTCGCAAAGCTCAAGCGTCGCGCCGAACGGCTGCTTCTGGAAGCCGGCTACCGTTTCCTTGGTGGCTACGGGATTCCTGAGGAGAAGCTCGCTGAGGTGCGACGAGAGCTGAAGGGCTTGCAGGACGAGTTCGGTACTTACAAGAAGGGCTTTCTGGCTCGCTACGACCAAACGGTCGAGCAGTGGATCGCTCGTCACAAAGAGTGGGAGAGCATTATCCGGAAAGCGGCAACGCCGGTGGATGAGGTGGATGCCCGCCTGCGATTTTCTTTCCGCGTCTTTCGTGTCGCTCCGGCGGCCGTTCCCCTTGACGGGGAGAATGAGGCCGAGGAATCGCTGCTGGAAGGCTCATACCGGGGCATTCTCCGAGAGGTCGCTCGCGCTGCGGGTGAAACCTGGGAGAGATCCTACAAGGGAAACTCGGTCGTGACTCAGCGGGCATTGAGTCCGATTCGCAAGATGCGGGATAAGTTGAACGGGTTGAGCTTCATCGACGCGCGCATCTATCCCGTTGTCGAGCAAATCGACGAGACGCTCTCCGAGTGTCCCAAGGCGGGCAAGATCGAGGGAGCGCCGCTTCGCGGACTCAGCGCACTGGTGCTATTGCTCTCGGATACCGAGCGCATGGTCGCCCATGGCGAGGCAGCGATCGGCAACGTCAACGCCAGCGCTCCAGCAGAGATGCTCGCCGGCGTTGATGAGCCCGCCGGTGAGCCGGAGGTGTCGGAGTCCGACGCGGCGCCCATGGAGGACGCTGCTGAAGTCACCGCCATCGATGAAGTTGAATCGCAAGAAGACGAACCGGAGCCGGTAGTCCGTCACGAGGAGCACGCGGTCTCTAACTCTGGGTTGTTCTTCTAACACGATAATGATCTATCCCCACCGACCTGGGGCTGTGCAATCCCAACGCACACCCCGGTCGGGGGGTGTGCCATTTCGTGAGGTGACGAGAATGGCGAAGAACAACCTGAAGACCTTCATCGGTGCGCTGCCCATCATTGCCAAGGCCATCGGTCGGCGCTACGGCGTCAACGTGACCATTGGCGGTAACGGCGCCTACACCGATGGGAAAACCATCAACCTGCCCGCTCTGGCGGCGGATGACCCGGAGGTCGAGGTTCTGGTCAATGGCTATCTCGATCACGAGGCAGCCCATTGTCGGTTCACCGACTTCGATGCCCAGCGATCCAAGGATGACTTCACGAATTGGGTGGAAAACGCCCTGGAGGACATTCGTATCGAGGATCTGATGGGGCGGCTCTACCCGGGCTGTCGGAAACACCTGGCAGCATTGCAGGAGAAGCTGATCCACGACGGCGACGAGGCCCCACTGGGGTCTGATGCCCCGGAGAATGCGGTGCTTTCGGCGTACATGCTGCGCCGCCTGCGCTTCGAGGTGCTGGGCCAGGCGTCGACGGAAGCACTGGCGCTACAGGCGAGCGAACGTTTCGAGGAGATCTTCCCCAAGGGCCTCGCGACCAAACTCACCACCATGATGGCGAAGGTAACCGAGACCCGTTCAACCCAGGAGGTGATCGACCTGGCGGCGCGCATCGTCGCGTTGCTCAAGGACGAAAGCGAGGAGCCTGAAGAACCCGAAGATTCGCAGGAGTCCAAGGGTTCCGGCGGCCAGGATGACAACCAAGGTGGTGGTAGCCCACAGGCGGGTGATGGCAGCCAGGACGGTAGCGGCGGAAACGACTCGGGGCAAGGTTCCGAGGCGGATCGTCGCAAGGCACTGGCAAATGCTCTCCAAGGTGACGCGAAGGATCTGGCGAAGGATCAAGGCCAGAAAGTCGCTGACAAGCTGGGGCGTCATGCTGATCCCAAGGCCGCGACCATCGCTGAGGCTGACGATGCTTCTGGCGGCGGCGGTGCCGGCCACGGTTCGGGAAGCCTCGGCTTTGGCGCGACGATCGACGAGTCGATGGTTCGTCAGGCCAGCGCACGGTTGCGCTCACGGCTTGCCGGGCTGATCCAAACGGAGACCCTGGCACAAACCTCGCGTGGTCGCTCGGGACGGCGGATCGACCGTCGGATGCTGCCGCGTCTCAACCACGGGGACCCGCGGATGTTCCGCGTGGAACTCGAGGGAGAGGAGGTCGATACGGCGGTGACCGTGCTGCTCGATCGTTCAGGCTCAATGAACGGCCGGGAACTGAAGATCGCGCGGGAAGCCTCGCTTGCGGTGACTTATGCGCTCGATGAGATCCAAGGGGTCAACCCGAGCGCCTTTGCTTTCCCCGGTGCCGGTGGAAGCAAGCACCAGGTGCAGACCTTGCATCGTCGAGGTCAGCGCGTCCAGGCCGATCAGTTCGGTATCTCCGCCGCCGGCGGAACGCCGCTGACGGAGGCAGCCTGGTTCGCCGGTTGGGATCTGCTGTGTGCAAATGAGCCACGAAAGATCCTGATCGTTGTCACCGATGGCGGGCCGGACGACCCGAGGGGCGCCCAGGATGTGATGTCGAGGCTGCGCAGCGATGGTATCGAGACCCTCGGTATCGGTATCGCGAATAAGATTGCCTCGGCACTCATCCCCGAGAGCCGAACCATCCGCGGTGTGGAGGAGTTGTCCTCTGCGCTGTTCGAGATGCTGGAGCGAAAGCTGGTCAGTCACCTGGCCGCTTGAGCATTCATCCCATCCCCCTGTCGGCCGCCTCTCGGCGGTTGGCAGGGGCCTTTCCAGGCCGTCTTCGTCCAGCGGGCGAGGGCAGCACGGAAAGGCGTTTCACCCGAGTGTTCTACCTGAACGCTCCCCACGGTAGCTGGCCGAATCCAGCCCTCAACTGGCCTCAGGCCAACCCAAACCCTTGCATCAGGGAGATACCAACGTCGCCCCGATGCTATGGGGGTGCGTACGCCTGGAGGATACAAATGTTCGATTTCATCGAATCTGTCGGGCTGACGCTCGATACGGAGCTGGTGTCGGGCGGAGCGTTCTACACGACATTGCTGACTTGCGATTCCTTCGAGCTGGCTTCTCGCCTGCCGAACGGTTTCGTCGAGATGACAGCTTGGTCTGATGGCAACGCTCGCCGCGTGTGGGTTGATATGGGTCGACAAGCGATCTGCACCTATTGCGAACATGATCTCTACTTGGAGATCCACGGCTCGTACTCGGCATTCATGTCTTCAATGAGTAAAGCTGACGACTTCTACCTCACTCATTGACCTCAATAACCAGAACCCATCGCAT
>Ga0114983_1000803_pt1 | contig 12917 bp, 7 predicted proteins | sample Shrwel_input2_RT_FD_87182 | JGI IMG/M metagenome (GOLD analysis project Ga0114983, IMG submission 87182) | Subsurface microbial communities from deep shales in Ohio, USA - Utica-3 well 1 S input2 RT | ecosystem: Environmental > Aquatic > Deep subsurface > Shale gas/oil reservoir > Produced... | reverse complement strand
CGGGAGATCCGGAAACGGGGGTACTTTGGTGGGGAACTGAGCACCCTGAATTTGCTGGCGCACACCTGCTGCCATGAGTTTGCCCATCTCCTGCAGCAAAGTGCCGGGCAGCGGTATCGGGGTTCTGTGCACAACCGCCATTTCTATACCATTCTGGATGAGTTGCACGAGAGCGGGGCCGCGCAAACGACCCGTAAGGCCCTGGCAGAGCAGGCCCGGGAACAGGGCCTGGCGCTACCGGATACGCCCTTCGAGCCTGTGGATACAAGGCAACAGATGGCCCACTGGCAGGTGGGCGATACCGTTCGATTCGGTGCCGGCCGGCGGGAACTGCACGGGCAGATTATCCGGGTCAATCGAAAGACCTGCACCGTGGACGGTATCGGGCACTCGAAAGGGGTGCGTTACAGGGTTCCGGTGCAGATGCTAAGCCCGCTTACACCGCCTCGGTAGCGGCAACCAGGAGACTCCGAATTTCCGGCACACAGGAACCACAGTTGGTGCCGCACTTGAGCTCACGGCCGAGGGCATCGACGCTGTTGGCGCCCCGCCCAATCGCCTGCTGAATCTGTCGGTCCCCAACCTGGAAGCAGCTGCAAACCAGGTTGCCGGCGTCATCCCCATCGACGGCCTTTGCCGCCAGCAGGCCGCGCCGGCTCGCCTCGTCGAGCTGTGGCTGACTAAAGCAGCTGACCAGCCAGTCCACGGATGGCAAGGCAGACGGGTCACGATCCACCATGAGTACCGCCTCCAACTGACCATTGCGCAACCGCGCCGCCCGGAAGCGGCCTTCGCGGACGTCCTCCATCACCAGCTGCGGCTGGCCGCCGAGCCAGTCGGACACAGCACTCTTCCAATCCATGTTGCACTGCCCCGCAACGATCCAGCTATCGCAATCAGTCAGAACCTGTTGGGCCCAGTAGTCTGCCTTCCAGCGTTTCGGACGATGCCGTCGCACCAGCAAACGTCCATGCCAGCGGGCAGGCCAGTGTGTGAGGGTAGCACGACCGTACTTGGCCTCCGGTTGCCCGGATATCGGGTCCACCAGGCTGTCAGTAAGCGCTGTCGCCAGACCCTGCCCGGTGAACTGATCGTTCCAGTGGATCGGCACAAACACCTCACCACGGCGCTGCTCCGGCGCACTGCGCACCCGGCCGACAAAGTGCCCATGGGCACTTTTCAGTGTTGCCAACGCCCCCGGGGTAAGGGAAAGCGCCCGAATATCCTCGGGATGCACCTCAATGAACGGCTCGGGGCGATGGGCCAGCAACCGGCTGGACCGGGCTGTCCGGGTCATGGTGTGCCACTGGTCCCGGATACGGCCCGTATTCACGATCATCGGAAACGCTTCATTCGGATTCCTGGCCGGTAATCGAGAGGCAATCGAGATCAGGCGGGCGCGCCCGTTGGCGGTAGCAAAGCGACCGTCAGTGAACAGTCGCCTGGAATCAGACGCCGCCCCGGTAACCGGCCATTGCACAGGCTCAAGCAACTCGTATTGTTCATTGCTCAACTCCGCCAGCCCGGAAATATCAAAGAAACGCTGACCGGCGTTCTCGAACCCCGACAACCGGGCATGTTCCCGGAAAATGTCCGCGGGCCTCTCATAGTCAAAGCCCGCCTGGTGTCCCAGGGCGCGGGCCACCGCACTGACGATCCACCAGTCCGGGCGGGCCGCTCCGGGCAACGGCAAAAAGCGCCGCTGACGGGAAATGCAGCGTTCGGAGTTGGTAACCGTGCCGTCTTTCTCACCCCAACCCGCCGCCGGCAACAGGATGTCGGCATGGCGAGCGGTGTCTGTGTCCCTGACGCAATCAGACACAATGACAGTCGGGCACAGGTCCAGGGCCCTCCGGATACGATGGGTCTCCGGCAAACTGACCGCAGGGTTGGTGGCCATGATCCACAACACCTTGATATCACCCCGCTCAACCGCATCGAACAGATCGACGGCTTTCATGCCCGGCCCATCCGCGACCGCCTCGGTCTCCCAGAACCGGGCCACGCGGTCCCGGGCACCCGGGCTGTCGTAATCCATATGAGCGGCAAGGGTGTTGGCCAACCCACCCACTTCCCGGCCACCCATGGCATTGGGTTGGCCGGTCAAAGAGAAGGGGCTGGCGCCGGGCTTGCCCACCCGGCCTGTGGCCAGATGGCAGTTGATAATGGCGTTGCCCTTGTCGGTGCCGGCCGAAGACTGATTGATGCCCTGGGAGAACGCCGTCACCGTGCGCTGCTCTTCTGCGAACCATCGGTAAAAGGTAATGACATCTTCTAACGGCAGCTCACAGATCCTGGACACCGCTTCGGGAGAGGGTGCCGCGGATCTGGCAGCGCTGAGACTGTCGTCGAAACCCTCGCAATGGTCCGCCAGATAACCATGATCAACAGCCTGCTGGTCCGCCAGCCAGACCAGCAGACCATTGAACAGCACCGTATCGGTCCCGGGGCGGATGGCCAGATGCAGATCCGCCAGATCGCTGGTCGCGGTTTTACGGGGATCAATCACTACGACCCGGCGACCGGGTCGCGCCGAGGCCTGCATTCTCTGATAGAGCACCGGATGCGCCCAGGCGGCATTACTGCCGGCCAGCACCAACAGGTCAGCCAGTTCCAGATCCTCGTAACAGCCGGGAACCAGATCCCCGCCAAAGGCCCTTTTATGGGCAGCGACGGCGGACGACATACACAGGCGGGAATTGGTATCCACGTTGGGCGTGCGGATAAACCCCTTGGCCAGTTTGTTGGCCACATAATAGTCTTCGGTCAATAACTGACCGGAGAGATAGAAGGCCACAGACCCGGGCCCATGAAGCGCCACTGATTCACGAATCCGTCGGGCCACTTCCGCCACTGCCTGCGGCCAGGTGCTCTCACGCCCATGAACAACAGGTCTCAACAGTCGTCCATCCGGAGTCAGCGTTTCGTGCAGGGCAGAACCCTTCACGCACAGACGGCCCAGATTCGCCGGATGAGTCTCATCCCCGCGGGTTGCAGAGGGCGTCGCATTCACTCCACAACCCACACCGCAATACGGGCAGGTGGTTTGAACCGTCGCCGGTCTTTTGTTGGTACCGGTCACAGCACCTCCTCGGGTTTCATAAAAAAAACCCGCCAATCCGGATGCCTTGGAGGCGCATCAGGGGCGGGCTTCTTTGCCAATGGAATCAGGTTGTCTTGAACAGTCGCATAACCGGCTGCAATAACAGGGCCATTCCGATCGAGAGTGACTTAAGGCTCTGCCAGACGCCGTATATAGCGGTACTTGAGGAGTTCATCCCCGTATCAGTACGCCAAGGCTCCGGGCCAACCATCAAATCGGGTATCAAAGTGGTGCAAACCTGCCCTACCACGCACTAAAACCAGACGAATACCCGCTCACCATACCTGCCGCCTCCTCGCAGAGCTCTCCTAACTCGTTGTTTTATCGAGACCAGCCGATATGGCACGGCCCGTGCAGGACTGTAACCAGAGACGCGCGTTACGACTCAACAGAAAATTGATCCCCAGGCACAGGCGCCTGCTTTCCGGCAACGGAGAGCAGGCGTTTTTGCGTTTGGGCCACACAGAATGAGGTAGATCCATGTACACGCTCACACGAAGAACCACCCGCTGGCTCACTCGAATGCTGCTGGTGGCCAGCTGCTTGACCAGCAGCGCCTTAGCTCAGGCAGAGATTGGACCGGCCGAAAAGCCGGACCTCAAGCTCGGCTTTATCAAGCTGACCGATATGGCGCCCCTGGCGGTTGCCTGGGAACAGGGCTTCTTTATGGACGAAGGCCTGTTTGTTGAACTGGAAGCGCAAGCGAACTGGAAGGTCCTGCTGGACCGGGTGATTACCGGAGAACTGGATGGCGCCCACATGCTCGCCGGCCAGCCCCTCGGCGCCTCCATTGGCTACGGCACCCGGGCCGATATCATCACGGCCTTCAGCATGGACCTGAACGGTAACGGCATAACGGTTTCCAATGATGTCTGGGACACCATGAGCCAGCATATCCCCGATAATGCCGACGGCAAGCCCGAGCACCCGATCAGCGCCAGTGCACTTCTGCCCGTGGTGGAAGCGGCCCGGGATCGGGGCGAACGGTTCCGGATGGGCATGGTGTTTCCCGTGTCCACCCATAACTATGAGCTTCGTTACTGGCTGGCAGCCGGAGGACTGAACCCCGGCTACTACGCCCCCAGCGCGGCGACACCAGCGGCACTCTGGAAGCCGACGTGCACCTGTCAGTAACTCCGCCGCCGCAGATGCCGGCCACCATGGAGGCGGGCACCATCCAGGGCTACTGCGTGGGTGAGCCCTGGAACCAGCAGGCAGTGTTCATGGGCATCGGCGTTCCGGTGATCACTGACTATGAGATCTGGCCGAATAACCCGGAAAAGGTCTTCGGCGTGACCCGACAATGGGCTGAGGACTACCCGAACACCCATCTGCGCCTGCTTCGCGCCATGATTCGCGCTGCCCACTGGCTGGATGAGAACAACAACGCCAACCGGGACGAAGCGGTGGATATCCTGGCGCGCCCCAACTACGTGGGTGCCGATCAGGCGGTGATTGCCAACTCCATGACCGGCACCTTCGAATATGAAAAAGGCGATATCCGCGAGGTTCCCGACTTCAATGTCTTCTTCCGGTATCACGCCACCTACCCCTATCCGTCCGATGCCATCTGGTATCTCACCCAGATGCGCCGCTGGGGCCAGATCCCCGAGGCCAAGCCGGACGACTGGTATATGGAAACCGCAGCCCGGGTTTACCGGGCCGACATCTACGAGCAGGCGGCCCGTTCGCTGATTGCCGACGGCACGCTGAAGGCCTCGGATTTTCCGGACTTCGATGCCGAGAACTTTCAGCGCCCGCAACAGGGCGAGCTGATTGACGGTATCGCCTTCACCCCCCGAACACCCAACGCCTATATCGACAGTTTCGACATCGGCCTGAAAGGTACGCAAACCCCGTAACCGGGTTCGCAAGGAGGTTTGATAACCATGACTACGATTACTTCAGCCAAAAACACCTCTCAGCCGACCCGCTGGCTTGGCCAGAGACTCAGGTCCCTGGGTGAGTCGCTGACACCCGGTCAGCTCGCCGCCACCGGCAGACAGATGTTGCTGCCATTAATCGGTATTCTGGTGTTTGTCGGTTTCTGGCATCTGGCTGCACCGCAGGTGGATACCTCCCTGGGCAGCTTCCCGGGCCCGGCACAGGTCTGGGAACAATCGGGGCAACTCTGGCAGGAGCACGTCAACCAGCGCGAGCGGGCCGACAAGTTCATTGCCATGCAGGAAGAGCGGAACGCCCGGATTCTGGCGGACAACCCCGAGGCTGAGGTCAGGATCCGGAATTACCCCGGTGCCCCCACCTTTCCCGACCAGATCCTGACCAGTCTGGTTACGGTCCTGGCCGGATTCATCGTAGCGACCGCTATCGCCGTGCCCCTGGGCATCGTGGTTGGCCTGAACCGGCACTTCCAGGCGGCGGTCAACCCGCTGATCCAGGTTTTCAAACCGGTGTCACCGCTGGCATGGCTGCCCCTGGTGACCATGGTGGTCTCAGCAACCTATGTGAGCGACGATCCGATGTTCGAGAAGTCGTTCCTGACCTCCATGATCACGGTCACCCTGTGCAGTCTCTGGCCCACGTTGATCAATACCAGCGTCGGTGTGGCCGCGGTCAATCCGGATCTGCTGAATGTTTCCCGGGTGCTGCGGCTGTCGTTCTGGACCCATGTCCGCAAGGTGGTTCTGCCTTCTTCGGTGCCGATGATTTTCACCGGCCTTCGGGTGTCGCTGGGCATTGCCTGGATGGTGCTGATCGCGGCCGAGATGCTGGCCCAGAGCCCGGGGTTGGGCAAGTTCGTCTGGGATGAATTCCAGAACGGCAGCAGCCAGTCCCTGAGCAGGATCATGGTGGCGGTTCTGGCTATCGGGTTTATCGGGTTTGTGCTGGATCGGGTGATGCTTCTGATCCAGCGCAAGGTTGCCTGGAATGAGTGACGTACTCCCATCGAGCTTTCGAGCTCCAACAGTGTTCTTTTACCACGGAGCATGCCGCACCGGGTGGGTCACGCCTCCCGAAACACGCGGCGCTCCGATTACCGCGAGGTGCTTTCCATGAGTAAGGCTCATCTTGAGTTAACCGGTGTTGAAATGGCGTTTGATACGCCGAAGGGGCCGTTTGTGGCACTGGACAACATTAATCTGAAAATCCAGAAAGGCGAATTCGTCTCCCTGATCGGGCATTCCGGTTGTGGCAAGTCTACGGTGCTGAACATTGTCGCCGGCTTGCTGCAGGCCACCAAGGGCGGCTGTGTGCTGGATGGCCATGAGGTGAATTCGCCGGGGCCGGAGCGGGCGGTGGTGTTTCAGAACCATGCGCTGATGCCCTGGCTGACGGTGTACGAGAATGTCGAACTGGCGGTGCAGCAGGTGTTTCGAAAATCCATGGGCAAGCAGGAGCGGCGCGACTGGATTCATCACAACCTGGAACTGGTGAATATGGCCCATGCGGCGGACAAACGGCCAGGTGAGGTATCGGGTGGTATGGCCCAGCGGGTGGGGATTGCCCGTGCCCTGGCCATGAAGCCCAGTGTTCTGCTGATGGACGAGCCGTTTGGCGCACTGGATGCGCTAACGCGGGCCCACCTGCAGGACTCGTTGATGGAGATTCAGCAGGAGCTGAACAACACGGTCATCATGATTACCCACGATGTCGACGAGGCGGTGTTGCTGTCAGACCGGATCATCATGATGACCAACGGGCCCGAGGCCACCGTGGGTGAGGATCTCTACATTGATCTGCCCCGGCCGCGCAACCGGGTGACTCTGGCCGACAACCCCGAGTACGTGCATTATCGGCAGGAGGTCTTGCGCTTCCTGTACGAGAAACAGCGCAAGCTGGAACACATCTCACCACGTCGTTCGGGAAAGCCGGAAGCCTCCGAGACTGGGCAACCGAAGGCCCGGACCGCCAGGGCCTGAGACGGCCCAATCACTTCAGCACACCCGCCATGGATACCAGGGCCCGGGCTACCTCGGGCAACTTCCGGCCCTGGTCCATGGCCAGTTTCCTTAATACCCGGTGAGCTTCGTCGTTGCTGATCCTGCGATGCGCCATCAGCAGCAGCACGGCCTTTTCCTGGGTTTTGCGGTCTTCCAGAGCTTCCCTGGCACTCTGCAGCTCATCGGTCATCTGTTGCAGGCGCCGGGTCTGCTCCTGGACCAGGTCGAAGATGGAGCGGCCAGACTGCTGACCAATACCATCGCTGGCCCAGGACTCACCGGCCTGTTGTTCGTTTCCGGAATCGCACAGCACCAACATCGGTTGAGACGCCGGTTCCTGGGCATCCAGGGAAGTGATCAAGGTTTCCTGGTGGGCCAGTGAGTTCCTGGCATCCGCAAAACGCTCGGTGCAACGGGCGTGAAAACAGCCCTCAACTGAATCCTCTATCTTCTTGAGCTCATCCATTCGCTCAGACATGAGCCTGAACCATTCATCGGCCAGGGCCGGATCCAGGTCTTTATAACGACCAATGGCCGTGCCCAGCTGGCGAAGCTTTTCAATCTCGGCCTCACGGGGGTTTTTGCGCAGTTTTTCCCACAGTTCCAGGGAACCGTCATCGGCAAAGCTGTTAAACACCTCAAAACAGCGCTCTTGCGCCTCAATCAGGTGCGCCATGCGCTCTGACAGTGCACGATCAAACCGGCCACTGGAAAACCCCGCCGAACCGACAGCCCGCTCCTGTCCACAGAATTCCTTGCCGTTCATCAGGTGCACCATGGCCACCAGAAGCCCCGCTATGGTGGGGTCAACCGCGGTATCTGCGGCCTCAAACACCACCGCAATCAGGTTGTGGATCAGGGTACTGTAATCCTCAGTGGCAGAGGCCGCGGTTACTTTCCGGGCCACCACACACCGTCGCAGTTCCGGCAGGCCTTCAAGGCCATGGAGGGCGCTCGCCAGCTGATTCAGCAGTCGACTGCTGACTGGATGGGCCGTCAGTTCCTGATGAATCTCCGACAGCGCCTTGTCGAACTCTGCCCGCAGCCGATCGGAGGCCGACACCATGGATTGCCGCTCCCGGGTAAACTTCTCACCGCAAGAGCCCAGAAACACGTTGGATGCCCCCCGCTCGCACTGCAGAGCATGTACCAGATTGCTGATGCACTGGACCAGTTTGCCCATCTGCAGGAAGTACTGGAGGTTCATCAACTCGCAGCTTTTCGAGGCAATCAGGTAGTCGCCCGCGGATGGCGATTTATAGGCGGTGGCGCGCTTGGTGTTCATAACAGACTCCGGAGGCAGACAGCCTCAAATGCGACAATCACGGTCTGATCAGTCACTCGCGTAACCAACCTCTTGCCAGTGCCCAGCAATTACCGCGCCACCGCATCTGGCCCAAAACCGTGCAATCCGCCCCGTCGCAGGGCAGTTTTCACGTGTTCGCACCGGTGATAGCAACCCTATAAAACGCTAACCTTTTGATTTTAAAAGGCTCGTAGAATTGGTACGAATATCGCTATGCAATTAGCAAGGATGAACGTCCCGGCCAAGGATCAGGCCGGACCATCAGATCATTGTTGTTGGCATTGGCGCCGGACCATCGATTTCCCTCGGGAATAGATGCTCCGGCTTTTTTGATTGGTCGAAAAGTACGGGTTGGAGCGAAATGACAGGAAACACTGAATCGACACTGGTGATCTGCGGGCACGGCATGGTTTCGCAACGCCTTCTGGAAGCTCTCTGCCGTGGGCGAGTCAGACCGTTTACCCGCATCATCGTGTTCAACGCCGAAGCACCCGCTGCCTACAACCGGATCCAACTCTCGCTGCTGCTGGCCGGCGAAACAAACGAAGCTTCTCTGGCGTTGCAGCAGGACGAGTGGTTTCGGAACAACGGCATTGAAGTCTGCAACGGAGAACCGGTAGTCACCATCAATCGGGAAGATCAGACGGTAACCACCGGCTCCGGTCGGGTACAGCCCTATACCCATCTGGTGCTGGCCACCGGATCCCGGGCCGCAAAACCGGGGCTACCGGGCGAAGATCTTCCGGGTGTCATGACCTTCCGGGATCTGGAAGACACCAGGACCCTGATTGAGTCTGCTGGCCGCCATCGGCGAGCGGTGGTCGTCGGCGGAGGCTTTCTTGGCCTGGAAGCCGCTGAAGGTCTCCGCCAGCGTGGTATGGCCGTTACCCTGCTGCACCGCAGCGGCCATCTTCTGAACCGTCAGTTGGACAGGATCGGGGGTCAGCTCCTGCAGCAGCACATGGAAGAGCGGGGCGTAAATATTCGTACCGGAACCGCTCCCAAAGCTCTGCTCGGGCGTTCCATGGTCCGGGCCGTCCAGCTGGATGACGAAACTCTCTTAAGCACGGATCTGGTGCTATTCGCCACCGGTATCACGCCCGCTACCGAACTTGCCCTGGCTGCCGGCCTGGAATGCGATCGCGGCATTCTCGTGGACGGGCAGCTACGCACCAGCGACCCGGCAATCTATGCACTGGGTGAGTGTTGTCAGTCGGGAAACACCACCTTCGGACTGGTGGAGCCCGGGTACCAGCAGGCCGAGGTGCTTGCAGGCGTGCTCAACGGAAACACTCCAGACGCCGAGTATCGGCCGGTGGATACACCGACCCGCCTGAAGATCAGCGGCGTTCCGATTTTCTCCTGCGGACAGATCAGCCCCGACGGGGACACCGAATCCGTGGTCTGGCAGGACCACGAACAGAACCACTATTGCCGGCTGCTGATCCGCAATCAGCGGCTGACCGGCGCCGTACTGCTGGGCGACACCCGGGACGGCCCCTGGTACAGCCAGCGCATTCAGCAGCAGGACGATATTTCCCGCTACCGGGACTTCATTGCATTCGGCAAGAACTACTGCGAGGCGGCGGCATGAGCCTTCAGCCAATAGAGAGCCAGTCGCCCGGAAAGAGGACAGACCCATGAGCAAGAAAACCCTGATAGTCGTCGGCAACGGCATGGTCGGCCATCACTTCCTGGAACAATTCTGCGCCAGCCCGGCCGCTGCCGATTTCGAGATCATCGTATTTGGCGAGGAAAAACAGCTGGCCTACGACCGGGTCCACCTGTCGGAATACTTTGGCGGGTCCACCCACGCCGATCTCGCCATGGGCACCCTGGAGTGGTACACCGGGCAGGGCATTCAACTGCACCTGAACGAACAGGTGACCGGCATCAACCGGGAACATCGCACCCTGGAAACGCCTCGAGGCAGCTACCGGTACGACGAACTGGTGCTGGCCACCGGCTCCTATCCGTTTGTGCCCCCCATCAAGGGCAATGATCGCCCGCACTGCCTGGTTTACCGGACCCTGGATGATCTGGATGCCATTCGCGCCAGCTCGGAGGGTGCCCGCACAGGCGTGGTGGTAGGCGGTGGCCTGCTGGGTCTTGAAGCTGCCAATGCGCTCAAGAGCCTGGGACTGGATGCCCACGTTGTGGAATTTGCGCCCCGGCTGATGCCGGTTCAGTTGGATACCGATGGCGGCGCCCTGCTGCGCCACAAGATTGAGGAGCTGGGCGTTCAGGTACACACCGAGAAGGCCACCACAGCGATCACCGAGGGCGAGGATGCCCGTCTGCGCATGAATTTCAGCGACGAATCCTTCCTCGAGACAGACCTGATCGTCTTCTCCGCAGGCATTCGGCCCCAGGACGCCCTGGCCCGGGCCAGCGGCCTGGAGATCGGCGAGCGCGGCGGCATCGTGATCGACAACCACTGCACCACCTCGGACCCCCATGTGCACGCCATTGGCGAGTGCGCGCTCTGGGAACAGAAAATTTTCGGCCTGGTGGCCCCCGGCTACACCATGGCCCGCACTTTGTCTGCCGCCCTGAACGGCGATCGAGACACTGCTTTCACCGGTGCCGACATGAGCACCAAGCTCAAATTGCTGGGCGTGGACGTGGGTTCCATCGGCGACGCCCATGCCCAGACCCCGGGCGCCCGGAACATCCGCTTCAACGATGAGCAGGCCGGCCACTATCGCCGTATGGTGATCAGTGAGGACGGCAAGACCCTGCTGGGCGCTATCCTGGTGGGCGACAACAGCCACTACGACACTCTGCTGCAATACGCCCTCAATGGCATCATCCTGCCGGAGAATCCGGAAACCCTGATTCTGCCGGAAAGCCAGGGCGGGGCGCCGGCCCTGGGCCCCGATGCGCTGCCGGAAACCGCGTCGATCTGCTCCTGCCACAACGTGACCAAGGGCGATATCTGCGGCGCCATTGATGCTGGCTGCTCGGACCTGGGTAGCGTGAAAGCGGAGACCAAGGCCAGCACCGGCTGCGGCGGCTGTGCGGCGCTCCTGAAGAACGTGGTGGACAGCGAGCTGGAAAAACGCGGCGTGGAGGTCAGCAAGGATCTGTGCGAGCACTTCCCGTACAGTCGCCAGGAACTGTTCCACCTCGTTAAGGTGAACGGCATCCGCACCTTCCGCACCCTGATCAGCCAGCATGGCAAGGGCCACGGCTGCGACATCTGCAAACCGGCGGTGGCCTCGATCCTGGCCACCTGCTGGAACGAGCACATCCTGGCCACCGACCACGTGCCGCTGCAGGACACCAACGACACCTTCATGGCCAACATGCAGAAGAACGGCACCTATTCCATCGTGCCGCGCATCCCTGGTGGCGAGATCACCCCGGACAAACTGATTGTGCTGGGTCAGGTGGCCAAGGAATACGATCTGTACACCAAGATCACCGGCGGCCAGCGGGTGGACCTGTTCGGTGCCACCCTGAGCCAGCTGCCGGAGATCTGGGAGAAACTCATCGCCGCCGGATTTGAGACCGGCCACGCCTACGGCAAGTCACTGCGTACCGTGAAGTCCTGCGTTGGCAACACCTGGTGCCGCTATGGCGTTCAGGACAGCGTGGGCATGGCGATTCGCCTTGAGGAGCGCTACAAGGGCCTGCGGGCGCCTCACAAGGTGAAGATGGCGGTCTCCGGCTGCACCCGGGAATGTGCCGAAGCCCAGAGCAAGGACTTTGGTGTGATCGCCACGGAAAACGGCTGGAACCTGTATGTCTGCGGCAATGGCGGCATGCGGCCCCGGCACGCCGATCTGTTTGCCACGGATCTGTCTGACGAGGAGCTGATCCGGACCATTGACCGGGTGGTGATGTTCTATGTGCGCACCGCCGACCGACTGCAGCGCACCAGTGTCTGGATGGAGAATCTGGAGGGTGGCCTGGAGTACCTGAAGCAGGTGGTGCTGGAGGACAGCCTGGGCATTGGCGCCGAGCTGGAGGAGCACATGGAGGGGATTGTCAGTACCTACCAGTGCGAGTGGAAGACGGCCGTTGAGGATCCGGAGAAGCGCAAGCGGTTCCGGGAGTTTGTGAATGCGCCTTGGCAGACGGATCCGGTGCAGGAGTGGACGGTTGAGCGGGGGCAGCGGCGGCCTGTTTTGGAGTCTGCGTAGCCTTCAAGTTTGGAGTTAGAACAAGGCGCCATGGGGGTGCTTTTCTTCTGGGAAAAAGCAACTCGCTTCGCTCAGACATCTTTTTCCCAGAAGAAAAGCACCCCCATACCACCTTGCTCACCGGGCTTTGGTGGTATCGCGGGTATCAAACAGTTGAGATGAAAAGAGACCGAATAGGAGAAAGATCATGAAAGCACGTACTCGTTGGGATACGGTTTGCACTGTGGAGGATCTGGTACCGGAATCTGGCATCGCGGTCTGGACCCAGGACGGGCCGGTGGCGGTGTTTTATCTGCCGCATCGGCTGCCGGCGCTGTTTGCCATTAGCCACAGTGACCCGTTCAGCGGCGCCAATGTGCTGGCCCGGGGGATTACCGGGGATCTGAAGGGGGAACCGGTGGTGGCGTCGCCGTTGTACAAGCAGCATTTCAGTCTGCGGACCGGGATTTGCCTGGAGG
>Ga0114983_1000802_pt1 | contig 12938 bp, 7 predicted proteins | sample Shrwel_input2_RT_FD_87182 | JGI IMG/M metagenome (GOLD analysis project Ga0114983, IMG submission 87182) | Subsurface microbial communities from deep shales in Ohio, USA - Utica-3 well 1 S input2 RT | ecosystem: Environmental > Aquatic > Deep subsurface > Shale gas/oil reservoir > Produced... | reverse complement strand
CTTGAGTCTCCAGCACCTTGATATGTGGTACTGCGGCGACTTGAGTCTCCAGCACCTTGATGTGTGGCACAGCGGCGACTTGAGTCTCCAGCACCTTGATATGTGGCACAGCGACGACTTGAGTATCTAGCACTTTAATGTGAGGTACTGCGGCGACTTGAGTATCTAGCACTTTAATGTGAGGTACTGCAGCAACTTGAGTATCCAACACCTTGATATGGGGGACTGCAGCAAAAGCCAGTGAACTGGTAACAACGGCGGCGGTAGCAACTATAAATTTAATCATTATCTTATCTCTCTCAGGGTAGTGGTAACAGTCAGCGGTTAACTTCTTGACGCTGAGAGAGATAAAGCAGGAGTCATGCCAGAAATGTTATTTTAGATTTAAATTGGTTCTGCTTTAACGGTTTTTTGGTTTTTATATGGTTTAGCTTTGGTTGCTAGATTGTGTTCTTCTTGCTTGATAATTCAGGCATATTTTGTTTCAGATATTCAGAAAACTCAGCCTCAGGAACCGCCTTGCTATAAATAAATCCTTGTATTTCTTCACAGTTTAATGCTTTTAAAATACTGAGTTGTGAGGGGTCTTCCACGCCTTCGCCCACAACGGAAAGCCCCATATTGTGGGCTATGGTGATGATGGAGTCGACCATCTTTAGGTCTCTGTCAGACTTATCGATATCGTCGACAAAGGCTTTATCTATTTTTAAGCTGTGAATGGGAAATCGCTTCAGATACGACAGGGACGAATAGCCGGTGCCAAAGTCATCGAGTGCCAGACAGACTCCCATTTTAGCCAGTTGTTGCATGACTTTAATGGCTTTTTCCGGATGCTTGATAACAGTCCCTTCAGTGATTTCCAGTTCCAGATTAGCCGCTGGCAGACGGGTCAGACGTAAAATTGACGCGATTCTTTGCTGCAGATCGGGTAGCGCGAATTGTCGCGACGACAAATTGACAGCCACCCGACCATCAAACAATCCCTGCTCACGCCACTGCTGGGCGGCAAAGCAGGCCTTGCGCATAACAAGGTCACCTATTTCAATAATCAGGCCATTTTCCTCTGCCAGCGGAATAAAGTCATTGGGTGGGATTAATCCATGCTGAGGGTGATTCAAACGAACCAAGGCCTCCATACCAGACACCAAACCGCTGCGCAGATTGATTTTTGGCTGGTAATAGACCTCAAACAGATCGTCTTTCAGGCCTTCGCGGATGAGATTTTCTACCTCCAACTGCCGGATTGCATTGCGGTTCAAGGATTCAGAGTAGAACTGATAGCGGTTACCACCGGCAGACTTGGCATGGTACATGGCAATATCGGCCTTTCTCAGCAGTGCCTGCTCATTTTGCTCGTCTTCGGGATAAAGCACTATGCCTATGCTGACACCGACAACCAGTTGTTCTCCTACCAGTTCAAAGGCTTGACTGAAGGCGTCTATGACCCGGCTGGCTATCACAGCGCTGGAACCTATGCCCGGATTCTTGTCCACCAGAATGGCAAATTCATCTCCACCGAGGCGATAAAGATTAGTGTGTCCGGGTATAGATTGCTGCAGCCTTTCTGCGACTAGGATCAAAAGCTCATCACCTATCTGGTGACCAAGGGAGTCATTGATCTTTTTGAAATTATCCAGATCAAGCACCATCAGAGTGTGGTGATGATCTTTTTTCACCAGGTTGCCTAGAGTGACTTGCAGGTTGGAGCGGTTGGGAAGACCGGTCAGGAGATCATTATTGGTGAGCTTGCGCAGCTCTTCTTCCTGCTGTTTACGACGGGAGATATCGGAAAACACCCCAACATAATGGGTCAGGATCCCTTGCTCATCGTAAATCGCATCTATGGTGAGCTCCATCAGGAACTCTGAACCGTCGCCCTTAATGGCTTCTATATCGTTGCTCCAGCGGCCGTATTGCTGCAGTAACTGTTTTATCTGTTGATTGTAATTATCTGGATAACGGCTGAATTGCAGCGTTGTGCCCAGCAATTGGTTGCGGCTATGTTGGGTTAGTTCACAGCAGGCTTCGTTGACTTCAACATAATGGAAGTCGGCATCCAGAATAAACATGCCTTCCGAGATATTCTCTATCGCCCGCTCGAATAGGCGCAGCTGCTCTTCTGCTGTCTTGAAACTGTTGATGTTTTTGATGGTTCCCGTCATACGTAGGGCATTGTCATGCTCATCCCGCTCAACAATTTTGGCTCTGTCGAGGATCCACAGCCATTCACCGTTTTTGCTTTTAACCCTGTAGGTTGCTTCGAAATGATCTGTTTCACCGTAAAAGTGTTTATTGAGTGCTTCTCTTACCCGCTCTCTATCTTGAGGGTGAATATTGCTCTCTTCACCATGGTGGCCGGATCGCTGCCCGTCGCGGGGAAACTCGAGTGAGCCCCAGATATTGGAGCGGTATATTTGACCGGTTTCAATATCCCAGTCCCACATCTCATCACCGCTCCCCCAGAGAGAGAGCTTTAACCGCTCTTCACTCAAGGCTATTTGGCGCTGGATCTCTCTCTTGCGCAGTACGGCTTTGGTGAGAGCCGTCAGTATTAGCAGTATTGCCAATACATAGAGAGTTTTGGCAATAGGTGAAAGCCACCAGGGAGGGGTTATTTCAATTTGGAGTGTTTTAGTGACCCCTTGTTGCTGAGTCAATGGATTAATTGCATAGACATGAAAGTTATAGGTACCTGGCGATAAGTTGGTGTAGGTCGCTGAGTTCGCTCCTTTTGATGAAATCCAGTCATCAGAAAGCCCCTCCATGCTATACATGAATTCGATATTATCGATATCGCTGCTGGGTGCACTGAATTTTAAAGTGAAAGGATAGTCAGAATGCTTTAATACGACTTTTTCTGTATGTTGAATAGATTTATTCAGTACACCGTCACCAATACTCTCTTCTATGTTGAATATGAGTAGAGAGTCAATGGTTGGAATGATTTTTTCTTGCGAATTTATATATTCAGATAACTCGCCGACATCTAGTATGCTTACACCTGAATTACCCCCAAATAGTAATTTATTGTTAATTAAAAGGCCACTTTGAGAGTTGTATTCAAGTTGAGCACCATAACTCGAGTTGATTACAAATTTTTGATTGTCTTTAAATACGATAACTTCTTTTATTGATGATGCCGCAATCAATTCATCTGATGCGACTATTGAGAATATGGATTTATTGTTAGAGTAAAATAGCGAAGTGTTTTTTCCATCATATCTAAGTATGTTCTTAGGCGTGCCAAAATAAACACCATCCTTGTTTGCTGACAAGCAGAAGACCATATCATGAGAGTAAATGTTATTGATGCCACTGCTGTCTTTTTTATACAGACCGCCTTGGGTTGCAATATATAACTCATTGTTATAACTGGAAATATCAAAAATTGGGAATTGAGAGTCTACAGTAAAACTTTCTATTTCGGTTAGATTTTCTGCACCTAAAGATATTATCTTCCCATCAACTGTGCCAATTAAAAACTGATCTTTTACTCTTTTCACAACTGATACAGGAATAGTCATAATCTTTCTAATGGACATAGTATCTTTAGACAGTTGGAATAAACCTTCACTATTTCCAATTAAGAATCTATTGTTGTCACTCAATACTGACTTTGGACCAGTGAATTTACTATCAAAAATTTCACCTTTAACAAGGTTGCTGTTTAAAATTTGTATTTTGCCACTTTGGTCTGCGATAACCACATGATCGCTATTGTCTAAGCTTAATGACCAAGTCGGCTTGTTGGTTATATCAAGATTTTTTAATAGATTTTTACTGCTTTTTAAATAAATGAACCCTTCTTTTATATTTGAAAGTAGGATTCCATTTTTAACTTTCTTTATATATGGACTTTTAAGAGAGTACTTTTTTGATGATACCCTTCCGATATAAGTGCTTGAATTATCTTTGTTCAGCTTGAAGATACTGTTGCCATAGGTATAGTATAGGTGCTCACTGTCACCACCTAATGAGTCGTATGTCCCAGGAATGGAATTTACTCTATTCCCATCAATAAACTCAATAATTTCATCTTTTTTGGCTGCATACAGGGAACCAGAAATTTTTTCAATGTTTTCAACATTTAGGCTAATAGTTTTGTTGTTGTGTAATAATTCACCCGAGTATGTGAGAATGTACTCATTATTATTGACTAAAATTCCGGATTTAATATTTTTGATTAATATCGAACTTTTTTGGAGGAATGGCTTTTCTATATCATTGAAAATATAGGTATTTTCTGGGGTTGTGATAAAGAGTTTTTCATCACTTTCATCTATGCTTAGTACTGGTTCAGAGAAATTTACATTAATAAACCTTTCAGTTTCTGGATTGTACTTTGAGAGTCCAGAGTCTGTTCCGATAATGAGTGCTTGGTGTTTACTTGAATAGAGCAAAGAGCGGATAAATGAGCTGTTTAATCCAGAGCCATCGTTCGAAAAAAACTGTTTAAAGGATCTTCCATCAAACCTATTTAATCCATTTACGGTACCAATCCAGATGTAGCCATCTGGATCTTCAGCGACAGACGTAACTGTACTTTGCGATAGCCCTTCAGGAACGCTGTACACATCTGATTTCAACTGGATTGGAATAGCTGCGGTAGGAGGCGACGATACCAAAGAGAATAAAACGGCAAGCATCAGTGAAAAGGAGAGTGTGAGACCGTGCAGTGAATTAGGCATAAATTTAGTTAATTTTATAATGAGTGATGCCAGTACCGTGAGTGATAACTCTTTCAGAAAGTTACCCGATTGTCAAAATTAAACCTTTCTATCACATAAGCTTACCTCAAATTTGTTCAATGTCACTGTTGGCAGATTGAACTGTAATGACAGCTAAAAAGCACGCTGTGCTGATATTGAATATAATACCTTTTGTTTCCAGCTGCTGATTTACTTACTCTTGGGATAATCTGCGATACCGATTAGGGAAGAAAAAACTCCCCCGTTTAAGCAAGAGCAGCCCAGGGATTAAAGGTTAAATTGCTCAGCCTGCTGTTTGAAGGCACGTAAATCAGTGATCAAAGAGCCGGCTTCCAGGCGTTCCAGGTGCCTGTGTTGCTCTCCGGTGCTGAACAGCACCAGACGATCACTGTGTTTGGTACGCATTTTATCCATCATAAACTTAATCAGCCCAGCCCGGGTTTGGCGCTTGATTTCTGCCACCACCAGCTCGCGCTGATTAAAGTGGTAATCCTTATTGCCTATACTGACCCAATAACGTTGGCTGCGGGTCTTGAGGTTGGCGTCATGTTCCATGACTTGGTTGATCAGTCCCTGCTTGGTGCTTTCCCACTGCTCATTGGTTATCTGCATCACGGCGTAGTTAAAGTCGGCGATAAACTCATCTATGGCTTCCAATAACTGCAGCGGCCCGGCGGTCGGTGACTGTACATAGAAGATCATTCCAGGATGACGGTTCAGCGGCAGATAACCAGTGCCCACCATATAACCGAGTTGTCTTTGGGTTCGCAGTTCGTGGAAGAAAGTCGACGACATGGTGTGATTCAGCAGGCTGAACAGCGCCATTTTCTCCGGGGTGGCAAACACGGATTGGTAATAGACTATGATGGCGCTGTCCGGGTGGGCTATGTTTAGCTCCCTGAGTACGGTTCCTTTTCCCTGAAGGTTGACCAGCTCCCTTGCTGATTCACGGCTGGGCTTGGACACCAGCGACAGAATATGGCTGAGTCGTTTACCAAGAGACTGGGCTTCCTGCTCCAGCCAATCACCATAGACCAGACCTTCCAGATAGATTTTTTCATAAAAGGCGCTCACATGGTCGTGCAGATCGTCCAGGGTGATATCTTCCAACAGCTCTGCCATTCGCAGTGGTTCATAACTGCGTTTTTGCAATGTTACCGTCAAGCTGGTGAACAGCTGGGAGATGGGTTTGGCCTGGGCATGGTTATACCAACTGCGGAGCAACTGGCGTTTGATAAGGTTGAATCTTTCCTGGGTAAAACTGCGCTCCCGGGCTTTATTTATCAGCAGCGCCAACAGGGTTTCCTGATTGCCGGTAAAACCGGTTAGATGCAGGGTCAGCCCGCCTTGATGGGGGTAGATGTTGTAGCTGAGGCCGGCCACTTCCGCTTGATAGGTGTGTTCGGTCAGATGATCGAGCAGCATCTCCACATACAGCCGGGTCAAGGCCGCATGTCTCGGCGTGGGGCTGGCCTGATCCGAATCGAGCGAGAGGTATAGATGCCCCTTGGGGACATTGAACTCATCATCTTTCTTGTGCCAGATACGGTAACCGGCACCTTCGGCGACAATCACCGGCTCAGGATGCCTGCTGGGTTCACTGCGGGCTATGGCGTCTTCAACGATGAAAGGATTGGGTCTTGGCAGCTCCATCCCGGTTTCAGCCTTGGCGCAGCGCCACAGTGCCAGCCTGGCGTCTTCTATGGCCTTAATTTGATAGGGGGTGTGATACCAGGCCGCTTGTTGCTCGGTATCCAGATCCTGGGCCACCAGTTGCAGGCGCATATTGTCCGGGGTCATCAAGCTCATCAGTGCTCTGGCTTCAGCGACATCCAGGCCGTCCATGCGATAGTCTCCATAGACAATATCTTCAACCTGATAATGCTGCATATTGATACTGAGATGACTGGCCAGATCCAGGGCTTTTATCTGCTCCTGGTAGCGAAATGCCAGTTTGAGCAGATTGGCCCTTTCTTGATAGCGCCAATCTTCCAGTCCAGTATCGGCAATGAGTTTGATATAACCGAAGCAGGCCGCAACCACCCTGTCGGTTTGGTTCAAACCTTTGTCTGTCAGCTGAATACTGATGCTGTATTCCTTGAAGTTGTAGCCGTTGATGCCACCACCGGCAGATAGCCCGTTGATAAGACCGGCTTCCTTGAGTTTGGAAAACAAGCTGCCGTGGCTCTCACTTCCAAGTAGGTGACTGATGAAGGTCAGTGGCTTGCTGCGATAGAATCGATCGATAGCGGGCAGGGCAAAGCTCAGGGTCAGGCGCTTTTGCTCTTTAAGCGGCACTATGTGGATCTGCTTTTGCAGTTGCTCACAGGAGAACAGTGGCAACTCGGGATAGGTTTTTTGCAGATTATGGTTTTTTATTGACGAGAAATAGCGTCTGGCATACTGCTCAAGCTCATCGATTGCCATCGGAGCTACCAGACACAGAGTCATCAGGTTGGCGCTGTAATGGCTGTTGTAGAAGGTAAGCAGTTCTTCCCTGAGTTGTTGCTCGTCTCCGCCCAGGGTTTGTAGATTCCCGACGGAAAACTTGCAAAAAGGGTGCCCCGGGTTAACCGTTTCTTTCAATACCTGATAGATACGGCGGATATCGTCTTTCTGCTTGAGGCTGAACTCAGACTCTATGGCGTGTCTTTCTCTTTCCACCAACTCCTGATTGAACAGCGGCGCAATAAAGAATTGGCTGAATCTATCCAGCGCCTCGGCAAATACCAGAGGATCTATGGCAAAGAAAAAGTTGGTGTGCTCAGTGCCCGTCCAGGCATTATTGCTGCCACCATGCTGGTTGATAAAGCTGTGATAACCTCCTGCCTCGGGAAACTTGGCGGTTCCCAAGAACAACATGTGTTCAAGAAAATGCGCCATTCCGGGGCGGGATTGGGGATCATCGAAGTGGCCGACATTAACCGCCATGGATGCGGCGGCCTGGGCAGAATGCATATCTTGCACCAGCAGCACCCGCAGGCCGTTGGTCAGAGTCAGATGACGATAGCTGCGGTGGTCATTGGGGCTGGAAATGACAGACTGGCATGTGCTCAAGGGATAACTCCCGTATAGACAGATTGTTATATATTGATAGCCTTGCGCTTTTTTGGCAAATATCTCTTGGATTTTTCGACTAAAGATTGAGAGCTGTGCGGTTTGTTGCCGCGCTATAAAGGGCTACAATTGACAAAGAACCATAAGAACTTTTTTCTGTAGTGAGTGATGTATGCAGCTTTTTCTAATGCGCCATGGTGAGGCCAGTTTCGACGCACCCTCGGATCGGGAGCGAATACTGACTGATGCCGGACGCCTCCATACGACACAGATGAGCAACTGGCTGAATGATTCAGTCTCTGCCTTTGATCTGGTGTTGGTGAGCCCTTACCTCAGAGCGCAGCAGACCTGGCAGGAGCTGGGAAAACACTTTCCAGAACCGCGTAAATGGATGGTATTGGATGAATTGGTACCATCGGCTGACCCGGAAATGGCTGCCAGCCTGGTGAAGGCCTACGCCGAACAATTTAAGGCAGACAAAGTGTTGGTGATAGGTCACATGCCATTATTGGGTTATATGGTCAGTGAATTGGTGGCCGGTATTGAGCCGCCGTTATTTGCGACTTCGTCAGTGGCACTTATTGATGTGCATGGACAGCAGGCAAGTGTAATGTGGCAACAAGGGCCGTACAATATCGCCTAGTGGTTCCAGATTAAAGCTGCCTTCAGGGCTGCAATTAACCTGAATTCAAGCGCCTTACGTTATTAAAAAGGTGATCCTTGGACAAAGTACCAGCAAAACAAGCAACCCGGCAATGACCGGGTTCTTCGTATTTATAGTGCTAAGTATTTAAAGGGAGCAGCTCAACTGCGGTTAGCGTCTGTGGGGATGTTCGCCAATATCTATCAGTATCAACAGCGCTGCATCGCCGCCCCATTCTTTGGGGGCCTGATGAAAGGCTTTGACCTTGGGGTGCTGCGCCAGCCACATGGGTAACTGCTGTTTGAGAATGCCGGTGCCGTAGCCGTGCATGACACTACAGCAAGGGCTGTGTTCACGGATACAGGCCTGGATCAAGGCCGCCAGTTCCAGCTTGGCTTCGGTTTGGCGGTAACCATGCAGATCCAAAAGAAAGTCAGGCACATAATCGCCTCTACGCAGATGTTTGACTTCCATGGCGTCCACATCGTCCCGACACCAACGCATAGGGCCGTTTACTGGCAATAATGGCTGGTAAACGTCTGAAAAATAACTATCCGCCTGGATCTGAACTTCTTTTTCAGCCAGTTGTTTTTTGGTTTTGCTCGGCGGGCGGAAATGGCGCTTATCCTGGTCGAGCGGGGTGATCCCGGATACCAGTGCCTGAAATTCCGCCAGGCCTTCTTTGTCGTTTTCTTCGTTCATCAGGCTATTTTATTGAATCCTGTTTCTTCTGAACAGACTTCAGTTACAATGGTTGCGGAATAAGAATAAAGCCGGAGTCAGATTTTGGATAAGATCTTTGTGGATGAAGCCGTCACCGAATTGCGGACGGTAGGCGACATGTTGCGCTGGGCCGTCAGCCGTTTTAATGACGCCAATGTTTATTATGGTCATGGTACAGATAACGCGTGGGACGAAGCGGTTTCCCTGGTATTTCACGCCCTGCATCTGCCCGATGACATTGGTCAGCAGGTGATTCACGCCAATCTCACCAGCAGCGAAAAACACAAGATAGTTGAGCTTATCATTCGCCGGGTACGCGAGCGTTTACCCGTGCCTTATCTGACCAACACCGCCCGTTTTGCCGGGCTGGACTTCTATGTGGATGAAAGGGTGCTTGTGCCTCGCTCACCGATTGCCGAAATGATCCAAAACGGATTTGGTCCCTGGCTGTACAACAAGCCGGTAAGACGGATCCTCGATCTCTGCACCGGCAGCGGCTGCATCGCCATCGCCTGTGCCTATCAGTTTGAAGAGGCTGAGGTCGATGCGCTGGATATCAGTGAGGATGCACTGGAAGTGGCGCAGATAAACGTTGAGTCGCTCGGCGTGATGGACAGGGTGTTTCCCATGCAGTCCAACCTTTTCAGCGCAGTGCCACGAGCGCCGCAGTACGATCTGATTGTGTCCAACCCACCTTATGTTGATGCCGAAGATATTGCCGATATGCCGGATGAGTATCGCCATGAGCCGGAAATTGGTTTGGCGTCCGGTCGCGATGGCCTGGATATCACCAAGCGCATTTTGGCCAATGCCGCCGATTACCTCACAGATGACGGTATCCTGGTGGTTGAAGTGGGCAACTCCATGGTGCATTTGATTGAGCTTTTCCCCGATGTGCCTTTCACCTGGGTTAGCTTTGAACATGGCGGCGATGGGGTGTTTGTGCTGACAAAAGATCAGTTAGTTGAAAATCAATCACTGTTCGCCATCTATAAAGACAGTGAATAATAAAGCGGCCCATTAGCCAATGGGCCAGTAAAGCTGAGGTTCGGATAGCCGAACCTCTATGCTCGGTCATTTTATCTCCAGGGGGAAATTAAGCGGATGTCGGGAAACAGCATAGGTCAGAACTTTGTCGTCACCACTTTTGGTGAAAGCCATGGGCTTGCACTGGGCTGCATTATCGATGGCTGTCCGCCAGGGCTTGAGTTGACCGAAGCCGATATGCAGCAGGATCTTGACCGTCGCCGTCCGGGGACTTCCCGTTATACCACTGCCAGGCGCGAGCCGGATCAGGTGCGTATTCTCTCCGGCGTGTTTGAGGGCAAGACCACAGGCACCTCCATTGGTCTGTTGATTGAAAATACCGATCAGCGTAGCCAGGACTACTCCAATATCAAAGATTTGTTCCGTCCCGGACATGCCGACTATACCTATCAGCAAAAATATGGCTTGCGTGATTATCGCGGCGGTGGCCGCTCCTCGGCGCGGGAAACTGCCATGCGAGTGGCGGCAGGGGCCGTGGCGAAGAAATACCTCAAGGCGGTACACGGCATTGAGATCCAGGGTTATCTCTCCCAGCTTGGGCCTATTTGCGCTGACACTTTGGATATGGCCCAGGTGGAACAGAACCCCTTTTTCTTCCCCGATGCCTCCAAGCTGGAAGCGCTGGATGACTATATGCGCGAGCTGAAAAAATCCGGTGATTCCATCGGTGCCAAGGTTAGTGTGATGGCCACCAATGTGCCGGTCGGCCTTGGCGAGCCGGTATTTGACCGTCTCGATGCCGATATTGCCCATGCACTGATGGGAATTAATGCGGTCAAGGGCGTTGAAATCGGTGATGGCTTTGCCGTTGTTAACCAGAAGGGCTCAGAGCACAGAGATCTGATGTCGCCTGCCGGGTTTGACAGCAACCATGCCGGCGGCGTACTCGGGGGTATCTCTTCCGGGCAACCCATAGTGGCCCATATGGCGCTGAAACCCACTTCCAGCATCAGTGTGCCTGGCAAGAGCATGACAGTGCAGGGCACAGAGGCCGAAGTGGTGACCAAGGGGCGGCATGACCCCTGTGTCGGGATCCGCGCTGTGCCCATTGCCGAAGCCATGTTGGCGATAGTCTTGATGGATCACTTGCTGCGTCATCGGGCTCAAAACCAGGATGTCAGCAGTCTTACACCTGTACTTGGAATGCGATAAATGCGCGGACTGTTTCCCGCAGGGGGACAGCTCGCCTGGCTTTCTGCCTGCTATTTCTTCTTCTTTGGCATACTCGGTGTCATGGTGCCCTATCTGGGGGTATTTTTTGACAACCGTGGCTTCGACGCCGCCGAAATAGGCTTTCTGCTGGCCATACTCATGGCAACCCGCATAGTCGCGCCCAATGTCTGGGCGCTAGTGGCGGATCGCACCGGTATGCGCTCTGAGCTTATCAAGCTCGGCGCCTTTGCCGCCGCCTTGACCTATCTGAGTTTCTTTTATCATGGTGGCTTTCTCTATCTGGCGCTGAGTCTGGCCCTCTATACCTTCTTCTGGAATGCGATTCTGGCGCAGCTTGAGGTGATCACCTTGGAAACCCTGGGTACTGAAGCCAACAAGTATGGCCTCATTCGCAGTTTCGGCAGTGTCGGCTATATCGTGCTGGTGGTGGGCACCGGCTGGGCCATCAAGGAGTTTGGCCCCGAGGTACTGCTCTATGTGGGGCTGAGTCTGTTTCTTGGGTTACTGGGCAGTGCCTTACCCTTGCCATCGAATCGGGCTTCGGCGGGAGCCGGGCAGGATAAACCGGCACTCAAACTTGGGCGGCCGCTGCTGTGGTTTTTACTGTCTGCCATGTTGCTTCAAGCTAGCGCCGGGCCTTTCTACGGTTTTTTCGTGCTTTATCTCAAGCAGGTGGGTTACACAGAGGCCAGCGCCGGTATTTTTGTGGCGCTAGGTGCCGTGGCGGAAATCTTCATGTTTATGATAGCGCCCAGGTTACTCGGTCGCTATGGGGTCAAGACGCTGCTGCTGGTGAGTATAGGCATGACGGCGCTGCGTTGGCTGCTGGTGGCTTTTGGCGCCGAAAGCATGTTGCTTTTGGGGCTCAGCCAACTGCTGCATGCCTTTACCTTTGGTTTGACTCATGCTGCATCCATCCAGTTTGTTCACCGTAATTTTGATATCAGCCACCGCAGCAAGGGCCAGGCACTTTACGCCAGTTTGAGCTTTGGCGTCGGCGGCGCTTTGGGCACCTGGATCTGCGGCCTGATTTGGGGCGATGGCAGCGGCGCCTTCTGGTGTTGGGTGTTTGCCGCCGCGTGCGCCTTGCTGTCCATGTTGGCCGTGCTGGCTATTCCGGGTAGCGACTCCAGGCGTCAATCACAAAGTGACCCCATTGACGCCTGATGATTTCTTACAAGAGCAGAGCATCATTTGCCGGAGAGAGTTATGAGTAAAATGTTTCGACTGGGCCTTATCATTAATCCGCTGGCCGGGCTTGGAGGCAGTGTGGCCCTCAAGGGCAGCGACGGTGTGGCAAAAGAGGCGCTTAGCCTTGGCGCCACCCCCAAGGCCGGTCTGCGAATGGAACAGGCCTTGGCTGTGATAGCGCCTTTTGCCGAGCGTCTGCAAATCTATACCGCCTCGGGTAACATTGGCGCCGACCTGGCGCAAAAGCTGGGTTTTCGCACAGAGGTGTGTTACCAAGCGGCGACGGATACCAGTCGCAGTGATACCCAGGCTGCCGCCAAGGCCTTGATGGCGCAGGAGCTGGACTTGCTGCTGTTTGCCGGCGGCGATGGCACGGCAAGGGATATCTATGGAGT
>Ga0114983_1000801_pt1 | contig 12940 bp, 20 predicted proteins | sample Shrwel_input2_RT_FD_87182 | JGI IMG/M metagenome (GOLD analysis project Ga0114983, IMG submission 87182) | Subsurface microbial communities from deep shales in Ohio, USA - Utica-3 well 1 S input2 RT | ecosystem: Environmental > Aquatic > Deep subsurface > Shale gas/oil reservoir > Produced... | reverse complement strand
GAACATGACCGCCGGTACGCCTAACCTAGACAAGCAGTTGGCCAACTGGCCTCCTGTCAGCGGTTGGGACGACAACCTTACCAATAACCCTAACCGCGCACTCTGGACGCCCAAGGTGGCCAACGGCGGTGCCACCCAAGGTTCTCAGTTCGTCGGTTTCCTGCCCACGCAAAGCAAGGCCGAATACGACGCCGGCAACATCAACATCAAGGCAGGAGTTAAGAACTACTACAAGCCTTCCAACACCCTCCGCTGCCTGTTCTATGTGAACGATGAGACGACAGCAGTGGCCTATGCTTCTTATGTCGGATGGGTGAACAACGGATTGCTTTACGGACTTCCCGAGGCTTACCGAAAACTCGCCACGACCGGGTATGGCGGCTCGTTCATCTATAGCGACATCTGGGCCGCTAAGATCAGGAAAAGTTTCCTCATCACGAATTGCTCCGTCGAACGCTTCGGCAGCATCTACAAGATTACCGCCGACCTGATGCTCTCCGGCATCTCTGGATGGGATAGGGATATCTATCCTCAAATCGACACCCCAGAGCCTACATGAGGTCAATCGCTGGATTCAATGGCTCGTCCATCAACGGCTCTTTCGCCGCTGGATCGCCTATCTCGGCCTCCGCGCTGAACCAGCTTGCCGCCGGCATCGACAAGTCCTTGACCATGCCCTCGAACGATGTGCAGTTCATGGGCAATACTGGCGGAACGTCCTACTCGCTTGGCCAGACGGTTTATTATGGAGAGATGGCACTATTGCCGCTTTATCCTAGGTTGAATGAAGATAAGGTGACGGTAACGCCAGGCACGGTGAACCGCATCGTGCCGAAGATTGGCACCGACTTCATCGACGCAAGCACCCCCCCTACCATCACGGTCACGGGCGAGGGCTACATCTGCATCAAGCTGACCTATGTGCCGGCGACTTTCTTCCCGCGCACCTCGGAGATCATCTTCTACGCCGGCACGACGACCCCTGCCGACACCGAGACGGAGGGCTATTACCCCCTCTCGAAAATTAACTCCGTTACCGTCGGCTCTGTGACGACCTATTCCATGATCGTCCTGTCCTACGGCAACTTCGTCTGCAACCGATTGAAGTCTGGGGCGAACCCGGCAGTCTGGTATTGGTCCACCATTACTCCGCAGCCCGGAGTCTGAGTCATGGCCTATCCTGAATGGGAAAGCGGCACATCGTATCCCATCGGGTCGATTGTGGCTTACAATAACCAGTCATACATTGCTACGCAGTACCACGACCCTGCGAACTTTGACCCGCCCAATGTGGAGATGGGTACTGATCCATCTAACCCAATCTTCCTTACCCAGCGCGGATGGACCATCTACTCAACGCTGCCGACGGGATACTCGCCTACCCCATATTCTTTAGGCACTAATCTTCTAATCCGTCAGATAGATGTGAACGACTGGTACGACGCATACCAAGGACAGTTCGCTCCCAGTCCATATAATGACGCAATTTCCCTTCAGGTATTTGCTGGAAGCCTCAACAACCCGACTACACCTTGCCCTGCTAATCAATGTATCCTGATGGTCACTAATGGAGTTTATACAAACTCGCCTGGTCAATTTACAAGGATACTGCTTAACCCTGTTAAGCCCCCGGGGTATACTTATTATATCAACGGCGGAATGAAGCCAGACGGGGAAACGAATGTCCTGCACCATTGGTGGCAGTTTCCTAGCACTTATATGTTCCGTCGAAGCGTGACTTTTCAATGCGAAGAAGACGGCGTCCCTGTCAGCAAGACCATCACCCCCACGGATGACAATTATACCAACATGGATACGCCCCTGCAATGGTATGATCCAAGCAATTCGGACTTTACTCTCAATTTCCTCTATAGCGGCGGGGTGCTTGGAAATAACTACGATATCGCCCCGAACGACTGATTTGGGGGGTCTTAGCCCGTATTGACATACGGCTAAACCCAAACGGCGAACCTATGTCCTGCACCCACCATGAGTTTAAGCAGGGCCAGACCTTTGCAGGCGTGGCCACTTACACCCCCGAAGCGGGGTGGCCTACCGACCTGACCGGCGTCACCATCTACTCCGCGCTTCTGGACGCCCGCAACAAGAAGCACTATTTCACGATTACGGTGCAGTCCCCCACCCAGTTCACCATGTTCTACGAGAACACGCAGGACTGGCACCCCGGAACGGCTTATTGGGATATCCAGTTCAGCCTGGCCGACGTCGTCTTCTATTCCGAGACGATCCGCATCGCCATCACCCCGAATGTCACCCCTAACCCGGTGCCTTCCAGCGTCTCCAACTAATGGCCCTTACCATCAGCATCAACCAGGCGGCGGCTTTCACGGTCAATGTCGGCGTCCCCGGACCTACGGGGGCTACCGGCCCTGCCGGCCCCCAAGGTCCAGCCGGCCCAGCGGGCGCGGGCGGCGTCTGGGGTAGCATCACGGGTACGCTCTCGAACCAGACGGACTTGGTCTCGGCCCTTGCTGGTAAGTACTCGACGACCAACCCTGCCGGCTACATCGACCTGACGACGGCTGGCCTTTACTTCTACCCCCTAACGGGCAATCCAGGCGGCTTTGCGACTCAGGCTTGGGTCATCGGCCAGAACTACCTGACCATTGGCTCGCTGGATGCTTACGCCACGATGTCTTGGGTCAATACCGAGCTCGCCGGCTACGCCCTCCAGTCTTGGGTTACGGATCATGCTTACCCCCTGACTGGCAATCCTTCGGGCTTCCTGACCTCGGCTTCCCTGTCTGGCTACGCTACCGAGTCTTGGGTCACCTCTCAGGGTTACATCACGGCCTCCGCCCTTTCTCCGTACCTGCTCTCTAGCACCGCCGCTTCCACCTACGCCGTCATCGCCCGTGGCCTTCCCGCCAGCGGCACCACCGGCCAAGTCCTGTCCAAGGTCGATGGTACGGACTACAACGCCACTTGGACGACCTTTACGCCTGGCGACCGCTACCTGACGACCTCGACCTCGGCTATGTCGATCAGCAACGGTGCGAAGACCTTCACGGCAGGCACGGGCCTTTCCTACACCCCGACGCAGGACGTCACCATCGCCCACGACTCGGCCAACCATATGCACGGCACCGTGACGAGTTACAACTCGGGTACGGGGGCTATGGTAGTCGAAGTTCAGAATCATTCTGGCTCGGGAACTTACTCATCTTGGACGATCAATGTCGGCGGTGCCATCCCAGCAGCCTCCGTCATCTGGGGCGACATCACGGGTACGCTGGGAGACCAGTCCGACCTCGCCACCGCGCTGAACAACAAACTGGAAGTCTCGACGGCGGCTTCGACGTACTACCTACAGACCAACCCGTCTGGCTTCATCGGCGACGCCCCTTCCGACGGATCGCAGTACGCCCGCAAGAACGGTGCGTGGGACGTCGTCTCTGGTGGCGGTTCGTACATCACCAGCGTAACTTCGCCTCTGGCCGTAACCTCTGGAAATCTGTCGGTAGACCTGTCGGCTTATCTCAATTTGGCCGGTGGCCTGATGACGGGTACGATTTTTAGCGTATCAGGCGGTTCGGCTTATGGCAGCGAGGTTTCAAGTTCGCTACACCGAATCTATGCGCTGGCAGACACGTCGCAGTTTGCGGAAATGGATGTGGACTCTTTGACTGTCTCTAATGCCTCAGGCACTACGCAAGTTACCACGACGGGGGTCGTCCTGTCGGCTTCTGGCACTATCACCTTCGGAGACGCCACCACTCAGAACACGGCAGGATATCCGGCGACGAACCCCTCGGGTTTCATTGGTGACGCCGTCGCTGACGGGTCGTTGTATGGACGGGTTAACAATGTTTGGAGTCCAGTCCCCCCGCCTGGGATCAGCGACGCACCTTCGGACGGACAAACTTATGGACGAAACAGCGGCTCTTGGTCTGTCACCCTAACGGCCCCGGCTTATTACAACTCTGTCTGGGTTTACGGCAATTGGTACTCTGCCAACATCACCACGCTGACCGACGGCTACGGAAATTATTACAATGGCCTTACCTTCTAAAACCATCACCCCCGTCGAGGCTGGCAAGGTCGGCGTCTTCTATGACGCCAATACCAAGGTCATCTCGCATTTCGCCAAGTTCCCGACCAAGGGGAACATCATCACGGCCATGCCCGTCCTGATCGCCGACGACGACGCCGCGCTGAAACTCGCCATCGCCGCCGCTGGCCTTACCGAACGCAAATGATTACCATCCTCGTCTCCCTTGCCCTAGGTTTCGCCGCCGGCGTCTACCGTGACGCCATCGCCGAGAAGGCCAAGGCTCTCTACATCAAGTACTGCTCCAAGGAGTAAGCCGTGCGAGTCGTCATCCTGCTCAGTCTAATTCTGGCGGCAGGAGGATGCTCTAGCAGCCCCCAGGCGTTGCCGGTCCAGCCCGACGCCCCGACCAACGGCGGCATCGTCGATACGGTAGGCAAGGAACTGGACAAGATTGATGGCAGGGTCGCCGCAGCCGTCACCGTCGCCAAGGAAAACGCCGACAAGCCGGAGGTCGTCAAGGCCGAGACCGGCGTCGCCCTGTCCTACCTGCCCAAGCCCTCCGAGGGCGATGTAGCCTTCGCCCGCCAACGCGCCGCCAAGGCCGACCAAAAGGATTATGCCGAAGCCGTGGCCTACGGCAAGACCCTCCTCGCCAAGATTGACGCCGACTGGGCGAAGATGGAAGCCGACCAAGTCGAGGCCAAGCGTGTGTCCCAGCTCAAGGACGCTCGCATCGCCGACCTCACCAAGCAGGTCGAGCAAGCCAAGAAAGACGCCGCCCAGAACATCTGGACGATCACGGGTGCCGCCCTCGTCGTCATCGGTGGCCTATGCTGTGCCTTCGCCTCGGTGCGGGCCGGCGTGACCATCATCCTGACGGGTATGCTCTGCGGGGCAGTCCCGTTCATCATCGAGTCCGAATACTTCGGCATCATCGCTGGGTCAACCCTCGCCATCGGCGCGGGACTGGGCATCTGGTGGCTTTGGGATAAGGTACGGGATTCCGTACATTCTAACGATGACCAAGCGACGCCAAAAGAGTAAGGTCGTATTCCGACGCCTGGGCCGTGAACGGGCATGGGGTCAGGCGACCATCGGCGAAGGTCTCATCGAGATTGACCCCCGCCTCGGGGCCAAGCGGCAGCTCGAAGTCCTCTGCCATGAGCAGGTCCACCTGACCTTCCCCGAGATGTCCGAATCCCAAGTCGACCGCGCCGGCAAAGACCTCGCCGCCGTCCTCTGGGATCAGAACTACCGCCGAGTCCTGCTCTCGCCCAATTCCAAGCCCCCCAAGATTTCGTGAGTGCCGCCCCCATCAGTCCTGACGATATCCCCCGGGAGGTCAAAGACGGCGTCGTGGCGGGCGTCCTAGGGGGCTTGGCGATGGTGGCCCGACTCCTCCTATCCACCGAACCCGTATCCCCCGGCTGGGTCATTCGCAGGGTGCTTGCCGCCGCCATTACCGCCGCCTTGGTCGGCTATGCCATCCAAGAGCATATCCAGTCCCCCGGACTCCGTATGGGTGCGGTCGGTGCGGCCGGCTACGCCGCCCCCGAATGCCTGGACTACCTGATGAAGTATATCAAGGCCAAGGGGCAGGCCGAGGTAAACAAGGTAACCAAAACCGCCAATGGCAAAAAGAAACCAAGCAAGCGCGGCGGGGGCAAGTGAGTCCAATCTCCTGATTGCCGTCATGGGGCTGGTCATCGCCGCCGCCCTTGCCGCCATCATGTCGGCTTGGATCGCAGGCTATGTCCTCGACCAGTTGCAGAATACCGAGGCCCTTGCCATGATTGTGACCGACGGGGGTCTGAAGTCGGATTCCAAGTCCTTGGAGCAGAATATGTCCTCGGCGACCCTTGCCCTCAAGTCCTGCCGGGACTTGGGCTGGGCTTTGGGCGTAGGGTGCTTTGGGGTGGGTTTGGCTGTCCTGCTCCGTATGTACCGCAAAAGGGCTTCCTGAGCCAAGCCAGACCCCTTTAAGCCGCCTTCTTAGGGTAGGGCAAGACGGGGTACTTCAGTTTCTTCATCAGTTCCTTTTTACGGGTCTTGGAACAGTTGAAATAGATGTACCGATATTTCATGCTGCTGAAGTATTCCTCGACCATGTCTTCGCCAAATTGGTCGATAATGTCCTGCTTGGTCATGCGTTCCCGACGTCGATATGCCGTTCCGCCGGCATTGTCAGAGGCATTTTTTGGCCTAAAATACTTCATCTTGGGGCTGATCCCCGTGTAAATCCAGTTTGTCGCCTGGTAGATGTACCCAATATGCCCTTGCTCGGAATCCGCAAAGGACACGATAATTTCAAACGGACATTGGCGAATGGCTTGCCCCACGAAGAAGCTTTCGGTATTCTTGGGCATCGAGTCCTCGACCCATAGGCGGTTAAACTCGACCACATTCTTGCTTTCGTCGTCCCCACAGATGCCATTGCAAAGGGTATACGACGAAGGCTTGCCGAAGACAATCACACCGACAAGCCGGCCTTGCTGGAAGAAGTCATCGTTGGTCTTCTCGTCCGTAAACAGTCCGAAAGCCGCCGAGCAGGAACATTCCCGGTGCAGGTAATGATTCTTGACGATTGTATCCATAGCCAACCGATATTCGATTGGTCGGACCGTTAGAGAAGATACGATGCTCATCCGTCGTATTTCGTGCCTTGGTAATACAACGCCGCCCCCATCTTGCGGGGTTCGATGATGCCGTTGGTCACCATAGCCTTGATAAGGGACTCCGCCTGGTCGCGCTGGAGCTTATGGTCGGCCACCAGTTCCTCCAGCAAAGCCCCCCGGCTGATGCGGGGCTTGGACTCGAAGTGACGGTATTGCTGGCCCACCTTGAGCAGCTCGAAGCCGCCGGCCAGCGGGGCGATTTCCCATAGCACCCGATCGTCGGCGTGTTTCAGTTTAAGGGATAGGGTAGGCTTGCCGTCGGGCGTCCGCATACCGGCCAACTTGCCGCGCTTGGTCAGGTTGAATGAGAACACGGGCAGTTCCTTCGACTCACGGCGGATGTTGATAATGGCCCTAGCCCAGTTCACCAACTCGGAACTCCCGATACCGCTATACATCTGGTCCGACACCGTCTGGCCATCCTTCACCTCTTGGGGCTTGGGCTTACCTTCGTGGTGGATAAAGACCATGATGCACCCCGTCTCCTGAAGCACGGGCTGGACAAGGTTACGCAGGAAGTGGGAGCAGACCTCCTGCTTGGATAGGTCGCCCCCGACATAGGACAGCAGCGGGTCGGCGACCAGCACGTCGAGTTTATGCCTTACGATGATCTTCCGGCACAGGTCTACGAAGTCCTTGCCCGTCTTCGACGCTTCCGTGAAGAACTTGAGATTGGCTCGGCAAAGAACTTTTTCATCAGGGGAGAGTCGCATACCTGAAGAAACTCCCTGATAGGCTTCGGCGAGGTCTCCGATATCACACTCGGCCTGTACGACCGCAATGCGTAGGGGCCGAATGACTGGTATCCCGAAAAGTTCTCGCCCGATGGCCCACGATGCGGCCATCTGCATGACAAAGGAACTCTTACCGATACCAGATTGCCCGGTGACCAGAAGACTTCCTCCTCGACACAGATATCGGCCGTGGCCCACCACATGGTTAGGATCGTGTTTAGTGTCGTAGTTTTCGAGAGCATCCGTGCTGACTTCCTCCGGGAAGTCCTGCCCTTCACGCCAGGCGATGAACTCGGACCAGTCCAACGCTCCAATCTTAAAAGCGACAATCTTCTGTTCGTTCTCTCCACGAAAGACTCCGCCGAGGCGGCTCCAGCGCGAGGGGTTCTTGTTCTGGGGATCGGGTTCATGGTCGGAAAGATAGTCATACACCGTATTACGTCGCTCTTCCCATTGCTCCTTGGTCTGGGCGTCGACGCGCACCCAAGCGTGGACGGACTTGCCGCCAGAGTCGACGAGCAGGCTGATGGGTAGGTTAGACTGCTGGAAGATGGCCACCTGCTCGTCCTTGGGCTTCTTGTCGAACTCGACTAGCACATGGCGGTAATCGGACACCGCGCCGTCCGTACCCGTGAAGTCGTCCTTGGTGAAGGGGTTGATGCGAATCCAAGCCCCCGACTCGGTGCCGGCGAACTTGCCAGCCCCAACCGCCCCCGGGCCGAAGAACTTGGTGATCCACTCGGCGCGGGTTAGGAAGATGCCCTTCGAGGCGGGAAACCACTTGCCGTCTTCGGTCTGGCCGGCCTCGTTCGTGATGCAGATGATGTCCTCGTCCCTGAAGCAGTTCAGCAGCACATCGGCCGTCGTGAACGGCGTCTGGGCGTCGACCAGCTCGGCGACACGCTTAGGGTCGAACACGAAACGGCCATTAGCCCCGACCCTGCGGTCGTTGTCCCGACCCTGCGACAGCCAGCCCTTCTGGCGTTCGTGCGGCTTGACGTAGGCGTCGTTCAGTTTGTGACGCAGGTCTTTCTCGCTCCACGGCGGCGAGCAGCGGAGGTTAAACTCCTGCAACAACGCCCAGGCGTCCGACCACGGTAGGTCGAAGCCATTGGCCAATATGCTGGCGGCGCGGTAGGTGGCTGGGTGTCCGCCTTGGCCGGCGACGGCGGGGGGCAGTTTGGCGAGATAGGCTCTCGCCCCGGAAATACGATCTTCGGTGGTCATGGTGGCTTTTGGACTGGCTTACTTAGGCTTTGGCTTCGTACTGAGCAATCCTATTCCCAATCCAGAACATACAAGGTACGGCCATCGAGTTGCCACAAGCCTTGTATCGTGGGCCGTCGGGACACTCGGTCTCGGGCTTGCCTTTCCAAGGAATCTTGGACCATCCCGATTTAAATCCTTGGAGCTTCTCACATTCTTCAGGGGTCAAACGCCGGACGGCCATAGTGGGCTGGAAAACTGTTCCAACATGATCCGCATCAGATGCAGCACACGAAAGAGTTTTGCTAATGTGAGAAACGGATTGATTGTAAGTATCAAAAGCCATAACAGCAGGCGCGCCATGACCGCCCGCAGTCCGCAGCGGAACATGAAGGTCACCAGTCAGAGTCTGGTTATACAAATCTACGCCTTGAGAAACATACGCAACGTGCGGAGTCTGGTCGCCAGATGAAGCCTTGAGGGTAGTAGTAGTAGACGGATCAGAACCAGCGTCTCGGCGCAGATTTCCGGGTTGGAATGTAATGGCAAGTGCCTCGGCCTCAACTCTCTCGTTGCCCGTGCGGGAATAGGGCGGTCCGCTGCTGGTTACTGTGGGAGCGACAGAACCTGGCATGGTGTGTAATGCACTTGGTTGCGTGATCATCACGCCGCCTTGATTGCAAGCCGGGTTAAGACAGGAAGTGTCGAGGCACTTGGTCATATCCACTTCCCTGCATCCAGAATTGGGATTCGATGACTTCATGGAATTTGAAGTATAGGAGTCCAAGATGAACGCAGTCGGCTCGACCACCGCATGGGTCGTTCGGGTGTCGCCAAGGTCAAAGTTGTTCAGCGTGTTTGCCGCATCGGCCAGCACCCAAGTCTCGTTATCGGTGGCTGAACAAGCCCGCTTGGACTTGCGGAATGGGGTTGGATTAACGATTAAACCTTCGCTTCCACCACCCAAGTCTCCTCCAGCGGCTCGGATTGTCCCAATACCTTCAGCATATTGAGCAAAACTGCTAGGGGTAAAAGCAACCGTTTGCGCTTCGTGCGTTGCGTTTAAAGTATGTGCCTTGTCTTCCGATATGGCAGCATTTGCCTGTCCGCTGGACATACAAATCGGAGCCGGAACAAACAATGAACCTCCGCCCAATGCGTGTTGATCTTCAAGTCCCTGCTTCTCTCCAAAAGATGCGTTCAGGGTGCAAGCAAGTTTTGCGGGCCACTTTTTGCCGCCTGCCTCAACGCTGCTTCCAGCATCGAAGGCAGTTTCTTCCCCCGCTTTTCGGCTCGCCTCAAAATCCCCGCGCAAGCCTTCTGGCTCAAATAGAATCTCTGCGGCAGTTCGCCAGTTTCCAGCACCTTGGACAGCGAGGAGGTACACTCTTTTTCTGCGCTGTGGGACACCGAAGAATTGTGCGTCAACACACCGCCAAGCGAACCCATACCCGAGTTCTGCCAACGCCCCGACGAAGGCGGCGAAATCGGACCCTCGGTTGCTGGACAAAACTCCGGGGACGTTTTCCCAAAGGACGTACTTTGGGCGTAGGCGGTCAACCAGTCCAAGAAATACCAATGCAAGGTTCCCTCTTGGATCGGCAAGCCCTTGCCTGAGACCTGCGACGGAAAATGCCTGACAAGGGGTCCCGCCACAGATGAGGTCCACATCTCCAACTGCGAGTGGCCATTCGGCGTATTTGGTGAGGTCTCCATAGTTAGGTACGTCTGGGAATCGGTGTTTGAGGATGGCGCATGGGAAAGGTTCGATTTCGGAGAATCCGACTGGCTTCCATCCGAGGGGATGCCAGGCAACGCTGGCTGCTTCCATGCCGGAGCAGACGGAGAGGTAGCGGATTGGTTTTCCTTGGGTGATAGGTTGGATGACTGGATTTTGGGCTTGTTCATGGTTCATGTTATTATTGGTGGCAGATGTAGCGATGTATTGATCTGTGCCTGTGGCAACAGTAAAAGTTTTGTCTTCGTAAAAAAGCATACCAGTCCCTCCCTTACCAGAACGGACCTGTCCGCCTTTTACGCCAGAGTAATTACCCCCCCCTCTGACCTTGAAACAAATGGGCTTCATTTTCCATAGAAGTACTTCATCTGGATACGGCGTCCATCAAAAAATCGTAAGCGTACCTTCTTCATCTTGCCTGACTTCGCCATCTCCATCAACCACACCCGGCCTGTCGAAAGGTGTACGCCCCATTCCTTCGACCATTGTTCCATCGACTTGTAGCCCTTCGGGACAGGCTCGGCGGCTCGGGACTTGATGGCCCATAGCTCTTTCAGGATATCGTTGGCCTTCATACGGGCAGAATCCATTCGTCCTGATTGTGCGGCTGCTCATGCACCCACGGGATGAGTTTATCGTCGGTATAGTAGCCGAAGACCATGCCTTGCGACCAGGCGAAGGTTGCCCTGCGCGTATTGGCGTAATCCATAGCCCCCCGACGGGTCAGGGTGCCGACGCTGATGCCCGTCGGAGTATCGTCCCGTCGACCCGTCATGCGGCCGACCTTGTGGGTATGGGCGAAGATGACATTCCCGTACATCTCGGCCATGTCCCGTGGGGCGTTCTCGCCGTATACCGTGCCGTGGGTGAACTTGTAGTTGGCCAACTGGAATGCCTGCCAGATGCCCGTGTACTCGACGAACAGGGCTTTCCGCTTCCGGCAATGTTCGGTAATGTCGTTAATCAGGCGGATGGCGTAGCCAGAATAGACTTCGTCGTCCGAGGCGGCTTCGCGCCAGAGTCTGACCTCATGGTTGCCGGCCAGCACGACGTTCGGGCGGAGCTGGTCCAAGAACTTCAGCCCCCCGCCGATATCAGGTTCGACGGCGTCGCCCTTGCCCCGGGCCGACGACATGAACGGGGTCATATCCACAAAGTCGCCGAGGTGGACCGTCATATGGGGCTTGAACCGTTCCTTGAACTTCAGCACCCCCTCGATGGCCTTGGGATCGGCGTACATCCCGTGGGAGCAACCTACCGCCATGAACCGCTTCCAGCCTTTGTTGATGTTCATTGTGTATTGTTAGGCAGGTGTTTAGGGGGTCGACCAAAGCCGACCCAGACGAAGGACATCTTCATGCGGTTGGCGGCTTCTTGGATGGCACGGAGGGAATAGCCGTATTCGTAAGCGGCCTCCTTGGTCGTCAGCCCTTGGGCAATCGCCTGGGGGATGATGGTGCGGGCCGGCGGCTTGCCGTACTTGTTCGTCCGCTTCAGGTTGGTCGTCATCGGTTCAGCAGGTTGACCGCCTCATGGTGGCCGTTGTGCAGCTCCCAGAACTCGACATTGGATCGCTTCAGCGTCGGCAGCACCGTCCGCTTCCACTTGGCCATAGCGTCGGCGAACTCGTCCCGGCTGTAGGCCACAAACTCGGGATGCTCGACCTTGCCGCCGTCGAGGATGACCAGCAGCGCGTGGCAACGCTTGGGCATCTTGTGGGTGTACTGGGTCAGGTTGATAGGGGGCTTTCTCATTTGCGATGCTTGGAGGGTTTGAGGGTGAGACCGAGACGCTTGGCGGCTGAGTACAGGCTGTCACGCCTTAAACCGAGCTTGGCGGCGGCTTCGGCGTAGGTCAGGCCGGCGGCGTGGCCGTCGATGATGGCCTGCTTGACCTTGCCGTAGACTTCCTTGCGGTGGATCACTTGATGAGTTTCCATTTGTTGAGTTCAGGGTTGAAGAGGTATTCCCAGCGAGCCTTGGCGTCGAAGTGGTAGCGTTTGGTCTTGGCGAATTCGCCAGGCGTCTGCTTCTTGTTTTCGAGATGCCCCCCGCCGTGTGCGGGACGCTTCCAAGTCTTGTAGGTCTTCTTGGTCATGCGCTCGGCTTGCCCTCCTTGGGGTCGTGCCATGATGCATATGGCCCATGCAACGCTTGGACTTCTTTGTGCAGACAGTTACGGAGGCGAGCGTTCTCGGCTAACATCTTCGTGCAATCGTCCATGTATGTGAACTTCATTTGATTGCTGATGTTTAGTTCCTTTTTAAGCATCTCAATCTCTGCGGCCATGCCCTTGATAATATCGTTTTTTGAGAGATAGCCGCCGTCTCCGTTGTATGGGATTGGACTCATACGCTCGGCTTGCCCTCCTTGGCGGCGTTCCAGTCCTTAACAAACCTTGGTTCTTCTCCGCCAAGTCCGAGACAAAAGCAAAGCACATTAGCCATTGTATCCCCGGCCTTGGTCAGCCGCTCGTATTGCTCGACAGGCACGGCGGTCACGAAGGACGAGGCCCGGAGCCGCTCTAGCTCTGCCCTTTTTTCCCAAATCCATTTATCTCTTCGCTTAATCAT
>Ga0114983_1000799_pt1 | contig 12959 bp, 21 predicted proteins | sample Shrwel_input2_RT_FD_87182 | JGI IMG/M metagenome (GOLD analysis project Ga0114983, IMG submission 87182) | Subsurface microbial communities from deep shales in Ohio, USA - Utica-3 well 1 S input2 RT | ecosystem: Environmental > Aquatic > Deep subsurface > Shale gas/oil reservoir > Produced... | reverse complement strand
GTATCATCCTGATTTGCAGGGACTTCCAGCATGTCGCCTCCCTCCCCCTGAATACCTGTATGAACCTCCACCCCGGTCAAGCCGTCGTTGCCGTGGGCTTGGCCGGGGTAGGCTTTGGGGTAGAGCGAGGGGAGAAAACGTCAGGCAGCAAATCAGCTGCTGTAACCTTCCCGCCAGTAACCTCCTCAATGAGGACGGCATAGCGAGGCGGTAGAGGCCGTTTTCCGGTACATACCTGTGATAGGAACTGCGGAGTCATCCCGATGGCTTTGCAAAGCGCAGCGCGAGACCCATGAAAGTGGTCAATCGCCTTCTCAATCATTTGCTTACCTAAAGCGTAGCTTTATGTTTGTGAAAGCATAGCTTGCTTTTAGGGCAGTGCCTACCCCTGCAACAATTAAAGCAATGCTTAATAGGGGTGTGTTTCCGTGCATGACATTGAAGAGTTCAAGGCGCGGCTGAAGGAAGGGATTAAGCTCGCCAAGAATAATGGCTACACCCAGGCAAAGATCGGGGAGGATGCCGGCGTATCTCCGCAAGCAGTTGGTCAGTGGCCAAGATCAGGAAAAGTCTCAGCCTCCAACTTGTCGGTGCTTGCGAGACTATCGGGCAAGTCTTTGGGGTGGTTTTATGGTGAACCAGAGGCAGGGAGCGCCTATCGTGCTGCCCCGAAGGTAGGTGGAGCAGTGCAAGAAGGCCCGAGAGTCGGCGATGCCGTGCGGCCCGACAGCAATCTCCAGGATGTACCGCAACCGATTCGCTATCACTGCTACCCGGTCATCAGCCGAGTGCAGGCCGGCGCCTGGACGGAGTGCGTCACGCCTTATGAGCCTGGGGCCGAGCCCCACGAAGAGGCCACCGACTACCGGGCGCAGGGCAAGGCCTTCTGGCTAGAAGTGCAGGGCGACTCGATGACCGCGCCAGCCGGCAGCCGGCCAAGCGTCCCCGAGGGCACGCTTGTGCTGTTCGACACCGGTATTGATGCCGTGCCGGGCAAGCTGGTTGCCGCCCTGCTGGCCGATAGCAACGAGGCCACCTTCAAACAGCTTATCGAAGACAGCGGACAGCGCTATCTCAAGGCGCTTAACCCGGCCTACCCGCTGATCCCCATCAACGGCAACTGCCGCATTCTCGGCGTGGCCGTGGAAGCGAAGACCAAGTTCTAGGAGACCGGCACACCATGGCGGACACGGAGCACGACAAAAAGCTGATCACGGTCTATGAGATGAACAAGTTCCTCATGCTGGCCGAGGCGCCACTGACCTGCGAGACGTGCGGCCGGGAAGTGATGCAAATACCGGCCCAGAATGACGCCAACGGCCTGGTATACGAGCACCACGTGCCCGTCGCAAACCTCCCCGATGAGGCGCCGATGATTTACCTCACCACCGTATGCGGCAACTGCGGCCACTCACGCTGGTACTGGAAGGAGCGGGTTGTCAGCCTGCTGCAAAACCACCCCTGGAGCCCGGCACCTCATGATTGAGCGCACCTCTTTCCCTACTGTTTCGCGTATTGCCGACCGTCCGGGCTATAATCCCAAGCACACTGGCGGGGACGGAAACGGAGGCGAGCCACCCATGAGCAACCTAGAGGCGCGAGTCGAGCACCTGGAAAGCGATATGCGTTCTTTGCGCGAAGACGTGGCCGTTATCAAATCCAATTACGCCACTAAGTCGGACATCGCTGATCTGCGGACCGAGCTGCATTCTTCGCTTCGCCAGCAAACAATGTGGAGCGTCGGCACCATTATCGGCGTGGCCGGCCTAGTCTTCGCCATCATGCGTTTTCTGCCCGCCTAGCGAGTATCACCCCGCCCCGTTATCGACATACCGATAACGCCAGACCCGCCCCTCGAGGCGGGTTTTTTGTGCCTCAAAAGTAAAGCTATGCTTGACCATAAAAGAAAGCAGTGCTTTACTTAGGACATCGCAACGATATACATGGGGCACACCATGAACCAGTACCCGCAGGCACAACCCACCATCACCTTCGCTGGCTTCCGCTGCCGCTTCGGCAAGCGTGGCGATGGCCTACCGACCCGCCGTGAAGTCGAGACGCTGGCATGCCTGGCGTCAGGCATGACCCAGAAGCAGATCGCCAAGCTGCGCGGCGTTTCCCCGGCAACCATCAAAAGCACGGTCGAGGCCGCCTACTTCCGCCTGCATGCCCAGCGCGCCACTGATGCGGTCGCCAAGGCTATGCGCAAGGGCTGGATCGCCCCGCTACTGCTGGCGCTCATCGTCAGTGCTGTGTCGCCTCAGCAACCCGTCCAGCGTGTGCGCCAGCTGGTGCGTGTGGTTCGCATACAACGCCGCGAAGCCGAGGTGATGGCATGACCCCCGAATACGAGATCTTCAAAGAGCACGGCATCACCGCCGACCTCAACTGCCTGATGATGCGCACGCAGGAGCTGGCCATGGCCGTGAACCTGCAGGGCAGTCACGACGCACACGCTCACTACGGCGCCAGCGTATCTGCCCACGGCGGCCACTCACTGACGGTGATGACCAAGCCGCGGCGCAGTGCTTGGAATGACCGGTCCGGCATCCGACGAGAGATCGAACTGCCGAACATAGCCAGCACCGCCGAGCAGCGCTTTGAGTCGTTTCAGAACCTCAGCGAGGCCATCAGGGCCCTGACCACCCTCCTGAAAGAGGACCAGCCGTCATGAACGTCATCGAATACCCGGTCCGCGACATGGCCTTCGCCTGGCGCCGGCATGCGCACATCAACGGCATTACAGATCCCAGCGTGAAGGTGCTTACCCGCTCGGCGGTACCGGGCAGGCCCCGCGCTGGCGTGCGCCCCGCCTTCTTCGTGCCTGCATCACGCGAAATCGTCGTGATCGTCACGGCAGAGCCTCACCGCACCCACGAAGAGGCTATCGAGTGGATGCGCTGGATGCTCATACAGCTGCACAACAACGGGAATATCTCGCTGTTCCGAGAAGAGGAGGCGCCAGCATGCGCATGAATACCAGAATCATCGGCCCCGGCATCGTCGGCGGCACCCTGATTGCCCTAGCCATCGCAGCGGTACCCGACAGCCAGCAGCAGCTAGAGCAAGCCGCATGGCAGGACTACTGCGACGGCGTGGCGCAATGGCAGCGCGAAGCCAACCAGGGTGTACCGGAAGCCAAGCGCTTCGGCCACCCGGACTACGACAGCAAAGCGCACCGCTGCCCGGCGACGAAGAGCGCACGCATCACGGTGACCGCCGGCATCGGATTGGCCGCCAACTAAGTTCCCTGCGTTTCCCCGTCTGCGGGCGGGGCTTTTTAACCAGGGCAGTGGTGAGGCCAGCAGCCTGACCAGTGGCTTGGAAGAGAAAAAGGAGAGCCAGCCCATGATTACCGTGGAATCACTTCATAAGTGGAAGGAACGCCAAGACTTGGAGGCCTGGGAAAAAGAAGAAGAGTGTGAGGAATGCGACGGAACCGGCGAATGCCCTTGCTGCGAACGTGAGTGTCTCGAATGCGACGGCACCGGAATCACTGGCCTTAAGAAGCTGAGCGATAAAGAGGTCGAGGCTCGCTACTTCAGGGAGGTGATGGAGTCAATCAAGCGTCTATGCGCCTTCTCCAGCCGGCACGACTTCCTGACCGAGGCCGGCGCCTTCATCAAACAGCAGGGACGATTAGACCTGCCGCCCTGGGAACGTCGGAAAACGCTTCACTGAGAAGGAAATCAGAATGCCATTACCCCCAAAACACTCCATCGAATCGCTCTCGGTCTGGCTCGACAAGCCAGCCGTTCAGCAGGCGTTCACAAACTTGGTCTCCCCGATCATCGAAGCCGCTACCACCGCCCACGTGTATGGAGACGAGGCCGCAGGTCAGCTCCACGGAGACGACGGCCGCATGTATCCCAAGGCTGGCGAGGCGGTAATCGGCCGCCCTGGTGGCTTGGTCGTCAAGCTCGTCATTGAGCCGGACGTCAGCGGTGGGTGGGCCGGCGAAAGCCTCACCCTCGATGAAATCAACGCCATCGGCATCAGCGACATGGTCGTCGACGGCAAGCGCATCCAGCCCAAGCAGCGATAGGGAGGCGGTAATGAAAAAAAAGCAGCTGAGCATAAGCGTAGAAGGCGACGAGCTACAAATATCGATCGGCATAGATACCCTTTGCCATGCCTGTGAAGTAGGGCGCCAGTACGGGCTAGGCGCCGTCAAAATCACAGATGACAAAGCATTCCTCAAAGGCATTGAGCGAGAGCTAAAGCATGAAGATGAAGACGGATCAACTCCTGTGCATCGCCTCTTCGACGAGGCGGTAACGCAGATGCTCGAAAACGGTGAAGAAGGCATCGAGCCAGAAGAGGACGCCTGATATGTGGTTCAAGCACCTACACCTATACCGCCTTCACGACGCAGCCGCCGCCATGGCACTGCCGCTGCCCGACCTTGAAACCGCACTGGCCGAGCACGCCACGCATCCCCTGGGCGGCAGCGAAGGCACGCGGATCGGCTGGCGTATACCGGGCGGGCGCGCAAGCGGGCAGCGCGTCCACGAGGTTCAGGGCCAGCGCCTGCTGTCGGCCCTGCGGCAGCAACGTCTACTGCCGACGGGGGTGGTGCGCGAGGAAGTAGACGAGCGTGTCGAGGCCATCGAAGCCGCCGAGGGTCGCCACCTGCCCCGCAAGGAGAAGCAGGCCATCAAAGAGCAGGTCGTTGAGGAACTGCTGCCCCGCGCCTTCGTGCAGAGCCAGCGCATCGATCTGTGGTGGGACACCACCCGCAACCTGATCGGCGTCAATGCCAGCAGCCGGGCCCGGGCCGAGGAAGTGCTCGACCTGCTGCGCCAGACGCTCGGCAGCTTAAAGGTCACGCCGTTGGCCACGCGCGAACTGCCGATCCGCGCGATGACCGGCTGGCTCAAAGATGCAGACAGCCGCCCTTCCTGGCTGACGCTGGGTGATCGTGCAGAGCTGCGCGCCCAGGGCGATGACGGCGTCCTGGCAGGTCGCCAGGTGGACCTCGACAGCGGTGAGGTGCAGCAGCTGCTCGAGGGCGGACGCCAGGCCCACAAGATGGCCATAGAGATCGACGAACGGCTATCCCTGGTGCTGCACGATGACCTCGCCCTCAAATCCCTGCGCTTCTCCGATGCCCTGCTCGATGAGGCCAGCCAGGCAAATGACGACGATGACGCCATCCTGCGCATGGAGGCCGACTTCGTGCTGATGGCCAACACCTTGGGCGAGATCGCCGACCTGCTGATTGGCGGGCTGGGTGGCGAGGCTCAGCAAGCAAGCGGGGTGGCTTGATATGGGCGGCGTTGCATGGCCGAAGGAAGACATCGAGGCGCTGGTAACTCACTACCCGAAGGGCGGAAGCCCGGCCGTTTTGAAGCACCTCAAAATAAAGCGAGGCGCCAGCAGTATCAGTAATCAGGCGCGCCGGCTGGGGGTGACGAAGAATCGCCAGTATCGCCGCCAGGAGATGACCCCGCAGTTGCTGCGCGAGCTGAACGCCGCTTATGCCGCGGGCAAGAAGGGTGCCATCAAAGCAGTGGCCGACAAGCACGGCGTCGAGACCGGCTGGCTCAAGTACCAGGCGCGCAGCCGGGGCATGGTGCGCACGGCCAAGCACCACCGCTGGCAGCCAGAGGCCAACGAGATTCTGCGCAACTGCGAAGGGCTGAGCCCCAGCCAGGCACGGCGCCACCTGTCGCGGGCGGGCTATTTCTACCCGCTAAGCGCCGTGGCCTGCCGCATGCAGCAGCTGCACGTCAGCACTGAATGCACTGATGCCATGGCGATGGCGCACGTCGCCGAGGCGCTCAACGTCGATGATCGTGCCGTTCGCCGCTGGGTCGACCTGGGCAAGCTGCGCACCTATCGCCGCGACAACTGCGAAGGCAAGCCCCACGCCTACACCTGGATCCGCCACCGTGACCTGCGCGAGTTCATCGCCAACCACCCGGGGGAAATCGACCTGCGCCGCGTCCAGCCGGCCTACCAGCCATGGCTGATCGACGTCCTGACCAATACCAAGGGGGATATATGAGCGAATACACCCAGGGCGTATGCCAAGACGGGGCCGCCATCCTGAAGGACGGCCAGCCGCTATCCATCGAAGAGATTCTGGCCGATCTACGTGGGCGGGATGATCTTCGGCGCCAGCTTGATGCTGTCCGCCTAGAGGCAAAGGCGCACGCACAGGAAGCCCGCACCCAACGATCCACTGTTCATGAAATCTATCAACTAGTCTCCGGATCTAGTGGCGAGTCAGGCGACTGGCACGGCGCGCAACCGGTCAGGGAATTGATCGCCGAGCGGGACGGTCTTCAGCGCCAGCTTGATGAGGCCGACCGCAAGGAGAGGGCCATAGTCCGGCAGTATGGTGAGTGGTCAGATGACCTAGCTTTCGCTGCTGAAGTGTGGATGGCGAAAGACAAGCCCGACACCACCTCCCTCGCCCGCCTGATCGCCGTGAAGCAGGCTGAAGGGATGGAAAGCCTGGTGCCGAAAGTCGCCGACGGAATCGGACGAAGCCTAAGCCTTAGCGAAGACGACATCATTACACTGGAGGAATGGATAGGCGACCTCGCCGAGGTGCGCCGCGAGGCTGGGGAGGCTGGCAAGTGACCAAGCCCTCACACACCCACAAGACCGAAGGCGGCCGTTTCGTCGTGCAGGCCGAGACCCCCGGTGCTGGCCCCCTCGAAGGCCAGGTGCTGGTGGTCTATCTCGACCTCGATAAGCAGGTGTCGAGTGCCACCACTCAAGTCGACTGGCGCCAGCACTGGCAGGAGATCGCCCCGGACGACTGCACTATTTGCCTGGGCAGCGGTACCGACCAGATCAAGGGCAACAAGCGCCAGCAATGCGGCGGCTGCTATGGGCTCGGGAAAGTGAAAGCGAACGGTGCGAAGCCTGAGGATGAGTGGGAAGTCGCCGACGTGGCGCGCGGCATCATCCAGCGCCAGCGAACGGAACTGCAGCGTTTGGCCAGCCTCGAGGCGAATCCGGAAGTAAGGGCATTGCTCAAGCGCCAGCATGACGCAGCTGTGGCTGAGAGTGAGCATAAGTGGCGTGACGGTCGCGGGCGTGGTCCGGGCGGGCGCCGGCAGACGGGAGATTGATATGGCTAAACTAATGCCGATGAAAGACGTGGCCAATGCGCTTGGCTACAGCGAGAGCAAGGTTTATCAAATGATCCGGCGGAATGAATTCCCCGCCGGCCGCAAGATGCCAACCGGCGGGGTGCGCTGGCTCGATGACGAGGTGGATGCTTGGATCAGGCAGACATACGCCCAGGCACAGGAGGTGCGTCTCTCTCCTGCATGAGAGCGTCGATGTAATCGCTCCACCACTGGAGCATCAGACGTCGCTCATCGATATAGTCAGCATGGTTATATGAAGCGCGCACCTTGTCCCCCGGGGTGTGCGCCAGCTGACGCTCGATGACGTCGCCGCGCCAGCCGTGCTGATTAAGCAGCGTCGATGCCGTTGCGCGGAAGCCATGTCCGGTGAATATCCCGGCCCACCCCATTCGCCTTAGCCTGTCGTTAACCGTGGTCTTGGACATCGGCTGGCGAGGATCTCGCAGCCCCGGGAACATCACCGCGCCACCGCCGGTGAATCCATGCAGCTCCTGGAGCAGCACAATCACCTGCTTAGGCAGCGGTACGACATGCGGGCGGCGACGCTTCATCTTATCCGCGGGAATGTGCCACTCGGCGCGTATCCAGTGGATCTCATCCCAGCGCCCCTGCCGCATCTCGCCAGTTCTGAGCATCGTGCGCATCAGCACCTCAATAGCGATCTGGGTCAGCCGGTACCCGCCCTTATCCGGGACGCTCACCGCCAGCTCGCGCAGCTGTTCAGGTGTCAGGGCCTGAGCATGGCGGATCGGCGGGCGCTTCACTGCCCGGCGAAGCGGTGCCGAAGGGTCATGCTCGGCACGCAGGGTGCTGGCAGCGTATTGGTAGACAGCACCTATCCATTGCCTGATCAGTATCGCGACCGTCGGCGCTCCACGCTCCTCAACAGAGCGCATGAGCTTGAGCACGTCAGCAGCGGTGACCTGGCTGATGTGCTTGTGACCAAAGGCCGGAATCATCTCATCCTCGATGCCCTTCTCTACCTGGCCCGCGTAGTAGGCCGTCCAGTGTGGGCGCTGCCGCTCAAGCCATTCACGAGCGAGAGTGGCAAAGGAATCCTCGGCTGCCGATCGGGCCGCTTCTTGCTGCGCCTTGAAAGCCCCAACCGGGTCCACACCTCTAGAGGCAGTCGCCTTCACCCAGTCGCGATCTGAGCGAGCCTGCGCCAGCGTGACCGTCGGGTATTGCCCAGCGGTATACGTCCGCTCCTTGCTATTGATGAAGTAGCGAACGCGCCAGATCTTCTTGCCGCTAGGGCGCACGTCGAGATAGAGGCCTTCCGCATCGGGAATGCGGTAAGGCTTATCAGCCGCCTGGGCCTTGCGCGCCTTGGTATCTGAGATGGCCACCTGGGTAACGCCTCCCTGCTTTTGCTTCTACTCTAGTCGTTACCCAGGTTCTTACCCAGGTCGACTCAGGATTCTCATGGAACCTAATGCACCACTATACAGAAAACCCCGCATGTAGCGGGGCTTTGGATACTGGATATTCATACATATGGAGCGTTATATATTGCCGCCGTAGTTATCGATCATCAGCAAGGACATGAATATAACCGCCTTGATTCTGCTATATTTTCTGTTTTAGGAATCTCAATCTTACCCAGAATATTACCCAGGTCGATCTGAGTACATTCGCCGCGCTGGGGCCAGACACACAAAAACGCCGCCCCAGTGGGCGGCGTTTTCTCACTCGATCTCGGGCCGCCCTCGCTCAGGAGGACCACCACTGGATCAGGCTGCGTGTCAGGGTCGATTTAGTCATGCTTAGATAATGCCGCTCGCCTTGCAGGGGTGTCAATCTGAACGGCGGATTTTGAATCCGTTTTCCGGGCAATCCATGGCCGCGCTTGCAACGGGCCTTTGCTACAGAATCAGCATCTTGCGGCTTTCCGTCCTTCGCGCTGGCCGCATACATTCCTCGCATTCTGCGACCAAACTGCGACCACTGCGCCCTACTCTACCTGCGTGTTCCTCCACGCCACCAGGCCATACACCGCCGCCATTACCGCCAGGGCAATGGCCAGCCGCATATCGTCCGGATAGCGCCACACCAGCCACATGGCCGGCGCCAGCGGTGTTGCCTTGGCGACCGGCCAGGCTTTGCCAAGGCGCTCGATCATCCAAGCGACGACGGGATTGGCTTCGATGCCGCCGCGCTTGAGGGCGCCGATGGTGGTGATGGTGTCGACGATGCTGGCTATCAGCAGCAGGACGGCGGCGATGGTGGTCGGGGTGATAGGCATAGCGATTCCTCCTCGAGCATAAAAAAGCCCGCCGGGTAGCGGGCTTAGGGAAATATGGGCGGTCAGTCGTATTCGGTCGCCCAGTCCAGCGCCTGGATGTCGGCGGCACCATCTGCCACGTCCGCGACGTGCTGAGCCTCCAGGGCGATCAGGGCGCTGCGCCGCTGGCCGATCTTGCGCAGGGCATCACGTACATCGCTCACCGGGTGATCGGTGCGGTACCGTCCGTCACTGTCTTTCCAGCCTGGGAATGTTGTTGCGCCACTGTCGGCGGCGGAGTCGAGGGCCTCGCTCAGCGCCTGGCGATTGCTGGGGTCGCCGGCGTAGCGGATACCGTGGATTGTCACGCCCTTCGCCTCGGCGTCTTTGCGCTGCGCTTTGACGGCGGGCTCGGCACGATCGCGGTGATAGTCGACGATCAGCGCGGCGTCGTAGTGAGCGCTTTCCTCGCTCTCCGCTGTGCCGTACTGCACGTAGACGCTCGCGTCGTGAGGTGTGAGGCCGGTGGGCAGGCTGCCGAGGCGCTGTTGCTGCTCGGCGGTCAGCACCAGGGGCGTGATGCGCAGGTCGCTGAGGTGGCCGTGCTGAGCAATGAGGCGCTCGTAGTAGCCGCGATCATCGGTGTAGTGAGTGCGCTCGATGTCGCCGTCGAGGAATCGAACGCGGTACTGGTGGGGGGTCAGGTCGTTGCGGAGCATGGCAGCCTCACGTTGAATCGTTGGTTGGTAAATCGGATATGCCGAGTGCGCCGGCAGGCGTCCTCGATGAACCGCTGGCAGCGCGCGATGGCGGCGTAGCTGTGCCAGCTGGTGAGCGACTGACGCACCTCCTGCGGCGAGATCTTGAACGCGCTCAGCAGGCGGTCGAACCCCTGTAGGCGCTTAATGAATCGCGAGCGGGCATCGGAGGTCAGGCCGATACGGGTCGGCGTGATGCGATAGCCCAGGGCTTCCAGGCCATGCTCATTGCGCAGCGGGCGAATGAAGCACTTGCGGTCAGGGAAGGTCAGCCGGATCGCATCTTTGCCGAAATCGCGTATGCCGGCGAGCAGCTCGCTTGCCCGATCCTTGCCGTCTGTGATCAATATCAAGTCGTCGGCATAGCGTACGTAGTGGCGAACGCCAAGGGTGCGCTTGATGTAGTGGTCGAGCTCATTCATCAGCACGTTGGCCAGTAGCTGCGAGGTCAGATTGCCCAGCGGCAGGCCCAGCGGGTTAGGCGAGCTATCCATGATGCGATCCAGCATCGCCAGGGTGCGCGGGCACTGAATCTTGCGCCGAACCACTGCTTTCACTACATCGCGATCGATGCTGTAGAAGAACTTCTGTACGTCGGCTTTAACGATCCATGGGCGGGAATAATTCAGGCGAGCGCGGTGCATGTGCTGCTGCACTCTTAATACGGCTCGCTGATTACCTTTCCCGCGTATACAGGCATAGCTGTCGTGAATGAACTTTGGCTCAAAGAAATCGCGCAGCACATTGTTAGCGGCATGCTGAACAATCTTGTCGCGATACTGGGGCGCATAGATAACACGCTCCTTGGGCTCGAAGACCGAGAACTCGATATAGTCGCGTGGGCGATACTCGCCGGTGACCACTTCACGCCGCAGGCGCTCCAGGTTGTGCGTCTCATTGCGAGCAAAGCGAATGGCTTCGAGCTTGAAACGCGGGCTTCCGCACTGGGTCTTGCGGTAAGCGTCGGCGAAGTTGTCGGGTGAGACGATCTGATCAAACATCCTCGGTCCTTGGGGAAATAGGGCGAGGGTCGCCAATGCGGAGAGTGGCGCCCTCTTGCGGTTTTCTGTCGAGCAGATGCACTCCACTGACAGCAGACAGACTCCCCCTTGCAATGCATATGCACGCACCTCCTCCTGCAAGCCGTGACCGGCAGGATGGAAAACACAGCAGGGCGGGCCGCCAACCGTTGTTGCTATTCGTGTTGTACGCGTTGTTGCGATTGAAGTTCGCGACGTCATCATTGCCACGATTCGCGCGGTTGGAGGAGCTACGGAGACTGCCTGGTTCTACTGACGGTCTTAAGGAAGCCCGCCAGAATCTTCTTTATTTCGGTGATCTTGACATCGACCTGATCGAAAAACCCTTGGTTGATATAGCGCTGATCCCTGCTTAGCCGAAACAGCGACACCAGGTTCTGTATATGCCCGGCGGCCTCTTGTAATGCGACCTTGCGCTTGCTCGGCACTTCTTTGGCTATCCCGACCCGCTCGAGGAGCTTGATAAAACACTCCTTCATTTGCAGGCAAAGGCCGTGCTTCTCGGCTTTCGGGTAGTTTTTAAAGGTCGGATAGACCTGGAAGAAAAGCGCCTCGATCTTCGCATACAGGATTAAGCTATCTCGTTCCAAGAGATCTCCTTTAGCGCTCGCGGGCGAGACAAGCTCGCCCCGACTTCGCGCTGTTAGTCGTTAGGGATTAGTTCCAAGGCGGGCCGCCAACCGTAGTGGCTACTCGTGCGGTACGCGAGGTAGCGAAGGAAGTACGCGACGTCAGCAGAGCCACGAATCGCGCGGTGGGAGGAGGTCGTGTCGCTCATCTCCTGGCACCACGTCGCTCGCCCGTTGCCGGTGCCGACATTAAGGTCGCTATTACTGAAATTCGCCCAGTTCGCGCCGTCCTGGGCGCCACCGTGGCGGTCGGCGGTCATGCCGTCAGTGCCGTCAGAGGTCGGCACATCGGTATGCACGCGATACATCAGCTCGTTCCATTCCGAACCGGCACCGATGTCCATGTCGACCATGTCGGCAGTGAAAAACAGCGGATCGGATTCAGCGAACGGGTCGGCATTGGCGCCGGTCAGTAGTCGCGCAACAAACCGATTACCGCCGTGCTCGACGATCGTGCGCTGATTCGTCGGCGTGCCGCGCGGATTGGGGCCGTCGCCGTCGACGCCGTAGACAATGCCGCGTGCATAGAGATGATCCCAGCTCACCGAGTACATAAATGTCTGCTTGGCGACAAACAGCACCTTGCCGTTGCGGGCAAACTTGAGCCAGCCGGCCTCGCTGTTCTGCAGCGTGCCTTCGGTGACCCCAAGCTCCAGGGCGAGGCGGTCGCCTGAGTAGAATTCGGCGGCGGAAACCTCGCCGAAATAGCCGGCAGTCATGTCGCCAGCGGCGAGCGTCTGCGGGCCGGGGCCGTAGGCCAGCACGGCGCTGGTAGTATTGCTGCCGACATAATAGGCCGAGACAAAGAGGCTCAGGCCCGAGCCATCATCGGAGGCGATCAGCTGGTCGCCGCTGGCGAGATTGAAGGAACGGTCCAGGGCGATCTCATCGGTGACCGACTTGCCGCCGAAGATGGTGTGCGTGACGCCGGTGGCGGCCTCGAAGAACTTGAGCGTCAGGGCGCCGGACCCGGTGACCAGGATGTTGTTGCAGGTGGCCTCCTGTCCTTGCGGCACGGTCAGCACCGTTTGATCAGAGGTGGTCAGGGCGAGCGGGTGAGTGCGTAGTGCCATATCGGATTACCTCAAAAGAGCAGGGATGTGAGGAGCGGGTCAGGGTAGGACTGAGCAACGCTACGGGCAGCGGTAACCGAGTCAGATACGGCGGTGTCGTGCGCATGCTCAGCGCCCTGCTGAGCC
>Ga0114983_1000798_pt1 | contig 13002 bp, 9 predicted proteins | sample Shrwel_input2_RT_FD_87182 | JGI IMG/M metagenome (GOLD analysis project Ga0114983, IMG submission 87182) | Subsurface microbial communities from deep shales in Ohio, USA - Utica-3 well 1 S input2 RT | ecosystem: Environmental > Aquatic > Deep subsurface > Shale gas/oil reservoir > Produced... | reverse complement strand
ATGACCATGGTCGTATCCATGTCCCAATGCGCATGCTCAGGGGCGGTAAAGAGATCCGGATGCATAACCAAAGTTCCGTCCTTAAAAAGCTTGGGGCCCATGGGCACTCGGGTCATGTGTTCCATGCCGCAGGCCAGGACCGTGTCCGCGAATCCGGCGGCTATCTCCAGGTATCCCATGTGCAGGGCGGCCATGCCTGATCCGCATTGCTGATCCAGAAACCGGGCCGGTACCGAAGGGGAAAGATTGGCCAGAAAAAGCGGGGTGCGGCCGCCAAAGGTCCAGTTTTCGGTCACTCCCAGGGCGCATCCGACCAGAAAGTCGTCCAGTTCTTCGGAGTTTACATCGGTTTGCTGCAAAAGCCGCGGGATAACCGCGGCCAGAAGATCATCCGCGCGCAGGGCGTGAAGCCAGTCCCGCCCCGGATCCTTGGGCCGGGCCCTGGACTGCGGGGTGCGCAGATATCCGGCTATTACAACTTCTCGCATTTTTTCCCTCCCGTTTTATCCCCGGGTGCTTTTTAAATTTTATAATGGTCCGGAGAAAATTCTGTCCGTGATTCAAGAAAAGTTATTAACCGCCCGTCCGAAGACTCTCTCAAGACGCCAAGGACGCCAAGGAAGACAGGAAGTTTTTTTATTCCTCAAGTCCGCACCAGCGGGCGGCGAAAAGGGCGTAGATCCTCGCGGTATGGATGATGGATTCCAGTTCCACGCATTCGTTTACCCCGTGGATGTTTTCCGCCACCGGCCCGTAGCAGCACCCCCGGGCCCGGCCAAAGGAATAAAAGGCGCGCAGGTCGGTGGTGCAGGTGGATGCGTATTCTTCAGCCGGCTCGGATATGAATTCGCGGTGGCAGCCGTCCAGGATGTTTAGCTGTTCTATGTCCCGGTTCTGGATGTGCCCGTCGGAGCGAAACCCGTAGAATTCCACCCGCGGGGGATTTTCCCGCAGCCAGGGGTCCCGGCTTGCGGCCGCGGCCAGCGCGTCTTCTATTTCTTTTTTCATCTCCGAAAAGGAGGTCCCCGGAGGATAGGACATGCGGCCGTGGAATTCGGCCTCGGCCGCGACCGTGGACGGCCAGTCCCCGCCGGAGAGCATGCCGATATTCAGGTTCAGGGGGTGAGGTATATCCTTGTACGGACCGGGCAGGGGGCGGCTGTTTATTTCCTTTTCCATTTCCCGCAGGGCCCGGATCAGGGGGAAGCATTTCTCCAGGGCGTTGGCCCCGACCCCGGCCTCCTGCACGTGCACCGGGCGTCCGCTTATGTTCACCTTGAACCAGCATACCCCGACCTGGGCGGTGTACAGCCTGGGGCCGAAGGGCTCGGGAATGAGGACCGCGTCCGCGTCTATGCCGGCGGCCCGGCAGGCCAGGGCCCCGTTCCCGGAGCATTCTTCCTCGATCACCGCTTCCAGGGTCAGAGGGCCCTGCAGGCTGAAACCGGCCCGGTGCACGGCATGAGCGGCGTAGAGCATGGCCGCCACTCCGGCCTTCATGTCTCCGGTCCCCCGGCCGAACATGCGATTCCCCTTTATCTCGGGGACAAAGGGATCGGTGTCCCAAGAATCCGGGTTTGCGGCCACAACATCCAGATGGCCGTTAAATATAAGGCTGCGCGTGCCGGAGCTCTTCCCGGGAAGTTCGCTTGCCAAACAGTATTTCCCCGGCTCGGCCCAGGGGGAGGGGGCGTAGCCGGGATGCCCGGCGAGCGTGTCGTAATCAATGGGAATCCGGCGCACGGGCAGAGACAGTTTTTCCATCTCCGATTCCATAAGGCCCAGGGCCCCGAGTTCATTTCCCAGGGTGCTTTTTTCGGCCGAAAGGCGGGAGGTGAAATCAATTATCTCCGGGGCGAGCTCTTCCACGGCGGCTATTATTTTTCCTTCCCGATTGTCCATGTATCCCCCGAGTTAATTATTTGGTGTTCTCCATATTTGTTTTCTTAGAATACCGGGATATCCCCTTGGGGCACGACCACCTCCACTCCGGTCTTTTCCAGGACATCGTCCAGGTCCGCCTCCCGGGCCAGTTCGCGCAGGTGGAGGCGTGCATCGATTATGTCCAATACGGCCAGCTCGGTTATGATCATGTCCACGCATCCCTTGGCCGTGACCGGCAAGGTGCACTTAGGGATTATTTTCGGGGCTCCCTTGCGGGTGGTGTGCGTGGTGGTCACGATCAGCTTGCGCGCCTTTTGGGCCAGCTCCATGCCCCCGCCGATTCCGGGGGCGAATTTTCCGGGGATGATCCAGTTGGCCAGATCCCCGTTGCCGGCAACCTCCAGGGTGCCCAGGACGGCCACATCCAGCCGGCCGCCCCGAACCAGGGAAAAGGAAAGCGCGGAGTCGAAAAACGAGGCCCCGGTGCGGCTGAATATATATCCCCCGCCGGAGTCTATGAGCATGGGGTGGGCTTCTTTTGCCCGGCAGCGTTCGCCCATGCCCAGAATTCCGTTTTCCGAATGCACGAATATGTCCGTGTCTTGAGGCAGATGCTCCAGGATAAGAGTGGGCAGGCCGATGCCCAGGTTGACAATCTGTCCGCTTTCAAGTTCGGCGGCGGCCCGGGCCGCGATTTTATCTTTATAATGCATGGTGCTTCATTACCTGATAGTCGTTTTTCCGGCGGTCCACGCGGATGACATGATCCACGAACGCTCCCGGCAGATGGATGGAATCCGGGTCCAGGGCCCCCTGTTCCCGGACGTCAAAGGCCTCGACAATTACCGTGTCCGCGGCCATGGCCATGAGCGGATTGAAATTGCGGGCGGTCTTGGAAAATCCGAGGTTCCCGAAGGTGTCCGCCTCCGCGGCGTGGATCAAAGCGAAGTCCGCGCGCAGGGCCGGCTCCAGGATATAGTCTTGCCCGGCGTAGCTTACTGTCCGCCTTTTTTCCTGCAGAATGGTTTTCATGCCGATATCGGTCAGAAAGGCCGGGATCCCGGCTCCGCCGGCCCGGATCTTTTCGGCCATTATCCCCTGGGGGAACATCTGCACATGGATTTTGCCCTCGTTCATCATCGTGATGACCCGATTATTCAGCCCCATGTGCGAAACCATGAACGTGTCCGCGCACCCGGCCTCAAAAAGAAGGGAAATGCCCATCCCTTCCTCGTTGGCGTCGTTTTTGATCAGTGTCAGGCCGGCGGGGCTCTGTTTTATCAGTTCCCGGATCAATGTGAACGGCGTGCCCGGGGCGCCGAAGCCGCCGATCATGAGCGTGGAATTGTCCTTTATACGGGCGAGGGCCTTTTCCGGCGTGGTTGTTTTATCCGTCATTTGCTTTTCCTGTATTCATTCCTCTTGTACTTCGCGTTCCGGGATATCTTCGTGGTTCAAATATTCTTGTTTTTTGGGATCGGGTTTTATGAGTAAGTAAGCAGTGCTCCGCTTAAGTAGCTAAGTGTCCCTTTTATCAGCGGTAAAACGGGGTGGCCGGAATGGAAGTCTCCTTTTGCTCACCCAGGGCCTCTTCCAGTTGTTTAACTTTCTCGCTCATGCGCGCAAAGGCCCGTTCCAGCTTGGTCAATATCTCCTTTATCTGCCCCGAGGTGGTGATAAGCGGGGGAGCGACCAGGACGTGGTCCCCGAACAGGCCGTTTATGGAGCGGCGGGGGTAGATGATGAGCCCTTCCTCAAAAGCGGTCTCGGTGAGCTGCATGGCCAGGTTCCACTCCGGAGGGAACGGCTCGCTCGTGTTTTTGTCCCGGACCAGCTCCAGGGCGGTCAAAAGCCCCAGGCCGCGTACATCCCCGATCATGGAGAACTTTTTCCGCAGCTTAAAAAGTCCCTTTAAGAGTTCCTGTCCCACACGGGCCGCGTTCTGGGGCAGCTTTTCCTCCAAAAGGATGTTTAAAACCTCCAGCCCCACCGTGCAGGCCATGGGGTTTCCGGCATAGGTATGGCCGTGGGCGAATCCGCCCCGGTTGATTATGACCTCCACTATCTCCTCGGTGGTCAGTATGGCCCCCAGGGGATAGTACCCGGAGGCGATTCCCTTGGAAAGAGCGATTATATCCGCCTCCACTCCCCAGTGCTCGTAGGCGAACATCTTTCCGGTCCTGCCGAATCCGGTCATGACCTCGTCCAGGATCAAAAGGATGCCGTATTTGCGGCAGATATGCTGGATTATCCCGAAATATTCGTCCGGGGGAACCAGGGCGCCGGTGCTGGCCCCTCCGACCGGTTCGGTGACAAACCCGGCGATGTTTTCCGGTCCCTGCTCCAGGATGACTTTCTCCAAAGCCCAGGCGCACTCCAGCTCGCATTCGGGATACTTTTGGTGATAGGCGCAACGGTAACAGGTGGGGGCGGGGATCTTGGGGTAGTCGGCCACAAGCGGCTTAAAGGCCACTTCCAGGGGGGAATAGGAAGTAAGCGCGAGCGCGCCAAGAGTGGACCCGTGATAGGACGGGACCCGGCTTATGAATTTGTATCTGGATCCCTGCCCCAGGTTGAAAAAATACTGCCGGCAGGCCTTCATGGCCGATTCCACCGCTTCCGAACCTCCGGAGACGTAAAAGACACGGTTCAGGTGCGGGGCGGAATGCTCCACCAGCATGCGGGCCAGATCCTTGGAAGGCTGATTCTCGAACTGGTGCGGTAGGCGAAAAAAGTGCGCTGGGACTGGCGCTCTATGGCGGCCATGACCCGCTTGTTCCCGTGTCCGATGTTGTTCACCACCGCCCCGGAGGAGCCGTCCAGATAACGTTTTCCGGTGGTGTCCCACATGTAGATGCCCTTGGCCCGAGCCACGGTGGGCTGAACCTTGCGCGGTTGATAAAAGAGGTATTTGTCCTGGTCCGGATAGGCGACCATGTCCTGCGGATCCTGGGCGAATAGGTCCGGATAGTACTGGTAAAAGGCCTGCAGGACCTCCTGCGGGGTGCGTCCCCCCTTGCTTCTGAGCGGGATATGGTTGTTGTACACATAGCAGTGGGAAAGGAGCCTTTTTTCAATATCCTTTCCGGAGATAAAGGTTTCCGGGGTGCCGTCCATGCTGGTGGAGGGAAGGTCCGGCAGGGGCTGCGGGGAGCTGGAAGCCCGGGAATAGTAGAAATGCTGCTTGATATTCAGTTCCTCGCAGGTTTGGGTGAATATGTTCCCCTCCGGACCGCGGCCCCCGAACACTTCCCGGTCGCAGGTCAGAACCCGGCGCAGTTCAAAGGGAGCTTTCTGCTCCAGGTTCTTCAGAAACTGCGCGGCCGATTCCGGGGACTCGTCATCCTCGGTTTCCAGATACAGCCAGGAGGTGGCCCGGTCCACGGCCAGAAAAAGATGCCTGCGGCAGTCGGATTCCTGCATCAGGGGCAAGGTGCGCTCATGGATGCGCATGAACCCGGGCAGGTAGTGCTTGTGCTGCTTTACCACCCGGCTGTAGTCTTCCGGATCCGGGATCAAATCGGCCAGGCGGCACACCCCGTAGCGCCGGAGAAGCCGGTCCAGGGAGGAGCGGGAGCAGGAGGGGGTGATAAAGGTGCGGACCACGGTGAGCATATCGTCCAGGGACAGAAGGAGGAGTCGGCGGATCTCCACGATTATGAGCTCCTGCACCGGGGTGAACATGGTCCTATGCACGTGCTTGCGCCGTCCGGCGTGGTATCCCTCGGCCCGTTTCCTCCATTTGCGGATGGTGGACTCACTCAGGTTCAGTTCCCCGGCCAGCTCCCCCACTGATTTGTCCGACTCCTGGATGTATTGCCGGATGGCCGGTGTGGTTTGGGTTTTGTTGCGCAGGATTAAGGGCACTTTTTACTCCTTATGTATTGTACCGGTGTTTTGTGTACTGGGATATGCTCCGTTTAAATCCGGATAGAGGCTTGTTTTTTTTCCTTTGTTTGTCAAATAAAATGCCGCATAAAAAACTCCCCGGGATTTTTTTAAAAACCCGGGGAGTCTTGCCGCAAAAGGCTTTTTATTTCTTGCGCATGAGCCCGCGATTGCGGAAATCGTGGATCATATTCGGGTGATGGGCACTGAACTCCATGTCCATTGTATGGCAGACCCGGCAGTTATTCTCAGCGCCTATGGGCAGGTTGTTGCCCTGATATTGCATGGGCGGGATATTGTCCCGGTCCTTTCCGTATATATTCTTGGCCGGATAATTGGCATGGGTGGAGCCGTGGCAGGCTTCGCACATAACTCCCATGTATCCGGTGCGTAGGCGAAAGAGTTCGCCCGGGCCCTTGGTCCATTGGTTGAATGCGGTTACGTCCTTTGATTCCGGTTTGCGGAAGTCCTTGTGGCAGTTCAGGCAGTCCGGTTCGTTTAGCCAGGGTAGCCTGGGATTTATCATTTCCTTGCTTTTAACCGTGCGCGGCTCCAGATGGCGCATGAGTTTTTCCACGTCCTTGCCCTTTTCTTTTTCGTGTTTAAGCAGGCTCAGGGCATGATCCTCCAGGGTGCCGTGGCAGGAGATACAGTCCAGCCCCACTCCGGCGTGCACTCCGCGCAGACATCCTGTCGGCCCCGCGGCAGAGGACGGGTGGCATTTAAAGCAGGCCTCGGTTCCTCTGTCCGTTAGATAATTTGCGTGCCAGCCGTGTATGGCCGCCGGGAAATTGGGAATACCCGGCTTGCCCTCGGTCCCCAGGATCGGGTCGGAGTGGCAGCTCTGGCAGAGCATGGGCTTCCCCGCCTTTGCTTTTTCAAGCAGAGCGGTCTGGTTGATGCGGTCGTGGACCTTTAAGATGTTCGCGGAGGTCTCGTTCGAGAAACCGGCCACTTTGTCCACGCGCCAGTCCCCGCCGTGGCAGTTCTTGCAGCCCATTTCCGTGGAGGTCGGGGCCACGAACCGGGTCTTGGCCAGGACTTCTCCGCTATCCTCGTCCACGGCCTCCACCGTGTACAGGGGATAGGGATTGAAGGAGCCGTCCTTTGGATAGGGCACGACCGGGACCAGGGAAGCTTCGAATGCTCCCAGGTTCTCGTTTAGGTGCATTTCTCCGTCCGTGACCGGATTCCCGGAGACCCCGACATTCAGGGGCAGTTTCCTGCCCACAAGCGATTTGGAAAATTCCCAGAACCGGACCTCGCCGGCCGGGTTCCGGAACCCTTTTTGCACCTTGTAGCGCAGCTTTACCCCCCGGGTCACGATTTCCGGGAAGTCGCCCTTGCGGATGAGCTGGGCGAAAAGGTCGTTGGCCGGAGGCAGAAGGATCCAGTACGGGGAACTGTCCGAGATGCAGTGCATGCCCAGGTTGTTCCAGGCCAAGAGCACGTATTCGTCATCTTGTTCATGCGCCGGGATTTCATGGTCGAGTTTTTTAGGTTCGTAGACGGTTTCTTGTTTTTCATATCCGTTTAGCTCGCGCACGATATACGCGGCCAGGGCCTCGCGCTCCGTGCGCGTGCCCAGGAATGGAGGCATGTAATTGTTGATCTTGCCCATGCCGTTCAGCATGGAGTCCATGCCGTATACGGTTTTGAAATCCTCGGTCAGGGGCAGGATATCGTTCATGGGGCCGCCTATGGAATGGCAGCTGGAGCACTGCAGCTGAAATATCTCTTCCCCGGCGTTTATTCGGTTCTCCGGGGTGATTTCTTTGTGCTTTGTCCATTTGGCGGTTTTAAGGATGCCCCGGCTGTTTATTTCCTGCGTCTGGGATACGGGGATTGAATTGGAGTACATGTAGCCGTGTATCAGGTAGGGCCGGCGCCCGCCCTCGCGCAGGAATTCAAACGATCCCATGTACATGAGCCCCAGGATTAAAAGGACCAGTGCGGCCGAGCGTTGCAGCCCCTTGGGCAGGCGGATGCTCATGGCCAGCACGGCCAAAAACAAAACAGGAGAGAGATAGATGAACCAGTCCATATAGGTGCGCATTTCCGGTGAGACCTTGAGGATTATTTCCCTGGTTTCCGGGGGCACCGCCTGCAGGTACCAGTACCCGGAGGCGAGCATGAGGATGAAGGGCACGGGCATCCATTTGACCGCGTAGCGCATCATGGTTTGCCGGGTCTTGTCGTCCTTTAGAAAGGAGGATGTTACCAGGGCGAATATGGAGGCGAAGACAAAGGAGATAAAGGTACGGAAAAATACTGAAGGCCAGAACGTGGGATTGAAAAACCCGCTCCAGAAATCGCGGTTTTCCAGCCACGCCCCCGGGGTGAGCATGAAATCGATTATCCCGGTTATAATGAAAAGAGACATCCAGGCGCAGATGAAATAGATCCATCCGATGGTCAGGTGATGTTGTCTCTGCATCTTGCCGAAGGTGTAGAAGTAGACGAAAAGGGCCACTATTTCTCCGACAAAAAACACCCATTCCGTGGCCCAGCCGAAAACGAAATTATGGATCAGGACCGATGTGGCCCCGGGAGACAGAAGGGAGATGGTGAACCATATCCCCACTCCGGTGAGGCCGCCGAAGACCATGGTCAAAAGCAGGAAAAACTTGGTATGCTTCTTAGTGTAATCCAGTATGGCCCGGGAATTTTCCCGATATCCCTTCTTTTCGCACAGGATAAGAAACAGTCCGCCCCCGACCGCGAAATGGGCCACGTATACATGGATAATTGCCACCAGGGCGATCCAGAAGCCGCCCCCAAGGGTAGTGAGTTCCCATATCGGATAATTCATTTAGCCCTCCTTTCCGGTTTTGGCGGCCAGATTCAGCATGTAGGCCACGAGCCCCAGCCCGAGGACAAGTGCGATAAAGAAGACGATCATGGGAGAGTACTGCGGAATCAGTTTCAGATCCGAGGGATGGAAGTATGGTCTTAGAAATTCCACGCGGACCAGGTCGCGCATAAGAGCCATTAAAACGATTGTTGCGGCGATAGTGGCCGTTGTCGGCCAGACCCGGCGGGTAAAGCCGAAGGCCAGAGAGAACACGGCTGCGGCGAGCCCGAGCAAAAAGATGGTTGTGTTCAGCCCGGAAGCGCCCATGAAGCTGAGCATGACTTCCTTGGGCAGGCTGATCAAAAACCAGAATCCGATTATTATCTGCAGGACAGTGGCGTAGGTAAACCACTTCATGCCCTGATCAATCCTTTTTTCCCGGTCCGGGAGGGCGGGGCGCAGTTTGGCCATGAGCGCCTGAAAAAGGCCGGCCACGGCCACGGATGCGACAATAAAATGCAGGTACCGCGGCCAGAGCATGGGATCGCCCAGATTGAGGATGGTCCCGGAACGGTTGGCGAAATATTCGCTCCAGGTTTCCGGCCGGAGCATCAAGGTCATGTTGTTGACGAACAAAAAGGCGACTATAAGCCCGAGAATAACGCTTAAGCCGATAAAAAAGGTGCGGCTGCCGGGCATCTTATCGAAGCGGAAGTCATAGATGTATGCGCTGTAGTAGAGAAGGATCAAAAGTCCGACGGCCGAGAGCCAGTATCCGGCCATGAGCACCGAGCTTGTGTATATGAATTGTCCGTAAAGGACCTGCAGGAAAAGGAAAGGGGCCACGCCCAAATTGATGGTGAAGGCGATGGTGTACGGGAGCTTGGTGGAGATGTCCCTGCTCACGGCGGTGTTTTTCCCTCGTAGGTCGTGGATAAAGGCCATTATGGCCGATCCGAGCATAACATTCATAAACAGGAGGTGAAGGACAAAGGTGAGTATCAAAAGGAAGTAAAGCCACCCCCAGGCAACCGGAATCGCGTCCGCCGCTGGTATGAGTTCATGTGCCGACATGAGCCACTCTCCTTAGTTCTTAAAGGACCTTCATGAACAAAAAGCTTGTGCAGTTTAAAAGTAAATATGTCCGAAAAAAAGTGCCCAGTCAACCGGAGCGTATGAGAAAAGGCCCTTTGCCTCGGGGGCGAAAAATCAGGCGGAGAAAATCCGCACTATATTTTGCGGGCCGAACCCTTAAAGGAGAAAGGAATATATCTGTTGAGAATTTTCGCGGCAAAAGGTAGACACGTTTGGGGAAGGAGGCAGTCATGCCGGAGCAGAGAAAAAGAACCCGGGTGGAGATGGATGCTTTTGCCCGACTGAGTTGTTCCGGGCGGGTATTTCGGGCCCGGACCGTGAACGTCAGTCTGCGCGGGGTGTTTTTGGATACCGTCCCCGTGGGGATAGAGGCCGGGGAGCAATGCTTTCTGGAAATTTTCCTGGACTCCGGGCTTAAAATGGAGTTCGAGGTTCGGGTGCGGCGGGAGGAGGCGGAGGGGACAGGCTTTTCCTTTGTCCGCATGGATGAAGACAGTTTTGTGCATTTGCGCAATTTTGTCCGCCTGCACGCCGAGGACGCGGACGAGGTGGACCGTGAACTTCTGTCTCCCGCGTTTGAGATAAGTGTAGAACCCGGTGGAAAAACGGAGGACTGAATGCTTGAGCGTTTTTTAATAACCTTGGGGATGTTGTGCATGCTTGTAGGAACAAGTCTTACGGCTCCATTCGAGGCCCGGGCCGAGGAGTTGGTGACCCTGGAAAACGGCCTTAAGATCCTTATTCAGGAGGATGAACGCTTTCCCTTGGTCTCCATGCGTTTGTACGTGCACGCCGGGTCCGCGTATGAAAGTCCGGGGCAGGCGGGAATAAGCCATCTTTTGGAGCATATGGTCTTCAAGGGCTCGGAAAAAAGGAAGCCCGGAGAGATTGCCGAGGAGGTGGAGAGCGTCGGAGGGAATATTAACGCCGGGACCAGCTTTGACTACACCATGTACAAGGTCGATCTCCCCTCCAAGGAATGGGAGCTCGGACTGGATGTCCTAAAGGACATGACTTTTGGTTCCGTTTTCCCCGAAAAAGAGCTTGCAAGCGAAAAAGACGTGGTCATTGCCGAGCTGGAAAGGGGGAAGGACAATCCGGGGCGGCGTCTATTCAAGTCCATGCAGAAGCAGGTGTGGAAGGGCATGCCTTATTCCCGCCCCGTAATCGGATATCCGGAAACCGTAAAGGGGATAACCAGCCGGGACCTTAAGGACTATGTGAACCGCCTGTATCAGCCCCAATCCATGCTTTTGGTGGTCTGTGGAAATGTCCGGGCCGATGAGGTGGTGAAGCGAACCCGGGAGTATTTCGGGGATCTTGAAAACGATCACTCGGTACTTTCCCCGCAAACGCTTCAGCCGGAAAAGGGGCAGAAAAAGCCGCGTATCGATGTCGGTTCCGGGCCGTGGAAAAAGGCCTATGTGGGTATGGCCTTTCCCATCCCCGCCCTGAGCTCGCCGGAAACCCCGGCCCTGGAAGTGCTCTCCTATGTACTGGGCGGGGACATGACTTCTTATCTGTATCGGAAATACAAATATAATGAGCAGTTGGTGGACCGCATATCCTGCTCCGCGGTGACCCTGGAGCGGGGAGGCATGCTCTATGTACAGGCGGTTCTGGATCCGGACAGCGTGGATATATTTTGGAAGAAAATCACTGCGGACATGGCCGGTCTTACCGCGGATGATTTTTCTTCCAAGATGCTGAACCGGGCCAGGGTAAACATACGGGACGAGCTGTTCACCGCCAAGGAAACCCTGGGGGGGATGGCTTCAAAGCTGGGGTATTTCCAGTTTTTTGAGCACTCCACCCAGGCGGAGGAAAAATATGTATACGACCTGGGGCGGGTGGACAAAAAAAGCATGGGGCAGGTCATGGACAGTTATCTGCGTCCGGAGAAGCTTAACGTGAGTTTTCTTTTGCCCGAGTCCGTTTCCGTGGACGAGGAGGCCTTCCGGGGTGTTTTGGCTGAAAATTGGCCGGGGGCGGAAAAAAAGGGCCGGAACCAGGCCCGGGATATGTCCGGGCAGTCCGGCCGGGAAGTCCTGGATCTGGGGCAGGGGCAGAGTCTGGTCCTGATCGAGGACAATAATCTTCCCTATACCGCGGTCAATGTTTCCTGGCCGGGTGGAGACGAAATGCTCCCGCTAGAGAAAAGCGGCCTGGCCGAACTTACCGCGCGCACTCTGACCCGGGGCACGAAAAACCGAACCGCCACCGGGATACAGGATTTTCTTTCCAACAGGGCGGCCGAGCTGGATGCCGGGGCCGGACGGCAGAGCTTTTCCCTGCGGGCCGAATTCCCGGTGCAGTATAGTCGGGATATATACGGGCTTATCCGGGATGTCCTGTTTTCTCCGGCTTTTGCCCCGGAAGAGGTGGATAAGGCGATCCGGGATCAGGTGGCCGAGATTAAATTAAGGGACGATCGCCCCACCGGGTATATGTTCCGACGGGTGTTTCCTTTCCTGTTTTCCCGGGGGCCGCTCAGTCATTTCCATCTGGGCGAGATTTCCGAATTAAAGGAAATGAACGCTACGGAAGTCAGTTCCTTTTGGCGGAAGCAGTTCTCCAGGCCCTGCGTGATAACCGTCTGCGGACAGATCGATCGCGAGGCCTTGGAACCTCTGGTTCGCGAGCTGCGGGAAAGGCAAGTGAAGGAAGGGAAAGGAAAGCAGGAAAATATCTGGTCTACCGAGCGGGAAGAGGTTATGAGCCTCGAGGACCGGCACCAGGCGCATGTCCTGCTGGCCTTTCCCGTCCCCGGGCTGGGGGATGACGCCGCCCCGGAACTGAAGGTCTTAAAGACCGTTCTGGCCGGGCAGGGGGGAATACTTTTTCGCGAACTCCGGGACAAGAAGGGACTGGGCTACACCGTGACCCCGCTTTTGTGGCAGACCCCGGATCTCGGCTTTATGGCCTTTTACATCGGGACCTACCCGGAAAAGGAAAAAAAGGCCATCAAAGGTTTCAAGCAGGTAATAGACGAGCTTCGAAAGGGCTCTCTGGAGAAAGATCAGGTAGAGCGGGCGGTGAATATGATAGCCGCGGACTACTACCGCAATCACCAAAGCCTGTCTTCGCGGAGCAACGAGGCGGCCTCGCTTTTGACCATGGGACTGGGCCTGGATTTCAACAAGGAAATGATGGACAGGGTGGCCCGGATCGGGCCGGAGGATGTCCGGGAAACCGCCCGGAAATATTTGGACATGGACAAGTCCTACCTTATGGTGCTTCGGCCCGCGGATGCCGAGAAATAAAAGCAGGCTTAAAATGTCCGGCCCGGGAGGGGTGGCTGCTAAGTGCGGATCCCTTCCAGGCGCAGGAGTGTTTTTTTT
>Ga0114983_1000797_pt1 | contig 13003 bp, 12 predicted proteins | sample Shrwel_input2_RT_FD_87182 | JGI IMG/M metagenome (GOLD analysis project Ga0114983, IMG submission 87182) | Subsurface microbial communities from deep shales in Ohio, USA - Utica-3 well 1 S input2 RT | ecosystem: Environmental > Aquatic > Deep subsurface > Shale gas/oil reservoir > Produced... | reverse complement strand
TATCATCACGGGCGATCGGATTGATCAGGAGCGGTGTTATTTTTCGGTGAATAATCCTGGTCATCCAGTGCGGTTTTACATCACCGACGAGTGCCTGTTGACAGAGGCCTGGCGTCAGGCTGTCGACCACTGGGGCGATGTGTTTGGTATTCGTCCGAAAGACATTGAAAGTAAGCGAAACAGCCCGGTCAGTCCGGCGGCTTTCAAAGCCCTTCGCCAGCAGCTCAACAATCACGAGGGATGCCACATTTCAGTCGAGGCATTACACGATGTCTATGCTGAACAGCGAGCGGAGATTGAGCGGCAAAAGGCTCGCGAGCAGACACAGGGCGAGGTCAGTGAAGAGGAATTGCTGGGCTGGTATGCCACCCTGAAACAGGAAATCTCGGAATTCCAGAGTCGCTGAATGACAGGAGGCGGGATGCAAAAGAATGGCAGGTCTCTCCCTGACCGGTCACACCACTAAGCAGGTGTCGCGTCTGCCTGACATCCAATGTCGGACTTGAACGAGATATGTGAATCAACTCGACCCAAGTAAAGGCTAGCATAAGAGCGATTTGCCGCAAGTGGTTCCTAAGCCATTATTGCCGAAGGGTGGCTGGCCCGTTCAGGTGCTTGATCTGTCTCACTATCCGTGTGTGTAATCCCTGGCACTCTTTGATGGACCAAGGGAGGAACCGTTCAGTGGACGATATTCATTATCGAATAGAAAAACAGAAAGAGGCCATTCGCGCCATTCTTCACTGTGTACCTGCCAATCGGCGAACAGGAGTACTTCACGGTCTCCGATCAGATACGCTCAAGCGGCTACAATATGGCACCGCACAGACGGAGCAGGAGCAAAAAGAAGGGGAATTCTTTGTTGAGCAGTTATACGAAAAGTGTGACCTTTTCAACGAAACCGAGGCCGGTCATCGCTTGAAGGATCGCCGAAAAAATTGGTTCCTTTTGTGGTGGTTATGCACCTTGGTTTTCACCGCACAAATTTATTTACCACCACAGCCTGGCTTCGACTGGATGAACCATCCCGCCTGGCAGGCGGTGATTATACCTGTTATCCATTTGCTCTATTTAACGGTCTTGGTCGGCGTGGTTTGGGACGGCCAGCGAGCTAAAAAGTTCAAGCGAGACGAAATTAACCAGATGAAAACGGCTCGTCCAGAATTACCGCAAATTGTTTTGCATGCAGTGAATGAGTTATTAGAGGAGCATTATCAGGCTTAGACTGCAGGAAATACGCAAAAGGGAGGGAGTATGAGCAGATCGTTAGATGAAATTTTGAAAAGGGAAGATCCGTGCCTGGTTAGTAAGGCGAAAGCCAAAGCAGATGACCTTTTGTTGGAGGCCACTGTGAATGAGATGCGCGCCGTGTTGGAGCAAGCTGACCCGAATGGCTTAGAGGGATCGAATTGCGCTGCATCAGTGGAGGCGGACATCGAGAATGAGGGTAAGAACCTCAAACTGCACACCCTGAACCATTATGTGCAGCGTATTGGTGGAACCCTTACCCTCGAGATTGAGCTGCCCGGAGGAAAGCTTCATCGCTTCAGGTTATGACCTCCTTGAGCGATTGTGAGAGCCTGCGGGAGGAGGTATCGGTTCACAACAGCTGGCAGAATCCCAGACCAAAGTGACAGAAATCGGTAAAATGGAGGCAAAGGTCAAGATTGTTGGAAAAATCACCCAATGTACAGATTACTGTTTTGCAATATTAAAAAGTATCAATTAAAACAAAGTTTTAAAAAACTCTGCGAATAGGCAGGCCGCCGTAAGTTCTGTGAAAAGTGACCTTCGCTCGCTTTCTGCAAGGAGAACTTATGGCACCAAACACCACCCTGTTTAAAACTGAAAATAAAGCCCTTCCGATCGGCGACATTCCCGAAATTCACGAATGTCTGCAGAGCGCAAGAAAACACCTCGCCCTTCCGCCCATTGCCCAGCCCAGCATCAAAGATATCAATTCAGCTGCGTTCCAATCGCTACTGATGACGTTCCCGCCTCTGGTCACTCAATATCGGGACAAGTACCGCTGTGTAGGCAATATCCGGATGTGGGAAATCTGTCGCAACTGGCTTGAGCCGGATCAGAAAGTACCTGTTCGGGTCGTAATTGGCCGGTTCAATCGTGATTTCTGGGAGCGTAATCAGGTTATCGAACTGTTTTACGGCAGTGTGATCTATGGGCTGATCGCTGAGGATGCGGCCAGCCTTTACCAACTCTCAAAAGATTGGCCCACCGAGCTTGGAGTACCTCCTTTGTTTCCCTCAAAAGCGGCTTATGGGCGCGCCATGCGGGTAGGAAAAGGGAGGATGAACCGTGGCTAAAAAAGCACTGGAGTGGATTGCACCAAAGAACAGCCCTGCGTACCAGATGTTAATCACCAAGGCCGGGGAGGCCGGCTTTTCGGAATCTTTGGTTCGGGACATGCTTTATGGTCTCAACGCTCATCCCACGCTGCGCGCTTTTGTCCAAATCTGCCGCAACTTGACTGATATTTTGGAGCTGCCACTTCAGGAATGGCCTGCCCAAGACGGGGGGCCGGACTTCGTCGGTTGGAGAGCGCTTTGTGAGTGGATTGTCGATAATTCAGAGTTGCTGACTGAGCTAATGGGAGCGGAGTTCGATGTAAAGCCTCAAGAACCCGGAAAGAATCCACTACTACGTAAAGGGGTGACCAGGCATCCCCTGTACTGTGCATTGTGGAATATCCAGGAGAAGTCAGAACTCCGAGGTCATTATTCTGCTTTGCAGGCTCAGGCCCTCTATGCCCATTTTTTGGTTGTTCAAGACACGTTCACATTAGAAGAATATGAATCTTACGATGGCGATAGGCCGTTACTGGATTCCCCAAAGTCCGCCCACGCTATGGGCCTGACCATTCGAGAGCTTAGCCATGCGGTCGCGGAAAAAGAGCTCTTGCAGTTTGATCCGTTTGTTTCCCCGACAGAGTTTGGTGGCTCTGTTGGAACTTACTTTTTGAAGGAAGATGACATAGGCGAGTCAGGTGACATTCTTCACCTGGATCGGGAGAGGGAAAAGCGTCAGAAAAGCCTCAGGTACTTTGCGTATTTTATTCAAAGAGCACATGGAAAAAGGTCGTGGGCCTGGCGTGAAAGTCATGGGCGAGAAGATGGCGCGGGCGGTTCGTCAGGAGAACCTGGCTATGTTGACTTTGAAGCAATCTCGAGCGGTTTTGAAATAACAGGAGAGTCAGGGGCAGTTGGACGTTACGTTCCATCGGTTTGCAGTCCGAAAGAATTGCATCGGAATCTCAAACAGGATGAGCCACCATTTGATGATGGCGGTGGCACTTTATTTCACTGGGAGCCAGAAGATGACGAATCGGATGAGGAAGACGGGGATCAGAACCGTTCAAAGCGACATCCCGGAACCGGTTTTTTAAGAGCCCGGAATCAAAAACGTCATATTGCCATGGCCAATCAATTTTTGCCGTGGCGTTACCAGGCACTTACCCACCAAGAAATCCACAATGTCGTTGGCGCAGCTATGTCCCACCTGACTGAGAAAGCGCTGTACTCAGGGGGGCAAGCCCAAATTGCTTTCGAAGCGTCTCTGGCAGCGCTGATCGTATTTTGGACGGGCAGCTCGTGGCAAAAAGCCCTCGATTTGCGAATCCAGCCATACACCAGCAAGCAATCAAGTCATGCCAGCCTGTGTTTGCTCACTTCGCCAAGAAAAAATTTCTGGCGTGTTAAAAGTGTCTTTCCAGAATATAAGACGAAGCTCAAAGAGCCTGAGATGGTTGTCCGGCCTCGTAGTGAACATTTATATTGCCGGATCTGGCTGACTTGGGTTCTTGGGCGGTTCGTTTATTGAGGGCCCGTGGCCAGACGTTATCGCCACGAACCCAGGTTTTTAAGCTGTCAGCTCGCCAATGTAAAAAATACTTCAAGCGTCTGGTCACGCAGGCACAGGAGTCAGAGCGGGTAACTTGGACAAAGTGGGAGCGGGTTCTTTTCGATGCCATTGAGAGAGAAACGGGTGATGTCGTAGACGCTATTGCGGTGACCGGCGAGCCTCATCCACTGGCACATACCAAATCGTTCTATTACACCCCAAATGAGCGAAGCTTGGTTACGACGTATCTCAGGGCTGCCCAAAAACTGGTGGATTTGGCAGATCTCGGCTTGGAGGTCGATTTCGACAAATGCTTTGAGGAAGCTGAAGAATGCTCTAATTCGGTCGGGAGCCGAGCCTGCGCTTCGAAAGAAGCTGTCATCTCAGGTGTCGCGAATCTGAAATCGAAAGTGCGGACAGCGCACCATTACGACGGTTGGGCCTCGTTTGCGGCATACCACAATATTTACACTTTCTACACTGTCCAGATGCTTGGGTTTGCGTCTGGATATAGGGCGGTTAGAACCCCGTATATCGCTCTAGACGAGGTCCATGAGCGTCGATATGTGGCAGCTATTTCCGACAAGGATAACGAACTTAGGCATAAGACTCGGCTCGGCTATCTGCCCGGACCGGTTTTACGGCAACTTGATTACTATGAGCGGCACTTGGCTGTGTTGTTCTCCACTTGCGATTTCCGCCTGCGTCGTTCCGGAGAGATAGAATCAAATCCTTGTTTTTTTATTATCGAAAGTGAAGATCGCTCCGGAACACTTGAGGTTCGTCCTTCCACGTTGGAATCCTACCTGGATGATTTTCTGGGGTTGCCCGCCAATGCCCATAGGCGATTTATGCGGACCGAACTGAAGGAGGCTGGGTGTCCGCCTGATTTCGTAAACGCCTTTATGGGGCACGCCAGTTACGGAGAGGAGCCTTGGTGCAGGTATTCGGGACTGTCGTTATCACAATACCGCAGCATAATGACTGCCTATCTGGAACCCATTTTAATGGAGCTTGGCTTTGAGCCAATTGCAAGCAGACTGACAGTAGGTGTAGGGCGGTGATGCAGATGGATGCTGTTTGGAACCGTTTTTGCGGGCTCGAACACGATGCTGAAACGCGACAGTTGGTGAACGAGCTAAAAACATTCCTATCTGAGAGTCATTGTTTAGCTTCTAACATTTTGGTCGGACAAAGCCAGGCAGAGCTCCAGGCCAAGCACATGCGCGAACTGGAAAAGCATGTGCATGACGCACTTGGGTGCGGATCCGATGTCCGGTATGGAAAGCTGCTTCGAAGCTTTGTGGAATATGCAAATCGTGTTGGCGGGTATGAATTTCCTCTACCCGCCATTCCCATCCGGTTAGAAGCTCAGCCAAGTGTTTTTGCCACGCATCCGCCTAAGCAAGCAGAACGTGCAGAAAACTGGCGCACATCGTTAATGGGTTGGTTAGAGAAGCATTCAGTGTCGGAAGCGCCCGAACTTGTCGGGCTTGGTGCGCTGTTGGTTAGCGCATCCCTGAATAGCGGGCTTGCGTACTCAAGTGCCCTTTTCCAACTGGCGAATCTCGCCAATAGCAGATTGGTGGTTATTCAAGATCGGGGGTATGTTGATTTTCAAATGCCATGGCGAGGTTCGGATAATCTTGAACGCCGCCGCTGGTTTCCAGATGCTGTTTCCGAATTGATTTTTCTACAGTTGGATACCCACCTGGAGGCGTGCTCCAAGCAGAAGTCTCCAGCAAAGGCACTTTGGCCGTTAATTCGTGGGTGGTTTAAGAGTTGCGAATCCATTGCGGATCCACCTCGCAACTTTTCTGATTTCATCCTTGCCGCCCAAGCGCTCAACTACCATGAACTGCCTGTGCATGTGGCTGCATTCATGGGGCGAGAGCACATCAGTCATTCCCTGAGACCTGAAGTGTGGCAACGTCTTCACGGAATGCACGGTCAACCTGATGCGATAGCCGGCTACTCAGGCGAATACGCCGGTGCAAAAGAGGTTGCTTCTCCGGTAAAGCGTATTGATGAGGAGAGTGTAGAGACCTTTGAGTGGGGAGCTGATCTGTGGGAAATACTTCGTTCGGAAGACCGCGAAGGAGCGGGTAACAAACTTGAGGCATTGCTGAAACAGGAAGCACACCGGGGAACCTCCGAACGAGTGCTCATAGAGTGGGCACACACCTTATGCACCAAAGCAGCTTCTTCCGGGAAGCGAATCAAGCTCTCAACCATTCGTCAGTACCTGCAGCAGACAGGTAAACGTATCGCTGCCCTTGCCGGCAGTTCCGATATTGTCAGTTTTACCGTTACCGAGTTTGAGGAACTTTATGTTGAGGTTATGTCGGATGCTGAGAGCGCCAGCATGCGGGATAACTTACAAACCGGGCTGCGCGAGTTTCACCACTTCTTGAGTCGTTGTTACGGCGTTCCGGAACTATCGAAAATCATGAAGCTGGGTGCTGGATCGATTCTCCATCCGGTCGATGCGAATCTCATTAGTGTGGATGAGTATCAGGAGGTCCGACAAAGTATTCGAGAGGCTGACCTCGACCTGATAGCGGAGGATTTGCCCCTAATTGTTGAATTGGTGTTTATTCTGGGCTTCCGGTGTGGCCTGCGTCGTATGGAGACACTGATGCTCCGGATTCAGGATATACATTTGCTTGGAATGTCGGAGCTGATTGTTCGTCGTTACAGTGGCCACCGCCTGAAAACAGCCAATGCTAAACGTAAATTGCCGATTTACGCGTTGCTGGATGAAGAAGAGCTATCTCTTTTGACAGCCTGGGTCGAGAAGCGCCAAAAACAGGAGGCTGCTTCGCCAGTCACGGATGCGCTATTTTCGGTTCCTGAAAAAGGCTGGTTGCCAGTGGATCAGGATAAGGTGATTCCGGTCCTGCACCGGCTGATGCGAGAGGTGACAGGAGACCCGTCCATACGTTATCACCATCTTCGACATAGTTTCGCGACGTGGACCTTCCTGAGTCTGGCTCTGGCTGATCATCCAAAGCGCATGGAGCTTCTCCCGAATCAGCCGCGGACGGAGAATTGGTTAAATGAAGCGACCGAGTTTGCACGACGGTTACTCGGACCGAAACATCGGCCAACGTTGTATGCAATTGCGCGCTTACTCGGCCACGCCGGTCCAGATATGAGCCTGGAGCATTACATCCATTCAATGGACTTGGCAGCCATGCTGATTGATGAGCGGAGAGTCAGTTTTGACGAGAAGTCATTGGTTGCTGCATCAAACCTGCCTGTTTCCACCGGTTATCGGCTTTTGAAGCAGGCAGGTGTGCTGGGCCTGTTAAGACGGATCCGGTCTGATTATCCCCACCGAGTTGTTGAGCTGCATCCTAATGAACGGCCGCAGCCGACGTCGTCCCAAGACGAGCAAACGTTATTTAACCTTTTGAGCACGATTCAGCGGTTTCTTAACCTTCGACAAAGGACCTCGATTGATCGTTCTGTGCTGGCGGAGCGTTGTGGTCTGTCTGAAGAAGAGGCTAGCTTGGTTGAGGAAGAGGCTGCTTATCTGGCGCGTCTGCGGAGTAATGATCAGCGTCCTAATAGCTCCAGGCACCGATTCCAGGAATGCGTTTCAGGTGACGAAACCACTGAGTCTCCGGAAGTAGAGTTGCATACTCAGCCCCGTACAGAGGCGAGTAAGGCGATTTACCAAGATTATGCGCAACGGTTGGAGCGGTTGTTTTGTGATGACTCAGCGCTGGTCTGGGAAGTTGTGACTTACTATGTCCACCATCAGTGGAAGACTTGGAACGCACTGATTTTCCATCACCCTCAAAAGCCGGCGATGGCCAGGAAGTATATGACCTTCCTGGCCCGGTTAGGGTTCCGGCGAAGTGAGCTGCAATTCATATGCTGTGATCCGAGGCAGCGCTCTTCCTCGTTGGCTCTTTGGAAAAAAGCCTTGGGTTTAACCTCTCGAGATAGGGTGAAGCGGCGTGATCCGACTAACAACTGCAGTAAAGCCGTAGCGAATTGGTTGTTCATCGCGCCCAACCTAGCGCCCGATGATTTGGAGTCTGACGATCGACTTTTCGGTTACCGATATTTGATGATTATGGTGGCTATCGCTAAGCCAGTGATACAGTTGAGGGGGCCTGTCTCCATTCCAGCCGACACAATTTCTGAAGTCTTGGCTAAAGCAGATCCAGAGACCTCCCAGGTGGTCCGAATCCGTCGTCAATGAGGCCGCCTACGGGGATAAATCACGGTACTTAATCCAGGAAAGTGCGATCTCATCGAGAATCTCCGGTGCTATTTCGCCTGTAATTTTAGCGGGCTCTCCCATGGTTTCTTCTTGTACATAGTAGGAGCCTCGAGTGGCCCAGGACAGGTAAGCCTGTGGGGATTCCCCGTCTTGTTGCATGCGAACTGAGAAGTCATTGCCGGTTGCCACTATCACTGAGGTGTCATGCTGCTGTTGATCCAGTTCGTAGCGCTTTATCTCTGATTTTTCGTAAAGGTGTATATATAGAAAGATTAGGCCGAAACAGATGCCCAGGATGACGAGCGTGGCGAAAACAATAACCATTGGATGAATCATAATAGCTCCTCGACAAGCAAAGTTGCCTCTCTTACGCCCGTTGACTATTTAGCAAAAAGGCCGCTTTGCGCGGCCTTTCGGGTTTAATTGAGTTGGGAGAGAAGTTCCTGCTCAAGCATTTGTGTCAGAGTATTAAGGGCTTGGCGAGAAGCTGGAAGACCTTCTGCCGCAAGAGTTGCATTGACCCAAGTACACACGGCTTCCAGGTTATTCCGCTCATGCCCACTACCGAGAAACATTACCAGTGAGGCGCCAGGCCGAATGTTGAGGGCAATTGTCAGGGCCCCGGCTAATTTCCGAACCATCCGTTGGTGATCTGCAGTTTGGCAGAAGCCCGTTGAAGTACTCACAGCGTGGAGTTTAGCGCCCATGGTTTTCCTCCTTTGCAGATGTCTCGTCGGTGGCCTGATTCGCGGCACTGTCGTGGAAGTTTTGCAGCAAAAGCCGCTCAAATGCGGACCCGTCTCGTCGTGTTAGGTTTGGGACATACCGTGAGTAAATGCGGAAAAGCATTTCTGTGGTGGTATGGCCCATCTGCCGCGCGATCCACTCCGGATTTTCCCCGGCAGCAAGCCAGAGTGTCGCGGCGGTGTGGCGTGTCTGATAGGGACGACGCTTTCTCAAGCCCAGATGGTTGAGTAGCGGGTACCACACTCGTTTGGTCACGTTGTTGTGGCTTAGCGGGCCACCGTTCCGGGTGCAAAAGACAAAATCAAAGTTTCCGGTGGCCTGGTATTGGTCTTGAAGCGCATCCCACACCATTTGAGACATCTCAATCGTTCGGAACGAACCATCGTTTTTTGTGTATTCGAGCCGTCCTTGAACCAGTGATTGCCTTACCAGTACTTGCCGTCGCTCGAAGTCGACGTGCTCCCATTGCAACCCGTCAATCTCTCCGGTGCGCATACCGGTAAAGAACCGGACAATGTAATAGTTCCGGAAATCAGGCCGTACAGACCGGATGATCAGCTTTACTTCATCTAAGCTGAAGGGCTCCACGTCCGTTCGCGGCACCCTCAGTGATTTAATCCCATGGTAGGGTGAGCTAAAATCATACCGGTTGGCTGCTTCGCTAAGGATCATGCGCAAAGGCGTCATGATTCGGTTGATTCGACTTGCTGAAAGATGTTTGCCGCTCCGGGTTGTAACTTTGGCGAGTGAGGCCCGGAATTCGAGAATGTCTTTCTTGGTGATGCAGCCAACCTCTTTTTCCCCAAAGTGAGGAACCAGGTATTTCCTTAGCGTTCCCTCAATGGTGGTGATGTGAGACCGGCGCCACTGGATTTTCATTTCGTCAAACCAATCGCCCGAGAAGTCCTTAAACAAAGGGGTGTCATGCACTTCTCGCGCCTTTTGTGCATTGGACTGTTTGGTGAATTCCTGGGCCCGGGGACTGTTAGGGAAATACCGGTGGTACTCAAAAGTTCCCAGAGTAATTTCGGCCTCAATTTGTTTCAGGATCCGCTCAAGCTTCTTGCGGTTGGCGGGAGAGTCATCCAAGGCTGTTTGCTCTCGACACCGTTTCCCTCGAACCCGGAAGTCGAAGTACAGCTTGCCGGTTTCCGGACGTGCGACGATTTTACCCATGGCACACACCTCCCCGCGCCATCGGCACGGCAAAAGCAACATTATTGGCTTGCTCGAACATGTCCTGTTCGACTTTCTCCCAGATGTAGAGAATTTTCCGGCCGCCGAATGGGCGGATGTAATGGACGCCTTCAAGCAAAACACTGTCCTTAAGTCGTTCCCGGATAGTCCTAGCATCGTATTTGATGCGCTGGGCGAGCTCTTCGGTGGTCAGATACTCTTGTGACATAACATTTCTCCTTTGCTATGGTTTGTCGCTGGAGAACAGGATGATTAAGCTAAGCCTCAAAATGTTCTCCTATAGATCATTATGCACTCATAAAGACCTTTTGCAAGTCTTTTTGATCTCCTGCGGGTTAATTTGTTCTTTGGTGGGCCAAATGATTAAGTGCCATCTGTCTAAGCTGATGGGTGAAAAGAAGCTCAAGATTGTCGATGTGGCTAGAGACACAGGCGTGAACCGGGGCACCATTACCCGGCTTTATCATGAGACCGCTAGTCGCGTAGAGCTGGAAACGATTGACGCTCTGTGCCGCTATCTGGATTGTGAGGTTGGCGACTTGTTCGAGTTTATGGACAAACAGTGAGTTGAGAGCGGCAGGGAGAACTGAAGGCGATGGCAATACCTGACTTCCAATCAGTAATGCGTCCTGTGATTGAAGCAGTCAGCGATGGTGAGGCGCACGCTTTGGCTGATGTCCGTGAGTCTGTAAAAGAGGCTTTCGGGCTGTCAGAAGAAGAGCGAAAAGAGCGTCTTCCGTCAGGGAATCAGACCGTGATTAATAATCGGGTCGGTTGGGCGAGAACCTATTTGAACAAAGCTGGGCTTCTAACCATTCCCCAGCGAGGAATGGTTCAAATTACTGATCGCGGTCAGGATGCATTAAAGAGCGGTCCGGAGCGAATCAGTGTTGCTTGGTTGAAACAATTTCCTGAGTTCTATGATTTTCATGCTCATAAGCCGAAATCTGCTTCGATCACCTCGGAGATCGTTGAAAACGATTTAGAGGAAACTACGCCCGACGAACAGCTTGCTTCGGCGCATCAATCATTAATGGAGAATCTAGCTGACGAGGTTCTCGATAGCATTCGAAAAGCATCGCCTTCATTTTTTGAAAAACTGGTTGTCGATCTCATGATTTCCATGGGTTACGGTGGTTCTAGGAAGGAAGCAGGTCAGGCCACACAGACGACCAACGACGATGGTATCGACGGAATCATTAAGGAAGATAAGCCAGGTCTCGACACCATTTACCTTCAAGCCAAACGCTGGACAAATACGGTCCATCGCCCCGAAATCGATAAGTTCATTGGTGCGCTGACCCGGCAACGCGCCAGAAAAGGTGTGTTCCTGACTACATCCGATTTCTCATCTGGCGCTCGCGATGCGGCCGCTGGATTGGATATGAAGGTTGTTCTTATTGATGGGCGGGAGCTGGCTCAGCTGATGATCGAGAACAATCTGGGCGTCAATGTGAAGGATGTTTACGAGGTCAAACAGGTCGATACCGACTATTTCATTGAAGAATAAATGATTTCATTTTCTGGATCAGGTTTTGGACATTGTCGCTGGATCAGATATAGGTCAGCAACAACGGTCGGAGTGAAACGCGGCGTCCAAACAGGTTTGAGGCTGCGTGATAGTGTAGAGGAAGTGCTTGTAGAGCAAGGGAGCTTATAGTGCAGGGTAACAGTCGGGATTCAGCTAACTTTGATTTTTTGGATGAGCACGATTCGTTATTCACTGAGTTAGCGGACTCCGCCGAGCGGGCTTTCGCCAGTGATCCCAACACCACGCTGATCAAACTCCGCCAGCTTGGCGAAGCTCTGGCCCAGCACCTAGCGGCGCTATCCGGGATCGAGTTTGACGAGCAAACTAGCCAAGCAGAACTGCTCTACCGCCTGAACCGGGAATTACGGCTGGAACCACAAATTAAAGAGCTGTTTCATGTCCTGCGCATTGAGGGCAACAAAGCTACACACCAGTTCCGCACTCAACACAAGGAAGCCATGGACGGCCTGAAAGTGGCCCGCACACTGGCCATCTGGTTCCACCGCTCCTCCGGCAAGGCCGGTGCCAACTTCAAGCCAGGCCCCTTTGTACCGCCCCCCGATCCCAGCGCCCAGTTACGCCAGCTCCAGAGCGACATTGAAAAACTCCGGCACGATCTGCAACACGCCAACATGGCACTGGACAGCAGCCAGCAACTGAGCCAGCTGATTGAGCAGGAAAAAGCCGAATACGAAGCGCTGGCCGTTGCCATGGACGAAGAGTCCCGCGCTCTGGCAGAGCAGGCCCGCCAGCACGAGCAGGCTTTGAGCCAACAGCAGCAGGCCTACGAGCAAAAGATCAAAGCTCTGCAACAACAGCTCACGGAACAGGGCGAACAAACCGTTAACCAACAGCGCCAGCAGGTGGCTAAACAGACCAAAGCGGCCACCGATACCTTGGTACTGAACGAAGAACTCACCCGCATCCTGATTGACCAGCAGCTGCAGGAAGCCGGCTGGGAGGCAGACAGCCAGGATCTTACCTTCCAGCAAGGAGCACGCCCAGAGAAGGGTCACTATCGAGCGATTGCCGAATGGCCCACTAATCACAACGGCGAGAAGGGCCGGGCGGATTATGTGTTGTTTGTCGGGCTTACGCCCATCGCCGTCGTCGAAGCCAAAAAAGAGAACACCAACGTGGCAGGCAAGATTCGCCAAGCCGAACGTTACAGCAAAGGCTTCAAGATCGATGCACCGTTAGTCGGTGCCTGGGAGCCTATGGGCCGTACCATCGCCTGGCCCGCCGATGAGAGTGGCCATTACAACGTGCCCTTCGTGTATTCCTGCAACGGCCGACCTTATATTCCGCAACTGGCAGAGCAGTCCGGCACTTGGTTCCGGGATGTGCGCGAGCCTAGCAACTTGCGCCGGGCCCTGCCGCAGTTCCATACGCCCGGTGGCTTGCTGGATTTGCTGGAACGGGACAAGGAAAAC
>Ga0114983_1000794_pt1 | contig 13014 bp, 14 predicted proteins | sample Shrwel_input2_RT_FD_87182 | JGI IMG/M metagenome (GOLD analysis project Ga0114983, IMG submission 87182) | Subsurface microbial communities from deep shales in Ohio, USA - Utica-3 well 1 S input2 RT | ecosystem: Environmental > Aquatic > Deep subsurface > Shale gas/oil reservoir > Produced... | reverse complement strand
TGGCGCCAAATTTTGATTTTTGGGCACCGAATATTTTTCAACGAACGAATTTATAGAGTTTTTACCTGTTACCAAGTGGCCGCTTAATTTTGAGGAAGCCATCTTTTGCAGAGGGGTCATAAAAGCAGCGAGTTGGAATACATACTGCAGCAGTCCGATTCGGAAAACCTGGTCATAATCGACGGATTTCGGGACACCGACTATGTCCAGACCGTCTATGACCTGGTTCCGGAATTAAAGACCCAGCAGCGGGGCAACCTGAAGAGCGGGAAATTTCCCGATCTGAAACGGGTGTTCTTTCTGGGGCAGGAAAAACACAGGGGCATGTATTGCCTGCCGGAACTCCTGTCTCTCGGACCGTTGGTTACCGACGCGGAGTATGTTGCCCGCCAAAGGGAGCTTGATGCCCATGATGTGGTAAACATGCAGTATACTTCCGGAACAACCGGATTTCCCAAGGGAGTGATGCTTACCCACTATAATATCGCGAACAATGGGTACTGGATCGGGGAGCACCAATTACTTTCAGCCGAGGACCGGGTATGCATCCCGGTGCCCCTGTTTCATTGCTTCGGATGCGTGCTCGGAGTACTGGCCGCTGTCAGCCACGCCTCGACCATGGTTATCCTGGAAGGGTTCAATCCGCTTTTGGTCATGACTTCCGTGGAAGTGGAGCGCTGTACCGCGCTTTACGGGGTGCCCACCATGTTCATATCCGTTTTGGAGCACAAGATGTTCTCCAAATTCGACTTCAGTTCCCTGCGCACCGGGATCATGGCCGGGTCTCCCTGTCCCATCCGAGTCATGCGCCAGGTCATAGATGAGATGAACATGAAGGATGTGACCATTTGCTACGGTTTGACCGAAACTTCGCCGGTGATGACTCAGACCCGGGTGGATGATGACATCGGCAAAAAGGTGGAAACCGTGGGCCGGGCCATGCCCGAAATCGAGGTCCGGGTGGTGGATCCGGAGACCGGAGAGGGACAGCCTGCGGGAGTGCCCGGTGAAGTATGCTGCCGGGGTTATAATGTCATGAAGGGATATTACAAGATGCCCGAAGCCACCGCCAAAACCATAGACCGGGACGGTTGGCTGCACTCCGGTGATCTGGGAATAATGGACGAGGACGGGTATCTGAGCATAACCGGCAGGCTGAAGGACATGATTATCCGGGGCGGAGAAAACATCTATCCCCGGGAGATAGAGGAATTTTTGTACAATGTGGAGGGAGTCCAGGATGTCCAGGTAGTCGGCGTGCCCAGCCGCAAGTATGGAGAAGAAGTGGGGGCGTTTATCATCCTCTAGGAGGGGTACAAATATGAGCCCGAGGATGTTCGGGATTTCTGCCGGGGAAAGATAGCCCGGTACAAGATACCCAAATATATTGCTTTTGTTGACGAGTATCCCATGACCGCCAGCGGCAAGGTCCAGAAATACAAACTGCGGGAGATGTCCGCGGAGATGTTCGGCCCGAAGTAACATCCGGAAATTCTTAAGGAGACCACTTGTATATCTGCAATCCTTTTCTGGACTTACCCGAACTCAAACACCTGCGGGGCATTGTTTTCGATTGCGACGGAGTACTGTTTGACTCCGAAGAAGTGAATATACGATTTTATAATCAATTCAGATCCCTGCTTGATCTTCCTCCCATGACCAGGGAAGAGGAAAAATTCGTGCACATGCATACCGTTGAAGAGTCCCTGCGGCATATACTCCCGCCGCATCTGCATTCCCGGATACCGGAAATACGCTCCCGCATATCCTACAAGGATCTGGTTCAGTATATGCGCCCGGCCGCGGGGCTTTTCGAGTGCCTGTATTTTTTGTGTTCCCGGGGAATAAAACGGGCGGTGAACACCAACCGGACCAATACAATGGAAATGGTCCTTGACTTTTTTTCCATGTCCGGATTTTTTTCTCCGGTTGTTACCGCCGCGCACGTGAGCTGGAACAAGCCCCATCCGGAGAGTCTGCACTTGATTTTGAAGCATTGGCGCATGAAGCGGGAAGAGATAGCTTTTATCGGGGATTCCCGGGTGGATCAGGGCACGGCCGAGGCAGCGGGGGTAAATTTCTGGTCTTTTGCCAACCCCGGTTTGCGGTCCAGGATGCATATCCCGGATTTTTTGACTCTGCGCGAGTTTCTGGGGAACAACCTGTAAGGCCTGCCCCCTTTCGAGAGGAAAAAAGTTCAATGTTCAAGGCAATTTAAAAATGCATAAATTCGGAGGATGCAACCGATGATACTCGCCAATTTTCTGCAGGCCATAGCCAGCGTGTTAAATACAGTGCTTACCTTGTATTTCTGGATAGTGATCATCTCCGCCCTTCTTACCTGGGTCAATCCGGACCCGTACAATCCCATAGTACGCATACTGCGCAACCTGACCGAACCCGTGTTCTACCGAGTGCGGCGCTGGATCCCGTTTACCTATATGGGGGGGATTGATTTATCCCCCATAGTGGTCCTTCTGGCCATCCAGTTTATAAAAATATTTTTGGTCCAAACCCTGTATCAAAGCGCCGTGTCCATGGGTATGGGCGGGTAAACCGCAGGCTCACCGGCTAACCGGGAGAGCCGCCTGTTTGTACAGATCCCTGGATATCCGGGAGGATTCGGACTTTCCAGTCCCGGTTTCCGGGAATTAATCGTTGCATTGTATGCTGCATATTGGTTATGGTGAGTTCAAGTGTTGAGTCTTGCATTATATTACCCCAAATAATTTGGAATTGGAGGACGATTTATGCCAATATCCAAAGTAGACGTACTGCACGCCAGATTCAAAAAAGGCCTGTTCGGATACAACCGGCAGGAAGTGGATATGTTCCTGCAGGAAGTGGCCGAACGGATAGGAGAGCTGGCCGAGGAACGTAAGGCTCTGGAAACAAAAGTGGATGAACTGAGCAAAAACGTTTCCGAATACAAAAGCAGGGAAGGCGTGCTTCAAAACACCCTGGTAACCACCCAGAAAATGGTGGACGACGTCAAGGCCAATGCGCACAAACAGGCCAAGGTCATCGTGGAAGAGGCCCAGAACAAGGCCGAAGGCATAATCAATCAGGCCCACAAGAGGCTGGCCGAGCTGCACGAGGATATTGCCGAATTAAAAAGGCAAAGAACTCAGTTCGAGATCAATCTGAATTCTCTTCTGGATTCGCACAAAAAACTTCTGGAACAGACCGGGAGGGATGATCAGGAAGTGGACGAGGCTGAAAACAAACTGAAATTTCTGACCCGGGCCCAGTCTTGATTGTCTAGTCTATGTCCGCAGCACCTGATTTTGTTACCCGCAAAGACAAGACCAAGTGGTGTCTTAATATCCATGTTCAACCCAAAGCCAAAAAGACCGAGATTGCCGGTAGGTACGGCGATTCCCTTAAATTGCGGATTCAAGCCCCGCCCGTGGATAACAAGGCCAATTCCGCAGTGGTCGGATTTTTGGCCGCGAAGCTCGGGGTGAAGAAAAGCGCGGTGTCTATCTTAAAAGGACGCAAAGGCAGGGATAAGACCTTTATAATTGAATCCGAACGGGAACCGGATTGGTTCGGTCTGTTTACAGAATAATAAAAACCATTTTTTAAAAAGGAGAATGGTCATGGAGCAATACGAATTGGAGTTGCTGGCCAAGTACGGGGAAAAGGACGAAGAGCTGAAAAAATTGTGGGATGAGCATATCATGTATGAAAAGCAGCTGGAAAAGCTGGAGAACAAATCCTTTTTGACTCCCGAGGAGGAAAGCGAGATCAAAAGGATTAAAAAGCAGAAGCTGCATGGAAAAACCCGCATAAATGAAATCCTGGAAAAATATAAATCCAAGGGGGAGTAGGAAATGGAGATAACCGGGGCCCAAATACTCCTGGAGTGCCTCAAGCGGGAAGGAGTGGAGCATATATTCGGCTTTCCCGGCGGAGCGGTAATTGATATTTATGACGAAATCCCCAATTACCAGCTACAGCATATACTGGTTCGGCATGAGCAGGGTGCGGTACACGCAGCCGACGGCTATGCCCGGGCTACAGGAAAAGTGGGAACCTGCTTGGTGACTTCGGGCCCCGGAGCGACCAATACCGTAACCGGTATCGCCACCGCATACATGGATTCCATTCCCATGGTCGTATTTACCGGTCAAGTACCGACCCCGCTTATAGGGAATGACGCCTTTCAGGAAGTGGACATAGTCGGAATTACCCGTCCGTGCACCAAACACAACTACCTAGTCTCGGATGTGACCAAGCTGGCCCAGACCATTCGCGAGGCTTTTTTTATCGCTTCCACCGGCAGACCCGGACCGGTGGTTGTGGATCTGCCCAAGGATGTCATGCAGGCCAAGACCGAATTCGATTATCCGCAGGAAATACACCTGCGCAGCTACAATCCGAATTATTCCCCGCATAAGAAGCAGATCATGAAAGCGGCCCGGATATTGTCCAAGGCGGAAAAGCCGATAATCTACGCCGGGGGCGGGGTGATTTCCTCCAACGGAAGCGAAATCCTGACCGAGATGGCCCGCACATTCGACATCCCGGTGACCGCCACTCTTATGGGCCTGGGCGTCTTTCCCGGGGATGACCCTTTGTGGCTGGGCATGCTGGGTATGCACGGGACTTATGCGGCGAACATGGCCATAAATAACGCGGATGTGGTCATTGCCGTGGGAGCGCGTTTCGACGACCGGGTCACGGGCAAGGTCAAAAGCTTTGCTCCCCGGGCCAAGATAGTGCACATAGATATTGATCCCACTTCCATAAGAAAAAATGTCTCCGTACACCTACCCGTGGTATCCGACTGCCGGCTCGGACTGGAAGCCCTGCATAAGGAGATGATTTCCTTCACGGACGTTAACTGGAAGGAAAAGCATTCCCAATGGGTGGAGCAGACCCGGGACTGGGGCGAAAAACAGCCGGTGCGCTATTCCAGCGCCGGAAAGAAGATAAAGCCCCAGCAGGTAATTGAAAAGATCTACGACCTTTGCAACGGTCGGGCGATTATATCCACGGAAGTGGGGCAAAATCAGATGTGGGCGGCCCAGTTCTATCGTTTCCGGAGTCCGAGAACGCTTCTTACCTCCGGGGGCCTGGGCACCATGGGATACGGCTTTCCTGCCGCCCTAGGCGCCCAGATCGCCTTTCCGGACAAGATGGTCGTGGATATCGCCGGTGACGGCTCCATACAGATGAACATCCAGGAACTGGCCACTGCTGTAAGCTATAATCTTCCGGTCAAGGTGGTCATCCTGAACAACGGATATCTGGGTATGGTGCGGCAGTGGCAGGAGCTTTTTTACCAAAGGAATTATTGTTCCACGTGCCTGCAGAAGAATCCCGATTTCGTCCAATTGGCCAGAGCCTATGGGGCGGATGGATATCGGGTCTCGGAAAGGGATGAACTGGAGCCTACTTTGAAATCCGCTTTTGACGGGGATAAGCCCTGTATTGTGGATGTCCTGGTCGAGCCGGAGGAAAATGTCTACCCCATGGTTCCGGCGGGTGCTTCTTTAACGGAAATGCTTTTGGTCTAGGAGAGTTAAATGCGTCATATATTGTCCGTTCTTGTGGAAAATGAGCCGGGTGTTCTTTCCCGAGTCGCCGGTCTTTTCAGCGGTCGCGGTTTTAATATTGAGTCCCTTAATGTCGCACCCACCCTGGAAAAGGATGTCTCTTTGATGACCATAGCCACGCGCGGGGATGATCAGATAATCGAACAGATCGTCAAGCAGCTGCGCAAGGTGGTCTCGGTCATCAAGGTGATGGATATGACCAATATGCAGACCGTGGAAAGGGAAATGGTCCTGATCAAGGTGAATGCGGAAGGCCCCAACAGGGCCGAAGTACTCCGGATCGTGGACATTTTCCGCTGCAAGGTGGTTGATGTCAGCTTAAACGAATTGACCCTGGAAGTCACCGGAGACCAGGGAAAGATCCGGGCCATTGTCAATCTGCTGCAAAAATTCGGAATCAAGGAATTCGCCCGCACGGGAACATCGGCACTGCGCCGCAGTGTGCAGGATTAATCTGAAAACTTAGAGTCAAGGAGAGCATATGCAGGTTTATTATGAAGCGGATGCGGATATTTCGGTAATCAAGGATTCGGTGATAGCCGTAATCGGATACGGCAGCCAGGGGCACGCTCATGCCCAGAATCTCCGGGATTCCGGATTCAAGGTCGTGGTTGGACAGCGGCCCGGCAGCGCCAATTGGGAACTGGCCAAGAAACACGGATTCGATCCGGTGTCCGCTTCCGAAGCTGCGGAAAAGGCCGATGTAATCCAGATACTGCTCCCGGATACGGTACAGCCCCAAATATATGAAAATGAGGTCTTCCCGGCCCTTAAGCCGGGAAAGGCCCTGGTCTTCAGCCACGGCTTCAATATCCATTACAGCCAGATCGTGCCCCCCCGGGACGTGGATGTGATCATGGTCGCCCCCAAATCACCCGGGCACCTCGTTCGCCGGCAGTATGAAAACGGTGTCGGGGTACCGGGGCTGGCAGCCGTATATCAGGACTACTCCGGAAAGGCCTGGGACAAGGCCATGGCCTATGCCTACGGTATCGGCTGCGCCCGGGCCGGTGTCATCCGGACCTCTTTTGAGGAGGAAACGGAAACGGACCTGTTCGGGGAACAGGCCGTTTTATGCGGCGGTGTCAGCGAAATGGTCAAGGCCGGTTTTGAGACCCTGGTCCAGGCCGGATATCAGCCGGAGATCGCCTATTTTGAATGCCTGCATGAGCTAAAGTTGATCGTGGATCTGATTTACGAAGGGGGCATGAAGAACATGCGCTATTCAGTAAGCGAAACCGCCGAGTATGGGGACTATACCCGCGGTCCCCGGGTGATCGGCACGGAGTCCAGAGACCAGATGGGCAAGATTCTGCAGGAAATACAAAACGGGGAGTTCGCCCGGGAATGGATACTGGAGAATCAGGCCAAGGCCCCGGCATTCAAGGCCATGCGCAAAAAGGAAAGCAAGCACCAGATCGAGGAAGTCGGGGATAAACTGCGCAAAATGATGCCCTGGCTGAAGAAATAAGGGATGTTTCGTCCGCTTTCGGACAGGGATCATTCGGCAATATGCACTCTCGGGTAACCGATTTGATTGCCGGATGATCCCTTTGTTTTGATTCCGGGGCCGAATATGTCTCAAGACGTCCGGGGTTTTCATCAGCAATAAGGAATAGCGGCAAACAAAACCAAGCCGCGAGTTCGTCTGATGGATTCCCGTCTATTGCCTAATATAAATTGTTATTTTTCCCGGGAATTGATATTGGGAAATCAAATACCGGATTTTTTATCTTTCTTAAGATAAACCAAGAGTGGAACCGTCCCGTGAGCAATGAAGCAAAAGGCAGATATTCCTATCTCCTGCGGCAGAAGATCATCACCCGTCAGGAGCTGGATGATGCTTTGAATAAGGCCAGAAAAGAGGATATGGATCCGGATGAGGCGGTTCTCAAGCTGCCTCAAGTGGACAAAAGCGCCCTTGGCAAATCCCTGGCCGATTATTTTGATACCGAGTTCGTTGTTTTTGACAAATCCACCGAACCCCCCTTTGAGATCTTTGAAAAAAGACGCCTGGATCCGGAGTTTTTGAAACGCTATGGTTGGGTTCCCTATCAGCAGAAGGGCCGGACTATCGAAGTCCTTATGGTCGATCCCTTTGATCTGGGCCGTCTGGACGAGATTAGATTCATTTTCGGGACCAGCAATATCGAGACCAAAGTCTCCACTGCCGAAGATATAGACAATTATATAGAGCATTTTTATCAGCAGCTGAACACGGACGAGGACCTGGCCGCCCTCGGGGACGAAATCGATGTGGAGAGCGATTTTGACCAGGAGATTTCCGGAGAGGTAACCGAGGGGGAGATAACCGAACACGACAGCGAAGTCGTCCGCCTGGTGAACGCACTTCTGGTGGAAGCCTGGCGCAAGAATGCCTCGGATATCCATATCGAGCCCAATGTACAGGCCAGATATTGTTCCATTCGCTTCCGGGTGGACGGGACCTGCCACGAATTCCGGAAGATAAGGCTGGGTATGGCCAAGCCCCTGGTTTCGCGCGTGAAGATAATGGCCCATCTGGACATTGCCGAGAGACGCCTGCCCCAGGACGGCAAGATGAAAATAAAGCTCCCGGAAAGGAATAAGATCGTTGAATTCCGGGTGGCTACACTGCCCACCGTGGAAAATCAGGAAGACGTGGTCCTGCGCCTGTTGTCCTCGGGAAAGCCTCTACCGCTGGATAAGCTGGGGCTTACGGAAACAAACCTGGAAAATTTCAAGCGCATGGTGCACAAGCCGTACGGGCTTGTTCTGGTCGTCGGGCCCACGGGTTCGGGTAAGACCACCACTCTGCATTCAGCGGTCAGCTTTATAAACACCGTGGACAGAAAGATCTGGACCGCGGAGGATCCGGTGGAAATCACCCAGAGCGGTCTTAGGCAGGTGCAGATAAAGCCCAAGATAGGACTCACCTTTGCCCACACTCTGCGTTCCTTTCTCCGGGCCGATCCGGACGTAATCATGATCGGGGAAATGCGGGACAAGGAGACCGCCCATATCGGCGTGGAAGCCTCCCTCACCGGGCATCTGGTTTTTTCCACCCTGCATACCAATACCGCTCCGGAAACCATTACCCGCCTTTTGGACATGGACCTGGATCCGTTCAATTTCGCGGATTCGCTTTTGTGTGTTCTGGGACAGAGGCTTATCAAGACCCTGTGTCCGGTTTGCAAGGAGGAGTATACCCCTAAACGGGACGAGGTTCAGGAACTTTTGTATGAATTCGGACCCGGTTTTGTGCAATATTTGAAAGAGGCCGGGGGCAAGGACCTCAAATTGTATCGTCCCATTGGCTGTCGGCAATGCATGGGTGGTTACAAGGGCAGGATCGGCATACATGAACTCATGCAGGCCACGGAAGGGGTCAAGTCCATGGTCAAGTTCCGCAAGCCGACCGAGGAAATCCGGGCCCAGGCGGTCAGGGATGGGATGTTTTCCCTGAAGCAGGACGGGATACTCAAGGTATTGCAGGGAATTACCGATATGAAACAGGTGCGCATGGCCGCGGGAGCCTGATCCTGCTTTTTCCCGAAATTAAGCGCCCGCAGCAGTTCTTGTCTGTTGCGGGCGCTTTTTGGTTCATATCTTAAAAATTCGACTATAAAGGGGTTTTCTTAAGAAGGCGCAAGAGCTGATTGGAAAATCCGGCCTCATTGTCGTACCAGACAATCAATTTTAAAAGGGTCTTGTCCAGGACCGTGGTGGTCAGCGCGTCCACGACCCCGCCGTGCATGCTGCCGTTAAAGTCAACCGAAACCAGGGGCTCTTCGGTGTAGCCGAGCGGGCCGTTCATTTCCCCTTCGGCCGCCTTTTTCAGGGCCTTGTTTACTTCCTCGGCCGTGGTTTCGGTCTTGAGTTCGGCAACCAGATCAACCAAAGATACATTGGGAGTGGGTACCCGTACGGCCATTCCATCCAGCTTGCCCGCAAGATCCGGGATCACTTCGGTTACCGCCTTGGCCGCACCTGTGGAAGTGGGGATCATGGACATGGCCGCCGCCCGGGCCCGGCGCAAATCCTTGTGCGATCCGTCCAGAATCCTCTGACTCATGGTATAGGAATGTATGGTGGTCATTATCCCGTGGTGCATTCCGAAATGATCGTGGACCACCTTGGCCGCCGGGGCCAGACAGTTCGTGGTGCAGGAGGCGTTGGAAATAATTTTGTGTTCCGGCTTAAGGTCGCTGTCGTTAACCCCGACGACTATGGTTGCGTCCGGGTCCTTGCCCGGAGCGCTGATAAGTACCTTTTTCGCTCCGCAGGCCAGATGCTTCTCGCAGCTTTCCCGGTCCCGGAATTTTCCCGTGGTCTCCAAAAGGAAGTCCACATGGTAATCCCCCCACACCCATTCTCCGGCCGGCTTGCTGGTAGTGTGCACCTGTTTGCCGTTCAAGAGAAAGCCCTTGTCGTTTGCTTGCACTTCCCCGGAGAAGGATCCGTGCACCGAGTCGTATTTAAGAAGATGGGCCAGATCCTCGTTTTTGGATCTTGCATTGACTACTACGAGTTCGTAGTCCGGATTTCCGGCCAGCAGCCTGGCCATGTACCTGCCGATTCGTCCGAATCCGTTGATTCCGATTTTTATAGCCATAATTCCTCCCTTTTTAGAGGTGCTTTTTCCGGGGATGACCTTTATTTATTTCCCGATCATCCCGGATACTTAATCCCGGATGGAAAAGACAATAATATATTTTTGAATACATGCAAAGAAAAGTTCCTACCCATCCGGTTTGAAAGGAGTATCACCGAAAAAAGCAGTTGTGCCCCGCATTGCTACGAGCCGGACAGACAATCCGCCATTTTGGCTCCCGATACAGTATATAAATATTTTATACCTTTCCCCCGGACCCCAATACATGGGTGATTTTATGCTCCACCATCTCCTGGACGGCTTTTCTGGCCTCGCCCATATATTTGCGCGGATCAAAAACAGCCGGGTTTTCCGCCATGTATTTGCGGATAACCGCGGTCATTGCCAAGCGGATGTCAGTATCGATATTTATCTTGCAGATGCCGGATTGGGTAGATTTGCGCAAAAGCTCCTCCGGCACCCCCCGGGCTCCTTCCACTTTTCCACCGTAAGCATTGCACATATCCACGAACTTCGGAAGCACTGAAGAAGCGCCGTGCAAAACCAGGGGATAGCCGGGGAGACGGGCGGTGATATCCTGCAGACGGTCAAAATCCAGGCGCGGATCACCCTGGAATTTGTAAGCACCATGGCTGGTTCCTATGGCAATGGCCAAAGAGTCGCAACCGGTCCTTTCCACGAATTCCACGGCCTCTTCCGGCCGGGTATAGATGTTTTCCTCGGCCTGAACATCATCCTCCACTCCGGCCAGCTGACCCAGCTCGGCTTCCACCCAGACCTCCCGGGAATGGGCGTATTCCACCACCTGGGAGGTCAGGTCTATATTTTCCTCAAAAGAGAGATGGGAACCGTCTATCATAACCGAAGTAAATCCGGCGTCGATCACTTCCTTGCAGATTTCGAAATTCTGTCCGTGGTCCAGGTGCAGGGCAATGGGCAGGTCCGTGTCTTCCAAGGCGGCCTGCATGAGTTTCATGATATAGTGCTGTCCGGCGTATTTCCTGGCCCCGGCCGAGACCTGGAGGATAAGCGGTGATTTCCGGTTTTCTCCGGCCGCGATTATACCCTGGATTATTTCCATATTGTTTACATTGAACGCGCCCACTGCAAATTTTTCCTTGGCCGCCCGGGCGAACATTTCCTTGGGTGAGGTAAGTGGCATGCTGTTCTCCTTTGTTTTTGATTCCCCGACATTACCTATGGATTTTTTGTTTGCCGCGTATCTTATGGGCAATCAACAATAGTCCGCATACTATCTTGGCCCCGGCAAAAGGGTAAATCCGGCGAGCCGATTGCTATAAAATCCATTAAAAGTTTCGAAGAATCCGTTTTTTTCCGTAAGTTGTTTACACGTTTCTTTTTTTGAAAAACGCATCTATTTGCTGCAAAGCCTTTTCATTGGTCAGGTCGAATTTGAGCGGGGTCAGGGTGGTGAATCCGGCACTCAATTGATGCCTGTCCGTGCCCGAGCGCACCATGTGCATGGGGATGTCTCCGCTCAGCCAAAAGTAGGGCCGGCCGCGGGGATCGTTTCGCTTTTCATACTCGTCGTTGTAAACCACGTCCGTCTGGGGACAAACCTTTATTCCCAGGGATTTCTCCACGCCTCCGGCCGGGAAGTTCAGATTCAATACACAACGCTCGGGCAGACATTTAAAATCAAAATCATGGATCATATCCGATATCCATTTCGCCTCCCGGCTCATATCCCGGGGAGTGAACTCATCCAGGGAGGCGGCCAGGGCGGGGATGCCGGCTAGGGCACCCTCGGTGGCCGCGGAGACCGTACCCGAATACAGGATGTCCACCCCCTCATTGGCCCCGTTGTTGATTCCGGAGATTATAAGTCCCGGCCTGTTTTTCAGATGGTGATTCAGGGCCCATTTCACGCAGTCCACAGGCGTGCCGGAAAGACCGAGCCCGAAAAAACCGTTTTCATGTATCTCCCGGATGCGCACTGGGGAGAATATGGTTACCGAATGTCCCACCGCGCTTTGTTCGGTGAGCGGGGCCACCACGTAAACCTCGTGCCCGGCAGCGGATAAGGCCCTGTGCAGACCCCGCAGTCCGGGGGCATGGATGCCGTCGTCGTTGGTTAGGAGAATGACCATGACTTGGATGCCGCCGGATATTCTTTCTTGGCCGCTTCCAGGCCCAGGTTAAAGGCCTTCAGATTGATTTTTAGTATCTTTTGGGGAAGCGTGGCGGTCAGGCTCTTGGTGACCGCCTCGGAGTGCATAAAGGGCAGAAGATGGGTCAGGGCGCCCAGGGTAACGGTGTTCGTGGTCTGGATCAAACCGACCTCGTCCCTGGCCAACTCGGTAAACGGAAGTCCCCAAAAATTATTGGTCGGGGTCTGGCTGACCAGGGTGGTGTCCACAAGCAATTTGCCCTCGCTTTTCAGGTTGCGGAAATACTGGTTGCAGGCCTCCTGACTCAGGGCCACGAGCATGTCCAGATTGATTGTTTTGGGGTAGCTTATCCTGTTGCTGCTCAGGACCAGGTCGGAGCGGCTCGCGCCGCCGCGGGCCTCCGGACCGTAGCTTTGGGTCTGGGTCACGTTAAGTCCGTGCTCAATGGCTAGGGCCTGCCCCATGATCTTTCCCAGGGTGAGTATCCCTTGCCCCCCCAAACCGGAAAGACGAATCTCAAAGCGTTCTATCTTGTCGTTTTTTTTCATTTATTACCCCCTCCGGACAGGTTGCGGCGGAGTTCCTCGTAGCGTTCCTCCAAACCGGGCTGATCGTTATCCGAGAACACCCCGATGGGAAAAGAGCCTTTCTTTTTTTCTTCCGGGAGATTTAAGTATTTTTCGTACTGCACGGCGCTTTTGTGATACCATTTATACATATCCAC
>Ga0114983_1000792_pt1 | contig 13020 bp, 9 predicted proteins | sample Shrwel_input2_RT_FD_87182 | JGI IMG/M metagenome (GOLD analysis project Ga0114983, IMG submission 87182) | Subsurface microbial communities from deep shales in Ohio, USA - Utica-3 well 1 S input2 RT | ecosystem: Environmental > Aquatic > Deep subsurface > Shale gas/oil reservoir > Produced... | reverse complement strand
GCACGCGGGCATAGGTATAGGCACCGCCGGCAATCAGGATCAGCGCGTGAATGGCGATCAGCACGTAGAGCAGCCGCGTCAACGGGAAGCGGCCGGCGGTAAAGCCAAGCAGCGGCACGATCAGCAGCACCGGCAGCACTTCCATGACCCAGGTCAGGCGGTCATACGGCGAAATGCCGGAGACGATCAGCGCTGCCAGCACCGGCAATAGCAGCAGCAGCCGGAAGCGTGCTTCCGGCTGGCCGCTCATTGCAGCTGCGCTGCGATGAACGCGGACCAGACGGCATCCGGCGTCCACACCGCCAGCAGATCACGCTCGGCCACGTCGCGCGGCACGCCCTGCATCAGCACTCGCCACAGAAACACGAAGGCCGACACTCGCTTGTTGGCCGCGCAATGGACGAAGACGGTGCTGTCGCGCGAAGCGGCCATCGCAGCGCAGAAACGCTGGAAATCGTCGGCGGTCGGCGCGTCGAACAGCACGGGGATGTGGTGATAGCGCATGCCGTGGCGCGCAACGATCTGGTCTTCGTCCGGCAGCGCGTGGTCGGAATCGGGCATCGACAGGTTGATCACCACGTCGACACCGATCACCTTCAGGCTCTGGAATTCTTCGGCGCTGGGCTGTCCGGCAGTCAGCAGGCGCTCGCTGATCTCGCGCCAGTGGCGCGGCTTGCGCAGCATGTTCAAGTCGAACGGCGGCGGCGTGAAGCCTCGGCGGATCTGCAGATCGCGCACCGCATAGCCGGTACCGGCCGGCCACGGCTTGATCTTCTCGAGCGGCAGCTTCTTCCACTCGATCAGCTCCTCGCCGAGATTGACCGTGCCCTCTGCGATGACGTGATAAGCAATGATGATCTGGTTCATCCGTTCGAACGGATAGAAGCCGATGAACTCGCCGATCCGGCCTTTCAGGCCCAGCTCTTCCTCGACTTCACGCAGCACGCCGGATTCCGGGTGCGGATCGTTCTTTTCGAGGAAGCCGGTGATCAGCGCGAACATCTTCGGCGGCCAGGCGGCATTGCGAGCGAGGATGATCTCGCCTTCGTGCTCGACGATCGCCGCGACCACCGGCACCGGGTTGTCCCACAGCACGAAGCCGCAGCTCCGATCGGGGCAGGCAATGCGCTGCATCTCTCCATGCAGTGCAAGTTCCAGCGGCTTGGCGCACTGCGGGCAGTACTTGTAGCGACTCATGGCATCGGGGCTCAGGCTGCGGAACGGGATTCGGAATCGGCTTCGAGAAAGGCGGCATAGCGGCCGCGATGGCTGGCCATCGTCCGGTGCTCGGCAAGGATCGTCGTCTCGATCGCCACGCGGGCACGCCGGTGGCGACGCAAGGTGGCGACGAAGCGCGGCCATTCGGCAGCCGGCAACTCCGACACCGCCACGAAATCGGCACTGACCGGTTCGCGAAACTCGCATTCGCTGTGCTGGACGACGATCCGGGCGCGAATGCCGAGCGCATCCAGGGCGCTGGCGACCAGCGACCAGCCGCCGAGGATGCCGAGCGTGGCCAGACTGCCGCCGAACGCAGTGCCGTGCAGGTTGCGGTTGGCGTCCAGCGGCGCGCTGATTTCCAGCCGCTGGCCATCGAACGAACGGACCTCGGTGGCCATCGCGGCGGTCAGCGGAATCGCCGCGTGCAGCTGCGCGGTCAGGGCTTCGGGACTCATCGCCGCACCTTAACCGAAGGCCGGAACGGCTGTCTTTTCCAGCGCTTCGCGGTTATTTGCCAAGGCAGAACGTGGCAAATATCCGGCCGAGCAGGTCATCGGCGGTGTAGCGGCCGGTGATCGCTTCGAGCGCCTGCTGAGCCAGCCGCAGATGCTCGGCAATCAGTTCGGGATTCGACTGCGGAAGCGTGCGCGCGGCGTCGACCTCGATCGCAGCACTGCGCAGCGCGTCGAGATGGCGGGCGCGGGCACCCAGGGCATCGGTGGCTGTTGCGTCGAGGCCAGCCCGTTCATGCAGCAGTCGGATCAGCGCGTCGATGCCGGCACCGGTGGCGGCCGATAGCCGCAGGCTGTCGGCATCGATGCGGCCCGCCGGGGCGCCGCTCAGGTCGCACTTGGTGCGAACCAGCAGCGGCTGCGCGTTCGGCGACAGCGTGGCCAGCTCGGCGTCGTCAACCGCGGTCGGACCGCTGCGGTCATCGACCAGCCAAAGCAGCACTTCGGCCTGCTCGATGGCTCGGCGCGCGCGTTCGATGCCGATCCGCTCGACCGGATCGTCGCTGTCGCGCAGGCCGGCGGTGTCGAGCACGGTGACCGGCAGGCCATCGAGCGTCAGGTGTTCGCGCAGCACGTCACGCGTGGTCCCGGCGATCGGCGAAACGATCGCGGCATCGGTGCCGGCGAGACGGTTCAGCAAGGTCGACTTGCCGACGTTCGGCTGGCCACCGATCGCCACAGTCAGCCCATCGCGCAAGCGGCGGCCTTGGGCGGCGGCACGGAGCACATCGGCCAGCCCGCGCTGCAGGCCATCGAGCCGCAGGCGCATCTGCGCGGACGACAGCCAGGGCACATCCTCATCGGCGAAATCGAGCGCGGCTTCAAGATCGGCGCGCAGGCTGGTCAGCGCATCGACCAGTGCCGAGACCCGCGCCGAGAACTCGCCCTGCAAGGAGCGGCTAGCGGCGCGGACGGCAGCGTGACTGCCGGCGTCGATCAGGTCGGCAATGCTTTCGGCCTGCGCCAGATCGAGCCGACCGTTCAGAAAAGCGCGTTCGGAGAATTCACCCGGCCTTGCCAACCGGGCGCCGGCTGCACAGGCGGAGGCCAGCAGGATCGATAGCACGAGCGGACCACCATGGCCCTGCAGCTCGATCACGTCCTCGCCGGTGAACGAATCCGGACCCGGGAAATACAGCACCAGCCCTTCGTCGACGACCAAGCCCTCGGCATCGCGCAGCCTGCGCAGCCGGGCGCGGCGTGGCTCGGGGAGGGTGGTGCACAGCGCGCAGGCAATCCGGGCAGCGTCGGGGCCGGATACCCGGAGGATGCCGACGGCACCGCGCCCGGGTGCCGTGGCAATCGCCGCGATGGTGTCGCTACGCGGCGAGGTCATGCGCGCCGGCCCGGGTTCGAGCGGTCGGCGCGCATGTCAGGCGCTCAGGCCTTCTTCAGTGCGCGGCTGGCCGCGTCGGCTGATTCGATCCGCTTGGTGATCACCAGCTGCTGGGCGATGCCGATGACGTTCGACACGAACCAGTAGACGACCAGACCGGCCGGGAAGAACAGGAACATCCCGGTGAAAGCGATCGGCATGATGTTCATGATCCGCGCCTGCATCGGGTCCATCGTCGACAGCTGGCCGGACATGCGCTGCTGCAGCCACATCGAAGCGCCGTACAGCACCGGCATGATGTACAGCGGATCGGCGGCCGACAGGTCCTGCAGCCACAGCACGAACGGCGCCTGGCGCAGTTCGACCGATTCGATCAGCACCCAGTACAGCGAGAAGAACACCGGCATCTGCACCAGGATCGGCCAGCAACCCGCTAGCGGATTGAAACCTTCCTTCTTGTACAGATCCATCATCGCGCGGCTGAGCTTTTCGCGGTCGTCCGCGTAGCGTTCCTTCAGCTCGGCGATGCGCGGCGTGAACTTCTTCATCTTCGCCATCGACTTGTACTGCGCTGCGGTCAGTGGGTAGAAGATCAGCTTGACCAGCAGGGTCAGCAGGATGATCGACCAGCCCCAGTTGCCGACGATGCCGTGAAAGAAGCTCATCACCACGAACAGCGGCTTGGCGATGACCGTGAGGATGCCGTAGTCCTCGGTCAGCGACAGACCCTTGGCGACATCGTCCAGCGAGCCCTGCAACTTCGGTCCGATGTACAGGCCCGTGGTGTAGCTGGTCTCGCTGCCATCGGCGACCGGCTTGGTGGCGCCGAGGTACTGGCCGAGGTAGTTGCCGTTGCCCGCCGGCTTGCCGGACAGGGTCACGGCTTCATCGGCCGGCGGAATGATCGCGGCAATGAAGTAGTGCTGGATCATCGCCATCCAGCCACCGGTCTGCTTCGACTCGTAGGCCTTATCGTCGAGTTCGTCGAGCTTGACCTTCTTGAAGCGGTAGTCGGTCGTGTTCGGCTTCTGCTCGTAGACGCCCATGCCGAGGAACGTGACGATGAACTTCTGCGCCTTTTCGGCCGACGCCGGATTGCGCAGCCAGCGCGCGTACGGGCTGACGTTCAGCGTGGTGCCGGTCTTGTTGACGACGGTCTGCACCAGTTCGATCTGATAGCTGCCACGCTTGAAGCGGAACGCCTTCTTCAAGGTGAAGCCGGCTGCGTCGGTGTACTCGAACGGCACTTCCAGCGTGTCGACACCGGCCGGCAGCTCGTAGCGCGTTTGCGGCGTGGCGTAGACCGCGTTGTTGCCGGGCAGCGCCTTCTCGATCGCTGCGAGGCCGCTTTGCAGCGTGAACACGATGCCGTCGCGGTCGTTCAGCAGCGGCAACTTCACGTCCGGGTTCTTCTTGTCGAGCGCGTACTGGCTCAACTCGACGCGGCGCAGCTCGGCACCGGCGGTGGCGAATTCGGCGTCGATCAGATCAGTCTTGACATGGATCGTCTGCGACACGGCTGCAGGCGTTGGCGCTGCATCGGCAGCAACAGCCGGTGCGCTGCCGACAGCAGCTGGGGTAGCCGGCACCGGTGCGGCGTTCGGATCCGCTGGAATGGCCGACGGGACGGCAGCAGCCACAGGCGGTGCAGGCGGCGGGTGATCGGTGATCCACGCGGTGTAGATCAGGTACAGGATCACGCCCAGCACTGCGATCAGTGCCATGCGGCGGCTTTCCATGGGGACTAGCGCTCCGGAACAGGGTCAAGGCCACCCGCGTTTAGCGGATGACAACGGGAAATTCGGCTGATGGCCAGCCAGCTGCCGCGCGCAACGCCAAAGCGTTCGATCGCTTCGAGCGCGTAATGGGAGCAACTGGGATGGAAGCGACAGCGAGGCCCGAGCAGCGGGCTCAAGGTGCGCTGATAGGCGCGGATGGGGCCGGTGAGGATCGCGCGCATCGTTCGATCACTTGGGTCCAGAGGTCGGAAAGCAAACCCCGTAGCTCGGGATTCGGCACGGCAGCGAGGCCCGGCTGAGCGAAGAAGACCAGATCGACCGCCGGCAACCGCGCGCGATTGTGCCGGAATTCCTCACGAATAAGACGCTTGATACGGTTACGGTCGTGCGCCTGCGCGACGGCTTTCTTGGCGATCGCCAGACCAAGCCGCGCGTCTTGAGTCATATTCCGGCGGTAGCTGACGCTAAGCGGTACCCGGCGCAGCTTTCGGCCTTCGGCAAAAACCAGCTTGAACTCGGCTGGCTTGTGCAACCGGGCCGACGGCGGGAAGCGCGCCGGACCCGGCACGACGAGCAAGCTTACGGAATCAGGCGTGCGCGACCCTTGGCGCGACGACGCGCAAGCACGGCGCGACCGCCGACGGTGGCCATGCGGGCACGGAAGCCGTGGGTACGCTTGCGGCTCAGGGTGTGCGGCTGAAAAGTACGCTTGCTCATGACGGTCTACTCGTTGGGGACCGCGATTCTAGCGGCTGTCAACCGGAATCTTCAAGTTGCCGTCACTGCGGTCCTCTCGATTCCGGTCCACGACTGCTGCTCAAGCCTGTGGATAAGCGCCGCAGGCAGACGATAGACTGTCCGGCCATCGCAGCTCGCCTCTTCTCCCGGCTGATGTCGCGATCGGGTCTGCCATCTCCCACCGCCACCCGAACGCTTTCTCCCGATGTTGACCCAAGACCTGTGGGACCGCTGCATTGCCCGACTCGAGGCCGACCTGCCAGAGAAGGAGATCAGCACCTGGATTCGCCCACTGCGTGTGATCCTCAACGACGACCAGATGACCTTGCTGGCGCCGAATCGGATCGTCATGGATCGGGTGAAAAGCGATTTCCTTGGTCGCATCCAGCGCAACATGTCGAGCTTGGCGGCGTATGACGTGGTGGTCAATATTGCCGTCGGTGGTACCTCATCGGATCCGGTTCGTGGTGCCAGTAGTGCAGGCAGCAACAACGCCTCCGTGCTCGACGACACCATGCCTTACGGGCGCGGCAAGCTCGATCCACGATATACGCTGGCCTCGTTCATTGAAGGCAAGTCGAATTCGCAGGCGCGTGCGGCGGGTCTGCAGGTCGCGTCGGCACCGGGCGGCATCTACAACCCGCTGCTGATCTACGGTGAGTCCGGCCTTGGCAAGACCCACCTGATGCACGGCATCGGCAACGCCATCCTTGCCGAGAAGGCCAACGCCCGCATCGTCTACGTCGGTGCCGAACAATGGTTCAACCAGATGGTGTCGGCGATCCGCTACGGCCGACAGGTCGAATTCAAGAACTTCTACCGGACCGTCGACGCGCTGCTGATCGACGACATCCACTTCCTGGCTGGCAAGGAACATTCGCAGGAAGAGTTCTTTCACACGTTCAACGCACTGATCGACGGACGCCGGCAGATCGTGCTGACCTGCGATCGCTACCCGCGCGAACTCGACGCACTCGATGATCGGCTCAAGTCACGTTTCACCTGGGGCCTGTCGGTACCGATCGAGCCACCAGAGTTCGAAACGCGTATCGCCATTCTGCTGGCCAAGGCTGACGTGCTGGGCGTGCGTCTGCCCGAAGATGTGGCGGTTCTGGTCGCACAGCGAATCCGGTCCAACGTACGCGAGCTGGAAGGCGCCCTGCATCGCCTCAACGCCTCGGCACGCCTGACTGGCGCGCCGATCACAGCTGAGTTCGCACGGCTCACGCTCAAAGACATGCTGGCGTCGTATGACCGCGCCGTCACGCTCGACAACATCAAACGCACGGTGGCGGGTTATTACAACATCCGCCTTGCTGACCTGACCTCGGTGCGCAGGACGCGCACGCTTGCGCGTCCACGGCAGATCGCGATGGCCCTGTCGAAGGAATTGACCCGCCACAGCTATCCGGAAATCGGCGCCGCATTTGGCAAGGACCACACCACGGTCCTGCATGCTGTCCGCAAGGTTGCCGAGCTGTGCCGGGAAGACGACCGTCTGAAGGAAGATTACGAAAATCTGCTGCGCCAGCTGACCAACTGAAAAGTCGTCAAATCCGTGCAAAAAGTGCAGAAAGAGCGCTAGAACAAGCTGTGTATAATCGATCGAAAGGCTCGGGACCGATTTTTATCCACAGCTTTATCCTAGGTTTTGGACAGGCATCACAGCGCTGCAACGTACCTCTCCAGTACTTGGCAAAGCACTGATAATCATCAGAAAAAGTGCTTATATCCCCAGAACGACGGTCAGACTACTAAAACGACGTTTTTAAGATTCAAGACAATCTATTCAATTGGTCTGCCTATGAACATCCAGATTTCCCGAGGTGAACTCCTTTCAGCCTTGCAATCGGTCATCGGCGTCGTTGAACGTCGTCAATCACTGCCCGTGCTTGGAAATCTGTTGCTCGAAGCCAAGGACGACCTGCTGACCTTGACCGGAACAGATCTGGAACTGCAGGTCGAACGGAAAGTCCGTATTCAGAATCTGGTGCCGGGCCGCATCACGGCGCCAGCACGCAAACTGCACGACATCTGCCGCGGCTTGCCGGAAGGCGCGATGCTCAGCCTGGAGTACGCCGACAACAAGCTGACGTTGAAGTCTGGACGCAGTCGTTTCGCGCTCGCGACACTGCCGGCGGAAGAATTTCCGGTGTTCTCGTCGGATCCGACCGACGTCAAGCTGGAACTCAGCAATCGGGAACTGAAGGATCTGCTGTCGCGCACACAGTTCGCGATGGCGCAGCAGGACGTCCGCTATTACTTGAACGGTCTGTTGCTGGAGATCCGACCGAGCCGGCTGCGGACAGTCGCTACCGACGGCCATCGCTTGGCGATGGCCGAACTTGGCCGCGAGCACAGCGCCAAGAAGGACACGCAGGTGATTCTGCCGCGCAAGACCGTGATCGAACTGCAGCGGCTGCTCGACACCAGCGAAGCTCCGGTAACGTTGTCGTTGACGGCCAACCAGATCCAGGTCGATGTTGAAGACCTGCGCCTGACTTCGAAGCTGATCGAAGGCCGGTTCCCTGATTACGAGCGCGTGATCCCGGAGGATTCCGACAAGATCGTCAAGTGCGGCCGCCTGAAAGTCCGTGCGGCGCTCGCACGTGCCGCCATTCTGTCGAACGAAAAGTTCCGCGGTGTCCGACTGACGCTTGAAGCCGACATGCTGCGTATCCAGACGCAGAATCCGGAGCAGGAAGAAGCCGAGGAAGAAGTCGAAATCGAATATGGCGGCTCGTCGCTGGAAATCGGTTTCAACGTCAGCTATCTCCTTGACGCGCTCGACGCGATCGAAGGCGAAGAATTCATCTTCAAGCTGCGCAGCTCTGATGCCAGCGGACTGATCCATGACGCAGCGCAGGCCAGCGGCAAGTTTGTAGTAATGCCGATGCGGCTTTGATGCTACCGGCGGTGGGATGACGTCGTGCGGTTCTGCAAGGCGAAGGCGCAATGCTTTCGCCTTTTTCATGAGCTGAACTTCGAACCGCATCCGCGGTTGAATTTCGTGACCGGCGCCAACGCAGCCGGCAAGACGACGCTGCTGGAAGCGCTCTACGTGGTGTCACGCGGCGACAGTCATCGTGGCGCGGCAGCTTCGCTGGTTAGCGACGGTGCCGCTTCCTTTCACATCGATGCGCTGGTGTCCGTCACTGCCGATCGCCCTAACGATCGCATCGACGTTCGTTGGCAAGACCGGCGCATGCAGGTGCGGATCAATGACCAGGCGGCTTCGTTATCCGAGTTGGTTCGTCAGATGCCGGTTTTGCTGATCGATCCGTTGTCGCATCGATTGATTGAAGAAGGTCCAGGCATTCGACGGCGATTCATCGACTGGGGTGTGTTCCACATGGAACATGCATTCCATCCACTCTGGCGCAGATTCAATCGCGCATTGAAACAGCGGAACGCTGCACTGAGAGCGCAGGCCGGTCAGCGCGAAATCGATAGCTGGACGCCGGAACTCGTACTGACAGCCGATGCGCTGACTGAGCTTCGCATCACTTACATCGACAAGCTGCTGTCGGTAGTACCCGAATACTGGCGATCATTGGTCGATGAAACTGGCTGGTCGTTATCCTTCAATCGCGGTTGGCGAGATCAGGAAACCTATGCCGATACCTTGCTGCGGACGCTGGAAGGAGACCGCCAAGCAGGCCATACGCGCGAAGGGCCGCATCGGGCAGAACTTCGGATATTGAGCGACAATTCGCTGTTGAAAGACAGGATTAGCCGGGGGCAGCAGAAGTTGCTGATCACTGCGTTGATGCTGGCGCAGGGTGAGCTTTATCGACGGCGCCATGACGACGCCCCGGTGTTGTTGCTGGACGACTTTGCGGCTGAGCTGTCGCAAAGATCACAACAACGTCTGATGGAACAGCTTCAGCGCTGGCCCGGCCAAAGCATCGTGACTGCGTTGGAGTACAGCCCTCTGCTTCAGGCAGCACCCGAACATGCAATGTTCCACGTGGAACATGGCGAGATCACATTGAAGAAGACGACATGACCGATCAGAACGACACGCCGGATCCGACCCAGAACCACATCGCCAGCGGCAACTACGACGCCAGCGCGATCAAAGTCCTGAAAGGTCTCGATGCCGTCCGCCAGCGTCCGGGCATGTACATCGGCGATACCGACGACGGCACCGGCCTGCACCACATGGTCTTTGAAGTCGTCGACAACTCGGTCGACGAAGCACTGGCTGGGCATTGCACCGAAATCACGGTGACGCTGCAGCTCGATGGCAGCGTGACGGTGACCGACAACGGTCGCGGTATTCCGGTCGACATCCATGAAGAAGAAGGTCGCTCGGCTGCCGAAGTGATCATGACGATCCTGCACGCAGGCGGTAAGTTCGGCGGCAGTGGCTACAAGGTGTCTGGCGGCTTGCACGGCGTTGGTGTCTCCGTCGTCAACGCGTTGTCGGAAGTACTGTTGCTGGATATTCACCGCAACGGCCAGCACCACCATCAGGAATATCGGATGGGCGTGCCGCAGGCACCACTGGCTGTTGTCGGAGCGTCGGAGAAGCGCGGTACCTCGGTGCGCTTCTACCCAAGCGGCAAGGTCTTCACGAATCTGGAATTTCACTACGACATTCTCGCCAAGCGTCTGCGCGAGTTGTCGTTCCTGAACTCGGGACTGCGCATCGTGCTGCGCGAGGAACTGAACAATCGCGAAGACGTATTCGAGTACATCGGCGGCATCAAGGCCTTCGTCGATTATCTGAATCGCAACAAGACCTCGCTTCATGAAACGGTGCTGTACATCAACGCCGAGGTCGATGGCATCGCTGTCGAGGCGGCGCTGCAGTGGAACGACTCCTACCAGGAGAACGTCTTCTGCTTCACCAACAATATCCCGCAAAAAGATGGCGGCACTCACCTCACTGGTTTTCGTAACGCGCTGACTCGCACGCTTAACGAATACGTCGAGCGCGAAGGCTTGGCAAAAAAAGAAAAGGTCGAGCCGGTCGGTGATGACTCGCGCGAAGGCCTTACGGCTGTGCTGTCGGTCAAGCTGCGTGATCCCAAGTTTTCGTCGCAGACCAAGGAAAAGCTGGTGTCGTCGGAAGCCAAGGCGGCCGTCGAAAGCGTGATGAACAAGAAGCTCGCCGAGTTCCTGCTGGAGCGTCCGCGCGAAGCGAAAGCAATTGCGATGAAGATCGTCGAGGCTGCTCGCGCTCGCGAAGCTGCGCGCAAGGCACGCGATCTGAACCGTCGCAAGGGCGCGCTCGACATCGCCGGTCTGCCTGGCAAGCTGGCCGACTGCCAGGAAAAGGATCCTGCGAAGTCCGAACTGTTCCTGGTCGAGGGTGACTCGGCAGGCGGTTCGGCGAAGCAGGGTCGCGATCGGCGTTTCCAGGCGATCCTGCCGCTGAAGGGCAAGATCCTGAATGTCGAGAAGGCGCGTCTGGAAAAGATGCTGTCGTCGCAGGAAGTCGGCACGCTGATCACGGCGCTCGGTTGCGGCATCGGTCGCGACGACATGAAGCCGGAGAACCTGCGCTACCACCGCATCATCATCATGACCGACGCCGACGTCGACGGCGCCCACATCCGCACGCTGCTGCTGACGTTCTTCTATCGGCACATGTACGCGCTGGTCGAGCGTGGCCACGTCTACATTGCGCAGCCGCCGCTGTACAAGCTGAAGAGCGGTAAGCACGAAACTTACGTGAAGGACAACAACGAGCTTGAGGACTGGTTGCTGAAGTCCGCACTCGACGAGGCTTCGCTGATTCCGGTCGCCGATGCGCCGGCATTGCCGAGTGACAAGCTGGCGCAACTGGTGCGCGATACCTCGCGTATTCAAGGCGCGATTGAGCGCCTGAGCCGCCACTACGATCGCCATGTGCTCGAACGGCTGTTCGAGCGAGCACCGCTTGCGGCCGAAGGCGAGCGCGAAGCGTGGCTTCACGAATTTGCCGACAGCCTCAATGCCGGCGTCGCCGTTCAGCGCTATGTTGTTGAAATGCAAGGAAATTCGCTGATTGTGAACCAGCTGGTTCACGGCCTCGCGCATCGCTACGTGTTTGGCGAGGATTTCTTCGCTACGCCGGAGTTCCAGCTGGTCTCGAAGTTCAACACCGAGGTCAAGGCGCTGATTGGCGCCGGTGCCATGGTCAAGCGCGGCGAGCGCGTGCGCGCGGTATCGAGCTTTGCCGAGGCCTATGTCTGGCTGACCGGCGAAGCGCGTCGCGGCCTGCATGTGCAGCGCTACAAGGGCCTTGGCGAGATGAACCCGGAGCAGCTCTGGGAAACCACGCTCGATCCGGTCGTTCGGCGTCTGGTGCAGGTTCGCGTCGAAGACATCATTTCGGCCGATCAGATGTTCACCACGCTGATGGGCGAAGACGTCGAGCCGCGCCGCGATTTCATCGAGCGGCACGCGCTGCTGGTCGGCAATCTGGACGTCTGAAGTCAACGGTGGCGCGGGGCGGCCCGCGCTATCGGCGGATCTGTTTCCCGTCTTAGAGTCAGGGTGATCGTGGCTTCGAAGCTGCGACTGACCAGACCGAGACGAGGAGACTGCAATGAACCCAGTGCACGTTGGACGGCGGAGCGCCCTGCTGCCGGCTGCAACCGTCGCGCTGACCTTTTGCGCATCCGCTGCAGCAGTGGCCGCTGGCGACCTGGTGTCTGCAGCCGCTTCTGACGCCATGCCGGACAGCCAGTGGCTCAGCTACAACGGCACCGCGGATGGACAGCGCTACGCGAATGTTGCCCAGATCACGCCGGAAAACGTCGGTGAACTGGCCGAGCATTGCCGGATCAAGCTCGATAGCAGCGGCTCATTGCATACGGGCCTCGTGCAACTCGATGGCACGCTGTATCTGACCACTGCGCGCGACACGATTGCGCTCGATGCCAGCAACTGCGCGCAGCGCTGGCGCCACCGCTACACACCGGAGCAGGCGGAGGTCTTTGCCGTCAACCGGGGTGTTGCCTATGCCAACGGCAAGCTGTTCCGCGGCACGGCGGACGGTCGTCTGCTGGCGATCGACGCGGCGACCGGCAAGACCATCTGGCAGCAGCAGGTTGGTGATCCGCTGCAAGGCGAGTTCTTCAGCGCCGCGCCGATCGTCTGGCAGGGGCTGCTGATCATTGGCAGTGCCGGCAGCGACTGGGGCGTCAGAGGCCGGATCATGGCTTACGACCAGAGCAACGGCCGCGAGGTGTGGCGCTTCAACACGATCCCGCGCGGCAAGGAACCCGGGGCTGAAACCTGGGCAGAACGTGGCAGCGCCCGTTATGGCGGCGGCGGTTCCTGGACACATTATTCGATCGACATGTCGACCGGCGAAGTGTTCGTGCCGGTCGGCAACCCTGCGCCGGATATCGTGCCCGGACATCGTCCCGGGAAGAACCTGTACACCGACAGCATGGTCGTGCTCAACGCGCGTACCGGCGCGCTGAAGTGGTACCACCAGATGGTGTCGAACGATGGCCACGACCTGGATCTCGGG
>Ga0114983_1000788_pt1 | contig 13028 bp, 15 predicted proteins | sample Shrwel_input2_RT_FD_87182 | JGI IMG/M metagenome (GOLD analysis project Ga0114983, IMG submission 87182) | Subsurface microbial communities from deep shales in Ohio, USA - Utica-3 well 1 S input2 RT | ecosystem: Environmental > Aquatic > Deep subsurface > Shale gas/oil reservoir > Produced... | reverse complement strand
GTGGCAGATCGACGAAATCGGCCAGATGGCACAGCCGCCAGTCCTGAACGCCGCTGCGGAACAGCGGGCGCCTGCTGGCCAGCAAGCGCCCGCTGTTCCGCAGCGGCGATCAGGACTGGCGGCTGTGCCATCTGGCCGATTTCGTCGATCTGCCACAGGGCACGGCCGGCGACGGCCGCCAGATCAACGCCGTGCTGATCCGTCTGGCCGCCGAACACGATGACGGCGATGGCGACCGGCAGCTGGCGCTGATCGTCGACCGCGTGCTCGGCAACCGCGAGATCGTCAGCAAGGGTGCCGGGCCGCAGCTCGGCTCGGTGGCCGGCATCGGCGGTGCGACGATCCTTGCCGATGGTCGGGTGGCGATGATTCTGGATCTGCCGACGCTGGTCGCCGAGCACCGGCGCCGTGCGCAGCGGGTCGGCTCCGACACTCGCGACGCAGCGCGGATCGGCGATTCCCGCGCCACGGTACTGGTGGTCGATGATTCGATCACCATCCGCCGGGTGGCCGAACGGCTGCTGCAGCGCCACGGCTTCAGGGTGCTGACGGCACGCGACGGAGTCGACGCGATGGCGCTGCTGCACACCGAGTTGCCGGACGCGGTGCTGCTCGATATCGAGATGCCACGCGCTGACGGCTTCGAGGTCGCTGCGTTCATTCGCCGCCAGCCGCGCCTGGCGGCGCTGCCGCTGGTGATGATCACCTCGCGTTCCGGCGACAAGCATCGGGCGCGCGCGCGCCAGCTTGGCGTCGATCACTACCTGACCAAGCCGTGGCAGGACGACCAGCTGCTGGCGACGCTGCGCAGCCTGCCCGGGTTCCGCTCGTGAGCACGCCGATGCACGACCTGACGGCCGACACCCTCAATGCGGTGCTGCTGCCGCTCTGCGACGAGCGCCTGCTGCTGCCCAGTCTGGCGATTGCCGATGCCATCGCGCCAAGCACGCTGCGCCCGGCCGCCGACGGCGCGCCGGACTGGCTCGCCGGCTGGATCGTCTGGCAGGACGTCGATCTGCCGGTGCTGCGCTTCGAGCGCCTGAACGGCGGCCGCTACGACAGCAGCGGCCGACGCGCGCGGATCGCAGTACTGCGGGCGCTGTCGGCCGGCGCCGGCGGCCCGCGCTTCGGGCTGATCTGCGACGGCCATCCGCAGTTGATGAGCCTGGGTCGCGATGGCATCGAAGCGCTGCCGCTGCGCGCGGTCGACGTGCCGGCACTGGTACTGGCGCGGGTGCGCCTCGACGGCCGCGACGCCGTGATTCCCGATCTGGCGGCGATCGAGCAGCGGCTGGCGGCGGCACTGGAATCCGGCGTCGCGATCGGCCGCGCTCTTGAACCGGAAGCGGCCGACCCTAGCGTCAGGGGCAGCGGCGTGTGAACGCGCCGTCCTTCGCAAGCAGACCTTTCCACTGGAGGTTTCCATGTCCAACTTGATCCGCGAACGTACTTTCGGGCCCTGGGCGATGCACCGGGAGCTCCTCAACGAATTCAACCGCTACATCCAGGCTGACAGCGCCGCGACCCACGACGGTTCATCAGGCGCGACCGCCGATTGGGTGCCGGCCGTCGACATCGCCGAATACGCCGACCGCTTCGTGCTGCATGCCGATGTGCCGGGTATCGATCCGGCCAGCATCGAGGTGACGCTCGAAAAGGGCGTGCTGAGCTTGAGCGGCAGCCGCGAGAAGGATGCCGAGGCCGGCAGCGTCGAACGCCGCCGCATCGAACGCGCGCATGGCCGCTTCTTCCGCCGCTTCAGCCTGCCGGATACCGTCGATTCCGAAGCCGTCAGTGCCCGCGGCGCCAATGGCGTGCTGGAGGTGGTGATTCCGAAGCGCCCGACCGCGCAGCCGCGACGGATCTCGGTGGCGCACTGAACCGACCGATCGATAACTGTTGACGTACATTGCGGGGCGTCGCGGCCAGCCGGCGCTGCGACGCCCCGCATCTGTTTTCTGGAACCCGATGGAATACAAGGACTACTACAAGATTCTTGGCGTGCCGCGCACCGCGAGCGAGGCAGAGATCAAGCGCGCCTATCGCAAGCTGGCGCGCGAGTTCCACCCCGACAAGAACAAGGCCAAGGACGCCGAGGATCGCTTCAAGGCGGCCAACGAGGCCAATGAGGTCCTGAGCGATCCGAAGAAGCGTGCGGCCTACGACCAGCTTGGCCCGAACTGGCAGAACGGCCAGCGCTTCACGCCGCCGCCCGGCTGGGGCGGCGGTCGCGGCGCGCCTGGCGGCGGTTTCGGTGGTGACGCCGGCGGCTTCTCCGATTTCTTTTCCAGCCTGTTCGGCAATGGCGCCGCCGGTGCCGGCTTCGGCGGCGGCGGTTTCGGTGGCGGTGCCGGCGGCTACGAGGATTTCGGCGGCGGCGTCGCCCGCGATCAGCAGGCCCGGCTGGCGATCGCGCTCGAAGACTCCTACAACGGCGCAACGCGCAGCGTGTCGATCGGCAATCGCACGCTGAACGTGCGGATTCCGAAGGGTGTCACCTCAGGGCAGACGATCCGCCTCGGTGGCCAGGCGCCACGCGGCGGCGACGTGCTGATGGAGCTGAGCTTTTTGGCGCACCCGCTGTTCAAGCCGGAAGGTCGCGACCTGCACATGACGCTGAACGTCGCGCCTTGGGAGGCCGCGCTGGGCGGCCCGGTGCCGGTTGCAACGCTCGGCGGCACGGTCGAACTGAACCTCCCGCCCGGCACGCTGTCTGGTCGCAAGCTTCGTCTGAAAGGGCGCGGCCTGCCGGGTACCCCGGCCGGCGACCAGTTCGTGACCGTGCAGATTCAGGCGCCGGCCGCCGAAAGCGAAGCCCAGAAGCAGATTTACGAGCAGATGCGCACGCTTTTTCCCGATTTCGATCCCCGAAACCGGATTCCGACCTGATTTGACCGCTTGGGGGGACGACTTGTGACGCGTCACACGGCACAATGGCGGTTTTCCCGCCGCTCGACGACTGCGCTACCCGGCGCAGCGGATCTCGGGGGCGGCAAGGTGACTTCCGGACGTCGTTCCGCTGCAAGCGAAACGACGCCCTCGCGTACAGGACAGGGTTTGACGACGATGGGACGCGACAACTTCAGCAAGTTACTGGCGATGACGCCGGCCGCGAGCCCGGTGTCATACGCGCTGAATGCAAAACGCTGCCTGCCGATCACGCTGGGTCCAGGCCCGGAAGCGCTCGAAGGCACCGATCCCGCTGACGCCAGCGCCTTCCATCGCTGGATCCTGCGCCGCCTGCGTGCTGCCAACGCCGACTACGCGGCCGGCGGCTACGGCGAAGAGCGCGCGATGTACCGGATGAGCGATCTCTACGGCACCGGCTCGGAAGAGCCGCGCACCGTGCATCTTGGCGTCGATCTGTGGCTGTCGGCCGGCACCGTGATCCATGCCGTACTGCCGGGCGTCGTGCATTCGACGCGCGACAACAAGGAGTTCGGCGACTACGGCCCGACGATCATCATCGAGCACGAAATCCAGGGCGTACGCTTCCACACGTTGTACGGTCACCTGTCGCGGCAGTCGCTGCAGCTGACCAAGCGCGGCAAGACGGTGGCGATCGGCGAGCCGATCGGATGGCTCGGTCAGCCGCACGAAAATGTCGGCTGGGCACCGCACCTGCACTTCCAGATCATTCGCGAACTCGACGGCCGCGAAGGCGACTACCCGGGCGTCTGCCGCGCTTCGGAAAAGGCCACCTGGCTGGCCCGCTGCCCGGACCCGAACCTGCTGCTGCGCATCGATGCGCTGAAAAAGCCGGTGCGCCGTCCGCGTACCGCCGCGGCGCCGAAGACGACTGCGCCGAAACGCGCGAAATCCGCGTAGTGCTCAAGGCCGGGATCTTCCTCGACGTCGAGAACCTGTCGAGGACCGGCGGACGTGGTTTCCGTTACGAGACCGTGCGCCGTCTGGCCGAGGCCCAAGGCGCCATCGTTTTGCGCGCCAACGCCTACCTGTCGATTGACGTCCAGCGCGAGGACGAGGACGACAGCTACCGTCAGGCCAAGGAAAATCACCGCAATGCGGTCCGCCGTAACGGCTTCCATCTGGTGCTGAAGGAAGCGCGGCGCTATCGCAATGACGATGGCGTCGACGTGGTCAAGGCCAATGCCGACCTCGATCTTGCGGTCGACGCGCTGCTGCAGGCCGAGAACCTCGACTACGTGCTGCTCGGCACCGGCGACGGCGATTTCCTGCGCCTGGTCCGGGCACTGCAGGACAAGGGCAAGCGCGTCGACGTGCTGAGCTTCGGCAATGTCAGCGGTGATCTGAAGCGCGAAGCCGACTACCACCACTACGGCTTCCTGATTCCCGACCTGCTGCCGCCGAGCGACACCCGGATCGGCGTCATGCATTACGTCGACGAGCGCGGCTTCGCCTATCTGACAGTGCGCGAAGGGCTGGCCGTGTCGGACCTGCGCACCGACGTGATTCTCTACGCGCAGGACTACACCGAAGACGGCCGCCGGGTCACGCCAGAGCGCTTCCGCGACCTGAAGACCCGCGAAGTGCTGATCGCCTTCGAACTGGTCGAAGGTGAAGGCAAACCGCGGGCGCGCAACGCCACCGCATTCGACTGGAAGTAGCCTGCTGGCGGTTCGTCCGACAGCGGTTCATGGCTTCAGGTCACGCAGGCACAACGGGAAAAGCAAGGACACAAGGAAGGCACGAGCGCTTGTGCCTTGTGGCCTTGCCGTCGCTGTTATTCGTGCCTTCGTGCTCCGGAGCTATTGGCGCTTGTCGCGGACTCGCGAAGCGTGGGAGCAGCGACAAAAGCTCGGCTCACGCGGAGAACGCTGAGGACGCGGAGAGACGCGACAAGAAAACCCTGAGCACGAAGGTGAAAAGCAAGGACACCAAGGAAAGCCCAGCGGGCCTTTTCCTTTGTGCCCTTGCCGTTGCTGTTCTTAGTGCCTTTGTGTCCCGGAGCTTTGACGAGTCTCCGCGCGCGGCCCGCTGGCGCACCTCAGATTGCTGCGCGCCGTCCGGCCCACGGCGCCGCCACTTCCAGTTGCGATGCGAGTCGGATCAGCAAGCCTTCCCCGCCGCTGGCGGCAACGAACTGCATGCCGATCGGCAGGCCGTCGCGATCCATGTGCAGCGGCACCGACATGCTCGGCGTGAAGGTCAGGTTCGACAGCTGGGTGAACGGCACCCGGCCCAGGCTCTTCCCTGCGATCTTGTCGATCAGCCCGCTTTTCAGCACCTGCCTACCCAGCCCGAGCTTGAGCATCGCCCGGATGCCAACCTGCTCGGACAGCGGCAGTTCCTGGCTGCCGATCCGCGCCGGGGGCTGCGCCGCCGAGGGGATCAGGTACAGGTCGTAGCGCTGGTGGAAGTCGCCGAGCGCGCGCATGAAACCGTTCCATTGCTGACGCCGCTCGACGTACTCGCCTGCGGTCAGGCTGCGGCCGAACATGGCGAGCGCCCGGGTTTCCAGTTCGAAATCGGCTTCGGTCGCGCCGGTCAGTTCGCAGGCATGCGCGACCGCCGCCGCCGTCTGGCCGTAGTACATCGTCAGGTAACAGCGCGCCAGCGCCAGGCCGTCGATTGCCGGACGCGCTTCCTCGACGTGGTGGCCCAGGCTTTCGAGCAGCTTGGCGGTGTCGTGCACCGCGCGAACGTAGTCGGGATCGACCGGCTGGTTGATCGGTGATGCGGTCGAGAAGCCGATCCGCAGCTGACCCGGATCACGGCCGACTTCATCGGCATACGGCCGCTCGGGGCCGGCGATCCGGAACGGGCTGCCCTGGTCCGCACCGTGGATCGCGTCGAGCAGGCCGGCCGAATCGCGCACCGTGTGGGTCAGCACGTGCTCGCTGGACGCGCCTTCCCAGAATTCGTCATGGGTTGGACCGGGCGGCACGCGACCGCGACCGGGGCGCAAGCCAAACAGGCCGCAGTACGACGCCGGAATGCGGATCGAGCCGCCGCCGTCGGAGGCACTGGCCGCCGGCACGATACCAGCGGCGACGGCCGCCGCAGCGCCACCGGACGAGCCGCCCGGCGTGCGATCGAGCTTCCAGGGATTGCGCGTCGGGCCCCACAGGCGGCTTTCAGTGCAGCCCTTCAGCGCCAGCTCCGGCAGCGTGGTCTTGCCGAAGCTGACCAGCCCGGCGCGCTCGAAGCGCTGTACGATTTCCGAAGTGACGTCCGGGCGCCAATCCTTCAGCACGCGGGCTCCGGCGCTGGTCGGCACGCCCTTCACGTGCTGGGCGATGTCCTTCAGCAGGAACGGCACGCCAGCATAGGGCCCGCTCAGCGGCCCCGCCGCGCGCGCGCGGGCGGCGTCGATCATCGGCGTGCAGAACGCATTGATCTGCGGATTGACCGCTTCCAGCCGCGCCAGCGCCGCGTCCAGCACGTCGCTGGCGCTGACTTCGCGACGGGCAATCAGCGCGGCAAGGCCGGTTGCGTCGTACTGCAGGTATTCCTTGAACACGGGTAGGGATCGGAGAACGGGGTCGGCAGGATTGTAGGCCGGACCCGCCGGAGAACCCCGCTTACCGGAAGATGAAATAGACGGCGCCGCACATGCACAGCGCCGCCCACAGGAAATCGAGCTTCAGCGGCTGCTTCATCACCAGCAGCGCAAACGGCACGAAGACCAGCAGTGTGATGACTTCCTGCAGGATCTTCAGCTGGGCAAGGCTCATCGTCGTGAAGCCCGCGCGATTGGCCGGCACCATCAGCATGTATTCGAACAGGGCAATGCCCCAGCTGGCGAGTACCGCCAGCCACAGCGGCTTGTCGTGCAAGGTTTTCAGATGCCCGTACCAGGCCCAGGTCATGAACAGGTTCGACAGCACCAGCAGGCCGGCGGTCTGGCCGAAGACGGGGAGATTCATGGCGATGGTCCGGCAATTCAGCAGCGGAAACGAAAGAACCCCGCGGCAAGCCGCGGGGTTCGGGTGCGATTGGCCGCGTGCGCGACCGGGCGATCAGTCGTCGCCGGACGCGAAGCCGAGCAGCTGCAGCAGGCTGACAAACAGGTTGTAGATCGCCAGGTACAGGCCGACCGTGGCCAGCACGTAGTTGGTCTGGTAGCCGTGCAGGATGTCCGAGGTCTCCATCAGGATCACACCGCACATCAGCAGCGCGAACATCGCCGACACCGCCAGCACCAGCGGCTGGAAGTGATAGCCGAGCATCGAGGCGATCAGCGAGCCGATCGACAGCACGAAGGCAATCAGGATGCCGCCGCTGACCATGCCGCGCATGAAGCTGAAATCGCGGCCGGACTTCACGGCGACCGCCGACAGGCCGACAAAGATCGTGCCGGTCAGGCCGAACGCGGTCATGACGATCTGCGAGCCGTTGGCGAAGCGGCCGATGTAGCTGTTCAGGATCGGACCGAGGCCGAAGCCGAGCAGGCCGGTCACCGCGAACACGACCCAGATGCCGTTGGTCGAATTGGCGGTACGCGGCACGACGAACCACAGCAGGCCCATCGACACCAGCGAGCAGACCAGCGACAGCCCGCGCGGCACGTTGATCGACATCGACAGCCCAGCCATCAGCGCCGAAAACAGCAGCGTGGCCGACAGCAGCAGGTAGGTATTGCGCAGCACCGTGTTGGTGGCAAGCGCACCAGCGCCGGCACGCGAAGCGCCTTGGCCGGCAACCGGAACACCACGGAACGGGTTGGGTGTGCTCATCGTCATGCTCCTTGTAAACAAAAAGGTAAATCGGCGGTCTTGCGACCCACGGCGTGGACCGATCATAGCAGCCGCAAGTTCCCGCTCGGCGGCTCGACGGTCAGGCCAGCGCAGGGCATTTGCGGTGGCTTGGCGGCAACCGCAGACTGCCGACTCGAACCACGGGACGACAGCGCATGCTGCAGATCATTGAAGTCACCGATGCCACCGGTCGCATCGTCGCGGCACGCTGGCTGGCACAGGCGGAAACCGTGCATCGCCAGCTTCGGCCGCAGCTGATGCCGAACTATCAGGAACAGATGCTTCGGGTGTTCGCCAACGGCGGACGGATGCTGGTGGCGGTCGACGACGGCGAAGTCCTGGGCCTGACCGTCTGGCGCTACCTGGAGAAAACCTTTTCGCGCAGCGAGCTGTACATCGACGATCTGGTCACTGACGCTGGCCACCGCTCGGCCGGTGTCGGCAAGGCGCTGCTGGGCTGGTGCGAGGCGAAGGCACATGCGCTCGGCTGCACGCAGCTGACGCTGGACTCCGGCACGCCGCGACTCAAGGCCCACAAGTTCTACTTCCGCGAGGGCCTGCAGATCACCTCGTTCCACTTCGTGAAGCCGCTGACCGACGAGCCGTGACGGCATCGCGGAATGCGCGGACCATCCACCCGGCCGCGCTCGGGGTCATGACCGGAACGCCACAAACGAACAGGCCGCCCGAAGGCGGCCTGACGGTCCTGCGCAGCGTACTCAGAACGGATTGATGCGCTTCTCGCGGGTGTAGGCGAGGTAGCCGACATTGGCACCGGCACGCAGGCCGACGCCGGTGCGGATCGGCGCCAGCGTGATGCCGTTGGCGCGCTGATAGTTCAAGCCGACACCGGCCACCACGTAGAGGCTGCCGTCGACGCCGGGGAAGCGCTGGTACAGATCCTTCGTCCAGCGCAGGTCGTAGACCAGCGTGAACACCTTCGAGGCATTGCCGCCGAAGTCGAAGCCGACCGACGGCCCCTGCCAGTAGACCTTGCTCGCACCGCCGCCCTTGTAGACCAGCTCGCCCTCGCCGTAACGCAGGCCAACGACGAACGCGCCGGAACCCTCGTTGCCGATGATGTAGCCGACCGGCCGGCCGAGGTCGGAGAACGCCTTCTCGATCGCCTTGGCCAGCCCGCTGGTGGTGCCGCCGAAGAACTTCTGGGCGGCGGCCAGCGTTTCTTCCTGCGAGTAGGTTTCCTGAGGGACATCGCCGCCCGGCTGACCCTCCGCGACATCGGCCGCTGTCGGCTCGGCAGCACCTTCGTCCTGCGCCAGTGCGGAACCCGGCACGGAAGCGCCGGCAAACAGCGTCAGTCCGAGCACCAGCGCGGACAGCCAGGCGGGAAATTTTTTCGGAGTCATGTCGGGGTCACCTTTATGGTCTTGTTCGGGGTGTGCGGTCCTCTTCGGACCTCGGGGGCTGACAAGCGTTCGCCGCCCGTCAGCACCATACCGAACCGAGCCTAGCCACGCTGCATGAACGCGGCCTGAAGGTGCATCTGCGGCCGTCAGCCGTACTGACGCCCGCCGAGGTCGAGATCGGCACGCCGATAGACGTCCGCCAGCAGCCACAGCGGGCCGATCAGCAGGAACTGGACATCCTTGAAGAACGACGGCTTCTTGCCCTCGACCTTGTGGCCATAGAACTGGCCGATCCAGGCCAGCACGAAGACCGCTGCCATCGTCGGCAGATGCGCCGCACCCAGCATCGAGTGGCTGAACTCGACCAGCGTCAGCATCAGGGCCAGCACCGGCGCGATGCCGAGCGTTAGCCGCCACGACAGCAGCAGGTAATAGCCGAGCGCCAGCGCCGCAGCGACGGTCGCCGGATTGGTCAGCGCATCGCCGACCGGAATTGCGCGCAATGCCCCGAACACGGTGAGCACGATCGGCGGCACGCACAGCCAGTGCAGACGCTTGTTGACGGGGTTGCGGTGGCTGTCGCTGTACTCGGCCAGCCAGGTGTGAATCGATTTCATGCGCAGCTTCGGTTGCAGGACGGGGTGTCGTTGAGCGCAGCATAGGGATGAACGCGGGCTGCGAAGATGGTAAATCCGGCCTGCCAGACCGCCGACACGACGACGAGGCCCGATCCGCATGATGCGCGCCGAACCCGCTGCCGCAGTACCGCACTCCACTGCCAACGTCGATCCGGTCGATCGGCTGATCGGCCGTCTGTACCGCGGCGGTCTTGCCGTGCCGCCCGACGGCTTCCGGCGCTGGGCGCTGGAAGCCTTGCGCACCGTGGTTCCGTTCGATGCCGCGATCTGGGGCACCGGCACTGCGCGGCGCATGAAGTTCCACACCTGCACGGTACTGAACCTGCCGGCCGGGTTTCCCGAGGCACTCGAGGCCAGCCAGGCGATCAACCCGATCGTCCCGGCGCTGCTGCGGCGGATCGAAACACCGGTCGACATGCGGAGCGTGATGCCGGACCCGCAGTTCTACAGCTCCGAGCTGTACCGACGGACCTTCGCGCCGTGCGGTATCGAGCGGATCCTGTCGACCGGCCACGTCGATTCCGCCAGCGGTCTGTATTCGCTGGTCACGCTGTACCGCTTCGATCGCCGGCAAGCGTTCGGCGCCGGCGACGCCGAACGCGTCGGACGGGTGATGTTCCATCTGTTCAACGCCGCCTCGCATGCCTTCTTCCTGCAGATGTCGCAGCGACTGGCGGACCGTCCCAGCGGCAGCGCGGCGGCAGCGGTCGACGCCACCGGCGCCTTTCACGACGCGATGCCGCGCTTCTTCGACATGCTTGATCGCCACTTTCCCGACCGCCCGGCGCAGGCGCTGCCGTTTGCATTGCCGGCCGATGGCGAGACCGTGGTGAGCGCTGGCCTGTGCATCCGCTGCGAGCCGCTCGACGAGTTGCGCTGCGTGCACATCTGGCCGGCGGGCCCGCTCGATCACCTGACGCGCCGCGAACGCGACGTGGTCACCGCGATCGCCCACGGCTTGAGCTTCAAGCAGGCCGCCAAGCGCATCGGCATCGCGCCGTCGACGGTCGCCAATCACCTGTACCGGGTGTACCGCAAGCTCGGGGTCTACAGCCGTGCGGCACTCGCCGAACTGGTCTATCCCGAGACCCGCGCGGACGCTGCCGCAGCGCGCATTGCCGACCCCGAAAGCCCGGCGGCAGCGGCCACCGGTAAAGAACGGCAAAGCTGATTCCGCGCGCCGGATATTCAGTCAGGACAAGGCTTTGCTGCGTGCTACGCTGATTCCGGTCTATTTCGTCCCTGCCCTTTCCTTCGATGCAGAACCTTGCACCCGCCGCCTTCAAGGCGCTGATCGACCGTCCGGAAACCGTGCTGCTCGACGTGCGCCTGCCCGAGGAAGTCGAGATCGCCGCGCTGCCCGGCGCGCTGAACATTCCGCTCGCCGAACTCGGCGCGCGCGTGGCCGAGCTAAACCCTGAAGCGCCGATCGCCGTCCTATGCCATCACGGCGTGCGCAGCGAAATGGCCGGGCGTTTTCTCGAACGCAACGGTTTTGGTGCTGTGGCGCATCTGATCGGTGGCATCGACGCCTGGTCGCAAACGCTCGATCCGACGATTCCCCGCTACTAACCGCCGCTTTTCAGGAAGATTCATGCGCCGTTCCATTGCCCGGGCCGCCCTCGCGTCCTGCTTCCTCGCCCCGATTTTCGCGGCCGATGCCAACGACCTGCTCGACACCTATCGCAAGGCGCTCGAGCAGGACACTACGCTGAGTGCCGCCAAGTTCGCGCGCGATGCCGCCATCGAAGCCAAGCCGCAGGCGCTGTCGGCATTCCTGCCGCAGTTCAGTGCCGGCGCTTCAAGCAACCGCTCGCGGACCTCGATCACCCAGCAGGATGTACTGGTCATTGACCCGTCACAGCCGCCGGTCGCCGTCGAGGGCACATCGACGTTCTTCAACGATGCGCTGTCCTATCAGGTGACGCTGTCGCAGACGATCTGGAGCTTCGAGGCCTGGCGACAGCTGAAACAGGCCGATTCCCAGGTCGCGCTTGCCGAGGCCACCTACCGCAGCACAGAGCAGGCGCTGATCCTTCGCGTCGCCCAGGCCTACTTCAACGTGCTGTCGGCCAGCGATGCCGTGCGCACCAACACTGCGGAGCGCGACGCCAACGAGCGCCAGCTGCTGCAGGCGAAGAAGCGCTTCGAAGTCGGGCTGGCCGCGATCACCGATGTGCAGGAAGCGCAGGCCGCCTATGACGGCAGCGTGGCAACGCTGATCGGCGCAGAGCGAACGCTGTCCAATGCGCGGCGCGCACTGGGCGAGATCACCGGCGGCTATGCCGAAACGGCCGAAGGTCTGATCGAGGAAATTCCGCTGGCCAGCCCGAATCCGGTATCGGTCGACGACTGGCTGAAAGTGGCCCGCGACAGCAATTTCGATCTTCAGATCGCCGAGCTGAACGCGGAAGTCGCGAAGAAGGCAGTCGACATCGCCTACGCCCGGCACTACCCGACGCTGGGCATCGATGGCAGCTACGGCGAGCAGTACAACAGCTTCGAGCGCAGCCCGGACAGCAAGCGCGGCAGCATCGGCATCAGCGTCAACGTGCCGATCTTCAGCGGCGGCCTGACCCAGTCGCAGGTCCGCCAGGCGGCAGCGACGCGCGACCAGTCGCTGTCGCAGCTCGAAGGCTCGAAGCGCTCCATCGAACGGCAGACCCGCGATGCCTATCAGGGCGTGATTTCCGGCATCGCCAGCGTCAAGGCGAACCTGCAGGCGGTGAAGTCGAACCAGACCGCACTCGAATCGAGCCAGGTCGGCCTGCAGGTTGGCACCCGCACCGAAGTGGACGTGCTGAACACGCTGCGCAACCTGTACATCGCCCAGCGCACCTACTACCAGAGCCGCTACGACTATCTGCTCAGCGTGCTGACCCTGAAGCAGCAGGCCGGCAATCTGACCGAGTCCGATCTCGCCGACATCGACCGGCTGCTGCTGGCGGCACCGGCCCCCGCTGCCGCGCCCGCGCGTTAGGCCGACACCGCGGTCGATGCCGATGGCAGGGCCCACGCGCCTGCCACCGGCACCATCGCCCGCGCTGCCGGCCGTCACCCGCGTGCCACAATCCGGCGCATTCCCGAACTGAAAGCGGAGTGCCCCCGATGAGCCGTGCCGCAGTCCCGCAGCTGACCTTCCGCGCCGTCACGCTGTCGGTGATCCTGGCAATGATCCTGGCCGCCGCGAACGCCTACCTAGGTCTGTTCGCCGGGCTCACGATCGCCACGGCGATTCCGGCTGCGGTGGTGTCGATGGCGGTGCTGCGGGTACTCGGCGGCGGCACCATTCTGGAGAACAACATCGTCCAGACGGGCGCTTCGGCCGGCTCGTCGATCGC
>Ga0114983_1000784_pt1 | contig 13076 bp, 10 predicted proteins | sample Shrwel_input2_RT_FD_87182 | JGI IMG/M metagenome (GOLD analysis project Ga0114983, IMG submission 87182) | Subsurface microbial communities from deep shales in Ohio, USA - Utica-3 well 1 S input2 RT | ecosystem: Environmental > Aquatic > Deep subsurface > Shale gas/oil reservoir > Produced... | reverse complement strand
GCAGAAAATCGTATGGTTTTCGAAGTTATGAGGTCTTAAAAATCGCTTTATATCACACACTTGGACATCTACCTGAACCGGAGGAGACCCACAGATTTTGCTGACGAACCAATTTTTTTAAAATATTCCAGAACCGCGCGGGTGTCAAACCGGCCGGGCGTTGACGCCCGCCACATAATCAGGCATTCTTACATTTAGGTTTGAAATCTGTTGGCTTTCTTTCCCAAATGGGCGTATCAGGCCCCAAAAGCGCTGATCCCAGCGCGCAAAACCAGCCAAACAAGGATTAAACATGGCCTCATTCAACAACCTGTCCGTTCGCAGCAAGGTCATGCTCATGAGTGTGGGCATGCTGGCCGTAGTGGTCGTGGGTTTTACCCTGTTTATGTACATTAACATGCGCCAGGATTTCTACTCGGCCCAGAGCAAGCAGCTTGAGGCGCGGGGGGATCTGGTTTTAAAAAGCATAGATCTGGCCAGCAGGAGGGCGTATTCACTAGCTGAATGGATAGCCAGCGAACCGGAGGTCAAAAAGGCCTTTGCCGACCGGGACAGGCAAGCCCTGAAAAATAGGCTTCTGCCTATTTACGAACGGGTCAAGGAACAAATAAACATAAATAAATTCCAGTTTCATCTTCCTCCGGCCACATCCTTTTTGCGGCTGCACAAGCCGGGAAAATACGGGGACGATCTTTCCGAAGTCCGCAAAACCATTGTAAAGACCAATGCGGACAAAAAGCCTGTTATGGGTCTGGACCGAGGCAAATTCGGCTTTGGCATAAGAGGAGTTGTTCCCGTTTTCAGAAATCAGGAGCGTATAGGCAGCATGGAAATAGGAGTCGCCCTGAACGATTCCTTTCTGTCCGCATTGGAAAACGAATTCGGTTTCTCCGGAGCGCTGGTGATCAAAAACGGGAATAAACTGGCGGTTCAGGCCAGTACCATGGACGACAACCCTATTTCCGAACTTGGCGAGGAAATAAGGCGCTCCTTTTCCACTCAAAAATCCCACCTTTCGTTCTCCGAGAAAGGCGGACGCGATTATGCCTTCTATGTTTCTCCGGTTAGGGACTATGCCGGGGAAGTCGCAGCCGTTCTGGTCCTCCCCCGGGACATAACCGACGCCTTGCAGGCCATGAACTTTAGGCTCTATATGCTTATCGGAATCGGCCTTTTAGTGGTGATAGTCTTTCCCTTGATCCTTTTCTGGCTTCTGCACCGCTCGGTAACAAAACCCCTGGCCCGGGCCACCGGATTCGCCCAAGACATGGCCGGAGGGGATTTAACCGGCAGTCTGGCGCAGTCCGACTCCAGGGACGAAATCGGCAGCCTTACCCGGGCGCTGAGCGGCATGGCCGAAAACTGGCGCACAGCGATCATGAACACCAACAACGGGGTGGACACCCTGGACACCTTTTCCGGGGAAATGAACAAGGTCTCGCACAATCTGTCCTCGGGAGCGGACGAGACCTCGGAAAAGGCCAATACAGTGGCTTCGGCCGCCGAGGAGATGAGCACCAACATGAGCTCCGTGGCCTCGGCCATGGAACAGACCTCCACTAATGTTAACAACCTGGCCTCAAGCGGCGAGGAAATGAGCACCACCATAAGCGATATCTCCGCCAACGCGTACAAAACCAGGGAGATAACCAAGGAGGCGGTGGAAGTGGCCCGGCAGAGTTCGGAGAACATTACCAAGCTGGGTAATGCGGCCCAGGAAATCGACAAGGTCTCGGAAAGTATCGCGGCCATCTCTTCCCAGACCGATCTTTTGGCCCTGAACGCAACAATCGAGGCGGCCCGGGCCGGGGAATCCGGCAAGGGATTCGCGGTTGTGGCCGGGGAAATAAAGGAACTCGCCCGCCAGAGCGCCGAGGCCACCGAGGATATCGCAGCCAAGGTAAAGAGCATCCAGGGGGCCACGGACAGCGCGGTCCGGGATATTGAGAAAGTGGCCGCGACAATCAACAAGGTGGACGAATACGTGGAGTCCATAGCCGCTTCCGTGGAGGAGCAAAGCGCCGCCACAAGGGAAATAGCGGACAATGTCTCCCAGTCCTCGTCCGGAGTGGACGAGGTGAACGAACACGTGAACCAGAGTTCATCCGCGGCAAGCCAGATAGCCGAGGAAATAGCCAGCGTGAACAGCGAGGCCAGGGACATTTCCGCCCTGAGCACGGAAATCGAGGCCACCTCGCGGGAGCTTGGCAACATTTCCGCCCGGCTAAGGGGAATTGTAAGCGAATTCAGCTTTGGAGAGCCCCTGTTTGAAGTGGGCAAGGTCAAAAGCGCGCATCTGAAATGGCGGACCAGGATGGAAAGCCTGGTGCACGGAGACATCAGCCTCAAGCCGGAGGAAGTGGCCTCGCATCATGAATGCGAATTCGGGAAATGGTATTATGACGATCAGACCCAGCAAAAACTTGGGGAAATCGAAAAATTCAAGCATCTGGGAGAAGTGCACGCCGAACTGCACAAGGTGGCTCGGAAGATAGCCGAGGAAGTCCAGAACGGACGCATGGAAAAGGCCCGTAGCCTTCTGGAAGAAATGGAGGATATAAGAAAGAGGCTGTTCGACACCCTGGATGAACTCTACCAGCAGAAATTCTGATCCAGTAAAAAAATTACCCTGCCCGGTACCCGGCAGGGTAATTTTTTTACAGGGCGCCTAAAAGAGAATCGGTAAACTCCCGGCAGCCCACCTTTTTAGCCCCCTGCATCTGCGGAGCCAGATCCGCGGTCACCCGGCCCGAAGAAAGCACCGAGTCCGCGGCTGCGTGAATTATCTCGGCCGCCTCCGGCCAGCCTATGTGCTCCAGAAGCATGGCCCCGCTTAAGATCATGCTCAAGGGATTGGCCATGTCCTTGCCCGCGATTGTCGGGGCCGTGCCGTGCGTGGCCTCGAAAAGGGCCAGCCCGTCCCCCATGTTCACGCCCGGGGCTATTCCCAGCCCCCCGACCTGGGCGGCCAGGGCATCGGAGATATAATCCCCGTTTAAGTTGGTCGTGGCTATGACATCGTATTGCTCCGGGCGCATGAGGACTTCCTGGAACATGGCGTCCGCGATGCGGTCTTTTAGAACTATTCCGCCCTTATCCTCCTCGCCTTCCGCCGCGAATACTCCCTTGAACTCCTCCTGGGCCAGTTCATATCCCCAGGCCCGGAAAGCGCCCTCGGTGTATTTCATTATATTGCCCTTGTGCACCAGGGTAACGCTTTTTCGGCCCTGGTCCCGGGCGAATTCAAAGGCCCGGCGGCAAAGCCTCTTGCATCCGGCCTGGGTAACCGGCTTTATGCCCACCGCGCTCTGCGGGTCCAGATCGGCGTTCATTTCCGTACGCAGAAACTCGGCCACCTTTTTTGCCTCCGGGGTCCCGGCCGCCCATTCGATTCCGGCATAGACATCCTCGGTGTTCTCCCGAAAGACCACCATGTTCACCCTCTCCGGGTGCTTGACCGGGGATTGTATCCCGGAAAAATGGCGCACCGGACGGATGCAGGCGTACAGATCCAGGGTCTGGCGCAGGGTGACATTCAGGCTGCGAAAACCGCTGCCCACGGGAGTGGTCAGCGGACCCTTCATGGCCACGCGGGCCTTTTCAAGACCGTCCCAAGTCTCTTGCGGCAGATATTCGCCTGTTTCCTCATATGCCTTTTGCCCGGCCAAAAGCTCTTTCCAGTTAAGTTTTTTGTCCGCTGCATAGGCCTTTTTCACCGCAGCATCCAGGACTTCCCGGGCCGCGTTCATCACCTCCGGACCTATGCCGTCACCCTGAATATAAAAAATCTCCTGCTCCATTTTTACTCCCTTGAGTTTGATATAAGCGCTTTTGACCTTGCCAAGGCCTTTTCACAGCCATGTAAACGGAAAAAATATCTAGCGGGACGGAGCCGATCAGTCAATTAAAAGGAAAAATGCCTGCAAAATACGCTTTTCAGATAAGCGGTCACCAAAATTTTCGACTGCGTTGACAGGCAACGTTAAAGTGGCTACGTTTATCTACAAGTAGCTACAAAAAAATTATTCATAAAAAAGGTCCCCTCCCCAAATTTGTGCAAAATTTGTTGCTAACACCCGGCAAATAGTGCTTAACCAACTGAATTTAATTACTTTTAATAAAATATCATGAGTTGACCAATTATTTTCGCGTCCTGGATACCTGGTCCGTCATCCCGAACAACTGGGCTCAAAACTCGAAATACGGGCTATCCACCATTCGTCATTACCCGTTCCTGTTCGGCGACAGGAATGACGGACCGGGTAATCCAGGATATAGTTTTAGCAAAATCATAAAATGATTTTCACAGATTCTTGAGGCGAGTTAGGAAAAAAATATTTTACGGGAAAACAGGAGAGCTCTCTATGGAAGTAGGAATCAAGGAAGCCAAAAACAACCTGAGCCGCTTTCTAAAGCGCGTCAAAGCGGGTGAGGAAATCATCATAACCGAACGGGGAAAGCCCATCGCCCGGATAGTCAGGGAAAATTCCGCCACTCCCTCACTGTACTCCACCCTTGCCCCTCTGGTCCACAAAGGCCTGGTTCAAATGCCCAGCCGGAACGTGCGGGATTTATCGGCAAATCCGGTGAGTGCCCCGGGGAAATCCGCGTCCGATATGGTCCTGGAGGATCGCAGATGATCCTTTATCTGGATACCAGCGCATTGGTAAAACGCTATTTTAAGGAGGCTTTTACCGATGAGGTGCTGGATAAATGCAGGAACGCGGAAGCCGTTGTTACCTCCGCAGTAGCCTATGCGGAAACCCTGTCCGCTATATACCGCAAAAATCGGGAGTCCAAACTTGGCGAGGGTACCTTGTTGCAAGTTATCCAGGCTCTTCAGTCCGAATGGGACGGTTTGATCCGCATACAGGTCACCGACGAACTCAACAAATACATTAATATGGCCTTTCAAAAACATCCCTTACGCGGATTCGACGCCGTACACTTGGCCTCGGCCCTTGTAATCCGGGAACAATTTCCGGATAGTGTATTTTTTGCCTGTTTTGATGGGCGGCTTAACTCGGCTGCCCGGGATGCCGGGCTGGGAACTTTTTAAACTTATGCGCGATTTTTGCTTGGCAAAATCCCAAAAATCTCGAATGCCACTTACACAGGATAAGGGAAGTGGCTATCTTCTCTCCAAAAAGGTCCTCATATCCCGGGGAACCCCGACGTGGACAACTCCGGCCGGGTTCACCAAATAAGGCACATTTTTTATGGAAAGGGCAGTGGCCACCAGGACATTGTATTTAAGGGCGGGAAACTTTCCCTCACCGGTCTTTACCTTATCGTAGGAGCCCTCTAAAAATATGTCCAAAGCCTTTTGGGGGTCTTTCTCCGCCACGGCAGAAAGCTTTTTGGCCTTTTTAAAGCTGTTCTCGGAAAGAACGGCGATGGGGACCACTTTTATTTGATATTTCCCGTCCATCCCATCTGAATCAACAATATCCCGGACAAGGGTAGGGCAGTGCGAGCAGTTGGGGTCGACAAAAATATAGGCAACCTTTTCCCCGGAACCGATATCCAGGGTAAACATCCGGGAGGGCTCGATCCCCAGATGCTGCATGTCCATACGGCCGGACAATCTCGCAAATTCCTGCAAACTGTCTATCCTCTCACCGTTCCAGACGTCGAAAAGCTCCCCCTGGAACACATACCGGCCGTCCGGGGAAATGAGATAAGTCTTGTCCCCTTTGGTACGGATGAAATTAAGATCCCGGAGGGGGAAATCCTTTTTGCTGATAATCTGCTTGGGGGGATCGAAATCTTGCGCCCCGGCCCCGGGTACAATTAAAAACAAAGCAAATACCGCAAATAAAACCAAACGCGCCATTATTTCCCCCCTCTAAATCATAAAATCTTTGCATGTCCCGTGTAGAAAACAGTAGGCAAAAAAGTTGGGCGGCACATGCCGCCCAACTACCTTTAATATTTGCCATCCTGCCGGTTTATTTACCACTCTCTCCAATACAGAATTTTAAAGACGGAGCTGGAGGGAAAGGCGGTGACTCCACCCTCTTCACTCACCATGCCTTCAGCAAAGGGCGTGGCCCTTCCTCCCTCTTCCGAAAAATCGCTTTTGGAATACTGCTTGATCGCCCCTGTTGAGAGCTGCACCAGGAAATTGAATTCAGAGACATCCACAGCAAAACGTTCGCAGGTATCATTGCCCAAACTCCAGCCGGAAGCACAATTTACCGCCCAGGAGCGGGACTGCCCGCCATAGCCGCAGATTTCGGCGTTGGGCATGGCCGTGTTGAAAAAAATGATATCATGTTCCGTGGGGGAAGGGGTGGAATAACTCCGCTCCCGGAAGTAGCAACCAGTTGGACCACTAAGCGGAATCTTCCATGCGCCTCCATTCGGATTTGAATTTACAGTATTCATATCCGAACAGGATATATCGCTACTGTCATTAATATTATTTATACCACTGCACCCTTCGTTTGTGGCATTGCAGGTAAAAGGCACCCCATAGAGATAATTCAGGTCTCCTGTGGAAGAATAGGTTTCGTCCTTGGGCACGAAGTAACGTCCGGTGCCGAAATATATATACGGAAAGTCAATCTCCTTTGCAAAACAATCCATGGACACAACCGGAGCGGTAACCGGATTGCCTATTGAAGTGGTTAAAAAGCTTGTGTCATATTCCCAGTCATCCGGATTGTCCGACCCGGTATATATCTTTATTATCCCTCCTGACATTTTGGTAAAATCACCATCGGCTTTGTTGGTATAACCCAACAGGACAAAATCGGTCTGGCCGTCGCCATTTACATCCAGGCCATCGGAAAACAAGCGTCCGCCATAGGCATTTCCAATGTTCATCTCCGAGGTTTCGTCACCAAAAGTGGAATTATAGACTCCCGGACCACCGGCCATGTCCACGGTGTATATCTCCAAATTTTGTGTAGAAGTCCCGTCATATCCGGTAGGACCGGAGGCGAACATCAGGTATCGCTTCCAGTCCCCGTTTTCATCCTTGCGCTTTACATAGGCCGGACCGGAATAACTGAATCCCATTCCATCCGGAGAAAAGCTCCACAGATACTTAGGCTCCTGCGGATCGGTTATGTCCAGGGCGTAATAGCCGGAACGTCCAACCGGGTCGGTGTCCGAAGGCGGATTTATATTTCCGTTTTCGGTTCCGCCGCCCAGACGCATACCTCCGATAAGGATCTTTTTCATATGTCCGTCGTTATCCTCATACTCAACTACAAACGGCTTAAGGTCGTGCACATACATATGGGAATAGTCCGGTTCCGCCTGAAAACGCAAATAGGGCATGACATCCTTGGGGATAAAAGCCCACTCCTCCCTGCCCAATTTTTCGTAAGAGCAATCGTCCCGGGCCTGGCAAAGCTTGACCACCTGACTCGCGGAGTACACTTCCTTTATGAGCCCCAGGCGGAAGGCATGCAGCATGCCGTCATTGGCGGCCACATAGACCATGGAATAGTCATCATAGCTCACAGTCACCGGCGTGGAATAAATTATATCTCCCAGTTTCCAGGTGCCGTTTTCGGTCTGCCGCGAGCGGCAGCCTTCTATATCTTCCCCGCGGACATATCTGATAAGATCCGCATAATTCGGGGTAGTCCCGTTCAGGCAGTCCGGATAAAATAGGGGATTATCCCCAAAATAGGTATCAAAACTTTCCCGATTGGAGACTGTAAAATTACCCAATGTACCGTTTTCAGCCACTCCATACACTGTCCTGTCCGTGCTGTTCCGGCTGCGCAGTTTCTCACCCGCTTCCCACAAGGGATGCATGGCGTCCATGTTGGGATATGTATTGACCGGCTCATCCTTTACCCCCTCGGAAGTGGAATTAAAGGCCCGGATCTCGATCCCGTCCGATGAACTCAAGAACTCCAGGATATAGTCCTCCTCGATATCCAGGATCATGTTCTGCTCGGTATCCTCCCGCAGATTCTGGGCTCCCGCCTTGTTCAGGAACCAATAGGTGTACAGATAGCCCAGCCAATTGACCTTGTGATCGCCCTCGAATTTCTTTTCCGGGTAAAACACCGCCTGATTGACCAAAGATCCGGAGGTGGTCTTTTCCGTCAAAGAGGAAATGGAAGTACCGGAGGCGGTCCGTTTCAGTATTTCGGTAAAGGCCTTGTTCAATTGCTGCTCCAGACGCAGCGGATTCTGGACATAAAAATAGGCATCCGGAATTTCGTCTCCGTCCTTGTCCCATTCCTCCTGCCGGTCCGGAATACCATTACCGTCGAGGTCGTCAAAGTTGCCCCATTTGGCTGCGTACCACAGGGGGTTTTTGAGGTTGGAGGCCGATCCGATTGAACTTGGCCTAAACGTCCTGCTGTCCGAAAGAGGCAAGGCTTGGTCCTCAATATCAGGCTTATCCAGAAAATAATCCCCATCAATAGAATCAGCCTCATGCCCTTCAGGAATTTCAACATTGTTGCCATGGCTCGAATCCAAATCCGTATCCCGGACCACCAGATAAGTCCCGTCATTTTGAGAGCCGGAAATGATATAGCCCATATGCTGAATGATGCCGCCGGAGGAGTATTCCGAATCTACATCTATTTTGACCCGGCTGCCATCTGCTGGATCAGCTACTGGATTTCCGTTTGAGTCCTGCACTTCATACGTATAGCGGACAATGGCGTCCATGTCGTGGTCCGCGCCCTGTTCCACGTCCTCGAAATTGATGCGAAAAGTACCACTCGCATCGCTGATATCCTCGATAAAATAATCCACAATAGTATTCGTTGGCTGATACCCCCTGTCCGGCTCGATTCCGCTACCCCCGCTCCATTTTACCGACTTGGCAAAGGGAACCACAGTTATCATGTTCCCGCCGACCGGGATTTCAATATTGGGCAGAGGGGAGGCAAGACCTACCATATAACTCCGCACCGTCTGGTTACCCTCTACTATGCTCAGATCCTGGCTAAAACCATACCTGGCTACTGAAGAAGAATAATAGCTGCCCTGCTTGGTGGGCTCCTCCGGGCACAGTCCGCGTATATCCCCAAAGCTTTCAACGGTTTTCGGTGAACAGGAAAAATCCCCCACACTCGTGCCGCTACAGCCGATAAAACGCTCCTGGTTGCCTCCGAATTCCTCGGCAAAGATCTCATCGCCTATATCTTCGACATCAAGCCTGTCCGCAGCATTGCCTATATATTCCGAAGACACGCTCCCCCATCTACTGCCTGGGAGTTCATCCGAATCAAAGGTGGGGTATATGTCGCTTATATTCAGGATATACGGCTGGGCGCAAAAATTACTGGCGTTATATGGATCTTCCCAGGCCGGATGCGGCAAATCCAGCTCCACGTCATCGCCGCTATAAGTAAATGCGCTGGTCGGAGACTCCCCTCCAAAATAATTAAGGGCCTCATAAAGCATCTCCCCTACCGGATTGCCCCAATCCGGAAACTTAGAGGGATCATCGGACATGGGGCCTTCCACATACCACGCATCCGGCCAGCCCCCATCATAGTCATTACCACTATAATGGTAATCTATAATCCGAAATTCATCTATGGTGTAAATGATGCCTTCCGTATCCGTGAACACACCTGTTGTAGGATCAATTTCATCTGCTATGCTTCCCATATTCTTGCGCAAAACCCCGCCGGAAACATTATTGGTGTAAGATCCGCTGATGAGTCCGAAATTCATCCGACCGTCTTCACCGTAGCGCTGGAGCAAACCTACCGGCTTGGGGCAAGTCGCATCGGGATAGACTTTAGCCCCGGAATACAGACCGCTTACATCCGACCTTGTGCATTTCCCTACCTGCACCCGCACGGTCAAGTCATAATCCGCGTGCACGGTATCATCGCATACAGCACCTTCATTCGCCACCCATTCCCAAATGCGCTTATCAGTGTTTAACCCTATCCTGAGAAGCGGATTGTAATTTCCCCAAGAATCAGGATTACTGAGCGTGGTCGAGGCAAAGAGATGATATTTCCCGGAATCGGGCTCATTAAACGGGGTATAATCGGCAATATCATACCCATCGCGAGCTTCACTTTTGTATTCCTTGCCCCAGGAGTGCGCATCCTGGGGGATAAACGCCCGTTCCAGAACGGTTTCGCTGGGGGTATCCGTGGATCGCCTTCCTCCGTAAAGGACCTTGCGCAGACAATCCATGCGGGACATGGTCAGATAGTTCAAAAAATCCCCGCTCCATTTATCTCCGGAACAGGTCTTGGTGTCCGGATTGCTGTCGCAGGTGGGTTCGAAGCGATTGTTATTATACTCATAACACTTGTAGGAATCAAAATAACCGTAGTAGTCTATATCCGGATTGTAACCCACATCCAGCTCCCCGTCCCCGTTCAGATCGGAGGCGTCGTTATAGGCCTCGTAATACAGTTTATGGTTGCGGCCCATAACCAACATTATCAGCGGCGGCGCCCCGGAAGTGACAAAAGGCGGTTCGGCCATATAGTCTGCGGAAGTAACCGCCAAGGCCTGCCCGCTAGGCACGATGAACATAAAACTTGCCAAAACAATCACCAGAATTGACTTCTTGTTCAGCACACTCATAATAGCACCAACTTTTTTATTTAATTCAATAGATAATAATCCAGCTTTAATCATCCTCAAACTTTATCTCCACAACAGCTTCTCCACCCTGGCCGGTACCCCGGCCGAAAACATAATACTGATCCGGGCTGGCAGTCTGATTGCGGTAGACCACATACATGGCATTGGAAGAAGAGAAATCGGAAGCGCGGACAAAGGAACTGCTCCAGAAAGTGGCATTATCCTTCAAGTTTTCACCATAAGGTAAAGTGCAATTGCTTAAGTCCCTTATCCATGTACCGTTGCCGACTGCATTATCACTTATCTTCTGCACAGCCTCGTATGCCGCACCGTCAGCCAGATATAAATTCTCGTGATATACCCTGTAGCTTCTGGATATCTTCAGATCCGTAGAAGCCGTACGGATACCGTTCATTCCGATTACTGCCAGGAGGATAAGAAATATAAGGGATATCAATAGCACTGAACCTTGTTGTCTTTCCTGCCGGCTTATGGTCCTTTTCATATATTTCCCCTGAAAACTTAAATATGCCCAAGCCCGCATCGTTCATTCCACTCGGGAACGGACACCGGTGAGTTGAATGGATTTACTATCACTTCCGCTATCCCAGGAGACCGTCACTTCAATCCTCTTGGAATTGGTTGTAATATTGGTTACCCGCCAACCAACTTGAAGCGGCTTGGAATAAGTATTGACTGTCTGATTATGCGCTCCTGCGCTCAACAATGCATCTCCATAGGGAAGAAGTTTAAGTTCCTCCATCTTGGTCATGCCGGCATTCATCGCCCGGGTAATATATCTGGCGTCACCGCTGCCCTCGGCAAAAACTCCCTGCATCTGTACCAGGGCCAGAAGACCGACGCTCAAGATGACCAGGGCCATCATTATCTCCAGAAGGGAATATCCTTTGCTGTCTTTCATATCAAAGCCCCATGTTCCGGCAACGCACCGAACTGTTGAAACAGTACTCGGAGTCAAAATTATCAGCATACGCCCCGGAAATCTTCCCGCAAATACCTATACTCACCATCCGCACATTAGTCGCGTTCGGGGTATAGCCAAAGGAAAACGAAGTTATATCCTCGGCCAAGACCTGCATGGATCCACTTGTAGTCGGCTTCATCTGAAGCTCCTTGGCACCAGCGTCATATTGAAAGGTGCGATCCCTGTCGCAAGAGCCGTCACCGTTGTAGTCATATCTAACATTCAGGTACGTTGAATTGGCGCTATATATCCCGGGACAGATGGCGTTCCTGGTGGGATTTAGGCCGGCCATGCGCAGATCCCTGGACATCACAAGCATAGCCGCCCGAATACCCTGCTGCACGTCGGAGAGCTTGCTCTGTTCCGTGTAGTGCTCGTTGGTGGTCATGAATACTGAAGTCAGCCCGGCCAAAATGACCACGGAAATAGCCAGGGAGACCAAGAGCTCAACAAGAGTAAAGCCGCTTTCCATTATCAGCTTATTTTTCTTTAAATTTATTTTGGGCATTTTCTGGTCTCTACTCTATTTTGACATTTCCATTAAAGCCGACAACTATTTTCTTGGTGCTGTTATTGTTATTTTTGCAGAATACATGTCCGAAAGTCCCGTCCGGAAGCCCCAATTTGTCGAAATTAACATACTTATGTGAGGAAAAAGAAGGATCATAAAGGAAAATATGATTGTCATAACGGCTGGCCAAATCAACGGTTTTAATAATTATATCAGTAGTAGCATTACATCCGGCGGTGGAATCGTTTTCCTGGCAAATTGTATAGGAATTCAGGGCGGAAAAATCTATTGTACACTCATTACCCCTTTCTATGGCCTCCATTTTAGTTTCCTCGATATTGGCCAGGACATCGCGGGTCGCTGACCTAAGCCGCATTTTAGGCAACAAAGTAGACAAAGAGGCGGTTCCCAGGGCAACCAAAATCCCGATTATCGCCACGGTGATCATCACTTCCAAAAGGGTAAAACCGGAAGGCGTTTCTTTCCTATTCCCGGCCTTGCGTTCCGTTCTTTTGCCGGGAAAACAAAAAATACTAAAATTTTGTTTAGCTGGTCCTGAATTCATTTTTACCTCAATTTGTATACAAATCATCCGGGAAACAAAATCAACCCCGGAAACGTGAATTAATCGTGAAACCAAAATTTCTTCGCCGTACAGAGGCACCTGCAAAAAGTCGAATACTGGAGTTAAACGCACAGATTAAAATTTATAACTTTTGATTTTACTTAAAACTTAACACTGCCTGCGAAAATATATTTTTTGCAGGCTTCTCCGTACAGAGAATAACGGCCGGGCAAAATTAGGTCCTTCCGGTTCAAAGGGACGTTGTCGAGAAGTAGATTTAGGCTATAAAAATCGTCCGCTTGGGTAAAGCGTAAGGCACTTTTGTCTCTCGCCCCCTCGAGGACTCGGTAGAGGTAGGATGAGAAGGCTGGACCTCCTGACGAGCTATGCATAAAGTCATGCTCAAATGTAAACGCAGTCATTGCTGCAAAAAAGGAGGCCCAGCCATGGAAAAAGTAGCTGAATTTACTCTC
>Ga0114983_1000783_pt1 | contig 13096 bp, 9 predicted proteins | sample Shrwel_input2_RT_FD_87182 | JGI IMG/M metagenome (GOLD analysis project Ga0114983, IMG submission 87182) | Subsurface microbial communities from deep shales in Ohio, USA - Utica-3 well 1 S input2 RT | ecosystem: Environmental > Aquatic > Deep subsurface > Shale gas/oil reservoir > Produced... | reverse complement strand
GCACCCAGAGCGGCCCGCTGGGCAGCTCGGCGAGGCCAAGATCATGATCGCGCGCCACCTCGCGCCCTGCCCAGTCGAGCACGCATTCGCGCAGCACGGCGACGATATCCAGCGGGGCGACCCTGCCCGCCTCACCGATATGCCGCAGCCGGGCCAGGCTCAACAGCTGGCTCGCCAGGCGGCTGGTGCGGTCGGCGCCGTCATGCACCGCCAGCAGCGCGGCCTGCCAGTCGGCGGGGTCTTGGCTCTTGAGCGCCAGCTCACTGGTGCTCTTGAGTCCGGCCAACGGCGTCTTGAGCTGGTGGCTGGCATCGGCGGTGAAGCGCAGCAGCGCCTCGCGGCTGTGGCGCTGGCGGGCGAAAAGGTGATCCAGCGTCTGCGCCAGTTCGCGCATTTCCTCCGGCACCCGGGCATCCAGCGGGCCCATGTCGTCGGCATCCCGGTGACGAAGCTGGCGACGCAGCCGGCGCATGGGGCCCAGCGCCACCCGCAGCGCCATCGCCATCAGGATGCCCGCCAGCAGCACCATGGCCAGGAAGCGGGAAAGGGTGCGCTCGAAGAGCTCATCGCCGAGCGCCTGGCGCCCGACTCGGGTATGCCCGACCCAGACCTGTACCGGTTCCTGAGAAACCCAGCCCGCCGAGTCGTACTCACGGCCGTAAAGCCGCCAGGAGGTGCCATCGAAATCGGTCGTCAGTGCCCAGGGGGCGTCGGCCACTCGCTCGCGCCACTCAGGCTCGATAGTAAACGACATGTTGGTGGAGACCGGCTTGCCATCGGCATCGAGCACCGCATAGAAGACTCGCTCCTGGTGATGAGTCGCCAGGATCTGCAGCGCCGCCGCCGGCATTTCCACCAGCGGTTCGCCGGCCTGCCACTGCACGGCCTCGGCAATGGTCAGGGCGGCGGCCTCGAGCTGGCTGTCGAAGGCGCGCTCGGCGGCCCGGTGAGTGCTCAGCCAGGCCTCGATCATCAACAGCGCCCCGAGCCCGGTCACGGTCAACAGCAGCCACACCGCCAAACGCCGCTTGAGCGAGCCGGTCACCTCGATCACGCCGGTCCTTCCTTTCGGCCTTGCTCCAGATCTTCCTCCAGGCGATAGCCCAGACCGCGAAAGGTGCGGATCTTCAGACCGCTGTTCTGCAAGCGCTTGCGCAGCCGGCTGACATAGACCTCGATCGCATTGGAGCCGACCTCATCGAAACCGAACAGCCGCCGCTCGAGGGTTTCTCGCGGGGCAATGCTGCCGGCATGCAGCAAGAGCCCCTCCAAGAGCAGCAGCTCACGTCGCGGCAGCGCCATGGGCGTGTCGTCCAGGGCGGCGGTGCCGCTCGACGGGTCGAAGGAAAGCCGCGAGAAACGTAGCCGGTTGTCGCTACGCTGCTGGCTGCGCCGCAGCAGAGCCCGCACCCGGGCCTCAAGCTCGGCGAGCGAGAACGGCTTGGCCAGATAGTCATCGGCGCCAAGATCCAGCCCGCTGACCCGGTCATCGACGCCGTCCCGGGCGGTGAGAATCAGCACCGGGGTGGTGTCGCCCCGATCGCGCAGGGCCGCCAACAGGTCCAGGCCGTCTCCATCGGGCAGGCCAAGGTCGAGCAGGATCAGATCGAAGCGATCATGGGCCAGCGCGGCCTGAGCCTCGGCGTAGGTGCGGAACACCTCAACCGTGTTGCCCAGCGGCTGCAGGGCGTGTTCCAGGGAGCGGGCGATCAGCGGATCGTCCTCGATGACCAGCAGGCGCATACGACCAATGTCTCAGGGGGTGGCAGGGAAAGTGACAGGTTGATGAAAGGTGGCAGGCATAGCATCGCTCTGGCCATCACTAAACAAGGTGGCCATCACTAATAAAGAGGGCCGGCGGCTAAGAATCGGCCGCTCATAACAAGAGAACAGGAGATCGCCATGAAGATCAATACAGCCATCCGCCACGCCTCAGGCATCGCCCTGCTGGGCAGCGCACTGCTCGCGAGCCAGGCGCAGGCCGCCGGCGAAAGCGAATGCATCGCCCCGGCCAAGCCCGGCGGCGGCTACGACCTCACCTGCCGACTGGCCGCCAATGGCCTGCTGGAAACGGGACTGATCGATGAGCCGATGATGGTGACCTACATGCCCGGCGGCATCGGGGCTGTGGCCTACAACCACGTCAACGGCGTGCGCACCGATGATCCGAACCTGATCGTCGCGGCCAGCACCGGCGCCGCCGTCAACCTGGCGCTGGGCAAGTTCGGCCAGTATGACGCCGACGAGGTTCGTTGGCTGGGCGCACTTGGGGTCGACTATGGCGCCATCGTGGTCAACGCCGACTCCCCCTGGCAATCGCTTGACGAACTGATGGCCGATCTTAAGGACAACCCGGGCGAGATCGCCTTCGGCGCCGGCGGCACCGTAGGCAGCCAGGATTGGATGAAGGCCGCTCTGACCGCCAAATCCGGTGACATCGACCCGCGCGACCTGCGCTACGTGGCCTTCGAAGGCGGCGGTGAGGCGCTGGCGGCTCTGCTTGGCGACCACATTCAGGTCTTCACCGGCGACCTCTCCGAGCTCAAGTCACAGCTCGACAGCGGCAAGATTCGCGTGCTGGCGGCCCTTTCCGAAGAACGCATGGGCGGGCCCTATGCCGATATCCCCACCGCCGCCGAGCAGGGCTACGACGTCCAGTGGCCGATCTGGCGCGGCTACTACATGGGCCCGGAAGTCAGCGACGCCGCCTATGAAGAGTGGACCCAGCGCATGCAGACCCTGGCCGGCAACGATGAGTTCGCCAAGCTGCGTGAAGCCCGCGGCCTCTTCCCGATGTCGCTCTTCGGTGATGACTTCGACAGCTACGTGAAGGACCAGGTCGCCGGCTTCAAGACCCTGGCCGAGGAAGTGGGACTGAAATGAGCCATCTCCAAAAGCCGGTCGCCGACCGGCTGTTGGGGATTGTCCTGATCGGCCTGGCGGCGTTCGTCGCCGTCCAGGCCATTCAGTTGGAAGTCCCCTTCAGCTATGAGCCCGTTGGCCCACGGGCCTTCCCCCTGGGTCTTTCCATTCTGCTTGCCGGCCTGTCGCTGGTGTTGATTTTCAAACCCGGCGCCGATGGCCATTGGCCGAACCGCGTACTGTCGATCCGGCTGCTGCTGGTACTGGGGCTGCTGCTGGCCTACGCCATGCTGTTCACCCGCCTAGGCTTCGTGCCCACCTCGCTGATGGTGGTCGCCGCCCTGGCGCGACTATTCGATGCCACCTGGATCAAGGCCTTGATTACCGGGGTGCTGATGTCGGCGTGCAGCTATGTGCTGTTCACCGAGGGCCTGGGTATCGCCCTGCCCACCGGCACCTGGCTTGCCGCTATCACCTAGAGAAATGCCACCATGTTTGACTTCCTGATCGATGGCTTTGGCGTGGCGCTCACGCCTCTCAACCTGGGCCTGGCCTTCCTCGGCGCGCTGCTCGGCACCCTCTTCGGGGCGCTGCCGGGCATCGGGCCGATCAACGGTATCGCTATCCTGATGCCGCTGGCCTATACCCTGGGCCTGCCGGCCGAGTCCGCACTGATTCTGCTGGCCGGCATCTACACCGGCTCCGAGTATGGCGGCCGCATGTCGAGCATCCTGCTCAACGTGCCAGGCGATGCCGGCGCGGTAATGACCACGCTCGACGGCCACCCCCTGGCCAAGAAAGGGCTTGCCGGCCCGGCACTTGGCCTCTCGGCGGTCAGTTCCTTCGTCGGCGCGACCATCGCCATCATCGGCCTGACGCTGTTCGCGCCGCTGCTCGCCGAAGTGGCGGTGATGTTCGGCCCCGCCGAGTTCTTCGCACTGATGGTATTCGCCTTCTCGTCGATGTCGGTAATGATGGGCAAGGACCCGGTCAAGACCGCCATCGGTGCAGTGCTGGGCGTATTGCTGGCCACCGTGGGCGTCGACTCCGGCACCGGCGTGATGCGCTACACCTTCGGCATGCCTGAGCTCTACGACGGCATCGATTTCGTGGTGATGATCATCGGGCTATTCGCGATCAGCGAGATCCTGCTGATGCTCGAACATGCCAATCGAAAGGACGTCGACGACGAGATGCCGCCGCTGGGTCGCGTCTTCGTTACCCTCAAGGAAGTGCTCTACTGTAAGGGCGCCATGTGGCGTTCAGGGGTGCTCGGCTTCATCATCGGCGTGCTGCCGGGGACCGGCGCTTCGGTGGCGGGTGCGGTAGCCTATACGACCGAGAAGCGACTTTCCGACAAGAACGGCACCTTCGGCCACGGCGACATGCGCGGCCTGGCGGCCCCGGAGGCGGCCAACAACGCCTCGGCGGCGGGCTCCTTCGTGCCGATGCTGACGCTGGGCATTCCGGGCTCCGGCACCACCGCCGTGCTGCTCGGCGCGCTGATGCTCTACAACATCACCCCGGGGCCGATGATGTTCACCGAACGTCCCGAAGTGGCCGGTGGCCTGATCGCCTCACTGTATATCGGTAACATCGTGCTGCTGGCGCTCAACCTGCCGCTGGCCGGGGTGTTCGCCCGAGTGCTGACCATCCCCCGCTGGGTGCTGGTACCGGCCATCGCCATCCTGGCCTTCGTCGGCGTCTATCAGCTGCACTCGGACCTGACCGCCATCTACCTGATGCTGATTATCGGTGTGTTTGGCTATCTGCTGCGCAAGCTGGGATTCTCGCTGGCGCCGGTCATTCTCGGCTATGTGCTGGGCGGGCTGATGGAGCAGAACCTGCGTCGGGCGCTATCGATCAGCGGCGGCGATGTCGATATCCTTTGGCAATCCGGTATTTCGCTGGGCCTGTGGATCGCCGCGGCGGCGCTGCTGGTACTGCCCTGGCTAGTGCCCAAGCTGTTGTCCAAAAAGCCGCGCGAGAAAACCCAGCAAGACTGAGTCATCCCGGCTCATCGTTATCCTAGAACATCGTCATCCTGGTTCATCGCTCGCGTTTCATCGGGCCTCGCCTATCCTTGCGAGGCCCGAACACATGACAGGAGGTCACCGCCGCTTGAATAACACCCTCACCTCCCGTTTAGCCGCCCTGGGCCGTTTTCTGCCAACGCTTGGCCTGGGGCTTGCGGGCGGCGCCATCGCCTTCCGGCTAGGCCTGCCGCTGCCCTGGCTGCTGGGCGCGATGATCGCGACCACCATCGCCAGCCTTGGCGGAGCACGGCTGCGCTCACCCGGGCGCGGGCGCAAGGGAGTGCTGGTGGTGATCGGGGTCATGCTGGGCTCGGCCTTCCATCAAGGGCTCAACATCGATGTGGCGGCCTGGAGCGCGAGCCTCGCCATCATGCTGCTAGCAACGGCGGTGATGATGGCGTTCTCGGTGTGGTTCTCGCGGAAGATCGCTGGCTATTCGCTGGAAACATCCCTCTATGCCGGGGTGCCAGGCGGGGTATCGACGGTGACCCTGATGGCGCTGGAATCCGGTGCCGACCTGCGGGTGGTCGGCATGACCCACGCGGTGCGCATCCTGATCCTGCTGCTGGCCATCCCGCTGGCGCTGCCGCTGTTTGGCCATGTCAGCATGCCGGAGAATCGTACGGATATCGCTCATTGGCTGTGGCTGCCGAATGCGATGGATACCGCCTGGCTCGTCGCGACGGGGCTTGCCGGTGCCTGGCTGGGCAAGCGCCTGCGACTGCCAAGCGCCCTGCTGTTCGGCCCGGCGCTGGCCTCGGCCGCGCTGCACCTTTCCGGGGTGAGCGATGCCTCGGTGCCGCCAACCCTGATCGCACTGGCCCAGGTGCTGATCGGCGTGTCGGTGGGGGTGCGCTTTACCGGCACCTCGCTTGCCGCGGTCGGCCACACCCTGGCGATGGGGATTATTCAGGCACTGGGGCTGGTGGTGATCGCAGGCCTCGCCGCCTGGGGCGCACAGCTTTTGACCGGCACCTCGATTGCCGCCGCCCTGCTCGCCTACATGCCCGGCGGCGCCCCAGAGCTAAGCCTGGTGGCGCTGTCGCTGGGCATCGACCCGGCCTTCGTCACCGCCCACCACCTGCTGCGCATCAGCCTGCTGGTGCTTTGCCTGCCGCTGCTGCTGAGTGCCGGGCGCCGCTTGAGCACCTAGGGCTTAGCGACTGACTCTTCGCGAGTAACTAATCGCGACTGACGCTTAGCATCTGAAGCGCCAGGGCCAACGGCCGCCGGCATGTTAGGCTGAGCGGCGTTTCGATCAAGGATGCCGCCGTCATGCCACAGGCCGATACCCCGACCTTTTCCGTCAGCGAACTCAACCGCCGCGCCCGGCTGATGCTGGAGCGCGATTTCGGCGATTGCTGGGTCGAGGGCGAGCTTTCCAATGTGGCGCGGCCGGCCTCGGGGCATGTTTATTTCACCTTGAAGGACGAGCGCGCCCAGCTGAAGTGCGCGCTGTTTCGCAACCGTGGGCGCTTCGTGGGCACGCCGCTGAACGACGGCGACCGGGTGCGCCTGCGCGGCAAGGTGTCGATCTTCGAGCCCCGGGGCGATTATCAGATGATCGTGGAAGCCGTGCAGCCGACGGGCCAGGGTGACCTGCTGGCGGCCTTCGAGCGCTTGAAGCATCAGCTCAGCGCCGAGGGCGTATTCGCCAATGCGCGCCCGCTGCCCTGCCCGCCGCGACATCTGCTGGTGCTGACCTCACCGACCGGCGCGGCGATCCGCGATGTATTGGCGGTGCTTTCCGCGCGCTGGCCGCTTTCCCGGGTCAGCGTGCTGCCGGTGCCGGTACAGGGCAAGGAGGCCGCGCCGGCGATGATCCGTGCCCTGGCGCTGGCCAACCGCGACTCGCGCTTCGACCCGGATCGTGACGCTATCCTGGTGACTCGCGGCGGCGGCAGCCTCGAGGATCTCTGGGCCTTCAACGACGAGCACCTGGCCCGGGCGATCTTTCATTCCCGGCTGCCGGTGCTCTCGGCGGTGGGCCACGAAACTGATGTCACCCTTTCCGACTTCGCCGCCGATGGCCGAGCCCCGACGCCTTCGGCGGCGGCGGAGCGGCTGGTACCGGACCAGGCGGCGCTGCGTCAGCGCCTGGACAGCGCCCTGTCTCGTCTCGCCCGCGCCCAGCGCAGCCGGCTGGACGCCGAGACCCAGCGTCTGGATCACCTGCGCGCGCGGCTGCGTCACCCCGGCGAGCGGCTCGCCCAGCAGCGGGCGCATCTTGGCCAGCTCGAGGGGCGCCTGCAGCGCGCCATGCAGTCACGACTCTTGGAGGCCCGCACCCGCGAGCGACACGCCGGCGCCCGCCTGAACGCCTTCGACCCTCGCCAACAGTTGGATAGCGCCCGCCAGCGCCTCGCTCAGGCCGACAGGCGGCTCAAGGCCACCCTGCCCCGCCAACTCGCGGAACACCGCCAACAGCTGTCGTCGCTTGCTCGGGAACTGCAGGCGGTCAGTCCGCTTGCGGTGCTCGGGCGCGGCTACTCGATTCTTTCGGATGATGAGGGCCGGGTGATCCGGCGCAGCCAGGATACCCAGCCCGGTCAGCAACTGACCGCCCGGCTGGGCGAAGGAAGGCTAAAAGTGGAAGTGAAGCGGCGCTTCAAGGCAGCGCCGGCCCCGTCACAGGCCCCGAACCAAGCCTCGTCACAGGCCCCAGCCCAGACCACGGGGCCGGAGCACCGGGACGAGACCGACTAGTCAGGCAGGCATTGTGCCGCTCAGTCGACGCTACGGCCGTCGCCCCGGCAAGCGCCTTGTGACAGGCGTGTTGCGGCTCCGGTCCGTGCTATTCAGCCATCACTCTTGGCCACGGCCTTGAAGCTGCTGGGTTCGAGTTCGTGGCGGCCCAAGAGCTTGTAGAAGTCGGTGCGGTTGCGCCCGGCGATGCGCGCGGCCTGGGTGACGTTGCCTTCGGTGATCTTCAGCACCTTGATCAGATAGCCCCGCTCGAAGCTCGCGCGGGCGTCGTTGAATGACGGCAGGGCGTTCTCCTCGGCGACCAGCGCCTGGGCGACCAGCGCTTCGGGAATGATCGGCGCACTGGTCAGCGCCACGCACTGCTCGACCACGTTGACCAGCTGGCGCACGTTGCCGGGCCAGGCCGACGAGGCCAGCAGGTTCAGCGCCTCGGTGGAGAAGCCCTTCACGAACGGCTTGTGGCGGGCGGCGGCTTTGCTGACCAGGTGCTTGGCCAGCAGCGGCACGTCCTCGGCGCGCTCCTTGAGCGGCGGCAGGCGCAGGTTGACCACGTTCAGGCGGTAGTAAAGATCCTCCCGGAAGTCGCCCTCATGCATGGCGCGGTCCAGGTCGCGGTGGGTGGCCGAGATGATGCGCACATCAACAGATACCGAGGCGGTCGAGCCCAGCGGCCGGACCTGACGCTCCTGCAGCACGCGCAGCAGTTTCACCTGCAGAGAGAGCGGCATATCGCCGATTTCGTCGAGGAACAGGCTGCCGCCATCGGCGGCCTGGAAGAGCCCTTCATGCTGGCTGATCGCACCGGTGAACGCTCCCTTGGCGTGGCCAAAGAGCTCGCTTTCCAACAGCTGCTCGGGTAGCGCGCCGCAGTTGATGGCGACGAACGGCTTGTCGGCGCGGGGGCTGGCGTCATGCAGGGCACGCGCCAGCAGCTCCTTGCCCGAGCCCGAGGGGCCACTGACCAGCACGCTGACATCGGCGCCGGCGACCATGCGTGCCTGGTCGAGGATGCGCTCCATCTGCGGGCTGCGGGTGATGATCGCCGAGCGCCAGGCGTCGTCGCCGTCGCCGGCGGCCGGCGCCTGGAGCAGCGCTTCGTCGATCGCCGTGAACAGCTCGTCGCGGTCGACGGGCTTGGTCAGGAAGCTGAACACCCCCTGGCGGGTGGCGCTCACCGCATCGGGGATCGAACCATGGGCGGTGAGGATGATCACCGGCAGACCTGGGGCTTGGCGCTGGATTTCCTGAAACAGCGCCAGGCCGTCCATCTCGTCCATGCGCAGGTCCGAGAGCACCAGATCCGGGCGCTCGATGGCCAGGCGATCCAGCGCCATGCGGCCGCTGTCGGCGGTGGTGACGCGAAAGCCACGGCTTTCAAGCCGCATGCCCAACAGCCTGAGCAGGCTGGCGTCGTCGTCGACCAGTAGGATATGGGCGATGGGTTTGCTGCCCTTGAGGGCGCCGGTCAGTTGCGCGGCGTCTTTCACGGTGATCTCCCTTCTATTCAGACGAAGCCTGGCCAGGCGCCCGACGCATCGCGCCTCAGGGGGCCTGCTGTCGCAGGTTAATGCTTTGCTCGATATCGCTCAGGGCCTCGAGCTTGTTGGCCATCTCGTCCAGCTGCTCGGCCTGAGCGGCGTTCTCATCGGCCAGCGCCTGACGCGCCTGGCTCTGCTCGGCCAGCTTTTCGGACAGGGCGCGGCGCCCTTCGAGCTCGTTGAGCCAATAACGCAGCAGCGGCTGCAGCTCGATCGGCGCCTTGGCCAGGTCGGCCTTGTAGAGCTCTGACGCCTGATTCCATTCGCTCTCACTGCCCCAGGAAAGCACCACGGCGCGAACTAATCGCTCATGGGTATCGTTGCTCTCGAGGCGGGCCAGCTGGCGGTCACGCCAGGCACGATCGCCGCGCTGGGAGGCGAGCCCGAAGGCCACCCAGGCCTCGGTCTGGCAGGCGTTTACGGTCAGGCTAGGCCACTCGTCCTGGCAGCCGGCGGGCAGTTCCGTCAGCGTCGGTGGCGTGGAGGACGTTTGCGCCGGCAGCCACTGGCATCCTGCCAGCAGCGAAACGGCGACCAGCCCCGTCAGGGTGCGGTACAGCATGGGTCATGAGTTCCTTGCGTCTGCGTCTGCCGCACGGTGCTGCGGTGACGGCATCGTTATCGTATTCGTATCCTGCTGATTCGCGCCCTGCGCATTACATACCTGCCAGGGCAGCGTCAGGCGGAAGCACACCGCCAGGCGTGCATCGTCGACCAGTTCCAGATGCCCCTGCTGAGCCTTGGCACAGTCGGCAGCCACCGACAGGCCGATCCCAGAGCCCTTGAGCGGCCCCTTACGCCGGGCGCGCCCCTGATAGAAGGGATCAAAGAGTCGCTCGCGATCCTCGGCGCCAATCTCATCACCGCTGTTGGCGACCTCCACCAGTAGCACGTCGCCGCGCTGCTGGGCGCGCAGTTCAAGCAGTCCGCCATCTTCACCATAGGCAATGGCATTGGACAATAGGTTATCCAGAATGCGGCCGGTGGCGATGCGGTCGGCCTGCCAGGCCAGCGGCCGATCGCTCCACTTGAGCTGCATGCCCTTGGCGTCCAGAGCCAGTTGATGCTTGGCCAGCAGTTCCTTGATCAGCGTTGTGACATCGAAACGATCGACGCTGACCTCGGCGTGGTGCTGAAGCAAATTATAGTCAAGCAGCTGTTCGATGAGGCGCTGGAGCTCCTCTCCGCTGGCCTCTATCAGCTCGAGGATCTCGTGCTGGCGCGAGGTCAGCTCGCCGGCCACCCCGTCGGAAAGCAGCGCCGTGCCTTCCCTGACGCTTGCCAGCGGCGTCTTGAGTTCGTGGGACATGTGGCGCAGAAACTGGCGCTTCTGGGCCTCCAGCTCGCCAAGCCGCGCCGACAGCCAGTCGAGCCGCTCATCGAGCTGCACCAGCTCCGCCGGCCCCTGCAGCCCCTTCGAGGGCGCGGGCTGGCCGGCGCTGCCGAGGCTCAGAATGCGTCGCTCGAGCTGGCGAATCGGGCGAATGATCAGCCAGGTGAACAGCAGCATCAGCACCAGACTCGCCGAGACCAGTGCCGTGGTCTGCACCCACAGACGGGTCTGGACGCCGCCGGCCTGTTCGCGAATACGTTCGATGCGCGCGTCGATATGCCGGTTGGTGGCCTGGCGCACGGCCTCGGTGCGCTGGGCGAAGGGCACAAACTCGTCGAGCCGGGCCTGGATATCGGCCACCGGGGCATCGAGCAGGGTCTTGAGGCTATCGATGCGTTTGCTCAGTGCCTGAGCGTCGGGGTTATCGGGCATCAACAACCGCTGCCTGGCCAGCATTGCCTCGAATTCGTCGGCGCGCTGGGTATAGATCTCGCGCAGGCCGGGCTCCTCCAGCACCGCGTACTGGCGGGCGCTGCGCTCCATCTCCACGGCAAGCGACGACAGTGCCCGGGCGCGACGGGTTTCTTCGACCGCCTGCCGAGCGCTGTCATCAGCGAGCCGGGTCAGTTCGGAAAGCGCCTGGCCGGCCTGGAACATCAAGATGCCCAGCGGCAGCATCACCACCAGAAAAGCCAGCAGTACGAGTTGCAGCAGGGAGCGTGGGCGCCATCGGCGCGAGACCTGAGTGGTCATGACAAGGGTTCTTTGCAGAAGGAGTTGGGACGATGTCATGGGGCTTACCACTGCAGGATACCAGAGTTGCCGGGAACGACCGCGACCTTTCACGGCATACCGGACCTGGCCGGATGCATGGACCAGGTCATGAGCATGGTCAGGGCTTGGACACGCCGAGCCACGCCAAGGAATAGGCAAAAAAAGAGGGCCGGCAGAGCCGGCCCAATACGCAGGGAACTTCAGGTGAAACAATGTCGAGGGAGCAGACGCGTCTGGCCGGACTGGTCGACATTCTTTCTGGGCCTAAGCCCCGAAGTCACACGACGGGATCGTCACTCGCCAGAAGCTGGCCGTCATGTGTGGGGACGTATCCCCTCTTCGTTCAGGTGGCAGCGCCGCTTGCGCGTCGCCGCCGGATTCAGCCCCCGAGGGGGCGAGGCATCCTTGCCGAGAGCATCCTTGCCCGTAGCGGTACCATTCCTTGCCTGTCGGCGGTACCCGTCTCATCGCTACATCAGTCACACATCGCGTGGAGCAGACGCGGACCGACCCGATCGGGTGACATGCACAGGGTAGTAAATGCGCCCTGTCAGGCCGGCCAGGAAACGGTTCGAGCCGTGATGAACCGAATCCCTTGCTTGCTCACTGAATATATAGCGAAGAGCGTGCCAGAAATCTTACAAACCCTTTATTTTCAATGTCTTAAAAAAAACTGGCTTGTGCCAATCTGGCCAATGACGCTCACAGGGGGCGAAAAGGCGCCCGCGACCCGCGGTTTTCGTCTCCAATTGGCGACGCTATATCGAAGGCAAGATAAAATAATCTAAAAATCAAACAGTTACTATGTATTCTTTTGGCGACAATCACCACTCAGGGTGTCGCTGACGGCGACACTCAAACGGCGACACTCACACGGCGGGGCGCATACCACGGGCTCTCGCGACGGCACTCAAGAGAGAAGCATGCGCGGCGTAGCAGGAAGGTAATGCACCAGGCGGACAGGCGGCGGCCCACAACGGAGACGCCGCCTGTGATCAACTCAGGGTCTTGAGCAGGATCTTCGACTTGCGGGCATGGTTGTAGGCATCGCGCTTGAGCGGCGGCAGGTCGTCGATATCGGCGAGTCCGAAGCCCTTTTCGATGAACCAGTGGGCGGTATGCGTGGTCAGCGCAAACATCGCCGACAGCCCCCGGCGCCGGGCGCGACGTTCGACATCGGCCAGCAGTCGCTCGCCGCGATTGCCGCCCCGGTAATCGCCATGCACCGCCACGCAGGCCAGCTCGCCCATGCGGGCGTCCGGATACTCATGCAGGGCAGCACAGCCGATGATCATGCCGTCGCGCTCGATGACCAGGTAGTCCTCGATCTCGTGCTCCAGGCGCTCCCGGGAACGCGGCACCAGCATGCCGCGCCGCTCCAGGGGCTCGAGCAGCTCGAGCAGGCCACCGACGTCGCCTAGCTCGGCGTCGCGCAGCTGCTCGTAGCGATGCTGGGTGATCATGGTGCCCACGCCGTCGCGGGTGAACAGCTCGCCGAGCAGGGCGTCGTTGTCATGCCAGGACAGCAGGTGAGTGCGCGCCACGCCATGGCGGGCCGCGGCACAGGCCGCCGCCAGGTGACGGGAAAGCTCGCTGCCGGGCGCCGCCTCGTGCATCAGCGGCTCGGCCTCGGCCGGGGTCAGCTGGCGCTGTAGAGCCCCGCTTGCGTCATGCAGGCCCTCGGCTTCGCCGAGCAGCACCAGCTTGTCGGCACCCAGTGCCACCGCGGCCTGCTGGGCGACTTCGGCGGCGTCCAGATCGAACACCTCGCCAGTGCTCGAGAAGCCGAGCGGCGGCAGCACCACCAGCGAGCCCTGATCGAGCAGCGCGTCGATCGCCTCGGCACG
>Ga0114983_1000782_pt1 | contig 13098 bp, 9 predicted proteins | sample Shrwel_input2_RT_FD_87182 | JGI IMG/M metagenome (GOLD analysis project Ga0114983, IMG submission 87182) | Subsurface microbial communities from deep shales in Ohio, USA - Utica-3 well 1 S input2 RT | ecosystem: Environmental > Aquatic > Deep subsurface > Shale gas/oil reservoir > Produced... | reverse complement strand
CCGGGGTGCGCAACCTGTTCGACCGCGAGCACTACGCCAACGTGATCATCAACGCCAGCCATGAGCGCTACTACGACCCGGCGCCGGGGCGTACGGTGTATGCCGGGGTGGGGATCGAGTTCTAAGGGGCAGTGAATCACGAAAAGTCTTGCCGCTTCCAAGCCGCCTGCTCGGCGGTGAACCTCTACCGGTTGCCCGAGTGGTGCGTCTATGTTTTCTAAGCCGCCTGCTCGGCGGTGAACACGGGAACTCATCGCGGATTGCGGCGGCATCATTTCTAAGCCGCCTGCTCGGCGGTGAACCGTGGTGACCGGGTTCGCCGGGGCCTCGAGGCTTTCTAAGCCGCCTGCTCGGCGGTGAACTTTCCGATGGCCCCGTATTCCAGCCCGGGGCGTTTCTAAGCCGCCTGCTCGGCGGTGAACGTCGTGGTCGCCTGGCAGCCAGCCGTCTTCCATTTCTAAGCCGCCTGCTCGGCGGTGAACGCCATCGAGCGATGCCTGGTATTTCCCGATCTTTTCTAAGCCGCCTGCTCGGCGGTGAACGCTTTTTCATGCCGCGGTGCGCTGGGCCGGCATTTCTAAGCCGCCTGCTCGGCGGTGAACACGTCGGCGATTCGCTCGGCTTCGTCGGGATCTTTCTAAGCCGCCTGCTCGGCGGTGAACCTCGAGTCCGAGCCCCTGACCAAGTTTCTCGATTTCTAAGCCGCCTGCTCGGCGGTGAACTCGGGGCTGGCCGGGTCGCCATTGGTGCCCCATTTCTAAGCCGCCTGCTCGGCGGTGAACTAGAAGCATTCGTCAAAGGCTTTAAGCCCCAGTTTCTAAGCCGCCTGCTCGGCGGTGAACCACCAGGGGCGGCTCGTTGATGGTAATGGTCTTTTCTAAGCCGCCTGCTCGGCGGTGAACGGAGGCTCCTCGGCAATCAGGCAAACATGGCCTTTCTAAGCCGCCTGCTCGGCGGTGAACTCGCCGACCATCGACACCGGCACCCTGATGCTTTTCTAAGCTGCCTGCTCGGCGGTGAACCTGGGCATCACCTATGTCCGCTACTGGCGATGTTTCTAAGCCGCCTGCTCGGCGGTGAACGCCCCGGAATCCCGCTCACGCTGCGACACGGATTTCTAAGCCGCCTGCTCGGCGGTGAACGGCTAGAGGCTGCGTAAGCGGCCTTTTTTATTTTTCTAAGCCGCCTGCTCGGCGGTGAACCTGCTGATCGTCCTGACGCTTCATGGCGTAGCTTTCTAAGCCGCCTGCTCGGCGGTGAACAGATCGACGCATTCCTGCCGCCAGTATTCGTCTTTCTAAGCCGCCTGCTCGGCGGTGAACGTCGACATCGGCCAATCGCTGCTGGTCGCCAATTTCTAAGCCGCCTGCTCGGCGGTGAACGTCGCCGCCGCCCTGCTGCGGCTGCACGCCGAGTTTCTAAGCCGCCTGCTCGGCGGTGAACTCGGCCTGGCCGTACTTGAGGTAGTGGCCGTATTTCTAAGCCGCCTGCTCGGCGGTGAACAGCTGCCAGCCGCCGGCCTGGGTGCGCGACTGTTTCTAAGCCGCCTGCTCGGCGGTGAACAACATCCCGCTAACGTGGCGCCACGCCAGGGATTTCTAAGCCGCCTGCTCGGCGGTGAACTCCAGCGAAAGTGAATTGCGGCGCGGGAAGCGTTTCTAAGCCGCCTGCTCGGCGGTGAACTTAAACGAACGCGCCGACGACGACGTGCGTTTCTAAGCCGCCTGCTCGGCGGTGAACACCACTGGATCGAGTACCACGTCATCTGGAATTTTCTAAGCCGCCTGCTCGGCGGTGAACATGCCAACAGCTCTTGGGGTGCTACCGCTGGCTTTCTAAGCCGCCTGCTCGGCGGTGAACCTCGCCCAGCGCGATGCGCGGATGAAGACGGATTTCTAAGCCGCCTGCTCGGCGGTGAACCGCCGATATTCTGCAAACCGTCGGCATGTAATTTTCTAAGCCGCCTGCTCGGCGGTGAACAAGCGCACGTCGGGCGCGTTGTCACGCTGCAGTTTCTAAGCCGCCTGCTCGGCGGTGAACGATGACTCGACTCAGACGCTGAGCAAGACGCATTTCTAAGCCGCCTGCTCGGCGGTGAACGTCCGGCGTTCCGGCGCTGCTGATATTCGGCATTTCTAAGCCGCCTGCTCGGCGGTGAACTCAACTGCGCGAGCAGGAGCGGGCGCGCAACAGTTTCTAAGCCGCCTGCTCGGCGGTGAACAACCAGGACGTGGCCGCCGCGGTCGCGCGCGGTTTCTAAGCCGCCTGCTCGGCGGTGAACCATGTGCGGGTCGAGCGACGAGGACTTCGAGTTTTCTAAGCCGCCTGCTCGGCGGTGAACAAATCGCCCTTGTGCTCGTCGTTCTCGTCATATTTCTAAGCCGCCTGCTCGGCGGTGAACGCCCAGTCTGGCCCTCCGAGGTATAGCCGGATTTTCTAAGCCGCCTGCTCGGCGGTGAACCCGGGGCGGCAGCTACGCCGACCTCCACGACTTTTCTAAGCCGCCTGCTCGGCGGTGAACGCGGGCGAGCTGCGTCCGGGCCTGGTTGAGATTTTCTAAGCCGCCTGCTCGGCGGTGAACGCCAGGCAGGGGCAGCCAGGCAGGGGCAGCCATTTCTAAGCCGCCTGCTCGGCGGTGAACTCCTCTAGTCGTAGCCACCTTTGCACACCGGTTTTCTAAGCCGCCTGCTCGGCGGTGAACCTTTGCATGGTGCTGATCGACAAGGCGTTCCATTTCTAAGCCGCCTGCTCGGCGGTGAACGGCAGCCGGGCAGGCAGGCAGGCAGCCGGGCATTTCTAAGCCGCCTGCTCGGCGGTGAACCGTTCTACGTCATCGCGCGTTATATTGTTGTATTTCTAAGCCGCCTGCTCGGCGGTGAACTTGTACGTGCGACCGCGAGTACGCGCCCGTGCGTTTCTAAGCCGCCTGCTCGGCGGTGAACAAATCGTTTAGCCAATTTGGATTCTTGCCGATTTTCTAAGCCGCCTGCTCGGCGGTGAACGTCGGGGTCAGACGCGCCGCTGAACGACACCTTTTCTAAGCCGCCTGCTCGGCGGTGAACAACCTGATGTCGGCCTCGGCCAACCAGGTGCATTTCTAAGCCGCCTGCTCGGCGGTGAACCCGGACACCGTCTCCGGCTCCCAGCGTCCCAATTTCTAAGCCGCCTGCTCGGCGGTGAACGGTCAGCGCTTCCAGCCGGGCACGACCGCCAATTTCTAAGCCGCCTGCTCGGCGGTGAACGTGGTGCGCCAGGCATCACAGTGCTGGGTGTATTTCTAAGCCGCCTGCTCGGCGGTGAACCCTTGGGCGTCGAGATGCCCAACACCGTGTCCTTTCTAAGCCGCCTGCTCGGCGGTGAACTTGTGCAGATTGATCAGCCGCTCCTCGAGGTTTTTCTAAGCCGCCTGCTCGGCGGTGAACCAGCTCAGAAATGAGCGCAACGTGACCGACGATTTCTAAGCCGCCTGCTCGGCGGTGAACTCAGCGGGCTTCTCGGCAGCCTTGCTGCCCTTTTTCTAAGCCGCCTGCTCGGCGGTGAACTCTACGCTCATGCGCTTCGAGTACGCGCGTTTTTTCTAAGCCGCCTGCTCGGCGGTGAACGTTGGGAGGTTGGCAGCTATGACACGGCAATATTTCTAAGCCGCCTGCTCGGCGGTGAACACTGATCGCCGACAACCACCACCTGACCGAAGTTTCTAAGCCGCCTGCTCGGCGGTGAACGATGCGGCGTCGGCGCAGAGTCAGCGCCAAAATTTCTAAGCCGCCTGCTCGGCGGTGAACCTGGATTCCGGTCAATACCGGCGCGGCCAAGTTTTCTAAGCCGCCTGCTCGGCGGTGAACTGACCGGGAAGCTGTGGATCTACGACCAGATGTTTCTAAGCCGCCTGCTCGGCGGTGAACAGAGCACGTAGACCTGGACGATGCCGGCGAGCTTTCTAAGCCGCCTGCTCGGCGGTGAACAAATCCGGATCGCTGACCACCGTGGGGTTGGTTTTCTAAGCCGCCTGCTCGGCGGTGAACTAGCGAAGCGTGCGCATTATCTTCAAGTCAGTCAAATAGTTACGGCTTGAAAGAGCCGATGACCCTTTTTCGAAGCTGTTTTTTAAGTGTCTGATTTTAAAGGATGTGAATTAGAGGGGCGAAAAAGGGTCATGCTTGATCTTAGGTGAGGTCAGGCAAGGGCACCGGGTTTGTCGTGGTGGAAAGTCCCCAGGAGTCGGGGGTTGATTCCTGTACCTGAGGGTCGCTGCCCGTGTAAGGGCGCACTGACCAGTAAAGCCGGAACCGCCCCCCGTTACTCTCGCTTTTCATCTGGAAGAAGGGGAGTTCCCGGGTATTGGCCTCCTGAACTCGCTTGAGGCGCACCGACCGTCCCGGAATCCGTTCGGCACGCCGCGCGGAGATACGAAACCGCTGGTAGATGCTCCATGAGCCGGTGTAGTTCTCTGGTACCGAGCGGGGGTAGTGGATGACTGCCTGCTCAAGCAAGGAGGGGGCCTCTCGAATATTGGCAATCAGCGTATCAAGCTCATCCCGATCCGAAGCAAACACCCGCAGTACCGAATGCGCCAGCCGTGCATGACTGGGCATGGCCAGTGCATAACGCCCCGGCGCTTGACGAAAGGCACCGTGCATTACTCGCACGATGGCTGAAGCGGCCATCGGGCGAGGAAGTGGCTGGGAGCGGACTTCGATATCACAGAACCATCTGGGTTGCATCGGCTTACTCCTTGGAGCCAGAGTAGACGCCACCCCGCATCAGCGCCGAGATCATGAACATGCCATCGGCACTGTCCGGGTCCAGTTCGTCCAGACGCAGGGCAATCTTGAACGCCGAAGCCGCCCCGTCGCGGAAGAAGCGTTGTGCGCCCAGGTTGGCGCCGTTCGGCTCCACGGCGATGGGCTGGCCGTGTTCCTCGTAGGCGGGATACCAGGTGTCGATGGTGCGAAGGGCGTTGCTGATCTTCTGGTCGCGCAGCGCGGCCTGCCCCATTACCTGAATACCCACTTCACCGGCTCCACTCGAGCGCCTGCGTACTTGGCCGCCGCGAACGTAATAGAGCGGTCGGGCAAATCCCTTCGGCTTGCGCTCGACGTAGTTCTGGGAGGGAAATACCTCCAGGGCCCCAGTGACGCCGAAGTCGATCCGGGCCTCGACGGTCAGGCGAGGCGTGGATTGTCCCGCCATGCTGGCGGCGATCAGGGTGCCCAGCGCTTTCTCGTCATCGCTGTATGCCTCGAAGTGATTCAGCGGGATCGCGAGTGCCGGGAAGGTGGCGAGGGTCTCGCCATCACGCGCCACGGATACCTCGATGGACTCGGCCAGCTGGCGGTTGCGCCATAACCAGCGGCCATTGGCAATGTTGCGTGCAAAGCGCCGCCCGACCTCCTGCAGACCCTCGGAGTTCTTGGCCTGGGCGATGAAGTCCAGCAGGGTCTGGCGATAGCCGGCGACATCGTCCTTGCCGCCCTTGCTGCTGGCACAGGCGAATATCACATCCTTCAGGTCGAGGAAGTTGAGGCCGAAACTGACGCTCATGCCCCTGGCCTCGGGGTCGAGCTTGGCCGTTTCGGTCTGCTGGATGTTCGATACATCATCGAACTTGTCGGGGATGTTCTGGGTACCGCGAATGCCATGGCGGATCACCTCGACGGGCGAGCGCTTGCCGTCCGCCAGCAGGTTTTCAAACACCGCGTCGGTAATCATCAGGCCCCGGGTCAATGAAAGGACGCCGGGCAGTTTGTTGAAAGCCATGGTGGATCTCCTGTGGGTGGCGGGCGGAAAGAGCGGGTCAACCGGTGGGTTCCGGATGGCACTGCACGACAAAGGTGCGCGAGTCGAGCCAGTGCTGGCGCCAGTACGGAACCTGTTTGTTCCATTGTCGAACCGGGACGTACTGAACCATGCCTATCAGGGGTTCGGCGTAGGCATGACGGGTATGCTGGAGCGTGCTGTCGTTCGATTGCATCTGCAGGCGGACACCTTCGCGCTGGGCAAACTCGGTGATGGCCAGGTAGCCCAGAACGGTCGGCACGACCCAGGCATGGGAAATCTCGTGGAGTGGCCGGTCGTGGAATTCGGGGTTCTTGGATTGCAGGCTCTCGGCCCGCTGGGCGGTGAGCGCGTTGCGTTCGATGGCAGCGAATGTCGAGCCCAGCGGATCGGCTGTGTCGATCAGGTCGGGGCGCTCGATGAGCCAGAAGCCACTGTCGCCCAGGCTGCGGATGGCCGTATTGGCGTCGTCGACGTTTATCGGTGCCCGATAATCGAGGATTTGCCCGCCGGCGAGGCGAGCCTTGCGCAGGAAGGGAGACAGCATCGATTCATCGAGCAGTCCCTCGTACTCTATCAATAACGACAGTTCGAGATTGCAGCTGGCGGTGGGTTGAGCAGACAGCGTGGGGCCCTTGGTGCCCTTGCCGACATAGTCCTGCTCATTGACCAGCAGGGCGCTGCGCCGTTGATGGGGAAGAACGTCATAGGCGACATCCTCGAGGGCCTGGTGTTCGGCATGATGGTGCCGAACCGCAACCCCAAGGACGTCACACTCGAGATGCCGGACCATCAGGTTATGGACGAACTGGGTGATCGCCATCACCGGGCTGGCATTGACGATGAAGCCGCAGGCCAGAGCATTGGCGGATTGAACCTTGAGATGAGGCAACACCAGAAAGCTCATGGGAGGGCCTCCTCGATGCGATTCTCGATACGTACCAGCCATGCCCTGTCGAAACCAGGGCGGCCATGCCTGGCCTCGTCCGGGTAGGTGTAATCCTTGATGGATTGTGCCAACAGGCTGGAAAGTGCCCGGCGCCAAGCGCGATCTCGCTGTTCGGGGTGCAGAAGCCCTTGCTGCACTCCGGGTAGGTGGCTCCAGGGATGGATGGGCGCGTCTTCGCCCGCCGGGTCCGACACCGCTGCGTCCGGGTCGCTAGCCGCGGATTGTCGAGCCAGGACTTCCCGGGCCTCCCGGTGGGCCTGCTCGGCGCGTTGCAGCAGGCTGCTTACCAGTCGGTCAATGAACCGGTCGACCAACTCGCGGGTCCGCAGGTTGGACGGTAATTCACCGCCTTCGCGCGCCATCAGGGGCAGCAGGGTATCGCGCAGTTCCGTCATGATCGTGCGGTTGAGCAGTGGCCATACCCCGCGGTAGGCGGCCAGATACTGCTCTCGCACGCTCCGGTTGTCGCGAGGGGCCGAGAAGAACAGGGGATATTGCACCAATCCCCGATTGGGTAGACGACCGATGTTCTGGGCGTTATCGCCCCCGAAGCCGAGATAGGCCGTGCGTAGCCGTCGAATGCCGGGTCGATCCGGGTCGCCTTCATCGTTGTCCCGGGCTTCTCGCCAGCGTTCGAGGTTGGCCTGGGTGCGCTCGCGCACGGTGGCCGTCAGGCCGCTGCTGGTGATCGGAGTAATCGCCACGTAGCTGCCGTCGTCACATGGCAGGAACAGCTGGCGCACGCGTGGCGACACCTTCTCCATGCTGGTTTCCCACGGCTCGCGGTTGGCTTGCCGGTAGAGTGCCCGGATGAGCGTCACATCGTCGGGATCGGCATCATCCGGGAGCCTCCCGGTCAATACCTGGTCGACCTGCTTGGCGATGGTGGCCGCTGGCCCTGAGTTGGTGAGGTAATCCAGTGGCAGGGCGCAGCCGGAGGCGAGTGCCGAGGTGGCGCAGAGGTAGCGAAGCGGGCGTGCATCGGGCGTGCTCAGGCGGATGCCGACCGCCCGGGCGTTGGAGTTGATGGTCTTCGTGGAAAAGTGCACGAGGCGAAAGATGGCCTCGCGATACTGGTCCGCAGTGAACGGCTTCCACTCCGGCGGGGATGACGACTTGGCCATGGGGGCTCCCGTTGTTCATGCACTAGAATTAACATAGTTAGTTTTTACTAATATTTGAATAAGAAGGGTGGTTGCCCTGACCTGTGTCATGTCAGGTTTCTTTCTCTCTGTGCAGCGGATGTGGAAGGCTCGACGAGGGAACCGCCTACACGGCGGTGAAGGACGCCTTTGTACGACTCGAACAAGAATTTCTAAGCCAGCGGGAGACCAGACTGCTGGTTCAGGGCGTCAGGGAAACTATAGCCAACCTCCACGACACGAGGTCTCGAGACACACATGAGGACGGGGAAAGGGGCGACAACGGCTGTGAGTCGCCAAGCCGATGCCGGGCCTACGGGGCTCGGGGCGGCTCTGGAGCTGGCCAGCCTGCTGGCCGGCGTGGCTGGGCGATCTCACGATCTGGGCAAGGCCGGGAGCTATTTCGTCGAGAAGCTGCAGCAGGCCGCCGCCGGCCATGACACCGAGCCGGACCCGGTTCGCCATGAGTGGGTGTCGATGAAGGCCCTGGAGAGGATGCTCCAGGGAGTGCCGCTTCACGAGGCGCTGGGGGAGCTGACCCTGACCAGCCTGGCGGAAGGACCCTCGCTCGCCGATGGCGTGCGCAGTGCCGGCGAGGGATTGCGCTATATCTGTGCGACCCACCATCGCCTGTTCGGGCCGCCATGTGCCTCGAGGGCACAAGCCCTGGCCAGGCTGGATGCCTCGAGTCATGTCCGCGAGCCGGTGCCCCCGTTTACCTATCCCGTCACCGCCGACAAGCGGCTTACCCAATCGTTTACCCGTATGCTCGAGCAGGATTTGCGGAGGTTGCTGGCGGTTGCTGGCGAGTCGCCGGATGACGAGCCTTTCTGGTATGGGCTGGCCTGGCTGTCCCGGGTGGCATTGATCCTCGCCGATCAGGGGGTCTCGGCCGATATCGTCGGTACGGAAGATAACGCCGGTCGGCGTGAAGCCATTCCATCGGATGCGCCTGGCCTCTATGCCAATACCTGGCCGAGGCATGCCGAGATGACCGGCCGCGGCTACAACCAGCCACTGGAATGGCACTTGAGCACTGTCGCTGAGAAGGCGTCTGAGGTGGCTGGAGCCATGTGGCGGATGTCATTGCCGACGCTCGAGTCCGATCAGGTCGATGCCATTCTTTCGCCGGTCGAGGATCGCCATGTCCGGTACTTTGGCTGGCAGGACGAGGCCGTGGAGGCCATCCGTCGGCATCGGGCGGTCTCCGGGTCTCCCTTGCTGGTGTTCAATGTGGCCGGTACCGGCGCCGGCAAGACGGTCATGAACGTCAAGGCGGCCTGCGCCGCGGCAGCGGGGGCGCCGCGACTGGCCTATGCACTCAACCTGCGCACACTGACCCTGCAGACGGGGGACGCCCTGGAAAGGGACCTGGGGCTGGGCCGGGAGAGCGTCGCCACGGTAATCGGCGACCAGGTGGCCGTGCGTTTGCACGAAGCGGAGCAGACGGCTGCCGACCCACAGGATGCCTCGATCGATGCAGCCGGCATCTTCGAGGACGTGCGGTTCGAGGCAGTCGGCGGCATGAGCCGGCTGCCCGACTGGCTGGCACCGCTCACCGAAAGGCGTCCCGAGTGGCGCCGTATCATTGCCAGCCCCGTGCTGGTGTCGACGGTGGATTTCCTCGTGCAGGCAGGGGAGCCGGGGCGGCAGGGGCATCATGCTGCCGCCTATCTGCGCCTGATGCACAGTGACCTGATTCTGGATGAAGTCGACAGCTACGATACCGAGAGCCTGGTTGCCATCCTGCGCCTCATCCAGGTGGCCGCTTCCCTGGGCCGCAACGTGGTCTGTTCGTCGGCGACATTGCCCCGCCCCATCGCCCACGCCATTGCCGAGGCTTATCAGACAGGGCATCGGGTCTGGTCGGCTCTCCGCGGTCAGGCGCAAGCGCATGGCATCCTTGCCATGACGGATGCCTTGCCGCCGAGCTGGATACAGCCCGGCGAGTCCTTTCAGGAGGACTACCAGGCGTTCCTGGGGGCGCTCGGCGAACAACGGGTACCCGCCACCAAGCGGGTCTGTCTGCAATCAGTGGAGGACGGCAGGGGGATGCCGGGCCTGTTTGCCGCCATCGAGGCCGGTGTGGAAACGCTGCATGCGGCGAATCGCTGGCCGTATGGCAACACCGGCAAGTCGATCTCGTTTGGCCTGGTTCGGGTCGCCAATATCCAGACGGCCAATGCGGTGGCGGCGCATCTGCAGTGTCTGCCCGACACCTTCGTGTGCCTTTACCATGCTCGGGATTTCGCGATTCAGCGACACGGGAAGGAGCGTGCGCTGGACCGTCTGCTCAATCGCAAGCAGGGCAATGATGCCATCGAGCGAGATCCGGCCATCCAGTCGTTCTGTGCCGCCGCTGGGGCCTCCTCCCTGCGCTTCGTGGTCGTCGCCACACCGGTCGAGGAGGTCGGCCGAGACCATGATTTCGACTGGGCGATCATCGAGCCGTCCGGGTCACACTCGATCATCCAGACTGCGGGACGTGTCAATCGCCATCGCCGGATCGTGGTGGCCGAGCCGAATGTGGCAATTCTGCAATACAACGTCCGGGCTCTGCGCAAGGAGACCGTGGCATTCACCCGGCCCGGCCCGGAGAGCGGCGGGGGCTTTCGCAAGTATCTCGATGCAGCGGATGCGTACCCTGATCTGGGGCGGTTGCTCGACTGGGACAGGCTCGATCAGCTGACCGCCGGCATGGCCTTCGATACGGCCCATCCGCTGGTGAAGGGAGAGAATTACCACCAGCAAGCGCTGCTGAAGGAGCCCCTGAAAGTCCTCAGGCGTGATCGCCGTTATGAAAGCATCTGGATGGGCAGCCGGTTCTACGGGAAATATCCGCTGCGCAGCAAGGAAGACGATGGCCTGGAGGACTGGCGGGTCTTGCCGAGAGAGGGCGGTGGCAAGCGTTGGGAGCGATGGGAACGGCACGGCTTCACCCTGGCGTATATCGAACAGGGCAAGCCTCCACTCGATATGCATGAAACCAACTGGCTGTCATGGAGCATCGAGGCGCTGTGGGAGGAATGCGCCAAGGCCGGTATCACGCCCGAGCAAGGAATGGTCTTCAAGACAAGCCGGTCGCCTGGTCGGGTGTAGATGTGGTGTCAACTCCTGCCCGGCATGGCAGGCACCAAGACAGATCGCATCAGTCGGACAGGCGGTCAGGGGGGTGCGTCTCTGATTGCTCGTAGAGCCGGAGGACGCGCCGGGCGCTGTCGGTCAGGTGTTCGCGCCAGTGAAGCGGGGCCAGGACCTCGATGCCGGCGCCCATGCCTTGCAGCCACCACAGGGTTTCCTGGTCGTCGGGTACCCGCGCCGCCAGGGTCGACCAGTCGCTGTCGTCCCGGGGCGTCAGTGACTGCGAGGCGGCAATGGGGGTTTCGCTCAGCAGCCAGGCGACGTGGGGCGAGACCCTGGCCCGCAGCTCGACGTCCGCCGGGCTCTGTCGGTAGCCGAAGGCACCGCCACGGATGTAGTCGTCCAGGTTGAAGGCACCGGACGCCCGCCAGGGGGTATCGCGGTTCAGCGTGGCCTTCCTGATGCGATGAACGGCAAACTGCCGGATGTCGGTATAGTCGTTCACCGTGGCGAGGAGATAGGTCACGCTATGTCGGCTGACCATGCCCTGCGGGTGGAGCATGAACCTTTTTTCCTCCCCCGCGCTGCGCGACAGGTAGGTGACCTTGAGCGGGACCTGTTCCAGCAGGCCCTGGGCCACCGCTTGCCAGATCGTTTCATCCAGGGGGGCGGGAATGAGCGCCTTGCCGTTGGGGATGGCACGCACTCGCTGGGCCCACTGGCTCAGGCTGTTGCCTCCCAGCCCATCCAGCAGCTGCCTGGCTTTGCGGAACTGGGGGGTCAGCTGGCCCACCACCACCGGGGGCAGCAGCCCCTTCAGGTACTCCTCGGCGAGTACCAGGGTCAGCGCGCTGGAGGTATCCAGCGCGGGCAGGTCACAGTGGAATTCCTTGTCGAAATACCAGCGAAAGGGTTTTTCGGCGTCGTCGCAGATCAGTGGAAAGTGCAGCGAGAGGCGATCACGCAGGTCTCGCTGCAGGGAGCGGGCGTCTACCTGGAAACCACGTTCATGCAGCTTTTCCAGTAACACCGGCGTACTGATGCGCCCGGGGCTGCGTGGAATCAGCTGCAACATGGCGAGATAGCGAAACAGGGTATCTCGGGTATCCGACATGGCACTTCCTCGCGGGGAGTCCGGGGGCGGCGTGCGGCCGCCGGTCGAGTCAGAGCGTCCACTGGCCGATCAGCCACGACGCGACGGAAGTCGGCAGGCCGGGCTTTCCGAGGTGGGCCCTGACCAGTCGGAAGCTGTGTCGCCGCCACCGCTGCTGGAGCGGCGTCGGCTCGGCGGCTCCGGCAGCGAACGCCGGGTTCATGCGCCAGGGGGGAGCGTCCGCGCTGACTTCATGGTCGATCAGTGGGTTATCGGCCAGAGCCGCATGAACTTGAGACAGCGACTTGCCGATCAGGGCCGGGAACAGGACGGCCGAGGGCGGAAGCGCGAAGCCCTGGAGAAGCAGCTGCGTATTGATCTGATGGTCGCAGGCCAGGTGCCAGCGTCGCTCATCCTCGACGCCCGACAGGCTGAAATGCCCGGCGGCACAGTGCCATATCAGATGGGCCTGGACGAATTGCCGAGTCGTTTCATCCAGGCCGGCACTCCAGGCGGGGTTCACCAGGATGCGTGTGCCATCGGTGGTGGCGGTATGAACGCCGGCGTGAGTCGTTGCCTCGATCGGCAGAGGCTCGGCCAGGAAGGCCGTGGCGGGCTGTTGCGCTTTCCACGCAATCCGGTCGGTATACCATGAATCCAGGACGGCGCGGTCGTTGCGCAGTCCACCGTCATGAGTCATCCGCGGGGGGTGAAATGTCATCATCCTTCCCATCCTGACGCTGCTGGCGAATCTCGAATTCCATTAGCATCGTGCGGAGTTGCGACAATCTGTGTCGCTGGTCGGAAGGCGGTGCGGTGTCGAGAGGGGTGTCCGTCCGTGAATCCCGGGGGCCGAGGTCAATCAAAAGGCCCGAGTCCCGTGAAACACGGGGCTCGGGCCTTGGCTGCCACCGGGGGCCGGCCCCATCCGGAGCCGGCGTCGCGGGGGCTCAGTCCTGGTAGTTGGTCTCGGAGTAGAGCACGCGGGTGCGCAGGGTGTGGTTGACCTGCTTGAGCGCCTCGAGGGCCTTGGCGCCGTAGGCCTTGTCGACGTCGAT
>Ga0114983_1000777_pt1 | contig 13136 bp, 12 predicted proteins | sample Shrwel_input2_RT_FD_87182 | JGI IMG/M metagenome (GOLD analysis project Ga0114983, IMG submission 87182) | Subsurface microbial communities from deep shales in Ohio, USA - Utica-3 well 1 S input2 RT | ecosystem: Environmental > Aquatic > Deep subsurface > Shale gas/oil reservoir > Produced... | reverse complement strand
GCCGCATGACGCGCAGCTGATCTCGGCCATGGCGCACGGCCTGCCGGATTGCGCCGGTGTTGCCATCGGCTTCGATCGGCTGCTGATGCTGCTGCTGGGCAAGCCGACCGTTGGCGAGGTGATCGCCTTCGATGATCCGCGCGCCTGAATCCGATCAGCTGCGGCCGATATCCCAGCCGAACCGCGCGATCAGCGCGCCGACCACGACAATGAACAGGATGCGGACAAAACGGCTGCCGCGAGCAATGGCCAGCCGCGAGCCGCACAGCGAGCCCAGGACATTGAACACGGCCATCGGCACGGCGTAGCGATACAGCACGCTGCCGCTGGAAATGAACCAGGCAAGCGCGGCCACGTTGGTGATCGTGTTGACCGCCTTCGCCGATGCCGAGGCGATCAGGAAGCTGAAGCCGAAAACGCCAACGAACGCGAAAATCAGGAAGCTGCCGGTTCCGGGGCCGAAGAACCCGTCGTAGAAGCCGATCGACGCACCGACCGCAATGCCGGCAATCATCTGCTTGCGCGGCGTCAGCTTGGGGGCATGCAGCGCCCCGAAGTCCTTCTTCCACAGCGTGTAGATCAGCACCGCGATCATCATCAGCAGGATCAGCGGCTTCAATTCCGCGTTGCCAATTGCACTGACCGTGCTGGCCCCGGCAAACGAACACAGGGCGGCTGCAGCGCCAGCGGGCAGCACCAAGCGCCAGTCGATCGGAACCCGCCGAGCGTATTGCAGCGTGGCGCTTGCAGTGCCCCAGATCGCGGCGAATTTATTGGTGCCGAGAACCGCAGCCGGCGCAACATTCGGCAGCAGCACGAACATCGCCGGGATCTGGATCAGCCCGCCGCCGCCGACCACCGCATCGATGAAGCCGGCGAGGAAAGCAAAGCCGCAGAGTGCCGCCAGCGTCGGCGTCAGCGCCTCGGCGAGCTCCGGCACGTTCCCGCCTCGATCAGAGCAGCTTCGAGACCGCGTTGGGGATCTTGTAGCGCTTGTCGGCCAGCAGCTTGTTCAGCAACTGGGTCAGCCACGTCCGTGATGACGTGAAGGTCTTCAGCTTGATGTAGCGATCCTCGCCTTCGGTTTCGATCTCGTAACGTTCGACAGTGACGGTCACCGGGTCGCGTTCGCCTTTCAGCAAGGCACGGGCTGTCAGCCGGCTGACCGCGGTATCGATGGACACATCGACGATCTCGCCGTACGCCGACAGCTTGTCATTGACGTAGGCCTTCAACGACATGGCAATGGCGCTGTCTTTCACGCCGCGGGCAAGTCCCTTGAGCATGGTGGGTACTCCGGATTCAGAGGATGTCGGATGCGAATGCTGCCAGACGCGAGCGCTCGCCACGGGCCAGGGTCACGTGACCGCCATGCGGCCAGCCGCGGAAGCGGTCGACGACATAGGTCAGGCCGGACGTGGTTTCCGACAGATACGGCGTGTCGATCTGCGTCAGATTGCCAAGGCAGACGATCTTCGAGCCCGGGCCACAGCGGGTAATCAGCGCCTTCATCTGCTTCGACGTCAGGTTCTGGGCCTCGTCGATGATGATGAAGCGGTTCAGGAACGTGCGGCCGCGCATGAAGTTCAGGCTGCGGATCTTGATGCGCTTCGACAGCAGGTCGTTGGTCGCCGCACGCTCCCAGTCACCGGCATTGCTGGTCTGGGTGAGCACTTCAAGGTTGTCCATCAGGGCGCCCATCCACGGCGTCATCTTTTCTTCCTCGGTACCCGGAAGGAATCCGATGTCGTCGCCCAGCGGCACGGTGACGCGAGTCATGATGATCTCGCGATAGCGCGGCTCGTCCAGCGTCTGGGCCAGGCCGGCGGCCAGTGCCAGCAGAGTCTTGCCGGTACCGGCAGCACCCAGCAGCGAAACGAAATCGACGTCCGGATCGAGCAGCAGGTTCAGCGCAAAATTCTGCTCGCGATTCTTGGCGTGAATGCCCCAGACCGGGGTCTTGCCGGCTCGGTAGTCGCGGATCACGTGCAGCTTGGCGCTGTCGCCATCAAGCGCTTGAACGGTCAGTTCGAGGCCACGCTCGACATCGTCCGGCAGGTAGAGGAACTCGTTGACATGCCATTCCTTGACCTTCGGGCCGCTGACCTTGTAGCAGGCGCGGCCGCGGTCATCCTGCCAGCTGTCCATCTTCTCGCCATGCGTGGTCCAGAAGTCATCTGGCAACTTGGCGTAGCCGGAATACAGCAGATCGAGGTCATCGAGCACCTGATCGTTGTGGTAGTCCTCGGTGTGGACGCCGACGATTGCTGCCTTGATCCGCAGGTTGATGTCCTTCGACACCAGCGTGATCGGCCGGGAAGGGTGCTGCATCTGCAGCGCAAGCGCCGCAAGCAGGATGTTGTTGTCGGGCTTGTTGCCCGGCAGCATTTCCGGCAGTGCCGCAGCTGACGGCCGCGTCTGGAAGAACAGCCGGCCGGACGCCGGAGCAGTGGGCGTTCCGCTGGCGTGGCCATTGCCATTGCTGCCCTTGTTGATCGTGGTGGGCAGCGGAATACCCTTCTCGATCTGTGCGTGATCCTTGCCGTGCATCAGGCCATCGAGGATGCGGGTGACCTGACGAACATTGCGCGAGGTTTCGCTGGTGCCCTTCTTGCCATTGTCGAGCTCTTCGAGCACGACCATCGGGATGTAGATGTCGTGCTCTTCGAAACGGTACAGGCAGCTCGGATCGTGCATCAGCACGTTGGTATCGAGCACGAAGATCTTCTTTTTCATCGGTTTCCAGAAGGTGAAACAAACGAGCCGACGCGCGAGTGTTCGCGCATCGGCTCCGGGGGCACTTTGGGGAGTTTCAGCAAGAGCGTCAGAGTGCCTTGACGGCCTCCAGCACTTCGGCGGCATGGCCTTTCGCGGAGACCTTGCGCCAGTCCTTCGCCAGCTTGCCTTTCGCGTCGAAGACGAAGGTGCAGCGGTCGATGCCCATGTACTTCTTGCCGTACATGCTCTTCTCGACGATGGCGCCGAAGGCATTGCACATGGCCTCGTCGCCGTCCGACAGCAGCAGGAACGGGAAGCCGAACTTGGCGCAGAAGTTGTCGTGCGATTTCACGCTGTCCTTGGAAACGCCGACGATTTCTGCGCCCGCCTTGACGAACTCCGCGTGCAGCGCAGTGAACTCGTTGCCTTCGACGGTGCAGCCGGGCGTATTGTCCTTCGGGTAGAAGTAGACGACCAGCTTCTTGCCCTTGTAGTCCTTCGCCAGAGTCACCGTCTTGCCGCCGCTGGCGGGCAGGGTGAGATCGGGCAGCTTGTCGCCGATGTTCAGACTCATGCAGCGGATCCTCGTGAGGTTCGATGTGAAAAGGTGGGTCTGCTGGCGATCAGACTACACCGCGCTTGCCGGTTCAAGGCTGCAAGAATCACGCCCTCCAGCCGGACCGGATTGCGCTTCACTCAGCTCTTGATCGGGTCAAGCATGCCGTCGGCGTTGAGATCGTCGCAGAGGTCCATGAACGACTCGCGCAAGGCCTGCGGATGCTGATTGACAGGCACATGCAGCACCATCTGCACGCTGACCATGCCGGCGCCGGTATGCGTCGACTGGTACTTTTGCGTCGACATCTCGGCAACCTGCACATCCTGGCTGTGAAAGAACTCCAGAAGGTGCACGAGGAGGTCCGGCTGCTGCGGTGCGATCACGTCGGCGGCGTACGGACGGAACTCGGGGTTCTGCTCGCGCATGTTGCAGCGTTGGAAACGCACCTGCAGTTCCAGCTTTTCGGCAATGCCGGGCAACGCTGTTTCAAGTCTGCCGAGGGCGCTCCAGTTGCCGGACACCACCAGATTCGCCGTCAGGCGGTCACCGATCGGCGCGATCCGGCAATCCTCGACTTCACCCCCGCGCTCGCGGATCGCCTTGAACAGTTCCAGCGCCAGTTGCGGGCGCGGCTGGCCCAGGACGGAAATCGACAGCAGGTTTTCGGGGGCGGCCATTGCGCGGGGGACGTTTGCGGGGGACGGTAAGTCGGCGAGGACGAGCGATGGCTGCTGGCCCGGGAAGGCCGCAAGCCTTGTTGCGTCTATAATCCTAGTTTAGCCACCCGTACCCAACTCCGCATGATCAAGGGCAGCATAGTCGCGATCGTCACGCCGATGACGCCTGCCGGTGAAGTCGATTTCGACGCACTCGCAGCCCTCGTCGAATGGCATGTCGCCGAAGGCACCGATGCCATCGTCGCCGTCGGCACCACCGGCGAATCGGCGACGCTCAGCGTCGACGAGCACATCGCCGTGGTCCGCAAGGTGGTGGAGGTCTCCGCGAAGCGGGTGCCGGTTCTGGCCGGGACCGGCGCCAATTCGACGAGCGAAGCGATCGAGTTGACCCAGCTCGCCAAAGGCGCGGGTGCCGACGCCTGTCTGATCGTCACGCCGTACTACAACAAGCCACCGCAGGAAGGCCTGTATCGCCATTTCAAGGCGATCGCCGAAGCGGTGTCGATTCCGATCGTGCTTTATAACGTGCCCGGCCGGACCGGCTGCGACATGCTGCCGGCAACCGTAGCCCGCCTCGCGCTGATTCCGAACATCGTCGGCATCAAGGAGGCCAAGGGCGAACTCGCCCGAGTGCGCGAGCTGCTGGCGCTCGGCTTGCCGAAGGACTTCGCGCTTTATACCGGCGATGACGCAACGGCGCGTGAATCGATGCTGCTCGGCTTCCACGGCGACATCTCGGTCACGGCGAACGTTGCACCGAAGCAGATGCACGACATGTGTGTCGCCGCGATTGCCGGTGACGCCGCCACGGCCGGCATGATCGACAGCCGCTTGAGCCTGCTGCACAAGAACCTGTTCATCGACCCGAATCCCATCCCGACCAAGTGGGCGCTCGAAGCAATGGGCCGGATTCGCGGCGGAATTCGTCTGCCGCTGGTGCCGATGAATCCCGATCACGTCAACGTCGTGCGCGAAAGCTTGCGCGCGGCAGGAGCGCTGTGATGCCAAGCTGCAACTTCACGCTGCGTTCGCGACACGCTCAGCAGCTCATCGCGATCACCGGTCTGGCGGTTGGCCTGTTCGTCACCGGTTGTACGACCAATGCCTACTGCAAGGCGCCGCAGCCTTACGAGAATGCGCCGTCGATCACGCCGATCAAGGCGCCGGATGGCTTGAATATCGCCACGCCCAGCACCGCGCTGAAAGTGCCGGACGTCAAGGTCGATTCGGTGACTTTCGGTTACTACATTCCCGACCCTTCCGCGCCTGGCAAGGCCCGGCTGCGTTGTCTCGACCAGCCGCCAGTGCTGGTGATGGCGCCAGAAGTAACGCCGCCGGCACCCTGAGCCTTCTGCCTTTCCGATAGAATGGCGACGCCGCTCAGCGGCATGATTTGAAAGACACGGAGAGGTGTCCGAGCGGTTGAAGGAGCACGCCTGGAAAGCGTGTATACGGGTCAAACCGTATCGCGGGTTCGAATCCCGCTCTCTCCGCCAATCTTGCCGTAACGGCAAGCAATGGCAGGTAACAGTAAATCCTCGATAACTCGGGGATTCGAGGCCCGCTCACGCGGGCTTTTTCGTTTCTGCTCGTGACAGTCGCGACCCCAACCATAGCCCCGCATTGCAGCGATCCGATCGCCTGCACGCCCTGGACAGGGATTTTGATGCTTGATGCATTCGGCGCTTGCACGGGACAGGTCCGTGCGCAGGTAAGGTCGTGAGGCTCAGGCCGATCGGTAGTAAATCGCGCCAACACGATGATCATCGTGCAGCTCGATGGTGACATCGGCCTGTGCCGGCAGCGTGCGCAGCGCGTGGGCGGTGAGTCGCTGGTAATGCTGGATGAAGCGTTGCAGTTGCGCTGCTGATTGCAGACCTGCGGCACCGGCAGGTGCTGTCCGTGCCGTGTCCTGCTCCTGCTGCCAGCGCCAGCGGTGAACGGCGTCGAAACCGGGAACCTGAAGGAAGATCAGCGCGTCCAGCAGCGAGAACCATTCGCCATAGTGATGCTGCAGCTGCTCGTTGACGTGCCGACGCCAGCGGCCGTCCTGGTCTTCGATCGCTTCGAGCGTGTTGATCGGCTCGCTCAGTTCGCTGTCAGTTTGCGGTGGCGTGCCGACGCACCAGCCCTCGAACAGGATCGGGTCGACCGGGCCGGTGATCGTCGGCCAGCGCGCCACCGGCACGCGGTCATCGTCAGCTTTCGAGTAGCGCGGCAACGCCAGCCGGTCGCCGCTGCCCAGCGTCTGAAGCGCGCGAATTGTTTCGATGCCAAGCGTGACGTCGTGCGTTCCCGGCACGCCGCGTGTCAGCAGCAGCGGGTGCACGGTCTCCGACTGCTGCAGTCGCACGGCGTGCGGCCAGTAGAAGTCATCGATCGACAGCACGGCGGCAACGATGCCGTGGCGGTCGATCAGCGAGCTGGCGATGAAGCTCGCCGCAGTGCTCTTGCCCGCGCCTTGAGCGCCGTTGATGCCGACGACCGGGCAGCGACCCGGTCGGCAGCGCCGCCCGATCCAATCGGCAAGTTCGTGAAACCGGGCTTGGGTGGCAGCGTCGAGCATGTTGGCAGTGATGGAAGCCTGCGCGGTGATGGTCTGCACAGTGTGCCGCCACGCGCCGGTATCCTGCGTCGCATGGTTCTGTTGATCGATGCGCTGAACGTCTCCTACTGGTGCGGTTTTCCGCCGACCTTGCGTCTGCCGCTCGGGCTGCTGATCGGGGCGCTGGTGGCAGGACACGATGCGCAGTTGGTGTTCGATGCCAGTGCGCCGTATCGGCTGTCGGCGGATGCAGACGCGTATCGGGAACTACTGCGATATCCGTCACGGGTGACGGTGGTTGCGTCCGGGCGCAGCGCCGATGCCGTGCTGCTGCGCCAGGCGCGCAGCGGTGGCGCCAGCATCATCAGCAACGATCGCTACCGCGATCATCGACGTCGCTATCGGACACTGATCGACGATACGGCACGGCTGCTGACCGGCCGGGTGCAGGACGATCGAATCGAGGTGCCGACGCTGGCGCTGACGGTACCGCTGCCGGCATCGCTGCAGCCGTCTCTCGATGCGCTCCACGGCTACATCAAGCAAGGGCACTGACCGCCGTACGTGCAGCGCTGCCGCAAATCTGCGCTTGGCCTGCCGCTTGCGGCATCATTCGCGTATCGACTCCGTGTCATTTCCCCCGCTCCAGGAACGATTGTGATGATCAAGCCTCACGGCTCCGCTGTGCTCAACCCGCTGTATGTCGCCGATGACGTCCGCCGCGCCGCGCTGGCCGCCGAGGCTGCCAGCCTGCCGTCGCTGCTGCTGAACTCCGCCGCTGCCGCCAACGCCGTGATGCTTGGGGCCGGTTACTTCAACCCGCTGACCGGCTACATGAACCTGGCCGACGCGCTGAGCGTGGCGCACGACATGAAGACCAGCGCCGGGCTGTTCTGGCCGGTGCCGATCGTCAACCTGACCCAGGACAGCTCGATCAAGGCCGGCAGCCGCGTGGCACTGCGCGATCCAAACGTTGAAGGACACCCGGTGCTGGCGGTGATGGACGTCGCCGCCGTCGAGGCGGTGAGCCCCGAGCAGATCAGCCTGATGGCCGAGAAGATCTTCGGTACGCTCGACCCCAAGCATCCCGGTGTCGCCACGTTCACCGCACTCGGCAACACGCTGCTGTCCGGCAACATCGAAGTACTGAACTACAGCTACTTCCCGGCCGAATTCCCGGACACGTTCCGTACGGCCGTCGAGATTCGCGAAGACATCGCCCGGCGCGGCTGGAACAAGGTGGTGGCCTTCCAGACTCGCAACCCGATGCACCGGGCGCACGAAGAACTGTGCCGGATGGCCAAGGAGCGTCTGAACGCCGACGGCATCGTCATCCACATGCTGCTCGGCAAGCTCAAGGCCGGCGACATTCCGGCCGATGTTCGCGACGCCGCGATCCGCAAGATGGTCGAGCTGTACTTCGAACCGAACACGGTCATGGTCTGCGGCTACGGCTTCGACATGCTCTATGCCGGCCCGCGTGAAGCCGTGCTGCACGCGATTTTCCGCCAGAACATGGGCACCAACTACCTGATCGTCGGCCGCGACCACGCCGGTGTCGGCAGTTACTACGGCCCGTTCGATGCGCAGACGATCTTCGAATCGGTGCCGGCCGGCGCGCTGGAAATCCAGATCTTCGGCGCCGACAACACCGCCTGGAGCAAGAAGCTGAACCGCGTCGTGATGATGCGCGAAGCGCCGGAGCACACGCCGGACGACTTCATCAACCTGTCCGGCACCAAGGTGCGCGAGATGCTCGGCAAGGGCATTGCGCCGCCGCCGGAGTTCTCGCGTCCGGAAGTCGCCAAGATCCTGTCGGATTACTACCAGGCGCTGGACAATGCGGGCGCTGCCAAGTCCTGATCCCCGCTGATGGACCCGCGGCCCGGTGGACGTGAACGGCGTCCACCGGGCCGCGTCGTTATGCGGCTACGCAACGCCGGCGATGGCGCATTTGCCGATCCGCGGCTTGCTGAGTGCACCCCTTTCCCCCTGACGGGAATTTCGATCACGCGGCGCAGAGCGCAAACGCGGGCCTTGCAGGGCGTTAGCTGCTAAAATCGAGGCGTGAACTGCCCGTCTGCTGGCAGGTAACGCGGGTTGTCGAGCCGGTCGCCCCATCAGCGTCGACTCGCATCGCGAGCCTGCCTCCGGCGCCTCGACTCAAGCTGATCGAACACGCCCACGAATGTCCGAATTCGCCAAAGAAATCCTGTCCGTCAATCTCGAAGACGAGATGCGGCGTTCCTACCTCGACTACGCGATGAGCGTGATCGTCGGCCGAGCGCTCCCCGATGCCCGTGATGGCCTGAAGCCTGTTCATCGTCGCTCGCTGTACGCGATGAACGATCAGGGCAACCATTACAACAAGCCGTTCCGCAAGTCGGCGCGCATCGTCGGTGACGTGATGGGTAAGTACCACCCGCACGGCGACTCGGCGATCTACGACACCATCGTCCGCATGGCGCAGCCGTTCAGCCTGCGCTACACGCTGGTCGACGGGCAGGGCAACTTCGGTTCGGTCGATGGCGACCGCGCGGCAGCGATGCGCTACACCGAAGTGCGGATGTCGAAGATCGCGATGGAACTGCTCGCCGACATCGACAAGGACACCGTCGATTTCGTGCCGAACTACGACGGCTCGGAGCAGGAACCGGCCGTACTGCCGACGCGCATCCCGAACCTGCTGGTCAATGGTTCCAGCGGCATCGCGGTCGGCATGGCGACCAACATCCCGCCGCACAACCTGTCCGAAGTGATCGACGCCTGTGTGGCGTTGATCGACAACTCGGACATGGAACTCGATGCGCTGATGAAGCTGGTGCCGGCGCCGGATTTCCCGACTGCCGGTCTGATTCTCGATGCCGCCGGCCTGAAGGAAGCCTATGAAACCGGCCGCGGCCGCATCGTGCTTCGCGCCCGCACGCATTTCGAGGACTTCGAGCGCGGCGGCGACCGCCAGGCGATCGTCACCACCGAGCTGCCGTACCAGGTCAACAAGGCCCGCCTGATCGAAAAGATCGCCGAGCTGGTCAAGGAAAAGAAGATCGAGGGCATCACCGATCTGCGCGACGAGTCCGACAAGGACGGCATGCGCATGGTCATCGAGCTGCGCCGCGGCGAGAACGCCGAGGTCGTGCTCAACAACCTCTATCAGCAGACCCAGTTGCAGACCGTATTCGGCATCAACATGGTCGCCCTCGACGACGGCCAGCCGAAGACCATGGGGCTCAAGCAGCTTCTGGAAATCTTCCTGCGTCACCGCCGCGAAGTGGTGACTCGCCGCACGCAGTACCTGCTGAACAAGGCGCGCGATCGTGCCCACATTCTCGAAGGCCTGGCGGTGGCGCTGGCCAACATCGACGAAGTGATCGAGCTGATCCGCCGAAGCCCGAACGCGGCCGAAGCCAAGGCCGGCCTGATGGGCCGACTTTGGAAAGCCGGGCAGGTTGCCGACATGCTCGACCGCGCCGGTGCCGAGGCGTCTCGACCGCTGGGACTGGATCGCGAGTTCGGCATGGTCGACGGCGGCTACCGGCTGTCCGATGCCCAGGCGCAGGCGATTCTCGATCTGCGCCTGCAGCGCCTGACCGGACTCGAGCAGGACAAGATCCACGACGAGTACCGCGCGATCCTCGAAGCGATCCTCGACTACATGGACATCCTCGCCAGCGAACCGCGCCTGCTCGGCGTCATCCGCGGCGAGCTGCTGGAAGTGAAGGACAACTTCGGCGACGAACGCCGCACCGAAATCACCGACTTTGCGCTGAACCTGAACCGTGAAGACCTGATCACGCCGATGGACATGGTCGTGACCTTGTCGAAGGCCGGCTACGTCAAGGCGCAGCCGCTGGCCGAATACCAGGTTCAGAAGCGTGGCGGCCGTGGCCGCACCGCGGCGGCGACCAAGGAAGACGACTACGTCAACGGCCTGTGGGTCGCCCACTCGCACGACTGGCTGCTGTGCTTCAGCTCCAGAGGCCGCATGTACTGGCTGCGCGTGTTCGAACTGCCGACCGGCGGCTCGGGCTCCAAGGGCAAGCCGTTCAACAACCTGCTGCCACTGGAAGACGGCGAACGGATCAGTGTGGCGTTGCCGATCAAGCGCTTCGATACCGGCCAGTACGTGTTCATGGCCACGCGCGGCGGCACGGTCAAGAAGACGCCGCTGGAAGATTTCTCGCGTCCACGCACGGCCGGCATCATCGCCGTCGATCTGCGGGTTGACGACGAACTGGTCGGCGTCGTGCTGACCTCGGGCGACAGCGACGTGCTGCTGTTCTCCGATGCCGGTCGCGTCATCCGCTTCAATGAAAAGGATGTCCGTCCGATGGGCCGTGGCGCGACCGGCGTGCGCGGCATGCGTCTGGTGGTCAAGGCCGGCGGCAGCGACGACGACGACGGTGCCGTGCTGGAAGCCGAAGGCGACAGCGACGCAGCCGAACCGATCGCCAGCGGTGCCAAGCTGATTGCGCTGCTGGTCGCCCAGGACGGCGACATTCTGACCGTCTCCGAATACGGCTACGGCAAGCGCACGGCGATCAGCGGCTTCCCGCTGCGTGGCCGCGGCGGCCAGGGCGTGATCGCCCAGGCGCTGTCGGACAAGAGCGGCAAGCTGCTCGGCGCGCTCGACGTCAACGACCGTCACGAACTGATGCTGATCTCCGACGCCGGCCACCTGATCCGGGTCAAGGCCAGCGAGATCAAGCAGCTTGGCCGCAACACCCAGGGCGTGCGGATTGCCCGGCCAAGCGAAGGTGATCGTCTGGTCGGGCTCGACCGTATCGAGCCGGAGCCCGAGGTTGTGCATGACGGGGAGACCGGCAGCGAAATCAACGACAATGCCCCTCCGATTCCGCCTGAGACGGATGCCGGCAGCTCGGAACCGACGGCCTGAACCACATTAGAAATCAAGCACAGATCATTGAAATGACGAGAGTATTCAACTTCAGCGCCGGTCCGGCGACGCTTCCGCTGCCGGTGCTCGAGCAGGTTCGCGACGAGCTGCTCGACTGGCGTGGCACCGGCATGTCGGTGATGGAAATGTCGCATCGCGACAAGCCATTCATGTCGATCGCGGCCGAAGCCGAAGCCGATCTGCGTGAAGTGCTGGGCGTTCCGGCGAACTACAAGGTGCTGTTCATGCAGGGCGGGGCCACCGGCCAGTTCGCTGCCGTGCCGCTGAACCTGCTGAACGGCAAGAGCGCCGACTACATCGTCAACGGCGCCTGGGGCGTCAAAGCGGTCAAGGAATGCGCGAAGTGGGGCAAGGCCAACACGGCTGCCAAGCCCGAGAAGTTCAACCATGTTCCGGCGCGCGACACCTGGAAGCTCGATCCGAATGCCGCCTACGTGCACTACACGCCGAACGAGACGATCGAAGGTGTCGAGTTCCAGTCGATTCCCGACGTCGGCAATGTGCCGCTGGTGGCCGACTTCTCGTCGAGCTTCCTGTCGCGTCCGCTCGATGTCTCGAAGTTCGGCCTGATCTACGCCGGTGCCCAGAAGAACGCCGGCCCAGCCGGCATCACCTTCGTGATCGTCCGTGAAGACCTGCTCGGCACCTGCAATCCGCTGGCGCCGTCGATCTTCGACTACAAGGCGGTGGCCGAAAACGATTCGATGCTGAACACGCCGGCGACCTTTGCCTGGTACGTCTCCGGTCTGGTCACCAAGTGGGTGAAGTCGGAAGGCGGTCTCGCGGTCATTGGCGAGCGCAACCGCCGCAAGTCGTCGCTGATCTACGACTACATCGACAGCCAGGACTTCTATGCCAATCCAGTCGCCAAGGCCGATCGCTCCTGGATGAACGTGGTCTGGACGCTGGCCGATGCCAACCTTGATGCGGACTTCCTGAAGGGCGCCGCCAAGGCCGGACTGCCGGGTTTGAAGGGCCATCGAGTGGTTGGCGGCATGCGCGCGTCGATCTACAACGCGATGCCGGAAGCCGGCTGCGTGGCGCTGGTCGACTACATGAAGGAATTCGTTCGCAGCCGAGGTTGACGCGCGACCTTACGCAAAGGCGCAAAGACGCAGGGAAAAGCTTCAGATCTGATTCGAGCTTGTTGTTCTCTGCGGCTTTGCGTCTTCGCGTGAGCTGCCTTTCCTTCATCGGACCGCGACGAAATACGACGCCATGTTCAAGATCAAGACGCTGAACAACATTTCGGTCCTCGGGCTCGAGCGCCTGCCACGCGCGCGCTACGAGGTGTCGTCGGACATCGCGCACCCGGATGCGCTGCTGCTGCGTTCGGCGGACCTGCACAAGGTGGAGATTCCGGCGACGGTGCGGGCAATCGGCCGGGCCGGTGCCGGGACCAATAACATTCCGGTGGCTCTGATGAGCCAGCGCGGCGTGCCGGTGTTCAATGCGCCCGGTGCCAACGCCAATGCGGTCAAGGAACTGGTGCTGGCGTCGATGTTTCTGGCGGCGCGCAACATCGCGCCGTCGCTGGCCTTTGTCGCGGGTCTGAAGGGCACCGATGCGGAGTTGCACAAGCTGGTCGAGGACGGCAAGAAGAACTTTGTCGGCATGGAGCTGCCGGGCCGCACGCTCGGCGTGATCGGCCTCGGTGCGATCGGCGTGAAGGTCGCCAATGCCGCGCTCGATCTCGGCATGAAGGTCTACGGCTTCGAT
>Ga0114983_1000775_pt1 | contig 13174 bp, 10 predicted proteins | sample Shrwel_input2_RT_FD_87182 | JGI IMG/M metagenome (GOLD analysis project Ga0114983, IMG submission 87182) | Subsurface microbial communities from deep shales in Ohio, USA - Utica-3 well 1 S input2 RT | ecosystem: Environmental > Aquatic > Deep subsurface > Shale gas/oil reservoir > Produced... | reverse complement strand
GAGATGCGCTGGACGGCACCACCCAGCAAGCGAGTCGACAAGGACATCTACCATGCGGTATTCGATGTCGACCGCGACGGCCTGCCGGTCATGTCCTACATCGATCAGTTCGTGCAGCCCAAGGACTTCGAGGAAGGCAACTGGCTGGCCGACCTCTCCGATTCGCTTGAGAACAGTGCACATCGGTTGTCGGTACCCGTGCCGGTTGGTAGCTTTCTGTTAATCAACAACCATTATTGGCTGCATGGCCGTGACCGTTTTACGCCGCATCCTCAACTGCGTCGTGAACTGATGCGCCAGCGGGGGTACTTCACCCATGCCAATACGTTGCGCCAGTCGCGTCAGCGCTAGACTTTGTCTGAACACTATTCGGCGGGCGTCAAAAGCACGACATTCCCAACAGCGAGGAAATGCCGGTGTACGATTTCATCATTCTGGGCGGCGGCATTCTGGGCATGTCCACCGCCATGCAGTTGGCCAAGGCCTATCCTGATTGCCGTCTGTTACTGGTCGAGAAGGAAGCCGGCGCGGCCCAACACCAGACTGGCCACAACAGTGGCGTTATCCATGCCGGTGTCTATTACACGCCGGGCAGCCTGAAGGCGCGCTTCTGTCTCGAAGGCAATCGCGCTACCAAGGATTTTTGCGATGCCCAGGGCATCCGCTATGACGAATGCGGCAAGCTGCTGGTCGCCACCAATGCGCTGGAAATGGAGCGCATGCAGGCGCTGTGGGAGCGCACCGCCGCCAATGGTCTCGAGCGAGAGTGGCTGGATGGCGATGCGCTGCATGAGCGGGAACCCAACATTACCGGTATTGGCGGTATTTTTGTGCCGTCGAGCGGCATCGTCGACTATGGCGCAGTGACGCGGGCAATGGCTGCCGAGTTCGAGCGGTTGGGCGGCGAGATTCGTTATTCCACCGAGGTGAGAGGCATTCAGGAGCGTTCCCGGGAGGTGGTCGTGCAAACCTCCCAGGGAGATATCGCCGGCAAGTTTCTGGTGACCTGCTCGGGGTTGATGGCTGACAGGGTGGTGCGCATGTTGGGCGAGACCCCAGGGTTTACCATCTGCCCCTTCCGTGGCGAATACTATCGTCTGCCCGAGAAGCATAACCACATCGTCAATCACCTGATCTACCCAATCCCCAACCCGGCCATGCCGTTTCTGGGGGTGCACCTGACCCGAATGATCGATGGCAGCGTCACGGTGGGGCCCAACGCCGTGCTGGCGCTCAAGCGCGAGGGGTATCGCAAGAGCGATGTCTCGTTGACTGACATGGCACGGATGTTCACTCACCCCGGCATCCTCAAGGTGCTAAAGGCCAACCTGCGCCCGGGGCTGATCGAAATGAAGAACTCCCTCTATAAGCAGGGCTATCTGGAAGAGGTTCGCAAGTACTGCCCGAGCCTCACGGCGGATGATCTCGAGCCTCACCCGGCCGGTGTGCGGGCGCAGGCGGTATCCCGTGAGGGCAAGCTGATCGACGACTTCCTGTTCGTCGACACGCGGCGCACGGTCAACGTCTGCAACGCGCCTTCGCCGGCGGCCACCTCAGCGCTGCCGATCGGCGAATACATCGTCGATCGGGTCAAGGAACGCCTGGCTGACGTGTGCTGAGCCGAGGTGTGGAGCGGGGCGTTGGCGCTCAGTCCGCGCGCTGACGTAGCTCGCACCAGGCCGCATAGGTACTGAGGAAGACTCGGCCGCTAAGGTTTTCCAGCAGGTCGCTCTGCTTGAGCTTGTCCATCACCGGCCCTTTGACCTCAGCGAGGTGCAGGGTGACCTCGGAATCCTTGAGGCGCTCATTGATCGCATCGAGGCTCTCGAGGGCCGAGGCGTCGATCAGGTTGACCGCCGAGCAAATCAGGACGACATGCTCGACCTCAGGCCGGTTGGCGATCAGGGCGTAGACGGTGTCTTCCAGATAGCGGGCATTGGCGAAGTAGAGGCTCTCATCGATGCGCAGCAGGGCCACATGGCTGTCGCTCTCGACGTCATGACGGGTGATATTGCGGAAATGTTCGGTTCCCGGCACGCGCCCGACCAAGGCACTGTGGGGGCGGCTGGTGCGATACAGGAAAAGGCCGATCGACAGCGCTACCCCGGCGATGATGCCCGCTTCGACGCCTTCGACCAGGGTCAACAGTATGGTGGCTGCCATGGCGGTGAAGTCGCTACGCGAATAGCGCCAGGTCTGGCGGATCATCTTCACGTCGACGAGAGTCAGGATCGATACCGTGATGGTGGCGGCCAGGGTGGCCACCGGCAGGTGGTAGAGCAGCGGCGTCAACGCCACGGTCACCAGGGCAATGCCGATAGCCGCGATGGTGCCGGCAGCAGGGGTCTGAGCGCCGGCATCGAAGTTGATCACGGTGCGAGAGAGCCCACCGGTGACCGGCATGCCCGCTGACACGGCGGCGGCGATATTGGCCGTGCCCAGCCCGATCAGCTCCTGATTGGGCGAAATACGCTGGCGGCGCTTGGCGGCCAGCATCTGGCCCATGGACACCGACTCGACGAATCCGACTACGCTCAGCAGCAGGGCGGGTACCAGCAGTTCGTGCCACAGGGACAGATCGAGGACCGGCAGCGTCAGGGGCGGTAAACCGCGGGGAATGTCGCCGACCACGGCGACGCCCTGGTTGGCGAGATCGAAGCGCCAGGTCACTAGCGTGGTCAATATCACGGCAAACACCGGCCCAGCCTTGGCCAGCAGATCGGCGGCGCCGGCGGGCAGGCCAATCGCGCGCAGGCCCTGGCGGCCGCGGCGGCGCATCAGCACCAGAAAGGCGAGGCTCCCGGATCCGATGGCAAGCGTCGCGGCATGCGTATCGGTCACGCTCGTGATCAGGTTCGGTAACAGCTCGGCGACGGTAAAGCCCGGCGCGGAGATGCCTAGGAGGTTGGCGACCTGGCTGGTTGCGATCAATAACCCCGATGCCGTAAGAAAGCCGGAAATCACCGGGTGGCTGAGGAAATTGGCGAAGAAGCCAAGCTTGAGGGCCCCCATCAGCGTCAGCATCAGACCCGAAAGCAGGGCCAGCACCATGGCCGCCTGCAGATATTCCGCGCTGCCGACTACCGCTACGGGCGCCAGGGCAGCGCCGGTCATCAGGGCAAGAATCGCGACCGGACCCACCGCCAGGGTGCGGCTGGTCCCGAACAGCGTATAGGCCAGTAGCGGCAGTATGCTGGCATAGAGCCCGACCACCGGCGGCAGCCCGGCGATGATGGCATAGGCCAGCGACTGCGGGATGACCATGATGCTCACGATGATGCCGGCCACCAGATCGGCCGCAAACAGGCGGCTCGTGTAATGAGGAAGCCAGGTCAGGATGGGCAGGTAGCGCTTCAGCATGGGGCTCTACTTTTGGCTGGCAGCGGCGGGAGCAGTGCGGGCGCGAGACGACCAGGCCGACCATGAGTATAGCGCAAGGCCCACCCAGATCAGCAGAAAGCTCGCCAGTTGCAGCGATGCCAGAGGTTCATGGAACACCAGCAGGGCGATGCCAAACTGGATGCTCGGGTTGATGTACATCAGAAAGCCGAGGGTAGCCAGGCGTAGCCGCCGGGCTGCACCGGCAAATGCCAGCAGAGGCAGGGCGGTAATCACCCCGCTGGTGATCAAGAGTGCCGTCTTGGTCGGGGTTTCCAGGAAGTGTCCGCTGCCCTGGACGCCTAGCCAGGCGACGGCGGCCAGGGCCACTGGGAATAGCAACAGCGTCTCGACGAATAGCCCCGACAGGCCATCCAGCGGCACCTGTTTGCGCAGCAGGCCATAGGTGCCAAAGGAAAAGGCCAGCGCCAGGGTGATCCAGGGCAGCTCGCCCAGGCCCACCAGCTGAATAACGATGGCAATGCCGGCGAGGATGACCGCCACACCCTGCAGGCGGTGCATTCGCTCGCGCAGCACCAGCATGCCCAGCGCCACATTGACCAGTGGTGTCAAAAAGTAGCCGAGACTTGCCTGCAGTACCTGACGGCTTTCCACGGCATAGATGTAGATGCCCCAGTTTATGGCGATCAACACTGCGCAAGCCAGCACTCGACCGAGGCGTCGGGGCTCTTTTAGAGCGCCGATGACGGGAGACCAGCGCCCCAGCACGCTGACCAGTATCACCAGAAACAGGCATGACCAGAGCACGCGATGGGGCAGAATCTCGAGGGCCGGCACGCCATCGAGGAGTGCAAAGAACAGCGGGAAACAGCCCCACATCACATAGGCGCCCAGGCCCAGCGTGACCCCCTTGGCAGCCTCTGGGTCTCGGGGTAAGGAAGTCGTCGTTTGTCCCATTGCTGCGTCCCTGCCTCGCCTTGGAAAAGCCCTAAGCTAGCATAACGCCTTCATCAGCCCCAGCCGATGTTGATGGAACCGGCCCATTCCGGCCCTTTAATCGGCAGGCGCACGACGACACGAGGCGGCCGAGACCGTTACGATAGGGAGACACTGGCTTGATCAACGGAGGGCATGGCATGAGCGACTTGAGAACCACTCTGGTGCAGTGCGACCTGCGCTGGGAAGATCCCGATGCCAATTGTGAGATGCTCGAGGAACTGCTCGGCGAGCTGGGCTCGGCCGAGACGGATCTGATCGTGCTACCCGAGATGTTCGCGACCGGCTTCACCATGAACTCCAGGGAAATGGCCGAACCCATGGCCCAGAGCAGAACCGTTGCCTGGCTCAGGCAGCAGGCAAGGTCGCGTGGCTGTGTGGTGACAGGTAGCGTTGCCATTGAAGATGACGGCAGCTGTTACAATCGGCTGATATGGGCGCGGCCTGACGGCAGTATCACCCACTATGACAAGCGTCACCTGTTCCGGATGGCCGGGGAGCATGAGCGCTATGGTGCCGGTGATGAGCGAGTGATCGTCGAGCTCAAGGGCTTCCGTCTGCTGCTGTCAGTCTGTTACGACCTGCGCTTCCCGGTGTGGATGCGTCAGCATCCGGACCAAGGCGAGCATTTCGAGTACGACGTGCTGTTGTGCATCGCCAACTGGCCGGCCCCGCGCCGCCAGCCGTGGCGGACCCTGCTGGCAGCCCGAGCGATCGAGAATCTCGCGTTCGTGATCGGCGTCAATCGTGTTGGCGAAGATGCCAAGGGCCTTGCCTATGCCGGCGACTCCATGCTGCTGGACTTCAAGGGCGAGCCGATCGTCGATCGTCCCCGTGATCAGGCCTTCCTCCACACCGTGACTCTCGAGCGACAGCCGCTCGAGGATTTTCGCGACAAGTTTCCCGCCTGGCGGGATGCCGATGATTTTGAGGTTTCTTTTTAATGCGTTTGGACAAGTTTCTCAGCGACACCACCGACCTGACCCGCAGCCTGGCCAAGAAGGCCATGCATCGGGAAGAAGTCATGGTCGATGGTGTTGTCGTCAAGAACCCGGCTACCCAGGTCGGTTCGCACAACAAGGTAAGCTGGCTGGGCCAGACACTGGCGCTGGTTGGGGTGCGCTATGTGATGCTGCACAAGCCCGCCGGCGTCGAGTGCAGTGCCCGTCGCGGCCTTTACCCACTGGCACATGAGCTCATCGAGCTGCCCAAGGCAGAGCGCATGAATACGGTGGGGCGCCTGGACGTCGACACCACCGGCCTGGTGCTGATGACTGACGATGGGCAATGGTCGCATCGGATTACTTCGCCTAAGCGGCGCTGCGAGAAGGTCTATGAGGTGACCCTCGCCGAGTCGCTGGAGGGTGAGGAGGCCCAGCGCGCGATCGAGGCATTCCAGGAAGGCGTGCTGCTTGACGGTGAGGAGCAGCCGACGAAGCCGGCTGAGCTGGAGATGCTTGGCTCCCGTCAGGCCAGGCTGGTGCTGATCGAAGGCAAGTATCACCAGGTCAAGCGCATGTTCGCCGCCATTGGTCATCATGTGACGGAACTGAACCGTTCTTCGATCGGCCCGATCGAGCTGGATGCAGCGCTGGCTCCCGGTGAGTGGCGCCATCTCAGCGAGGAAGAAATCGCCGCTTTTTAAGGGAATCTACACCGAGCAAGTATACCGTTATCTTACTCGGTATGAAGTCGGTGTAAGAAGCCTTGGGTGAGTAGTCGTGGTTGAGTGGTTCTGGAAAGGTCGTGATTGAGAGCCTGTGCTAGAGAGGCCCCTGGTGGAGAGTTCCTTGATAGAGAGTTCCTTAATAGAGAGGTCCATGCAAGGAGGTTGAGCAGAGGATATTGGGAGCAAGACCTGCACAAAAAAACCAGGGAGAAGGGGCGCTGTCCGAGAGCGTGGATATCGTTTGGCCGGTCAACTTTGATTAAAACCGGAAAATCAGCGAGGCGGTGGCCATGGTCAGGTGGTCGAGGTCATTGGAGTCGATGACCTCGTATTCCAGTTGGCCTACCAAGGAGCGGTATAACCGCATGTTGGCTCCCATCCCGTAGATAGGAGCAGTACCGCCCATGGACCCTGACGACTCGGGGGAATCGATGCTGCCGCGCCATTCTGCAAGCCCCGATTTGGCAAAGACGCCGACACGCCCCATCTTCACACCGGCCAGCAGGCTGCCGTTCATGCTGATGGTATCGAGAAGGGTGGGAGAGCCATCGAGTGACACCGAGACATTGTTGCTCTCGAGGTAAGCAAGCTCTGCGCCAAATTCCAGGTGCGGAAGGCGAGAAAAGAAATAGCCGGCCATGACACGAAAGCCGGTGGTATCGCCGTTGGCGGTATTCACCTTGCTTCCGCCAATTGTCAGGCCATTGTCCAGAGCAATGCCGCCATCGTCGGTGTCCGCGTAGATCGAGCTGTTGTCAGATCTGGCAGCCAATGCCGTGGAGCTAATGCCCAGTAGACAGAGCAGCGTCAAATGGATCAGACAGCGGCTCAATGCGGGGGGCGTCATGTGATGTTCGCCTTTGCTTGGACTCCGGTGGAGTCAGCCATTCATCGGCTTAAAGCTTAGTGCTCGGCACGAGGTTTATCTACTTTTTGTCATTCAAGGGCTTGGCGCCGTTGCCAGTTTTCCCCCTGAATTTGCTGCGCAGGGTGAACAGCAGCGATTTGAAGGCCTGAGTCAACACGAAGACAACCCAGCCGGCCGTCGCCAGGATATTGACCATCAGCATCTTCTGACTTCCGCTTAGCGGCGTGGTCAGAAGTCCCTCGACCACCACCGCAAAGAACAGCGCCATCAGCAAGGGCAGAGCGAAAAGGTGCATCTGCATTTCAGTGCGCCGACGGCGGACCCGGAAACGGCGCAGGGTGATGCGCATCGGGCGGTGGCCCCAACTGACCACCAGAATGGTCGCGACCAGGGTTAAAGCCGCCACCGTTGGCATCGTCGAGCCATCCCATATCGAGAAACTGACCGACCAGGCCAGGGCCAGCCACATGGCGCCCTCCAGGGCGGCAATGATATCGGCTGACTGGCGAACCCTTGGCATGATGTCTCTCCCTGAATAAAGGCCACCATAATACGTAACCCGACGGGACTTGTCGCAAGCCCTTATCGCAAGCCTTGCTTTCCTGGAGACCGGTCTATCTCGCCAACACTCGGATTCGACGGATCGCGCAGGGGCCACGCAGTGAGGTCGAGACGTTATACTATGCCCCCGCCATCTACCACACAGGATCCGCCGTGAATCAGCTGACCATCACCACTCCCGACGATTGGCACCTTCACCTGCGCGATGGCGAGCCGCTTGAGGCGGTCTTGCCCTACAGCGCCCGCCAGTTTGCCCGGGCGATCATCATGCCCAACCTGACCCCACCGGTCACTACCACCGAGCAGGCCCTGGCCTACCGGGAGCGCATCCTTGCGGCGCTGCCCGAAGGGGCGAACTTCGAACCGCTGATGGTGCTCTACCTCACCGACAACACCCCGGCCGAGGAAATCGAGCGGGCCGCGGCCAGCGGTGTGATCAAGGCAGTCAAGCTGTATCCCGCCGGGGCCACCACCAACTCATCCTCTGGCGTCACCGACATTCGCCACTGTGATGCGGCCATCGGCGCCATGGCGCGCCTGGGCTTGCCGCTGCTGGTGCATGGCGAGGTAACCTCGCCGGAGATCGACATCTTCGATCGCGAGGCGATCTTCATCGAGCGGGTCATGGCGCCGCTGCTCGAGCGTCACCCGACCCTCAAGGTGGTGTTTGAGCACATCACCACGGCGGATGCGGTGAACTTCGTGCGTCAGGCGTCGGATAACGTCGCCGCTACCATCACCGCCCATCACCTGCTGTTCAACCGCAACCATATGCTGGTCGGCGGTATCCGTCCGCACTATTTCTGCCTGCCGGTGCTGAAGCGCGAGACCCATCGCGCAGCGCTGATCGAGGCGGCGACCTCGGGTTCGCCCAAGTTCTTCCTGGGCACGGATAGTGCCCCCCACGCCCGCGGGGCCAAGGAGTCGGCCTGCGGCTGTGCTGGCGCCTTCACCGCGCCCGCCGCTCTTGAACTCTACGCGACGGCTTTTGAGCAGGCAGGGGCATTGGATAAGCTCGAGGGCTTTGCCAGCCACTTCGGCGCGGACTTCTATGGGCTGGCGCGCAATCAGGGCACGGTAACCCTGAATCGCGAGGACTGGCAGCTGCCTGGCGAGCTTGCCTATGTCGGTGATGACGTGATCGTACCGCTGATGGCAGGCGAATCGCTGTCCTGGAAACTGGCTGACGCCTGAAACACGCATGCCCCATGAACGACTGCCCTATGGCGACCGACGTATGATGGCTTTCTCATGACTGGCGCGCTCACTCTGCCCATCGAGGCCCGCCTGCCGGCTATCCGTGAAGCGCTGGCCGGACACTCCCGAGCCCTGCTGGTCGCCGAGCCCGGCGCCGGCAAGACCACCCGGGTGCCGCTTGCCTTGCTCGACGAGTCCTGGTGCCGTCAAGGCAAGCTGCTGCTGCTCGAACCGCGTCGCGTGGCGGCTAGGCTCGCCGCGCGCTACATGGCCGAGCAGTTCGGTGAGTCGCTTGGTGAGACGGTGGGCTATCGCATGCGCGGCGAAAGCCGAGTGGGACCAAACACCCGACTCGAGGTCATCACCCAGGGGGTGCTAACACGCCTCTTGCAGGACGATCCACTGCTCGAGGGCGTGTCCGGGATTATCTTCGATGAATTCCACGAGCGCAGCCTGGAGGCGGATCTGGGGCTGGCGCTGACCCTGGATGCACAGCAGGGACTGCGCGATGACCTGCGACTGCTGGTGATGTCGGCGACCCTGGACGTGGACGCGCTCAAGCAAGTGCTGGGCGAAGCGGCCCCGCTGATCGACTGTCCCGGCCGTTCCTATCCGGTGACGACTCATCACCGACCGGTGAATGGGCGTGACGATGCTGCCCGTCAGCAGGCGGTGGTCGTGCGCGAGGCGCTGGCTGAGAATGAGGGTGATCTACTGGTGTTCCTGCCCGGTGTCGGCGAGATTCGACGCCTGGCCCGGGCGCTGTCCAGCCTCCCGGACGATGTCGCGGTGCTCGAGCTGCATGGCCGTTTGCCGCTCACTGAGCAGCAGCGTGCACTTAGCCGGGATGACCAGGGCCGGCGCCGGGTGGTGCTGGCCACCGCCATCGCCGAGTCCAGCGTGACCGTCGATGGCGTGCGAGTGGTGATCGATGGCGGTTTCGAGCGGGTGCCGGTGTTTCAGGCGCGACTGGGGCTGACGCGTCTGGCCACCCAGCGACTCAACCGGGCCAGCGCCGACCAGCGGCGCGGCCGTGCCGCTCGCCAGGGCCCGGGGGTATGTTATCGGCTCTGGGCTGATGAACAGCCGTTACCGGCTCACGTTGATCCCGAGATCTTACAGGCCGACCTGGCGCCGCTGGCCTTCGAGCTGGCCCGCTGGGGCATTCAGGATGCCGCGGCGCTCGAATGGGTCACGCCACCGCCCGTGGGCCCATTGGCCGCGGGTCGTGCCTTGCTTGAGCGTCTTGACGTGCTCGATGACGATCACCGGCTGACCACGCTGGGGCGTGGCTGCATTCGCTGGCCCTGTCATCCGCGCCTGGCGGTGATGCTCGAACGGGCGAGTGAACTCTATGCCATGCCGCTGGCCTGCTGGCTGGCGGCGCTGCTCGAGTCACGCGCTGGCGGCGACGCGCGCGACCTTTCGGTGACGCTCTCGCAGTTGCCCGGTCGCGATGCCCGGGGCGCCGAGGCACAGTGGTTTCGCGATGCCAAGCGTCTGTCCGGCGTCGCCCAGTGCGGCCTCAAGGTGGCGTCGCTAGCGCCGTTGGGAGAACTGCTGGCGCTGGCCTATCCCGAGCGTGTGGCGCTCTATCAGTCGCCAGGGCGTTTCAAGCTGGCCGCCGGCAATCTGGCGCTGCTCGAGGCGAACCATCCGCTGGCCCATGCCGAGGCGCTGGTGGCAGCGGAATTGGACGGCCAGGCTCAGGGCGCGAAGATCTATCGCGGCGCGGCATTATCCTTGTCACGACTTGAAGCGCTTTTTCCTCAGACGCGCGAATTTCACCCCCGTCTTGAGTGGAGCGATGAAGAAGGACGACTGATCGGAGAGGAGGTACGCTCGCTGGGTGAACTGGTACTCGAGCGACGGCCCTTGAAGGCCCTGCCCGCCGAGGCGGTCCGCGAGGCGTTGTTGGCGGCAGTTCGCCGACGTGGTCACCTGGCCGTCGATGCGGCGGCCGAGCAGCTGATGGCGCGCGTGGCCTTGCTCCGCCAGACCCTGGGCGACCCTTGGCCTGATTGGTCGCAGAAGGCGTTGCTTGCCGATCTTGAGGTCTGGTTGGCGCCCTATCTGGATGGCGTGCGGCGGCTCGACAAGCTCGACCGCCTGCCACTGGCGTCAATCCTGCTGGATCGGCTCGATTGGCCTCAGCGCCAGACCCTTGATGACCAGGCGCCGACCCATTTGGCGGTGCCCAGTGGCTCCAGGGTCCGGCTCGACTATACCGGCGCCGAGCCGGTGCTGGCGGTCAAACTGCAGGAGCTGTTTGGCCTCGCGGAGACGCCGCGTATCGCCGGCGGGCGAGTGCCGGTGCTTTTACACCTGCTGTCGCCCGCGGGTCGTCCCCTGCAGGTCACTCGAGATCTAGCGAGCTTCTGGGCCAACGGCTACTTTGAGGTGCGCAAGGACATGCGCGGGCGCTATCCGAAGCATCCCTGGCCTGAAGATCCATGGAATGCCCGAGCCACCGCCCGCACCAAGCAACGCTAGCCGCCGTTAGGTGTCTAGTCTGTTTGACCCGCTTGCGAGCGTCTTCACGAATGCCGTGATGGCGTGAATGCCGTCGCGGACCTTCTCGAGGCCTGGATGCGCGATCACGGGGCCCGAAGTGTTCAGCAGGGCGGCACCATCGAAATCGACGTAGGCCAGGCGGACCGTTAGCCGTTCGGCGGGGGCGCCGAAGGCGGAGCCGGGCAGCAGGGCCACGCCGCACTCATCCAGCAGGGCTTCGGTCAACTCGCTGCCGGTGGTGATGCCGCGCTGGGCCAGGGCCTCGCGATGGGCTTCGAAATCCGGGTAGAGATAGAAACCACCGTCGGGCGCATGAGTGCGAATGACCGCGTCATCAAGTTCAGCGGCGGCCCACTGGCCGATCTCTGCAAGGATCTCTCGCTGGCGCGTGATGTAGGCGTCCAGTGCCGGTGTGCGCTGGTAGGCCACGCAGGCAGCTTCCTGTATTGGGCTTGCGACGCTCGACCAGGTCTCGGACGCGATGCCAAGCAGCCGTGAGAATAGCGCCTCGCCAAGCGAGGCTGGCACATGCATGGCGCCCAAGCGCCAACCGCCCGCGCCACACCATTTCGACAGACCGGTGGTGGTCACTGTGCCTTCCGGGTAATCCCGTGCGAAGGCGCGATGGCTGCCGTCATGGTCGAGCACTCCGTATATCTCGTCGGATAGCACCAGCAGATCATGCCGCCTGGCGACGTCAGCGAGTTTGGCCTGTTCGGCATGATCAAGCGACAGGCCGGTGGGGTTGCCTGGCTGGTTGAGGATCAGCAGGCGGACTCGGTTGTCCGACTCTGTCTTTTCTCCCCTCATTACTCCTTTTTTCGTTGGGGCGCGATCGGCCAGGGCTGCTTCGAGTGAGGCGGCGTTGACCTGCCAGCGGCTCTCGAAACTGCACGTCAGGCGCCGGGTGGCGAGCTGGCACATCCGCGCCTGGGGCGCATAGGAGACCCAGGCCGGGTCTGGGATCAGCACTTCGGCGTCGGCAGGCAGCGCCTTCATCAGGGCGAACAGCAGAAGCTTCGAGCCCGGGGCCAGCAGCATTTCTCCGGCCTGCCAGTCGACGCCATCTACCTCGCGATGAAAGGCTGCTACCGCTTCGCGGGCTGAGGCTAGGCCCTGTACTGGCAGGTAGGCCTTGTCGGCGGCATGGGCGGCCAGGGCCTCGACGGCTGGTGTGAAGACCGGGAAGGGCGACTGCCCGAAACCGAACTTGATCACCCGCTGACCGCCGGCCTCGCGCAATCGTGACTGCTCGTTGATCAGCAGGGTGTCTGAAGCGCGTGGAGCCTCGCCGGCATTGAGCCGTTGAGTCAAAGTCGACGTGCTGGCGGATGCCGAGTCATGGTGGGCGGATGAAGAAGAGGGCATGTCAGCCTCCTGAGGCTTGGGCTCTTGTCGGGTGGTGTCTGTTGGGTGCGGGGTGACCTTGGTCGCGGGTCTGAGTTATTCGACGCCAAGGCGTGCAATCAGCGCCTCTCGGCGACGAATCCTCTTGATGGCGTCCGGTCCCAGGCGAGCGGCCAGTCGGGAGAGCAGCATTTCGACTAGCAGGAACAGTGAACTCATCGGATTGAAGAAAAAGGGCCCGCTCGCTGGGGCGACCAGCGTGTAGTCGCTCAACCCCGGGACTTCACCACGAGTATGGTTGGTCAGGCCGAGAATCGGCGTGCCCTGGTCGGCCGCCGCCCGGGCATAGGCCAGGGTGCTACGGCTCTCTGGGCGAAAGGCGATAGCGACGACGCAGTCCCGCTCGTCGAGATCCAGCGCGCATTCGACATCGACACCGGCGGTGGAGGCAATCAGTTGGACGCCATCGCGAAGATAATCGAGGTAGTAGGCTAGGTAGTGAGCGGCGGCAAAGCTCGCGCGTAATCCCACGACGTGCACTCGCCGGGCGCTAAGCAGCTGAGAACAGGCAGCTTCCAGGGTGGCGTTATCGAGTGCCTCCAGGCAGGCGGCAACATTGTCGTGCTCGGCCTGACAGAGGAACTGCTCCGGTGCCATGGCGCTTGAGGAGGTACTCTGTTTGG
>Ga0114983_1000769_pt1 | contig 13241 bp, 12 predicted proteins | sample Shrwel_input2_RT_FD_87182 | JGI IMG/M metagenome (GOLD analysis project Ga0114983, IMG submission 87182) | Subsurface microbial communities from deep shales in Ohio, USA - Utica-3 well 1 S input2 RT | ecosystem: Environmental > Aquatic > Deep subsurface > Shale gas/oil reservoir > Produced... | reverse complement strand
TTTGCCCACCTGCAGTTACACTTAAAGAGTCTGTAGCCGCAAATGTTTTAGCTGTTTCACTAGCACCTGAAAATCCGGCAATTGCAGCCAAATCAAACCCTTTACCTCTTAGACCTATATCTTCAGCGGCTGCAGAATTTAAGGTTACACCAATGGTTTGATTGCTGTCTGAACCTACTTGAAACTGTTGCGTACCGTAATCACCATTTAATAATTTTTGCCCACCAAAAGTGGTCGTATCGGCTATGCGCGTTAATTCAGTTTGCAAGGCGGTTACTTCTTTTTGTAGCGCTTCGCGGTCTTCTTTCGAATTAGAGCCATTCGCTGACTGTAGCGATAGCTCGCGCATACGCTGAAGAATATCGGTAGATGACTGCAATGCGCCTTCAGCAGTTTGCGCCATAGAAATACCATCATTGGCGTTACGTTGTGCTACCGCTAAACCACTAATTTGCGAGGTTAAACGCGTGCTGATTTGCATACCTGCTGCGTCATCTTTGGCGCTATTAATACGCATACCTGACGCTAAGCGCTCCATTGATGTGGCTAAGCCTTCGCCTGATTTTGCTAAGTTACGTTGTGCGTTTAATGACGACACATTAGTATTTACTGTTAATGCCATTTTACCATCTCCTAGGTTTAAACAGAGTGTGGTTCAACACGATTTAACAGGAACCACTGCTTTAAAATTCTTACAAACAACAAAAGCATTTACTGTGCCAACTTTAAAAATACGGTTAACCCTCTGTTTTAAATGATTTATTTATTTAACTTTAAGTAATGAATAACAAATTGAAATTTTTTAGAGGAAATGACAAATTTTTGCCGCAATACAAGCGCAAGTATTTGCCGCTTTAAAAGGATTAAAGCGGCACTATGTTATTACTTAAAGATAATCAAACAGTGAAAGGTTAGTTAAGCGGCCAAACGTGGCTTGTGATGCTTGTAGCGCGGTTTCTTGTTTAGTGAGGTCGCTAATGGCTTTTGCCATGTCTACTTCAATTAAACTCGAGCGATTAGCTTTATTTTGTATATCTTGCGCTGTATTTGAGTCGGTTATGCTGCTAAGCACATTCATACGCCCCCCCAAGTTTGCTTGAGTAAACACCACCTGCTCGCTGGCATTTTGCAATTGCACCACGCCGTCGTTTAACACTTGCTGAAAGTCATTACTGTTTAGCGTACCGTCATTTAAACCATTAATAAGGCCTTGCAAGGTATTAAGTACGTTTTCTTTTTGTGGCTTTTGTAGGCTAAAGTCAAACTGGCCAGGTGTGGTACCAGCAAGCTGAATTTTCATGCCTGCAAACGCAATAGGCTCTTCGGTAACTTCACCGGTCACTGCTGGAGATAATGAGGCACCATCGCGTAATATTTCATATTCGTTAGGATCGCCTGGGTTAGCGCCAGCTGTAACAACAACATTAAATGTATTAGCTGTTACAGATGCTGCCGGATCTGCGTTATAGCTAGTTTTATGAAATTGATCAAATACACCTTGCTTATCAACATACGCTGTACCTGCAAGCGTACTGGTTGTATCGCCGCTATTTGATGCAATATCGAGGCGTGCATCGACTTTTTCAAAGGTATCAAAGCCGTTGTCACTGGATTTAATCGATACCCCTTGAGCAATGGTTATTTTGTGCTGACCTTGGTCGCCTTGGTAAGTGTATTTTCCGCTAGCATCTTGCTGATAAGGTTGAATGCTGTCTTGGTAACCGGCAAATATGTATTTACCATCTTCTGAGCGGGTGTTCATTAGGTTGGCTAAGCTTTTTTGTATTTCACTGAGCTCTGATGCCAACGACTTTAAATCGTCTTGACTGTATGCGCCATTACCTGCTTTTAAGGCAATATCTTTTGCAGCTTGTATATTATTATTTGCACTTTGCAATACGGCTTCTTGTGTTTCTAGCCGCCCGCTTAGTTGGTTAATATTTTTTGTAAACTGTTCATTAGCTTGTATTTTATTTGAATACAGCATAGCTTGTGAGGTATCTGCTGGCGCTTCTGATGCGGTTAAGTATTTTTTTCCTGTTGTAACGCGCTCTTGAGCACTGGCCACACCTTGTTGGTTTTCGAGCATTTTATTGATGTTATTTTGATACATTAAATTATTAGATAAACGCATAACTACCTCGCAGCATTAAGTAAGGTGTCAAAAATAGAACGCGCTGCAGAGAGGACTTGTGCCGACGCAGCATAAGATTGCTGAAAACGCAGCAAGTTTGCTGCTTCCTCATCTAGGTTTACACCCGATAATGATTCGTACCAAGCTTCTGACTGTTGAGCGAGTGCTTCAAATGCTTCACCATTGGTTTTTGCTTGGCTAGTTACAACCCCTATTTCGCTAACTAAACCAGCATAGGCTTGGTTAAACGTTTTATGGTTATTAGCATTTGCGCCTGTTACCACGTTTTGGCGCACTAAGTCGCTATTTTGTAGTTCGGCTAATTTTTGGCCATTGCGGTTATCATCAAAGCCGCCTGTATTAAATTCTAAGGTAAAGGTGTCACCTGTTGCAGGGCTGCCTTCAATATCAAAATCAAAGCCATATAATTCAAAGCCATTACCCGCTTGTTGCAACATATTTTTTGCCGGGGGTGTTACCGTAAATGTACTGCTATTTACGCCATCGGTTATAGTATATTCATTTACATTCGCGGTTTTAACAATGCTAATATCTCCATTGGTGAGTTCAGGGGGGGTGCCTGTTGTAAAACTCCCGGCAGTAACACTGTTAACACTGCCAGCTGAAATAGCGCCGGTTCCGGTATTGTTTATGTCGTCGGTTGTACGTATTGGCGATGCCAGCGCCAGATCCTCCCCACGCCCTGTGGCAAGTGATAGCGTTGATGCGGCTTCTGAGTTGAGTTTTACCTGAAATTGGTCATCGGGGTTACCTGTTCCAGTTACATTTATTTGTAAACCAAACGATTCGCCACTGGTTATAGCCGCCGAATCTATAACACCGCTTGGAGGGATAGTTGCTAACGATGCGCTGCCTAAAGGCTCACCTTTGTTATCTATTGGCTGAATGCTTACTTCGTTAGGGTTAGCGGTATAAGTAACAATAAAGTCGCTCGCTGGTAGTTCACTGCCTTTACCAGCCTCAACAGTTGCCGTCATGCCGGCAGTGCCGGTGTTACTTTGGTAAGCGTAAGCGCCAATGCTGGGAATAGTAAAAATATCTCCACCGAGTTCGCCGTTACCATCCATACCTAAACGATTTTGTTGATTAAACGAATCAGCTATTGCTAAGCCCATTTGGCCAATTTGATTTTGTGCAGGCACAAGTATGTCGTCTCTAAAGGCGAGCAAGCCTCCTATTTTACCTTTTAGCTTACTCGTATCTACTTCAAGAGGCACGGCTTTGCCGCCGTTTACATCAAGCTTGAGCTTTTTAAAGTTAGGATCTGGATCGCCGGTTGTTGAAAATAAATTAAACGAACCATTTTGCATTACCACCGCTTCGCCTGTGCCCATGAATACGAGTTTTTCGCCATTTGGACCGTCCAATGTTTCTATATCTATTAGCTTTGATAAGTCGCGAATCGCTTTATCACGCTCGTTAAATGTTGAACTGGCGTCGGCGGCATTATTGATGCCATTTACAGCAGCTATGTCTTGATTTAGTGTGCCAATTTTTTGAATCAATCCATTTGCTTCATCTGTAAAAATATCTAGCTGTTGATTAACCACATTTTTTTGATCCAATACAATCCCTGACAATCTATCCATTTGGTTTATTAAGTTTTCAGCGTCGGTCATAACTAAAGAGCGTGCAACTGTTGATGAGGGCTGATTAAGGGACTCTTGTACATTATTAAACAATGAGTTAATACTGGTTGATAAGCTATTAGACTCCTCAGAAAATAAGGTGTCAACACGGTTTGACTCAACCACAAATTGATCAAAAAATGTTTTGTTTGATGTATCTCGGTTTAGTTGTTTTTGAGCAAATTCATTCAGTAGTCGATATGTATTTCCCCGCCCTACCTGATTGTCGATCATGGTAGAATGCTCTGTGCGTTCACGCACATAACCATCTGTATTCACGTTGGTAATATTTTTACTTGTCGTTTGCAGCAATTCAGAGTTAGCTCTAACGCCTGAACTGGCAATATTTAATAAATTAAACGACATGTTATTCTACTCCTTGGCGGATCACGCTTGTGGCGATGTTCCTTATTTCGTTACTGTTAAGTACTCTTTTTATTTTGTCTGCATAATTAGGATCGGTTGCATAACCTGCTTGCTGTAGAGAGTCTAAAAATTTATGCGGCTTTGCTGTATTGTTTAATGCATCTTGATAGCGAGGGTTTTGTGTTAAAAAGTCCACAAAGTCATTTACGCTCTCTTTAATTGAGTCATACGCTCTAAAATTTGCCTGCTTTTTAACGGCTGTGCCATGTTCAAATTCAAGTGTTAGTTTACTGGCCTTTTCACCATTCCAACGATTATCAGCTTTAATATTAAATAAGTTATTGGAGCTATTGCCATCGCCCTTATTAATAATATGCTTACCCCAGCCGGTTTCTAGTGCTGCTTGGGCAACCATAACCGCCGGATTTAAGCCAATTTTTTTAGCCGCTGTTTTTGCGTGTTCCCACACTGTGCTTACAAATTCCTCAGCATTTTCAAATGTGCCAGACGCTATGTTTTGTTCGCTTTTTTCAGTTGAATCAACGAGCGGCTCTTTTTCAGTGACCTTTTGGTTTTCTTGGTGAGGTAAGGAGCTACCCGCACGTTGGTCACTAAAGAAATCTGACGTTGTACGAAGAACAGAGCCTGGCATAAAGTTTTTTCCATCTGGCGATAGTTGCTGCACAATTAAATCAGCAAGCCCTAATGAGCCATTTGATGAGAGCTCTGTAGCTAGCTGTTGATCGTGCATTTCTTCAAAAAACTTCACGCCACTTGCATTAAATGGGCTTTCTTTGTCTTCAAAAGCCTCATTGGCTTTACGCATACTTTTCAGTAGCATTTGGGTGAAGATAGCTTCAAATTGTGCCGCCGCTTTTTTTAACGCCGCTTTAGATGCATCGGTTGATGCATCACCGCTGTTTAAAGCATCTCGACGCAAAGAGTCTAAGTTGCCTAAATCAAAAAAGTTTTGCTTATCTAGATGATTTGTTTCCATCAGCTTTTTGACACAATAATTAATAATACCTAGTTAAATGCAATAATTGAGCCAAAAGAAGTGAAAGGTTCTAGGCAGAGATTAAACTAGTGAGAGACGCGAGGTAAACTCGCTACTACTTATTGTGTAGGGTTAAATTCAGTGTTTATTACTGTGGTAGCAGCGGCTTTATGCCGCGTCTTTTTTAGGTTAACTGTTAAAGACCCTAAATAGAGTATTATAAAACTAAATTACAACAAGCTGACCGTTAATTGCACCGGCTTCTTTAAGTGCTTCAAGAATCGCCATTAAATCACCAGGGGCAGCGCCAACTTCATTAATAGCACGAACTAAATCATCAAGGCTTACACCTGGGTCAAATACAAAAGCACGTGAATCATCTTGATTAACATCAATAATACTTTGTTGGGTAACCACTGTTTCCCCCTCTGCTAAAGGATTTGGCTGCGCTACATTTTGTTGTTCCGCAATCGTTACTGTTAAACCACCGTGGGTAATTGCCGCAGGTTGTAATTTTACATTTTTACCAATAACAATCGTGCCGGTACGCGAGTTAACAATTATTTTTGCTGAAGTATCTGCTGGCTTAAACTCTAAGTTTTCAAGAGTTGATAAGTACGATACACGTTGCGAGGCATCACGAGGTGCAATAACGCGAATAGAAGCTGCATCGAGTGCTTGAGCGCTATTTGGACCAATTAAATCATTAATTGTTTTCTCTAAACGTTTAGCAGTAGTAAAGTCAGGACGGTTTAAATTAAAGGTAATATAGTCGTTTTGCATAAATGGGCTTTTAACCGCACGTTCAACCGTGGCGCCATTTGGCACACGTCCTACGGTTGGCGTATTAATAACCACTCGGCTACCATCTAGGCCTTCAGCGCCTAAACCGCCAACAATTAAGCTTCCTTGTGCAATAGCATATACATTGCCATCAACCCCTTTTAAAAATGTTTGTAATAATGTGCCACCGCGCAAGCTGCCTGCACTGCCAATCGATGATACGGTTATATCAATAGTCTGCCCTGGCTTTCTAAATGGCGGGAGTTCAGCATGAACAGCAACCGCTGCAACATTTTTAATTTTTGGCTTTAAACTAGCTGGTAACGTAATACCAAAACTATTGAGCATGCCTTTAAAGCTTTGTTCGGTAAAACGGCTTTGCTCACCAGTACCTGGTAAACCAACAACTAAGCCATAGCCCACTAATTGGTTTGAGCGCACCCCTTCAACCATAGATACATCTTTAATTCGCTCAGCACTGGCAGTAAATTGCCAGCCTAGTAGCACCATAAAACAAAAAACTTTAAAACCATTCATGTCGAATGTCCTCTAAAAGGGAAACAATGAGCTACTAAAGAAACGCGTTAACCAACCCGGGCTTTGTGCCTCTTGAGTTTGACCCTTACCTGAATACTGAATACGTGCATTCGCAATTCGATTAGACTCAACAGTATTATCGGCATTGACATCTTGCGGGCGCACTAACCCTTCTAGGCGAATAAATTCTTCACCGGTGTTTAACGTTAGCCATTTTTCACCGCGAATCACTAAATTACCATTTGGTAGTACTCGCATCACGTTAACCGAAATATCGCCAACTAGGCTGTTTGATTGATTCGATTTTGAGTCACCTTTAAATGAGGAGTCACTGCCAATACCAAATTGAATGCTATCGCCGCCAATATTTACCGGTAAACCACCTAAACCAATTACAGGGTCGAGGCTGGCATCGGTTTCTTTATCTGTTTCTGTTTTAGCTGCTTTAGTCGCTTGGGTCGACTCTTGTAATTTAACCGTAATGATATCGCCTGTTCTAAGTGCTTTTTTATCGGCATATAGGTCATTCGATAATTGTGTACTGAACAAAGAGCCGGTTGCTACTACTGGCTCCATATTAGGCTCTGGATACATAGGTGCATAATAGGGATCGTCCTGTACTACCTCATTATTTTGTGTAGCTACACAACCACTTAATAGTAAAGTCCCTACTGTAAATAACATAACATTACGCATACAACCCCCCAAAACTATAACTGTTGATTGATATAACTCATCATTTCATCAACGGCTGAGATCACTTTTGAGTTCATCTCATAAACGCGCTGCGTTTCAATCAAATTAACTAATTCTTCGGTCACATTTACATTTGATGTTTCAAGTGACCCTTGAATAATCGTGCCTAAACCTTCAACACCCGGGTTACCTTGAACAGGCGCACCGCTTACCGCGGTTTCGGTATATAAGTTTTGCCCTATAGGCTCAAGGCCCGACGGATTAATAAAATCACTAATAGTAATTTGACCAATAACCACGTTTTCGGCCTGACCTTTAACGCGAACTGACACTTCACCATCTTGAGATACGGTGATCGACTGTGCATCGTCAGGTACATTCATTTCAGGCTGAACAACATAACCAGCGCCCGAGGTTACAACGCGCCCGTCGCCGTCGGTAGTAAACTGGCCGTTACGCGAATAAGCAATATTGCCATCTGGTTGCAATACTTCAAAAAAGCCAGGACCTGAAATCATCCAATCTAATGAATTTTCAGTGGTGAGCATGTTACCTTGGGAAAAGTTTTTCTGATTAGCGACCACTTTCGTACCCGCGCCCAACATTAAGCCTGACGGCATTTCGGTGTCTTGCGATGAGCGACCGCCTGGTTGATTAATATTTTGGTAGAGTAAGTCTTCAAAAATAGCGCGGCTTTTTTTGTAACCCACTGTACTGGCATTCGCTAAGTTATTTGATATAACCGATATATCTGTTTGTTGAGCGTCAAGCCCTGTTTTACTTATCCATAATGCTGGATTCATAATAATATCCTCACGTTATAGTTAAACGATGCGCATCAGCTGTTCTTGACGTTCGTCAATCTCTTCAGCTGTTTTCATCAGTTTTACTTGTAATTCAAATTGGCGTTGGTGACTGATCATATCGACCATTTCATGCACAGGATTTACATTCGATTTTTCTAATGTGCCACCTAATACTTGTACATTGGCTGATGTTTCAACTATTTGGCCTGGTTTAGCTCTAAATAAGCCATCGTTACCCTTCTCGAGTGTAGCGTTGTTTGCATCAACTACTTTTAGGCGATCAACTTCTTCTAAAAAGTTAGCCGGTGCACCTTGAGGGCGAACTTGAATAGTGCCATCTTTGCTAAATTCAATTTTTTCAATCGGTACAGGTAATATGACTGGCCCACCTTCGCCAATAACTTGACGACCGTCGCTAGTAGTCAACATTCCTTCAGCCGTTATATTTAACGAACCCACTTTTGTATAGGCTTCATTACCAGAGGCATCCTGAACACTCAGCCATGCGTTATCACTCATAGCAATATCAAGGCTGCGACCCGTTTCAACAACACCGCCCGATGCCATGTTTGATCCTGGGCGCTCCTGCATAGCAAAAACACGAGTCGGCAAACCTTCACCGAAAGCCTGCATTGATCGTGCTTGCGCAAAATCAGATTTAAACCCAGTGGTATTCGCATTTGCCAAATTATTGGCTTTAAGAGCAAGCCCTTGCATGCTTTGTTTAGCGCCAGATGCGGCTATGTAGACCATTTTATCCATAACATCGACTCATTAAGAAATCTATATATGGGTAAATGCAATATAAGTGCCAAATTAAATTAAAGCATGAATAAGATTTTAAGAGAGGAATAAAAAAGGCTGCACGTAGCAGCCTAAATAAATCAAAATATGATTATCTGATCTGAAGGATGTTCTGTTGAATAGTTGAGTTAACCTCAAGCGCACGAGAGTTTGCTTGGAAGTTACGCTGCGCACTAATCAAATCAACCAGCTCATTGGTTAAGTTTACGTTAGACTGCTCAAGAGCTGACGAATTAATGCTACCTAGTGTGCCTGAACCTGGCTCACCCGCAATTGGTTCCCCCGAGGTCAAACTTTTTTTCCATGAAGTGTCTCCTACTTGCTGCAAACCTTGTGAGTTTGAAAAGCGTACCATGGCAACTTGTCCCAAAAATGTTGAATCGCCGTTACTATAAGACGCCACTACTTTGCCGTCGGTGCCAATATCAATACCCGCTAAACGTCCTACTGTCGCACCATCTTGTTCAAGTGTTTTTACTTCAAAGCGACTTGCATATTGTGTTGGTACTTTATTGGCGGTTCCAGCCTGATCTCGCCAATTTATATCTATGTTAGCAGGAAAACTAGCTCCATTTGTTAACATATCAGATAACCCTGGTGTCCCTCCTCCACCGGCTACAATAGATAACGGATTAAATGTGTTACCTACATTAGGTGTTGTTGTGCCATTTACAGTTGTGGTCGAGGGTAAACCGCTCGAATCAAATTTAAACGTACTAATAGGCTCAAACGGAAGAGCTGCTGTTCCATCCTGTTCAACGCCATCACTACCAAAAGATTTGCCATCAAGCGTAGCATGTACATCCCATTGGTTTTCATCACCAGGGACTGATGGATCGTTCTTCACAAAGAAAAACTGAAGCACGTGAGGTTCACCCAAAGAATCATAAACAGTTGTTGATGTTGATGAATTGTATGTTGCGCTTTCAGTAGGATTAAAAGGAAGCGTTGGCGCATCTGCACGGGAGTCTAAATTAAATGAACTGTACACACTAGAGGTAGCACGTGGAGACCCGGACGAGTCTGGTATTTGTAGTGCTGAAGAGGTACTTAAGCTTACGGATGTTGTATCACCTGTTGCTTCGTCAACGGGGAACCCTTGTAAAAAATTACCCTTTGCATCAACAACAAAATTGTCTTTGTTTAATTTAAATGCCCCGGAGCGTGTGTAAGTAAAATCTTGAGCGCCTAAATCTTGACTCATGGCAAAATAACCCTCACCCGTAATCGCTAAATCAAGTGAGTTATTAGTAAACTGCAACGAGCCTTGGTGAAACTGCTGGGCAACCATAGTGGTTTGTACACCATCACCATTTTTCGTTTTACCGGCGCTAAATACTGATGATGCGTATACATCAGCAAATTCAGCGCGAGACTCTTTAAAGCCCGTGGTATTTACGTTGGCAATATTATTGGCGGTAACATCTAAATCTTTTTGTGCGGCAGCAAGGCCTGTTAATGCAATATTGAAGCTCATAATTAACCTCTAACCTAAAAAATATTTAGCCTATTGGCTAAAAAATACATAAAATCTATTACGCGATTTCTGCGACATCAGTCAGCCTAACCGCACCTTCTCTGGTGTTAATAATAATACCGCTTGAACCATTAATATTAACACTCTCAATATTTTTGAATGTAGCTAATGGGAGGCTTGAAAATTCCCCATTTGTACTACCTTCGGCCGCTACATTGTATTCACCAGGAGGTAGACGCTCACCGTCTTCATTGGTACCATCCCATGCAAAGCGGATAGCTCCTGCAGGCTGAGTGCCTAAATCTATAGTTTTAACCAATTGCCCTGATGCATCTTCAATGCGAATCATTAAACTATCGACTGGCTTTTCAGCTACAACAGAACCTCTTGATTCACCCGACTCATTAAGCTCCAGTGTATCCGACTCCAACAAAGCTTGTTTGCCTACCAGTGTTGATGCTTGCAATGCTGAATTTGATGTCATCGACGCAGCTAAAGACTCAAAGTTAGAGTTTAAATTTGAGATCCCTTCAGCCATAGTAAAGTTTGTCATTTGTGCAATCATCTGATCGTTATCAGCTGGTTTGCTGGGATCTTGATATGACAACTGCTGTGTTAACAACGAAAAGAAATCTTCTTGGGTTAACGCATCACTCTCTTCTTTTTTTGGCACTTGCTTATCTTGCCAACGTAAAGAGTCCATGTAGGATGAAGAAGTACTAATATCGTTACTCATGAGCTACCCTCAGTTACCGCTGACCTAACAGCAGTGTTTTACTTAACATTTGCTTAGCTGCATCAGCAACTTGAACATTTGTCTGATAAGAGCGAGAAGCAGAAATCATATTTGCCATCTCCTCAACAACATTCACGTTGGGTTTGTAAATATATCCATTTTCATCCGCACTCGGGTGATTTGGGTTATATTCGATTTGTAGTGGTTTATTACTTTCAACCACTCCTAACACTTTTACACCAACGGCAGAGCCCTGTGGGTTGCTTGCTGACGCTGACGCTTTTGTTAGCTCCGCAGCAAATACAGGTTGTCGCGCTCGGTACGTCTCATTTTGTGAAGAGCTAATTGTATTGGCATTAGAGATATTACTTGCCGTTGTATTTAATCGCACGTTTTGCGCGCTCATACCCGAACCTGCAATATCAAACACATTATATAAACTCATAATTAGGCTCCTTGACTACCGAGGGCTTTTTTCAGGCCTTTAAATTTACCATTAAGAAACTGGACACTGGCCTGATACTCCATAGCATTCTGTGTATACAAGTTCCGTTCCACTTGTATATCAACAGAGTTGCCATCACCTGTATCTGTTTGATTTGGCGTACGAAATAGTTCATTACTACCTACACTACGGGTACCACCGGCAATGTGTTTTTCATTGGTTCTTACCATGGTATTGCCGCTTAGTTGGTTGGACTTTGCCGTTTTTAATGCTGAGGCAAAGTCGATATCTTTTGCTTTATAGCCGGGCGTATCAGCATTTGCGATATTAGTAGCGAGCATTTCTGCTCTTTGCGAACGGATCAACATCGCATGCGGATGCACGCCTAATGCTTTATCAAAACTGATAGCCATAACTACCTCCAAAAAATTGACTCAGTACCGATAAAGCAATAAATGAGCCAGCAGTGAAAATAGTGATGATAAAAACAAAAAACGACGCAATAGGCGTCGTTTAGAGGAGGGATAATATATTAATGAAGGTCATTTCTTTTGATAAATGATACCAGGGTTACAACGCACCATATCAAAGTCAGTACTTAAACCAGACATAGACTCCGACGCACCTAAAAATAAATACCCCTTAGGGTTAAGTGCTTGAGAGAATTGTGCAATTATTTTGGCTTTCACCTCAGGTGAAAAGTAAATTAAAACATTACGGCAAAATATAATATCGAACTTACCCATTAAGGCGTACGAATCGAGCAAATTTAAATGCCTAAAGCTCACTTGCTTTTTCAATGAATCAACCACTTGTGCCATGCCATTACCGCTGTCTTTAAAAAACTTTTTACGGCGCTGTGCAGAGAGTCCGCGAGACAATGCCAATGCGTCATATTCAGCATGTTTACATATATCAAGCATGGTATTTGATATATCTGTACCAATTATTTGTGCACCCATTTTTAAAACACCAGGGCTGCTGGATTGAAACTCAGCAACCGACATCGCTATTGAGTAGGGTTCTTGTCCTGATGAGCTCGCCGCAGACCATATTTTTAATGGCCTATTTAACGTTTTAAACTCAGGGAATAATCTGGTTTTAAGTAACTCAAACGGATACTGATCTCTAAACCACAATGTCTCATTGGTTGTCATGGCATCAACAACGGCTGCGCGCAGCTGGCGCTCATGTACACCTAGCGTTTTACTTACCAGTTCAGATAACGAATCAACATTAAATCGAGACATTAATGGTGCCAAACGGCTCTTTACTAAATACTGCTTATTTTCACCTAAAACAATACCGCACTGTTGTTCTAAAAATAAGCGAAATTGATCGTATTCATTTTGCTGTAAATCTTTATTAGTCAAATCAATAACACCTATGTTTATTAATCACGATGAACCCATTTATTAACGGCTGTTGCAAGCTCGTCTGGGTTAAATTTTGCAATAAAATCATCTGCTCCTACTTTTTCAATCATCGCTTGATTAAAAACACCACTCAATGATGTGTGTAAAATCACATGTAGTGGCGCGAGCTTAGGATTAGCTTTGATTTCTGCAGTCAGCGTATAACCATCCATTTCTGGCATTTCTACATCAGAAATCAGTAGCCCTACTCGCTCTGTAATATCATTTACGCAATCGAGCTCTGCAATTTCTTTTAATCTTATTAAAGCTTCTTTACCATTTTTAGCCAACTCAGTTGTTACACCTAATGGTTCCAATGCTCGTTTTACTTGATTTCGCGCAACAGCCGAATCATCAGCAATAAATACTATTCTCTCGCCTAAATCTTTTTGTATA
>Ga0114983_1000763_pt1 | contig 13283 bp, 2 predicted proteins | sample Shrwel_input2_RT_FD_87182 | JGI IMG/M metagenome (GOLD analysis project Ga0114983, IMG submission 87182) | Subsurface microbial communities from deep shales in Ohio, USA - Utica-3 well 1 S input2 RT | ecosystem: Environmental > Aquatic > Deep subsurface > Shale gas/oil reservoir > Produced... | reverse complement strand
ACGGTTCAGGCGGTATCGAGCAAGGCCGATGTGAAGGTGAAGGGCTCCCAGCTGAAAATGGAGGCCGCCCGGACCAAAATCAGCAAGTACCTGGCCGACATCGACGGCTTCAAGGCCGAGCTTCAATCCAGTCTGTCGGAAGTGGAGTACGCTACAAGCGCTTACACCGCCAGGGTGGAGGGGTACAAGGCGCAGTCCAGCGCCAACGTGGCCAACGCTGAAATGCAGTCCCGGTATGCCGATATGGCCGCCAGGACCAATATTGCCTACTCGGAAATGCAGATCAGCGAGTACCAGGCCAAGCTGCAGCATTCGGCGGAACAGGCCCGCATTGCCTCAGAAGCGGCCAAGGCGGCCGGGCAATACGCCGCTCAACTTGCCGCCGGCGCGTTGTCTGCCGCGCATGTATCGGCTAGTGTCAGTGGTAGTGGCAGTGCCAGCTCAAGCGACAGTCGCTCGACCAGCACTTCGACCAGCCACAACTACAATTACTAACCAGCATAGGAGCATGAGGGAACCATGCCTACTTTCACCTTATCCGACTTCCCCGAGATTTGGGGGCTCAACGTCTTTACGGTCCTCGTTGCCTACGTGGTCCTTTTCGGACTATCGGCGCTTCTTGCCCGCGTAACCGGAAAAAGCCTCAAGGACGAGTGGCCGAAGCATTGGATTGCACTGCCCTTTGCGAGTATTTGGGCGGTACCTGTCTTCGTGTTCGTCATTGGTCAGGACAGATCGCTTGGCCCGCTCCTGTTTCATGGCCCAGCCACCAGTGAAATGGCTCCAACCTATCTGGCGTACATGCTGGTGATCGGGGTGTTTGCCGTGATATTCGCGGTGGCCATGCTGGCCGGAGGCAAGAAAATCATGCCCGAGCGCCTTGCGCTCCCATCGCCCCCTGTAGGGTTGGCCCTGAATCCGCCGTGTCGGGAAGATTCCCGAAAGATACGGTCGAATCAGGTGCCACCTCATGCAAGGATTTCAGATCAGCGCCCAGCGCGAGGACGAGAAAAGAAAGAGTAAAACCAGAGCCATTCCGAAGCCGGCCAACGGCAGCGGTCAGGCCGGCGCCGCTTCTCCTTCTCCCTCCAAGCAGCTTGCGGTTCAGAGCAAGCCAGAGCAGCCAAAGCCGAATAACTTTTACACCAACAAGGAAGGCGCCACCGCCCGGGGCGCCATGCCTTCGTCTTCCCGTGATGTAGCCACCACCAGACCGCAGAAAGGCGGTCTCCCAGGGAATCCGAAGCCGAAGGCGCTTCCGCCACCCGAGGCCAAGGGGCCGACCGACTTCTACTCTAACTCCAAGGGCCAGACCGGCCGTGGCTTTATGCCGTCCAGTTCCCGGGAGCTGGTACCGGTTCAAGGGCAGAAGGGTGGATTGCCTGCAACGGTCGAGCCTTCAAAGACTCAGGGCAAGGCGCCCGGCGGGCTGGATCACCAGGGCCGCGCCAACGCCAAGACATCCCGCATGGCCGATACAGCCGCGTATGAAGCTGAGCGGTCAGCGCAGGACAAGAAATTCCGTGATGCCAAATCCAAGCCTTCACAGCCCTCAAAGAGTCGGGGCCAGGCGGTTCGTGGTGCAGGCTCAAAGGCCCGTGGATTCCTGAACAAGCATGGCAAGCCAGGCGTTTTTGGCCTGGCTCTTGAGCCGATCATGGACGGCATGGAAGAAGACTCTACCGCCCGGTACGCAGAGCGGTTCAATCTTCCCGAGCCCACTGGCGACGGCTCCGTTGGGGATATGCTGCATTTCGCGGCACTGCGAGGCCTTGGCGCCGCGTCCGATATGGGCTCAGCCCTGACCTTCGGCCTAGCCGACAACCTGTACCGCGACAAGCAGGAGACGGATACCGAGCTGGCCGGCACCCAGGGCGGCGCTGTCGTCGGCGGCTTTGCCGGCAACAAGGCCGGCAGTATGACCGGCAAGGTGCTGGACACTGGCGCCCGTGTCCTGACCCGTGGACGGTATAAGGGCGACCTGGCCGAGAAAGCACTTAGAGGAACAGGGACTGTTGTCGGTGCGGCCGGCGGTGCCGCGATTGGCGGTGATGTCGGCCGCCCGGAGGCCCCTGCCGTGCCCAATGACGAGCCGGTAGCGTCAACCGCGCCGGCAGCCGCCAGCGATACCGATATGAGCCCAGCAGGTGCCGGCCAGCAGCGCCGAGAACAGGCCGTTGGTTTCGTTCAGGCCCCGCCGCAGTCTGACCCTGCCCAGGAGGATATTCCGAACAACGTCACTCGCCAGGGCAATAGCTTTTCAGGCGGGGTGGTCGGCAAGGGCTTTACCGTCAATGGCAAGCCGTTTGAGGAAAATATCAACACGGCTCCCCGCTCCCCGCAGAATCAGCAGGCGGTGGAAAACCTGTTCGCCCGGACCCCTGAGTTTGGCGAAGGCCCGGCCGCCGGCTTCCAGGCTAAGAGCCGCCGGGACAACTTCTACATCGGTCGGGATAGCAGTGTTCAGGATGACGCGACCCGAAAGGCGCTCAACGCAGCCAGCACCGCTTATGAAGGGGCGCAGAATGGTCAGCTGACCGCGAACCAGCTCAACACGCTGAGAGGCATTGCCAGCGACCAAATGACGGACAGCCGTCAGCGGGACATTCAGGAATCCCGCAATGACGCGATGCTTGAGCGCACTGAGTTGACCCAGCAAGGGCAGAACCAGCGCACTGGCGCCCGCCTGGCCCTGGATGAACGCCGCCTGGCCGGAGAACAGGAGGCCCGTGGTTTCGAGATTCAGCAGGCCCGGCGTCTTGAGCAGCTGCGTCAGGAATACCAGGCCGCAGAAGACCCGGCGACTCGCGGAGAAATTGCCAAGCAGCTGCAAATCCTCAATGGCGAAGGCAGCTCAAAGTCTGACCGCGAACCGTTCAAGGTCGAGCTGGTTGAGGAACCTATTGATCCGAGCGACCCGACCATGGGCACCCGCCAGGTTCCCTATGTGTTCGACCCGAATAGCGGCCAGATGAGGCCGGCCATTGAGGGCAAGGACACCCCGAAGGTGAATCCGAACCATATCCGCGCCCTGCAAAACAATCCAGAAACCGCAGCGCAGTTTGACGAGAAATACGGCGTTCCCGGCCTGTCGCAGCTTTACCTTGGAGGCAACTGATGTCCAGCAATCCTTACGATGATCCGAACTTTGGTGCCGAGGAACGGAAACCGGAGGGTTATGGCGGTCAGTCTCAGGCCAAGACCAGGCCGGCGACGAAGAAGCCAAGCAACCCATACGAAGATCCGGAGTATGGGGCAGAGCGCGGCATTGGCGACGAGCTGAAAGATACCGCCGTTTCCGTTGGTCAGGGCTTTGTCCGTGGCGCGGAGGGGTTCGTCAGTGCGGTGAATGCCGGCAGCGACACCGCCAAGAGCCTTCGGGAAATTGACGAAAACCTAGACAGCATGAAGTCCGGCGGCCGCCGGGCCGAACAGGACGCCAATGCCGCGAATATGCGCCGCGCCCGTGAGTCCGGCAGCACATGGGAAGAAATGAAGGCCTACGGCGAGGCTTTCGCGGACGCTCCTATTGATACCACCATTGAATCACTCGGAACCGCAGCGCCGCAGATTGCGGTCCAGGCCCTGACCAAAGGCCGGGGTGGGCAGGTGGTGTCTGGCGCCATGGGCGGGACTCAGGGCGCCGGCTTCACCAAGAGCAACATTTACGAGGATGTGAAGGCCGAACACTTGGCCAACGGCGCGACCGAGGAAGAAGCCGAGGCCCGCGCTCAAGAGGCGCAAGCCTACTCCGGAGAGAACCTTGGGCAGATTGGCGTTGGCGCCGGGCTTGGAACCGTTGCCAGCACCACCGGCGTAGAGCGGGCAGTGAACCGCATGGGGCGCCGCATCCCGGGTACCGGCGGAAAGCCTGGCGTCCTCAAAGAGACCGCCAAAGGTTTTGCCAAAGAAGCGCCGCTTGAGGCGGTGCAGGGTGGCCATGAACAGCTTGCCTCCAACACCGCAGTTCAGAATGAAGGTTTTGACCGCCCAACGTGGGAGGGCGTGGCTGGTTCGGCCACCCTGGAAGGCCTGGCCGGTGGTGTAGCCGGCGGCGGTACCGGGGCGGCAGAAGGTTTTTCCAGCAAGCGACAGCGCCAGCGTTTTGAGGCTGAGCAGGAGGCCTTGCGCCAACAGGAGCAAGAGCGTCAGCTGGAAGAACAAGCGCAGACTGACGCCGCTCCGGAAATGACCCCAATGGGGGCCCAGGCCCCTATTCAGGGCGCCGAACAGAAGGAGCCGGCCGCCGAAGATAGCCAGCAGTGGACATCCCCGGGCCAGGTTCCGCCGCAATACGCTACTGAACGGCTGAGTGAGCGCACATTGCCGTCCGAGCAGTTGGGCCTTGACCCTAACGAGGGGCCGATCAGTGAGGCCGCTGTGATGGCGGTGGACTCTGGCGTTTCCGATCAAATGGCCCAGCAGGCCCAGCAAGAGGCAGCCGAGTCCGGGGGTACGTCGTTCCTTGCGGGTGAAAGCATCGACCGGGAGACCGGCGAAGTGATTGATGCGCAGCCGCAGCCGTTCGCCGAACAAAACGCCATGGACGCGGCCGTTGATACCGCCGAGGAAATGGACGACGACACCCGGATTGCCCAGCTTCAGGAGAAGTTGAAAACCTTGTCCGGACAGGCCCGTGCGTCCGGATGGGATGAGCGGTTGATTGGTGAGCGTGACCGGACCCTGAAAGAGCTGGCCGGATTCGCTGATCGCAAGGCCGTCGATGAGGCCGCCAGTGAGGCCGCAACCAGCCCCACCAATGACTTGCCTGAGCCGACCGAGGCTCAGATTGAGGCTGGAAACTACAAAAAGGGCCATGTTCGTGTACAGGGCATGGATGTCGCCGTGGAGAACCCACGGGGCTCCGTTCGCAAGGGTAAACGCCCTGACGGTACCGAGTGGCAGCATGAAATGAGCGACCACTACGGCTACATCAAGCGCACCAAGGGGGCCGACTCCGAGCAGGTGGACGTATACGTTGGCCCTCAGTCAGACGCCTCCCAAGTGTTCGTTATTGATCAGCTGGACCAGGAAACCGGCGGCTTTGATGAGCATAAGGTGATGATGGGCTATCCCAGCCAGCAGGCGGCCGTGGTGGCCTACAAGTCAAACTTCGATCCTGATTGGCAGGTTGGCCCCGTGCGCCCCATGAGCGTTGACGAGTTCAAGGGCTGGCTGAAAGAAGGCGACACCAGCAAGCCGGCTTCGGAGGCTCTCGCTCAAGAGCAGGATCAGGTTACCGCCGACTCGGCCGTTGCCGGTGCCGAGGGTTACCAGCAGCGCAGTGAACAGCGATTGGGGCAGATTGAGCAGGCCGACTCTCCGGAAGCCGTTGACCAGATCATGACCGAGCATGGCGAAGATCCGGATGGCCACCTTGAAGGCTACGACCGAGTTAAGCGGGCTGCCGACCAGCGTAAGCGGGACATCGAGAATCCGCCCGAGCCTGGCATTGTGGAGCGCTCAGGTTCTGAGCGACAGGCTCAGGGTATTGCCGAACGCCTGACCCGCGAGAATCCAGGGGAAAGCTACCGTGTTGAGCCCCGGCAGGATGGCTGGGGAACGCATTATGCAGTAATCGACAACAAGCAGAACCCGGCCCAGCAGGGTGATACCGAGCCCGCCGACCCGGCCCCGGAGGCCCAGCCAGTTACCGAGGAACCGGCAGTAGAGCAGGAGGCAGACAGTGCACCGGACGAAATCGACATCGCGGCTGTTACTCGCAAGCAGATCCCGGATATGTCTGATGCTGAGCTTGACGCTGCCATCGAGCATTACGGTACCGGTCATAAGCGAACCAAGAAGCTCAAACGAGAGCAGGCCAAACGCCAGAAGGCGAATGCTGAAAGCGGTCAGGATGCCGACGATAAGCCGTCCAGCGTCAAAGAGGGTATTGAGCAGGCCCAGAAGAAAAAGGCCGAGGGAAAGGCCCCAGCGGAGTCGCGGGAGAAATCGGACGCAGTGCCAATCGAGGATGCCCGACGCGCCGAGAAACTGCAGCAGGCCAGAGATACCGGAAAGCAGGCCGCCGCCGATGGTGACGATCGCACTCCACCTGACTGGATGAACGATGAGCTTTCTGACGCCTGGCTTGCTGGCTATGGCGATGGTATTGCCGAAAAATCTAATGCCGCCGAGCCTGAAAGCGACCAGAAAACCACGGCTACTGATGCTAAAGTAGACAGTGACAATCAGCCCGAAACAGAGGCGCGTGATGGACAGCAACAAGATCGACCCGAACTGGAAGGCTCAGATACTGAAGGAGTATCGGAAGCTGACAGCGGACGAGGAGAACTTTCTGCACAACCAGGATCTGCACAAGCGGATTCTGGCCGCGTGGAAGCAGGACAGCCCGAAGATGTGGCAGCGGCTGATGGCGGCCGGGCTGACAAACAAGCTGGCGACCGTTCTGCAGGAACGGATGTGGCAGGAAATGGACAGCCTGATGGATCAGGGGTATCCGGTGACGGACGCGCGGGAGCGGGCCGAGAGAATGCACCTGATGATGGAGCCGGAGAACAGTCAAGAGGACGAAGCAGTACAGGCGTAACGCCTGAGCCCCGCAGTGAGGCCGCCCCCGGCCCCGGCAACTTCCATTATTACAACCCCCTCGAAATCGTTGGTGGTGGCCAGGTTCAGCGCTTCAAGAAGAACCAGGCAGCCATTGAGCGATTCAATGACATCCGCGATACCGGACGCTCAATTACCGAAGACGACCAGCGCGTAATCGCCGCCTATACCGGCTGGGGCTCGTTTGGCCAAGAGCTTTTCCAGGGCACCTGGAAGAACCCCAAGCCCAAGAAAGGCTGGGAGGAACGCGATGCCTGGCTACGTGACCAGCTGGGGCAGTCTGAATGGGAGGGGATGCAGCGCTCCATCATCAATGCCCACTACACCGATCCACCCACCGTCATGGCCATGTGGGATATGGTCAAGAAGATGGGATTCAGGGGCGGCCGCGTTCTTGAGCCATCCATGGGTATCGGTAACTTCTTCGGCATGATGCCGGAGGAATTGAAGACCCGCAGCAACCTGGCTGGTATCGAGCTGGACCCGGTAACCGGGGGCATGGCTCAAATGCTGTACCCGGACGCCAACATCAACGTCATGGGGTACGAGGAATCGAAGACCCCAGATAACTTCTACGATGTGGTGATTGGTAACTGGCCGTTCGCCAATATCGAGGTGCCCGACCGCCGGTACCAGAAGTTAAACCCCAATCTGCACGACTACTTTTTCCTCAAGGGGCTTGATCAGACTCGCCCCGGCGGCCTTGTGGTGGGCATTACCACGCATGGCAGCATGGACAAAAAGAACAAGGTGATCCGCAACGAGCTGGCCCGCAAGGGTGAGCTGGTGGCCGCGTATCGTCTCCCGACCGGAGCATTTCAGGAGTACGCCGGTACCAAAGTGGTGACCGACATCATTATCCTGCGCAAGCGTCCGGAAAGGCTGGGCATGGTTCCCACGGATGCCGGCTGGCTGGATTCTGTGCCAGTGAAGACCCCGAGCGGTGAGGAAGTATTCATTAATGAGTATTTCGCCAACAACCCGGACAACGTGATTGGTACCGTAGACTTTGGCCACGGCACCACCAGCGGCCGCCCCGGCTTGATCGTGCACCGCCCGGATAATGTGGCTGACCGCCTGAAAGAAATTGCCGCCAAGGTGCCAGACGGCGCCTACCTAGAGGATTCTGGCAGCAAGCAAATCAGCTACGTGGCGAATCACCTGGACGACCGCGAGGGTTCGTTGGTCCGGGACAAGGACGGCGCCCTGGGCGTGGTTCGCGGCGAATACATTGCCAACGCTTCGGATGTCGTCAAGTACGCAGTTAAATCCGAGGCGACCACCAAGGCGCGAGAGGATCAGCTTGACCGCCTGATCGGGCTCCGGAAGGCCTACGGCGAACTGATTGACGCCGAACGCGATGTTGACGAAAGCGCCACCGCGAAGCGAAAGGAGCTGAAGCGTCAGTACGATTCGTTTGTGGACGAGCATGGCCAGCTGAACGGCAGTTTTGGCCTGAAGTACCTGCAGCGCATTCAAGATCCGTTCTACCCGGCCCTGGCGGCCCTTGAGCGAAAAGCGGGCGAGGGGTACGAGCCGTCAGACATCCTCACTAAAAGCACCATTCGGGAGCCGAAGAAGATCAAGAATCCTTCGGTTTCCGAGGCCTATGTGGTTGCCCGGAACCAGTATGTAAACCCGACCCTGGGTGAGATAGCTAGGATTGCCAAGAAATCCGAGCAGTCGGTTCGTAAGGAGCTGATCGAGAAGGGCGCGATTTTCGACCTGCCCAACGGCGACATCGAATCCGCTGACATTTACCTGTCCGGAAACGTGCGCCAGAAGCTGCGCCAGGCCACGGCGGCGCTAGAATCCGGCGACACCCGCATGAAGCGGAACGTGGAAGCGTTGGAGCGGGTGAAGCCGAAGGACATCCCGTACTTCAACATCGAAACCCAGATGGGTGCCACCTGGGTACCGAAGGAGTATTACGCTCAGTTTGTGGCCGAAATGCTGGGCCTGAGTAGCACCAGCGGCATTGAAGTGACCTACCGGGCTGGCCAGTGGAAGATCCGCATGGACAGCGACCTTAACCGCCGGCCGGAAGCCAGCAGCGGTTACGGTACCGAAAAGTACCCGTTCAGCAAGCTGGTCAATGCCGCTATCAGCAACCGCCCCGTGACCATCAAGAGCAAGGACACGGACGGCAAGGAATATGTGAATACCGCCGCCACCACCGAGGTGAACGGCAAAGTTGCTGAAATGCGGATGAAGTTCGGGGAATGGGTATGGAGCGACCCCGAGCGCCGAGAAGACCTTGAGCGCGAATACAACGAGACCCGCAACAGCTACGCCATTCCGACCTATGACGGCTCGTTCATGGCCATGGAGGGTATGGCGCTCTCCCTGGGTAATGGTCCATTCGACCTTCGGGAACACCAGCAAAACGCAATCTGGCGGGCGCTGGTTACCCGGAAGTCCATCAATGCCCACGAAGTGGGTACCGGCAAGACCTTCACCATGGGCGGTATCGCGGTAGAGTCCCGACGCTACGGGATTGCCAAGAAGCCGCTACTCCTGGCCCATAACGCCAACAGCAAGAGCGTGGCCAACGAAATCCAGCAGATGTACCCGGCGGCCAAAATCCTCTACATCGACAATCTGGACAAGAAGCAGATTGCGACCCGAATGCGCCAGATTGCCAACGACGATTGGGACACCATTGTTCTGCCTCACTCGCTCATCAATAACATCGGCTTCAAAGAAGAAACGCTGATGCAGATGGCTCAGCAGGACATTGACGAGCTGATGGCCGAGGCCGAAGAAGCGGCCAAGGATGATGGCGTTGAAATCACCAAGGATATGCTGGGCGATCCCGAGGAAGTGAAGGACGAGCTGGCCAAGTTGCGTTCACCGACCGCCAAGGAGCTGGTGAAAGCCCGGAACAACATCATCGCCAGCATCAAGAAGCAGGCCATACGGTCCAGCAAAGAGGGCGCCATTCCCTTTGAAGACCTGGGCATTGATATGGTTCTGGTCGATGAGGTGCACGAGTTCAAGAAGCCGCCCCTGGCCACCAAGATGCGTATCAAGGGCATGAACACGCAGTCGAACGCCAAGTCGATTGCTCTGCGCTTTATGCTCAAGTACGTGCGCGGAATGAACAGTGGCGGCAACGTGCACACCTTCTCTGGCACTCCGCTGACCAACTCCATGACCGAAGCCTTCCACCAGATGCGCTACATCATGGAGGAAGAGATGCAGGAGGCCGGGCTGGATCAGTGGGACGGCTGGTTCGGTTCCTTCGCTCAGGAAGAAATGGACATCGAGCTGACCGCCGCTGGTGAATACGAGTCGGTCACCCGCCTGTCCAAGTTCGTGAACACGCCGGAATTGCGCCGGATGGTTGGCCAGTACATGGACGTTGTGTTTTCCGAGGATATGCCGGAAATGCAGCCCCGGAAAACCAAGTCTGGCAAGACCCTGAGCGACCCGAGCCTGACCGAGCTGGAACGGGCTGAATTGCTCAACGGCCGTACCGAAGGCGCGAAGGACCGGCCGTACAAGCAGGTTCTGAACGAAACGGCGGACCTGACCGACGACCAGCGGGCGCATTTCGCAAAGATCCAGGAGTACGCCAAGCAGTTCCGGGCCATGAGCGGGAAAGAGCGGGTGAAGGCCATGCGCCGTGGTGACCCGCAATCCCCGATTGTTTACGAAGGTCTGGCCGCGAAGGTCAGCTTTGACGCCCGTCTCATGTATGCCGAGGAATTGGCAGGCGAAGAAGGCAAGGTACCCGACGACCCCAACAGCAAGCCGTCCCGCGTTATCAAGAACGTGATGGAGGTCTACAACTCCGATGAGCGTGCTACTCAGGTGATTTTTACCCAGCTGGGCCTGAGCAAGAGCGCGACCGAATCAATCACTGACGAGAACGGCAACAAGCGAAAGCGGACCAAAAAGGTTTTCTCCACCGCTCACGATATGGTGGAGCGGATGGTTCAGCAGGGCATCCCACGGCACCAAATCGCCTTGGTGACCGGCGCCACCAGCAAGGATAAGCGGGCCGCGATTGCGGACGCCATGAACCGCTCCGAGATTCGCGTGGTGATCGGCTCCACTCAGTCCCTGGGTGTGGGTGTGAACATGCAGAAGAACTTGCGGGCCATGCACCACATGGACGCCCCCTGGATGCCTGGCGACCTGGAACAACGCAATGGGCGCGGCCAGCGCCAGGGCAACCAGTGGAACACGGTTCGGGAGTATCGCTACCTGACCGACCGCATTGACGGCCGGCGCTGGCAGCTGTTGGTGAAGAAGCAGCAATTCATCGAGAAGTTCCTGAAAGCCGATGACAGCGTTCGTATTATCGACGCGGATGGCGCCACCGACGAAGACAACGATATGTTGGAGTCCTTCGCGGAAGCGGCTGGTGATGCGCGGGTTTTGCAGCGGGCCAAGATTGAGAAGAAAATCAACATGGTCATGCAGCGGGAGCGGTTGCACAGCCAGGGTATCGCCAATGCCAAGCGTCAGGTCCGCAACCTGACATCCTCCATCAACTCAGACCAAGAGCGAGTGGACCGCTACGAGTCAGTCAACGCTGAGCAGCGTACCACCAGCTCCCTCAAGGCCAATGCTGGCAACGACTTCACCGCCACCATTGACGGGAAGGCCTATACCGAGCGCGGCAAAGCTCAAGAAGCCCTTGGGCAGTATGTCAGCAAGAACATCCGTATGGGCTCCCCGGTTCGGGAGGTGGGCACCTACGGCGACCTGAAACTTGCCATCGGCATGGCCGAGAATGCGGCCGAGCCCCAGCTTTACGCGGACTACGGCAACGGGGTAGAGGTTCTTTCCAACAAGCCGACCATGGCCAGCTTTGAGGCGACCTTGCGCGGCTTCGGTGACCGTCTGGAAAACCTGCGCCGCAAGATCCAGGAAAACCGGGATTCCCGGGACCGGGCCGAGAAGGTATCCAAAGAGCCCTTCCAGCAGGCCGACGAGTTGAAGCGGCTGGAAAAGCAGCTGGCCGACTTGGAGCAAGACCTGCAGGACAACCCGGTAGCCCCGCCGGCATGGCTGCGCACCGGCGCCCCGGTGGAGACCGAAGTGTTGTGGAACGGCGAGCCTTTCACCGTGACCGGTCACCGCTGGAACGACCAGGGCTGGTATGTTCTAGCCGAGGACAAGAACGGCACCGTAGCCATCCCCTACATGGAGGTGAAAGACGGCCAGGGCTTCACGCTCTATCAGGAACGTGAGTTTGAGGCCCCTGGCGTGGTCGAGAAATCCGGCGAGGGCGATGGCGAACAAGAAACGCCAGCGTTCATGCGCCAGTCTGGCGCCGTGTCCCGTGGATTGTCACGGGATGCCGTGCAGGCTACAGTGGATCGGTTCTTTGAGCGCTACCCGGGAGCCGCCAATGTCCGAGTCCAAATTCACGATACAGCCAGAACCCTTCCCGGCTTCGACCAGGCCCGAGACAGTGCGGCCGCAATCTCGGGGCAGTACGTCAGCACGGAAGACACCCTTCACCTCGTCCGAACAGCTTTTGATAGCCGGCGTTCGGTCAATGAGGCGTTGCAGGAAGAAATCTTGGTTCACAAGGGCCTGGGATTCTTTAAGGTTGAAGACCGCAACCAGTTTTACCGCGATGTTCAGCAAGCGACGCAAGAAAGCCGGGAAGTAAAAGCCCTCTGGGATCAGGTCGTCTCTGACTATGAACCCGTGGCAAAATCCGCCAAGTTGAACAAGGAGCAGGCGAACCGGCTGTACGCCGAGGAATTGCTTGGCTCACTTGCTCAGACCCGTATTAACTGGCTGCAACGGGGCTGGCGTACCATCTTCCGTGCGGTCAAGCGCCTTCTGGTGAAAGCTGGCTGGATCAATGACAGCATTGGCGTCAACGAGCTGCGCAGCCGGATTGATCTGATTGCTCGAGCATTTGAGCGCGGTCGCGAGGCTCCCCGTCGAGATTTTTCCGCCGACATCCAGGGCAAGGGCGCTGACATCCCAGCGTTTAGCCGGAGTACGGCCAATCCATCGTCCATCCCGCGTGGCCAGGCGTCCGCCGCCTTCGGCAAGAAAATGACCCGCCGAATCAAGGGCAAGCTGGCCGACCTGAAACCGGCCGGGTTGGGCGCCCTTCCGCTGATGTACCTGCGCGACTTCGCGCCCAAGGGCATGACCGCCCTGGACCGCTATCTGGACGAGAAGCGGGCCATGGACGCCGACCGGAACGAGATGCACACCCGCTACGACCAGTTGGCACAGCGTTGGCTCAAGGAGCGTATGAGCGAGGGCGTGGTTAAGGACAAGATGAAGACTGTCCTGGGTATGCGCGACAAGAACCCGGCGCCCCTGGATAAGCTCATGCACGACGCCACCATTGCCGGCATTGACCCGTCCAAGCCCCGGAAGAAGGACGCCGACAAGGCGCTGTACCAAGTGTTGCGCAAGCGGTACGAGAGCCTGCCCGAGAGTCAGCAAAAGCTATTCCGCGATGTTCGGGATGCCTACGGCGACCAAGTGAAGGCCATGGAAAAGGCCATTCAGGAGAACATTATTAAGAGCGCTGTGTTCGCCAAGCGCCGGGCCGCCCGGGATATGAAGAAGGAGATTGAGCAGGCCCGGGATGAGCTGACCGGCAAGGAGATGGAACAGGCCATTCAGGATGCCGAGGAAAAATACAAGAAGCGGGCCGCGTCCGCCGATGCCGGCCGGTCTTCCAGAATCGCCCTGCTGCGCCAGAAGTTTGAGCAGATGCGGGT
>Ga0114983_1000762_pt1 | contig 13293 bp, 10 predicted proteins | sample Shrwel_input2_RT_FD_87182 | JGI IMG/M metagenome (GOLD analysis project Ga0114983, IMG submission 87182) | Subsurface microbial communities from deep shales in Ohio, USA - Utica-3 well 1 S input2 RT | ecosystem: Environmental > Aquatic > Deep subsurface > Shale gas/oil reservoir > Produced... | reverse complement strand
GCCACCACCTCCGCAGGCGGACAACAGGCTTGCGGCCAGCAGGCTCGCGATCGGCAGCAAAACAGTTTTGTTGTTCATCGATGTCACTCCTCGTTTCTGGGGGCTCGGGGCGGGTCCGCAGCTTCCGGGTTTCCGGCTTGCCGCGACCTGTCTGCTGAGTGAACGAAGCAGCAACGTGGTTTATTCCCCGACCAGCGGAACAATTTCCTGCGCCAGCACGACCACGGCAGCATCGCTGCCGAAGCGGCTGGCGATTGCAGCGCCGAGTCGCGCGGCATCGGTACGGCTGACCCGCACCTCGAACCGCACCCGCGGCCGCCGCCCACGCACCTGCTCGCGGCGGCTGCGGTACGGCGCGGTGCCGCCGACGAGGTCGACCATGGTCTCGTACCAGCCGCCGGGCAGATCGGCTTCGGCCAGCCAGTCGGACAGCCGGGCTGCGCTGTCCGGCTCGGCCAGCAGCACCAGCATCACCTCGGCGCTCATGCCGGCACTCCGTTCGGCAATGCTGTGGAGAACGCGAAGCGCCGATACAGGATCGGCAGCAGCACCAAGGTCAGCAGCGTCGAACTGAGCAGGCCGCCGATCACGACGATTGCCAGCGGCCGCTGGATTTCCGAACCAGGGCCGGTGGCGAACAGCAGCGGCACCAGGCCGAGCGCTGCGATCGCCGCCGTCATCACCACCGGCCGCAGCCGCCGCACCGCGCCCTGCACCACCGCTTCGTGCAGGCTCAGGCCATCGGCCTTCAGCTGGTTGAAGCAGGTCACCAGCACGATGCCGTTCAGCACGGCGATGCCAAGCAGCGCAATGAAGCCGACCGACGCCGGCACCGACAGGTATTCGCCGGACAGGCCCAGCGCGAACACGCCGCCGATCATCGCGAACGGGATGTTCAGCAGCACCAGCGTGGCCTGGCGCAACGAGCCGAACGTCGACAGCAGCAGCAGGAAGATCAGGCCGATGGCGATCGGCACGACGATCGACAGCCGCTGCGCGGCACGCTGCTGGTTCTCGAACTCGCCGCCCCAGCTCAAGGCGTAGCCGGTATCGAGCTTCACTGCCGCCGCCACCTTCGCCTTGGCTTCCTCGACGAAGCCGACCAGATCGCGGCCACGGACATTGGCGATCACCACGACATTGCGGTTGCCCAGTTCGCGGCTGACCTGCACCGGGCCTTCGACGCGTTCCAGCCGGGCCACTGCCGACAGCGGCACGGTGCCACCATCCGGCAACGCCAGCGGCAGCTGATCCAGCAGCGATGGCGTGACGCGCAGGCTTTCAGCACCCTTGATCGTCAGCGCCAGACGGCGACCGTCGCGGTGAATGGTGCCGATGCGCGCGCCTTCGATCTGCGCCCGCAGCAGCGTTTCCAGCGCATCGACCGACAGCCCGTAGCGGCCGACCGCCGCCATGTCGACGGCGATCCGCAGGTACTGCACACCGCTGTTGGCGGTGTAGTAAACGTCCTCCGCACCCTGCAGTCCGCGCAGTTCGCTGGCGATCGCTTCGGCCTTCGCATTGAGCTGGCCGAGGTCCGGGCCGAACAGGCGGATCGCGACATCGCCGCGAACGCCAAGGATCATTTCCGACACGCGCATCTGGATCGGCTGCGTGAACGCATAGGCAATGCCCGGGAAATCGGCCAGCACCTTGCGGATCTCGTCGGCCAGCACTTCCTTGTCCGGGTTGCGCCATTCGTGGCTGAGCTTCAGCGCCAGGAAGGTATCGGTCTGGTTCAGGCCCATCGGGTCAAGGCCGATCTCGTCGGCGCCGGCCCGAGCCACCACCATCGCCACTTCCGGCACCCGCGCCAGCAGTGCTTTCTGGAACTGCCCGTCGATCGCCAGCGAGGCATCGAGCCCGACCGAAGGCTGCTTTTCCAGCTGCACGATCATGCTGCCCTCGTCCATCGTCGGCAGGAAGCTCTTGCCGATCCGCGTGTAGACGAAGCCAGCGGCCACCAGCCCGATCAGCGCGGCGGCAATGACGTACTGCGGCCGAGCCAGCGCCCGCGCGAGCAGCGGTGCGTAAACGGCGGCCAGCTTGCGGACAATCCAGGGATCGGCGTGCGCACCGTCATGCAGCAGCTTCGCGGCCAGCACCGGAATCACCGTCAGCGACAGCAGCAGTGACGACGCCAGCGCGAAGACGATAGTCAACGCCACCGGTGCAAACAGCTTGCCTTCAAGCCCCTGCAAGGTCAGCAGCGGCAGGAACACCAGAATGATGATGACGATGCCGACCGTGATCGGCCCAGCCACTTCGTGCACGGCGCGGGCGATCACGAAGGCGCGCGGCCGTGACGGCTGCGGCACGGCCAGCCGGGCGACGATGTTCTCGACGACGACCACCGCGGCATCGACCAGCATGCCGATCGCGATCGCCAGACCACCCAGGCTCATCAGGTTGGCGCTGACGCCGAACAGACGCATCAGCAGGAAGGTGCTCAGCGCCGACAGCGGCAGGATCAGCGCCACGGCAATCGCGGCGCGCAGATTGCCAAGGAAGGCAACCAGCAGCACCAGCACCAGCAGCACCGCCTCGATCAAGGACTTCGACACGGTATCGACGGCGCGGGTCACCAGATCGCCACGGTCGTAGAACGTTTCGATGCGGATGCCTTCGGGCAGCGTCGGCCGCAGTTCGTCAAGCCGGGCACGCACGCCGGCCACCACTTCACGGGCATTGGCGCCGCGCAAGCCCAGCACCAGGCCTTCGACCGTCTCGCCGCGGCCGTTGCGAGTCACGCCGCCGTAGCGGGTGATCGCGCCCATGCGGACTTCGGCGACATCGCCGACGCGGACCACACTGCCATCGGCCGTGCGCTGCACGACCACGGCGCGGATGTCGTCCAGCGTGCGCAGGCTGCCTTCGGTGCGCACCAGCAGCGTCTCCTCGCCTTCCGCCATGCGGCCGGCGCCGTCGTTGCGGTTGTTGGCTTCCAGCGCCATTCGCAGCGCTTCGAACGAGATGCCGCGCGCGGCCAGCGCCGTCGGCGCCGGCACCACCTCGAAGCTTTCGACATGGCCACCCAGCGCGTTGACATCGGCAACACCCGGCACGGTGCGCAACGCCGGGCGAATGGTCCAGTCAAGCAGCCGCCGCCGTTCGGCCAGGCTGGCGGTGTCGCTCTCGATGGTGAACATGAACATCTCGCCGAGCGGTGTCGTCAGCGGCGCAACGCCGCCGGAAACACCGGCCGGCAGATCGGCCATCACGCTGCCCAGCCGTTCGGCGACCTGGTTGCGCGCCCAGTAGATGTCGGTGCCCTCAACGAAGTCGACGGTGATGTCGGCCAGCCCGTACTTGCTGGTCGAGCGCAGCATCGACTGCTTCGGCAGGCCGAGCATCTCGACCTCGATCGGCGCGGTGATCCGCGCTTCGACCTCTTCGGGCGTCATGCCCGGCGCCTTCAGGATGATCTTGACCTGCGGGCTGGACACGTCCGGAAACGCATCGACCGGCAGCGCCAGCCAGGCCAGCACGCCGGCCGCCGACAGCGCCAGCGCCAGCAGCAGCACTGCCAGCGGGCGAACCAGCGCGAAATCGATCAGGCGGTTCATTCGCCACCGCCGTGACCGGCGAACGCGCCCTTGATCGCGATCACGGCGCTGACCGCAACACGGTCATCGGCACGCAAGCCGCCCGTGACGATGCAGCGCCCGTCATTGCGCCCGGCGACCGCGACCGTCACCGCGCGAAAGCCGCTGGCGCTGCGCACATAGACCCGCGCGCCGCCGGCATCGGAGACCAGTGCTGCCTCCGGCAGCGACCAGCCAGCCGCGCTGCGCGCCCGCTGCTCGACCTCGACGATCTGCCCCGGCCGCAGCGCGCTGCCGACCGCATCAAGCGCGGCGCGGACCTGCACGCTTTGGGTGCCGCCGCCGGCGTCGAAGCCGATCGCTTGAACCGTGGCTAGCGCGTTCGCGTTGCGCACCGCCAGACGATCACCGACCTGCATCTGCCCGGCGACATCGACCGGCACCTGCACCTCGAGCAGCAGGCGATCGAGGCTGGCGATCCGGAACAGCGGGCTGCCAGCCTCGACGCGTTCACCGACGCTCGCCGAGCGCGCCAGTACCACGCCGGCCTGCGGCGCACGCAGGCTCAGCAGCGCACTGACCGCGCCATCGCCGCTGGCACCTGCCAGCTTCAAGCGTTGCGTGGACTCGGCCAGCTGGGCGGCTGCCACCTGGTGACGGCTGCGGGTTTCGTCCATGCGCCGGGCGGCAATGATGCCGTCGGCCAACAGCGCCGCATCGCGGTCGCGATCGGCGCGGGCCAGGCGTTCGGCGGCCTGCAGCTGCACATGGCTGGCCTTCAGGCTGCCAAGCTCGGCGCTGAACAAGGTCACCAGCGGCTGACCGGCGCGAACCGTGTCGCCAGCGCCGACCAGCAGCGTTTCGACAGTGCCCGGCAGCGGCGCCACGATGGCGCGTTCGGCCGCTGCCGGCAGGCTGACCCGGGCCGGAAAGCGCAGCGCGCCGGCATCAGTCGCCGCTTGCGGCGCTTCCAGCCGAACGCCGAGTGCGGCGATCTGCGCGGCGGTCATCGTCACTTCGGCATCACCGGCGGTAGCCGCCGTCGCCGTCCACAGCAGCATGGCAACGGCCATCGATCGATACGACATCACGGCATCACTCCCTGGATCTGGTTCAGACGGGCGATCGCCCGGCCCTGTTCAAGTTCGGCGGTGGCGGCATCGCCGAGCACGCCGCGCGCGCGGGTTTCGATCAGCAGCCGCTCGGCCAGCCCGATCTCGCCGACGGCAAAGGCTTTCGCTGCATTGGCCAGTTCGCGCTCGGCCAGCGCGGCGCGCGTGCGCAGCCGTTCGCGCGCCTCGTTGGCTGCGGTGAACTCGTGCTCGGCTTCGTGGTGCAGGTACTGGTAGCGGCGCTCGGCCAGCGCCAGCTCGCTTTCGGCCTGCGCCGCCGCGACGGCCGCCGCCGCTTCCGGTGCCCGCGATGCTGCGCTGATGCCGAGCGGAATGCTGATGCCGACACCGATGCTGGCGACATTGCCGTTGTCCGGCCCGCCAAGCTCGTTGCGAGCACCGACGGTCAGCCGCGGATTGCCGCCGCGACTGCGCCGGGCCAGCTCGGTTTCGGCACGGGCGCGCGCCAGCTGCGCTTGCAGCGGCGCCAGCAGCGGATTGCCCGGCGTGCCGTGGGCATCGACCAGCGCTTCGCTGAACGTGGCCGGAAGTGCATCCAGCCCGGTCATCAGCCGGTAGTCGAGTTCGGCATGCACGCGAACGATCTCCGCTTCCTGCAGCCGGGCTTCGCGATCGAGACGCCAGTCGCTGGCCTGAAGCGCATCGGCCGCCGCCAGCTCGCCGACTTCGATGCGCCGCCGCACCGCCGCTTCCAGCTGCCGTGCAGCGACCAGCGCGACCTGCGCCTGATCGACGCGCGCCCGCGCCACGGCAACGGCCCAGACGGCCTCGCGCACCGCGCCGGCCACGCGCAGTGCGCGGCTCGGGCCTTCGGCGTCGCGCTGGGCACGGCTGCCGGCGGCGAGCTGCTCTGCTGCCGCGCGCTGGCCGAGTCGCCAGATCGGCAGTTCGAGGCCGCCTTCGGTTTCGCGAATGCCGCTGCGGCCGAGCGGGCCGCTGTCCTGCCAGCGCAGGCCCAGCGCGACATCACCGGCCAGCAGGCTCGTAGCGCGCGCATCCAGCACCCGCGCTTCGGCCTCGCGCGCATCGATCACCGCCCGTGCTGGATCGCGCACCAGTGCTGCCGCGAAGACCGCCGGCAAGCGCAGCGATGGATCGGCGACCAGCGCGACATCGCCGATCTCGCCGGCTGCCGGTACCAGCGCCGCCGCGTCGGGCGCTTCGGCCGGCCCGGCGTGGACCGACGCCAGCCACAGCGGTGTCGCCGGCAACAGCAGCAAGGCCAGCGCGGCTCGGCACCGCCATGGCCGTGGACGGTCGCGGCGCAAATCGGGAACACGCATGACGGCGAGCCTGCAAGGAAGGTGGGGCCACCCTATCGGGGGCGTCTGTCTTCCGTCTTGCTGTTTGATGAACCCGCGTTAATGAATCGGAAAGCTTGTCGTCATCCGCTGTTCATCAGAGTGCCGATCGCGGTTCTTGCGCGCGCCGGGCAGTTCGCTCGCCGCGCTGCCGTCCCGCCACATACTGGGCGAATGACCCGCCAACGGATTTCCACTACCGAGCTGCCCCGATGCGTTTCCTGCTGATCGAAGACGATGTGCAAATGGCCGATTACCTGGTCAAGGCGCTGCGCGAGGCCGGTCACATCGCCGATCACGCTGCCAATGGCCGCGACGGGCTGTTTCTGGCGTCCAGCGAAACCTACGACGCGCTGATCGTCGACCGCATGCTGCCGCTGATGGAAGGCCTGGCGGTGATCGGCGTGCTGCGCGCCACCGGACGACAGACGCCGGTGATGATCCTGTCGGCGCTGGGCGATGTCGACGAACGCATCCGCGGGCTGCGCGCCGGCGGCGACGATTACATGGCCAAGCCGTTCGTGTTCCAGGAACTGCTGGCAAGGCTCGAAGCGCTGGTACGCCGCGCCCAGCCGAGCCAGGCCGGCGGCATCACGGTGACCCGCCTGCGGGTCGACAATCTCGAACTCGATCCGCTGTCACGCCAGGTTCGCCGGGCCGGCCAGCTGATCGAGCTGAAGCCGCAGGAGTTCCGGCTGCTGGAATTCCTGATGCGCCATTCCGGCCAGGTCGTCACCCGGACGATGATTCTGGAATCGGTCTGGGACTATCACTTCGACCCGCAGACCAATGTCATCGACGTTCACGTATCGCGGCTGCGCGCCAAGATCGATCGCGATCACGCGCGCGCGCTGATCCACACGGTGCGCGGTGCGGGCTACTGCCTGCGCGAACCGGAAGTGTCCGGATCGAGCCTCTGAGCCGCCGCTGCCCGTGAGCCGCCGAAAAACGCCATGGCTGCGCTCGCTGTCGGCGCGCGTGGTGCTTCTGAACACCGCGATCACCGTCGGCCTGTCGGGTCTGATGATCCTGGTGCTGTGCTGGCTCGCCGAAGGCTTCATGCACGATCACCTCGACGACAACGTGCTCGACGAGATCCGCATTCTTGAAGCCGAGTTCGGTGTCGACGGGCAACGCGGCGTGCGCCAGCTGATCAGCCGCCGCATGGCCGAAAATCCGGACGGCCGACAGGCCTATCTGCTGCTCGACAGCGATGGCCGGCGGCTGGCCGGCAACTTGCCGACGGCGCCAGCGCGTACGCCGTCGCGCGGCGGCTGGTACGAGCAGCCGACGCTGCATCAGCCAGTCGATGCCACGCTGCGCCTGCGCCGTCAGACGCTGATCGACGGCAGCACGCTGATCGTCGGCTTCGATGATCACGAGATCCTGGCCTTCGTCGATGCGTTGCAGCACGCCGCCAGCCTTGGCTTCGCGGTGACGCTGCTGCTGGGGCTGGTCGCCGGCGCGCTGTCGAGCCGGCTGACGCTTGGCCATCTGGACGTCATCAACCGCACGGCGGCGCGGATCATCGAAGGCGACCTCAACCACCGGGTGCCGGTCCGTGGCAGCAACGACGAGTTCGACCGGCTGAGCGTCACGCTGAACGAGATGCTCGACCGCATCAGCGAGCTGATGCAGTCGGTCCGCCATGCCACCAACGGCATTGCCCACGACCTGCGCACGCCGCTGGCCCGGATGCGCAACCGCATCGAACTGGCACGCGTCAGTGCGCCGGCCGATCCTGCTGCCCAGCAGGAACTGCTTGACGAGCTGAGCCAGGAAGTCGATCGGGTGCTGACCGTGTTCGCTTCGCTGCTGCGCCTGGCGACCATCGAATCCGGCGTGCTGCGCAGCGGCTTCCAGCGCGTCGACCTGCAGCCACTGGTCGATGACGCGGTCAGCCTGTACGAGGCACTGGCCGGCGAACGCGAAATCACACTGTCGCTGTCGATGCCGACTGGGGCCGCTGACGGTTGCAGGGTCGACGGCGACCGCGACCTGCTGTTCCAGGCGATCTGCAACCTGCTCGACAACGCGGTGAAGTTCTCGCCGGATGGCGGCGCGATTCACGTCGACCTGCGCCAGGACCCGAGCATTGATCGGGGCACGGAGCTGCGCGTGGTCCGCATCCGCATCGATGACCAGGGGCCCGGCATTCCGGCCGAGCAGCGGGAGCGGGTCTTCGATCGCCTGATCCGCCTGGATGGCAGCCGCAGCAGCCCCGGCTACGGGCTTGGCCTGAGTCTGGTCCGCGCCATCGCTCGCCTGCATCGCGGCGATTGCCGCCTGCTCGACGGCGCCGCCGGCACCCGGGTGGAACTGGAACTGCCGCTGGCGAGCTGAGCCGGCGCGGTCAGCCGCGGGCGTCGCGATCCAGCCGCAGGCTCAGCAGGCTGCCGGAGCGACGCCAGACCCACAGCACGATCGCCAGCGTGATGCCGCTGCCGATCAGCACCGAGCGCGTCGCTCCGAACACCGCAGCCGAGGTGCCGGCCTGGAAGGCACCGAGTTCATTCGACGAGCTGATGAAGATGCTGTTGACCGACAGCACCCGGCCGCGCAGGTGATCCGGCGGCATCATCTGCAGGATGGTGCTGCGGATCACCACGCTGATCGAATCGAAGGCACCACTCGCGCACAGCGCCGCCGCCGACAGCCACAGGCTGCGCGACAAGCCGAACACCAGGATCGACAGGCCGAAGCCAGCGACCGCGATCAGCAGGTTCCGCCACGCGTGCTTCATCGGCGGATAACGGGTCAGCACCAGCACCGTCAGCAAGGCCCCAACGGCCGGTGCCGCCCGCAGGATGCCCAAGCCCTGCGCGCCGATCTGCAGCACGTCCTCGGCGAACACCGGCAGGATCGCGACGACGCCGCCGAACAGCACCGAGAACAGGTCCAGCGAGATCGAATACAGGATGATCTTCGACTGCCAGACGAAGCGCAGCCCTTCGCCGAGGCTCTGCCAGACCGTTTCACCGCTGCTGACGTCAGCGGGCGGTCGCGGCTTGATCCGGACGTACATCAGCGATTGCAGCACCAGCAGCCCGCAAACCACGGTCAGGCTGGTGGTCAGCCCGGCGCCGGCATAGAGAAAGCCGCCGATCATCGGGCCGAGAATCGCCCCGGCCTGCCAGGCGGTGCTGCTCCAGGCGCTGGCGTTGGCGTAATGGCTGCGCGGCACCAGGAACGCTTTCAGTGCGCTGACCGCCGGGGTCAGGAAGCCGCGCGCCAATCCGAACGCGGCGACCACGCCATAGCAGCCGGCCAGCAGCGTGGTCTGGCTCAAGCCGGCGCGCACCGACGGCAGGGTCAGCCAGGTCAGGAATACTGAGCCGGCGAGGATGAAGCCGAGCGCCAGCAGCATGATCCGGCGCTTGTCGTGCCGATCGGCGACATGGCCGCCGTACAGCGCCACGGCAATGAACGGCAGCGCTTCGGCCAGTCCCAGCAGCCCGAGCACCAGCGGATCGCGGGTGATCAGGTACAGCTCGTAGGCGATGGCGATTTCCTGGATCGTGATCGCGATCGTGAACAGGAAGCTGCCGCCGATCAGGTTGCGGTATTCGGGAAAGCGGAGTGCTGCGAAGGCATCGGTCGATGCCGGGGTTTCAGCAGAAGATTCGGACACGGTCGGTCTAGTCGGATTCGGGTTCGGCGTCACCGGCAAGCTTCAGCGCCAGCTGGTACAGCGGCTTTTTCGGCGCACCGGTGATCTCGGCGGCCAGCCGCGCCGCCCGCGACGCCGGCAGTTCGGCAAGCAGCAGACGCAGCACGCGCTCCGCTTCGCGGTCGTCGGAGGCGTCCGGTGCGCCTTCGATCACCAGCACGAATTCGCCGCGACCGCGGTTCGGGTCTTCGCGCTGCCAGTCGCGGAGTGCGGCGGCCGGCAGGGTGATGCTCTGCTCGAAGCGCTTGGTCAGCTCGCGGGCAATGCAGACCCGGCGTTCAGGGCCGAGCACGGCGACCAGATCATCGAGACTGTCCTCGATCCGATGTGTGGATTCGTACCAGATCGCGGTGCGCGGCTCGTCCTTGAGCTGCTCGAAAGCCGCCCGGCGCGCCGCCGACTTGGCTGGCAGGAAGCCGGCGAACAGGAAACGGTCGGTGGCCAGTCCGGAGATCGACAGCGCGGCGATCGCCGCACAGGGCCCCGGCACGGCATAGACCGGACACCCGGCCAGCCGCGCGGTACGAACCAGCGCGTAGCCAGGGTCGGAAATCAGCGGCGTGCCGGCATCGGACACCAGCGCCAGCGTGGCGCCGCCGGCCAGTTCGGCAATCAGCTGATCCGCGACTTTCGACTCGTTGTGATCGTGCAGCGCCACCAAGCCGCCCGGCGGCGTGCGGATGCCGAAGTGGGCCAGCAGGCCGGACGTGGTACGGGTGTCTTCGGCGGCGATCCGCTGCACGGCACCGAGCACCGCCTGCGCGCGCGCCGACAGATCGCCGAGATTGCCGATCGGAGTCGCCACCACATACAGCGCGCCGGCTTCGAGGCCGCCTTCGACAGGGAGGGTCACGGACGGAAGAACACCGGGGTCGGCGGCAAAAAAGCCGTGCCATACTTTACTTGATGACCTCGACCACTCATGCCCGCGCCGCGTTCCGCGTGCGCCATCCATCGACTCGCAAGGCTGTCATCGCGCTGTCGTCCGCCCTGTTTCTGACCGCCTGCACGTCGACCGGCGCGCCGATCGTGACCCGCTTTCCGGGCGGCGGCAGCAGTGCCATGACGGCATCCGCACCGGCCGAAAGCAGTCTGGCCGATCAGGCCGAAGCGCTGCTTGCCCGCGGCGATTATCCGGCCGCATCGAAGACGTTCATGGCCGCTGCTGCCGCCGTTCCGTCGGCCAGCGCACAGGCCAACGACTACCGGCTGCGCGCCGCATCGGCAGCGCTGGCAGGCCACGATCCGGTCCGCGCCGACCTGCTGCTCGACCAGATTGCCGCGCCGGCCGGCAACCAGGCCGGCGACGCTCGACAGCAGGCGCGCTATCGACTGCTGCGCGCCCAGACCGCGCTGGCGCGCAACGATCCGCAGCGCGCGCTGCGCCTGTTGCCGGGCAGCGAACCGGGCAGCGAGCCGCGCATTGCCGAACAGATGCTGCTGGTCCGTGGCCAGGCGCTGGCGCGCAGCAACGATCCGGTCGCCGCGGTGGCGGCGCTGGTCAACCGCGAGCAGTACCTGAGCGGCATCGTGACGCTGAACCAGAACCGCGACCTGCTGTGGAACCTGCTGCAGGGAGCCACCCTCGACACCACGACGATGAACCGCGCACTGGCCGCGACGCCGATCACCCGAGGCTGGGTGGAACTGGCCCATCTTGCTCGCCAGCAGGCATCGCCCGGCGAGCTTGACGGCTGGCGCAAGCGCTATCCGCGCCATCCGGGCGAAGAACGACTGGCTGCGCTGTTCATGCAGCCGGCCGCCGTGGAAAGCAGCGGCGCGGCCGTGGAAGCGCCAGCCGCGTTGCCGCTGCCCCCGACGCCGATCTCGACGCCGCCAGCGGCTCAGGCTGCGTCGCCAGCGCCGATGGCCGGCACCGGCAGCGTGGCGCTGCTGCTGCCGCAGTCCGGCGCGTTGGCCCCGGTGGCCGATGCGCTGCGTGCCGGCTACGAGCAGGCCGCGCGCGCCGCGGGCGAGCCGGCACCGCGTCTTTACGACACCGACGGCTACACACAGGCCGTGGCCGACGGCGCCGCCGTGATCGTCGGCCCGCTGCTGAAGGAAGCGCTGACCACGGTCGCCGCCGCGCCGACCGTGCCGGTGCCGGTGCTCGGCCTGAACTACCTCGATGCCCAGCACGGCGCCCCCGCCGGCCTGTTCCAGTTCGGCCTGGCGCCGGAGGACGAAGCGCGCGCCGCCGCCGAAGACGCCCACGCGCGCGGCCTGACCCGAGCGCTGACCATGGTCCCGGCCACCGACTGGGGCAATCGCGTGCAGACCGCATTTGCCAGCCGCCTGCAGGAACTCGGTGGCCGCGTGGTCGACACCGGCCGCTATTCGGGCGAGCCGCAGGGCTGGGCCGATCCGGTCCGCCGGCTGCTGCGCTACGTCGCGATCAACGACAAGAAGGTCGCTGCCGAAGCCCGTGCCAAGGCCGGCCCGGGCGTCGATCCGCAGCGCCGCAACGATTTCGACTTCGTGTTCCTGGCCGGCCGCGCCTCGCAGGCCCGCGTGCTGTGGCCGCTGTTCCGCTACTACCACGCCGATCGCACGGCGGTGTACGCCACGGCCGCCGTCAATGAAACATCCGGCGACGGCGATCTGGCCGGCATTCGCTTCTGCGACGCGCCGTGGCTGATCGACACGCGCAGCGCGCAGCCATCGCTGCACGACGAGGCGCTGCGCGGGCGTTCGCGCGAAGCCGCGCGCTTCTATGCCTTCGGTGCCGACGCCTACCTGCTGGCCAGCCGCATGGCCCGCAACGCGCTGCACGGCGGCGACCCGATTCCCGGCGCCACTGGCATGCTCGCCGTCGAAGCCGGCGGCGCGGTGCGCCGCAAGCTGGTCTGCGCGCGGATGAGCAGCGGCGGCGATCCGTCGCTGCTGCCGCCGCCCGATATCGGCAGCGTGCCGATCGAGCCATGAGCTGGCTGCGCGGCGTCGATGCGGAAACGCGGGCGCTGCGTCATCTGGAGCGCAACGGCCTGTCGCTGGTCACGCGCAACTGGCGCTGCAAGGGCGGCGAACTCGATCTGGTGATGCGTGACGGCGCGGCGCTGGCGGTGATCGAGGTGCGCAGCCGCGCGCGCAGCGACTACGGCAGCGCGCTGGAATCCGTCGATGCCCGCAAGCAGGGCCGGCTGGTGCACGCCACGCAGTTGTTCCTCGCGGCCCATCCCGAACATGCCCAGCGCGAAGTGCGCTTCGACGTGGTGACCCTCGACGACGGCGAACTGCAGTGGCTGAAGGCGGCCTTCGATGGCGGCTGAACTCACCCCTGCCGTGCTGCGCCGGCTGAACGACGCGCTGCCGCCCGAGCGGCTGCTGCTCGATCCCGCCGAACGCCTGGCCTACGGCTACGACAACAGCCGCCGCGTGGCGATGCCGGATGCGGTGGCACTGGCCGAATCGGCCGACGAGGTACAGGCACTGATCGACCTGTGTCGCGACCACGGCCTGCCGATGATCGCTCGCGGCCGCGGCACCAACACCACGGGCGCCACGGTGCCGATCCACGGCGGCGTGGTGCTGTCGCTGGAGCGGATGAACCGCGTGCTGCGGGTGTCGCCGGGCGATCGGCTGCTGGAATGCGAAGCCGGCACCGCAAGCCAGGTTGCCGCCGACCGTCGAGTACACGGCACTGG
>Ga0114983_1000761_pt1 | contig 13304 bp, 10 predicted proteins | sample Shrwel_input2_RT_FD_87182 | JGI IMG/M metagenome (GOLD analysis project Ga0114983, IMG submission 87182) | Subsurface microbial communities from deep shales in Ohio, USA - Utica-3 well 1 S input2 RT | ecosystem: Environmental > Aquatic > Deep subsurface > Shale gas/oil reservoir > Produced... | reverse complement strand
TTTTTGTCTTCTATTTTTAGAATAATGCCGTATTTGTTTTCATTAATATAATAGATTTTATTTTTGGTATTTTTAAAATTTCTGATATGTTTTAGCAGCTTTTTAATGTAATCAGAAAAATTCATAAATCCTATTACTTTATAGATATCTTTAAAGTTATTGATACTTAAAATAATTAAATAAAAATTATCTTTTGAGTTAATTTTTGTTTCCAGATCTTCCTTTAATTTTATTTTGTTTGGTAATCCGGTTTCTGGATTGTAATAAGCGATTTGATTTACTTTCTCTAGCTGGTTCTCAAGTATAGAAAATAAATAGCCTGCAAAAGCACCAACAATAATAAATAATCCCATTCTAAAGATCCAATTTTCTAAACCCTGCATCACCATAGTTTCAGTATTAATTGGCATATATGGTCCCAGAAGCAATCCACTAATTGCAGCAGCAGTAACTCCTCCTCTTATTTTATAAAAATAAGCTGCCAGAATAATTGGAAGATAAATTAAGTGGGCATAACTAAATTTAGTTCCTCCAGTATAATAAACCATCAGAGCAATCAAAAAAGCCATTGAAAAAATAATGCTAATTAAAAATAGAGTTCTGTCTCCAAATGATTTTAGTTTTTGATATGTTTTTTGTCTTCTAATTGGCCCTGCTCCTCTCTTTAAAGTTAATTAAATCGATTTTGTTTAGACTCTACTTCAATAATTCTCTATTTTATATTTTTAACCTGCAAAACCTTGATATTTTTTATAATTGTATTTAACTTAAAGCTTAAGTATTTCAGCTACCTTTTCTTTTACAGAGTTTTTATCACAGCTGTGATGGTGCCTGCTTTCCATCTCTTCTAAACCTTGAAGCCCTCTGTGAACTTCAGCTGCTGTTAAATTCTTTAATTCTTCGATAATCCTATATTCATCCTGTTCAAGTTTTTCCTCTTTTAATGATTCCAGAACTGCCCGGCTAAATTTATAGGGATTAGCAGTAGAAGCAACCACTGCTGTTGCCTGATCTCCACTTTGCTGGCGGTATTTAATTAGAGAATCAACTCCTACAGCTGTATGAGGATCAAGTAAATAATTAAAGTTATTAAAAGTTGATTTAATTACAGCTTTTGCTTCTGATTCTGTAGAATAATGACCACTAAACAATTCCTGAATTTTATTTTTTGTCTGCTGATCAATTTCAAATTTGTTTTCACTTTTTAGTTTCTGATACCAGTTATTAATTTTACTGCTGTTATGATCAGTAATCTCAAATAGAAAACGCTCTAAATTGGATGAAATTAAAATATCCATTGAAGGACTGATTGTTTTCTTAAATTCCCGTTCGATATCATAAACTCCAGTATTTAAAAAATCTGTTAGAACTTTATTATCATTTGAAGCGCAGATAAACTTATTAACTGGCAGCCCCATTCTATAGGCATAATAGGCAGCCAGGATATTTCCAAAATTACCTGTTGGAACTGTAATATTAATTTTATCGCCTGGTTCAATTTCATTTTCTTTGATAATCTCAAAATAAGCTTTAAAATAGTAAACAATCTGCGGCAGCAGTCTGCCCCAGTTAATTGAATTTGCAGATGAAAATTGATAATTATTTGCTTCCATTCTGGCTCTAAATTCTTTATCAGCAAAAATATTTTTAACGGCAGTCTGACAGTCATCAAAATTACCTTTTAATGACACAACTTCTGTATTGCCGCCACCTGTTGTTTTCATCTGATCTTCCTGAACTCTGCTGACTCCAGCTTCTGGATAAAAAACAATTATCTTAACTCCAGCTACATCTTTAAATCCTTCCAGAGCTGCTTTACCTGTGTCACCTGAGGTTGCAACTAAAATTACAATTTCCTTTTTTATCTCCAGCTTTTTAACTGATCTCACTAAAAGCTGTGGTAAAATTTGCAGAGCCATATCTTTAAATGCTGCAGTTGGACCGTGCCACAATTCCAGAATATAGGTGTTTTGATCAAGTTTAATCAGCGGTGTTTTTTCTGCCAGGGGAAAACTTTTTTCCTGATAAGCAGCTTCTACTGAATCAGCAATCTCATCTTCACTAAAATCACTTAAAAATTTATTAAAAATCCAGGCAGCCAGCTCTTGATAACTTTTATCCTTCTTTTCTAAAATTTCTTCCAGATTTAATTCCGGTATCTCTTCGGGTACAAATAAGCCTCCCTCAGGTACCATCCCCAGACTAATTGCTTCAGCCGAATTTACACTTTTGTAATTTCCTCTGGTACTAATATACTCCATACTCTCTACCTCCACTAAATTATATTCTTAAATTTAATTTATTGATAATTATAAATCATTATATCGAAAGTAATTGTTGATGTCTATTAAATTGCTTATTTCTTTTTATATTTTTTCATCTTTCTCAAAAAGATTTGGTTTCTATTAAAAATATCACTATACATATAATAAATTTTTGTATATAATATAAATGTGTAAAGAAGGAAAAAAAGAAGAATAATTTCTACCGCTACTTTATCACTTCTAAAAAAAGTCCTGAGTGAATTCACTCAGGACTTTACTCGTTTTTTAAATGTTTCTGCAGTCCTAAAACTGGCTGCTCATTTTTCTGACTTTCTAAATATTTAAATTCTTGATTACTTTATCTGATTCATGAGTTAAAGCAATCATTTCGGATTCACTTAATTCAAAATCTGCAGCGGCAGCATTTTCTCTGGCTTGTTTTTTATTTTTAGCACCAACCAGAGCTGTTGTTATTCCAGGACGGTTGATTGACCAGTTTATTGCTATCTGAGCCGGAGTCTGATTATGATCTTCTGCAATTTCCTTCAGCAGGCTGATCAGGCTCTGAGTCTGGGGCCAGTTTTCTTTTTTAAAGAATGGATAAAATCCAGCTCGATTATCTTTTTCATCATCAAACTGAGGTCTTTCTTTATATTTACCGCTTAAAATTCCTCCACCGAGAGTTCCGTAACTTAAAGCACCTAGATTGTTCTCAATTAAATAAGCTAAGATTTTAGCTTCAATATCTCTTTTAAGTAAAGAATATTGAGGCTGCAGAGAAATAATATCTGTCATCTCAGAAATCTGCTCCATCAATTCTACCTCAAAATTACAAACCCCCAGATATTTAAATTTACCTTCTTTTTTTAATTTCAATAATTCCTCAACACTTTCTTCTAAAGGTGTATCTGGATCTGGCCAGTGAATCTGATAGAGATCAATCTGTTCAATATTTAATCTGCGCAGAGAATCTTCTATATCTTTCCTGATTCTTTTTGGGCTTAAATCTCTAATATATTTTGGGCCATCTCTATGAGTTCCACACTTAGTCGCAATAATTACTTTATCTCTTATTTCTGCAATTGCCTTACCAACAACTTCTTCTGCATGACCATCACCATAAGCAGGAGCTGTATCAACTAAATTTATTCCTGAATCAACAGCTGCTCTAATTGCATGAATTGACTGCTGATCATCAACCTTACCAAATGTGTCATTTCCATAAGCCCAGGTTCCCAGACCAACTGCAGAAATTTTTAAATTAGAATTGCCTAAATATCTATATTTCATTATTAACCCCCTCATTTTATTTAAACTTATCTCATCTGATATTAGTAATCTTATTAAATCTCAGCTTAATTTAAGGCAGCAAGATTAAGTGTATCATAATTACTTAAAAACTTTTTAACTTTATTTAAAATAAAATCTAAACTCTCTTTTTGATCACATTCAATATTTAAAACTACAACCGGATCATGTAGGGACATTCTAATTAAAAACCAGTCATTAGCACCACAGTTAACTCTTACTCCCTGATAGTTTTTAGGAGCAATTTCCCAGCTCTCAATCTCTTGAATATATTCTTTTAAATCGGCTAAAATTTGCTGCCCATAATCTTTAAATTCATCAAGTTGAATTGTCATTCTGTATTCCTTTTTAATCTCTGCTTCTTTTAAATCTGCTATTAAATCACCAATTTTTTTACCTTCTTCTGCCTTTAAATTAGCCATTTTGATCAGCACTTTTGCCACTAAATAAGCACCATCATCAAGAAAATAATTTTCTTTGAAAGCTGCATGACCGGAGGTTTCTATAGCCAGCGGAGCAGTAATTCCTTCAGCTTCCAGTCTTTTAGCCTCATTAATTACATTTTTATAACCTCTTTTAAAGCGGTGGTGAACTCCACCTAACTTATTTTCAATAAATTCTTTGAGCCCAACAGAAGTCACAGAATCGGTAACAATTGTTGCTCCAGGATTGTCTTCAAGAACTATGGTTGAGGCTAAAGCAATTAATTTATTGCGGTTAATTTCCTGACCACTGCTGTCAACTACTGCTGCCCGATCAACATCAGTGTCAAAAATAATTCCTAAATCAGCCTGGTTTTTTAAAACTGCTTTCTGAATTGAATGCATCGCTTCTTTGTCTTCAGGATTGGGAGCATGGTTTGGAAAATTACCATCAGGCTCTAAAAACTGACTACCTTCAGTATCTGCACCCAGTTCTTCCAAGATTTTTTCTACAAAAAAGCCTCCTGAGCCATTACCGGCATCAACTATAATTTTAAAGTCAGATAACGGTTTTTGCTGATCCACTTTTGAATTTAAATTTTTACGAATTACGTTTTTGATATGTTCTGCGTAATCAGAAATTAAGTTTATTTTATTTATAGACTCAGCTACTTGAGTTTCTTTAGTTAAAAATTCTTCTTCATTTTCAGATGCAATTTTTAAAATTTCAATTACATTTTCTTTTTCCAACCCTCCACTTTGAGTAAAAAACTTAAAACCATTTTTATCATAAGGAAGATGACTGGCTGTAATCATTATTGCCCCATCATACTGATATCCCGCTAAAACAGTTGACATAAACATTGCTGGAGTTGAAGCCAAACCAGCACTGTAAACACTGGCTCCTGCTAGCTTCATACCTTCAGCCAAAGCTGATTTAAGTCTGTCAGCACTTAATCTAGAATCATGTCCAACAGCCAGTTCAATGTCCTGCTTCTCTTTATTTGAATTATTTTCAAGCCACCTAACAAAAGAAAATCCAATCCCAACTGCAGCTTCTTCTGTTAAATTAGGCTTTTTCCCAGCAGCCTCTATTGCTCTTCCTCTCACATCTGTTCCACTAAGCAATTTTTTCCACATTATTTTTGACATTAAAATCACTCCAGTTTAATTTTTTATTTTTAACTTCACACATTGCTAAATCTGCTCTATTTATTAATTCCTGAAAAGATAAAAAATTTATTATCTTTACAATCTTAAATTTTAATACACTTAATATTATATCTAATTATATGAATTATATCAATTAAAATAAATTTAAAAACTGCTTTAAATATTTCAAAATTATTCTTAGTCAATTTCTTTAAAAAGATTTATCATTTCAATCAGCGAAACTGCAGCATCATAACCTTTGTTGCCGGATTTTGTTCCCGCTCTGGAAATTGCCTGCTCAATTGTATCAGTGGTCAAAACTCCAAAAATCACCGGTTTTTCAGTATCCAGCCCGGCTTTAGCAACACCTTTAGAAACTTCTGCTGAGACATAATCAAAATGAGGGGTTTCACCTCTAATTACCGCTCCCAGTGCAATTACACCATCATATTCTTCCTTTTCTGCTAATTTTTTTGCGGTCAGAGGTATCTCAAATGATCCAGGTACCCAGACCACATCAATATCAGCTCATCCATCCCGTGTCTTTTAAGAGCATCAACTGCTCCCTCAAGTAATTTGCCAGAAATAAATTCATTAAAACGACCTACAACAATTGCAGTTTTCATTTCCTGCGCATTTAAATTTCCTTCAATAGTTTTCATTTTTATCATTCTCCTTTTTAAACTTTGTGATATATTTCTTTTGTACCTGGTACACGAAAACGATTTTGGTACCTGGTACCTATAAATCTAAAAGGTGGCCCATTTTATTTTTTTTTACCTTAAGATAAAATTCGTTTTCTTTATTAGGATTAATTTCCAGAGGAATCCTCTTACTTACCTTAAGGCCGTAACCCTCCAGACCGACAATTTTGGTTGGATTATTGGTCAGCAGGTGGATAGTTGAAAGTCCCAGCTCAGAAAGTATCTGGGCTCCAATTCCATAATCTCTTAAATCCGGATCAAAACCAAGAGCAACATTGGCTTCAACTGTATCCATTCCCTCGTCCTGCAGCTGGTAGGCTTTAATTTTATTAACCAGACCAATTCCGCGGCCTTCCTGGCGCATATAAAGCACAACACCTCGTCCTTCATTTTCAATTAACTGCAGAGCAGCAGCCAGCTGTTCACCACAGTCACAGCGTTTGGAGCCAAAAATATCTCCGGTAATACACTGCGAATGAACTCTGACTAATACATCTTCTTCGTTTTCGATATCACCTTTAATTACTGCAATGTGCTCTTTATCATCAATCTTTGTTGTAAAGACCTTGATTTTGAAATCACCAAAATCAGTTGGCAGTTCAGCTTCAGCTGCCAGCTCAATTAATTTATCCTTTTCTTTTCTGTACTTGATTAAATCTTCAATCGAAATTAATTTTAACCCATGTCTGCTGGCAAATTCCTTCAGGAAGGGCAGTCTTCCCATCTCTCCATCTTCTTTGATAATCTCACAGATTACACCTGCCGGCTTCAGTCCAGCCAGTCTGGCTAAATCAACTGCTGCTTCAGTGTGTCCGGCTCTTCTTAAAACTCCACCCTTTTTGGCTATCAGTGGAAAGACATGACCTGGCCGCATAAAATCCCTTGCTTTTGAATTCTGATCGACCAGTTTTTTAATTGTAAGCGCTCTCTCCTGAGCAGAAATCCCGGTTGTAACCTCCTGATGATCAACCGAAACAGTAAAAGCAGTCCCGTGGGTTTCCGTATTTTTTTCTACCATCATCGGTAGATCTAAATCTTCAACTACTTCTTCTTTAAGAGGAGTACAGACCAGCCCTCTTGCCTCCTTAATCATAAAGTTAATGGCTTCTTTATCCACCTTTTCAGCGGCCATTAATAGGTCACCTTCATTTTCTCTATCTTCATCATCGACTACTACTACCATTTTACCTGCTTTAATATCTTCTACTGCAGCTTCTATTGTATCCATTTAAATTCTCCTTTCGGATAAATAATTTGATTCTTAGTTTTTAAAATATTAAACTGAAAGCTAAATCAGCTTCTACATAAATCCATTCTCAACCAAAAAATCCTTTGATATCTCAGCCTCTTTTGGCTTATCTCTACTTAAATTAGCAAGCATTTTATGAACATATTTACCCAGCATGTCAGTTTCTATGTTAACCAGATCCCCTGCTTTGAGCAGTGATAGGTTAGTTTCTGACCAGCTTTCTGGTATTAGTGAAATTTTTAATATTCCTTTATTAATCCCCATTACTGTCAGGCTGACCCCATTTATGGCGACAGAACCTTTATGCACAATTAATTTTTCTGTTTCTTGATCAACTTTCATCTCAATAATTTTGGCATTTGACTCTTCTTTGATTGATCTAACTGCTGCTTTACTGTCAACATGACCGGTCACAAAATGGCCGCCTATAAAATCATTCGGCCTTAATGACTGCTCTAAATTAACGACTGAATCCCGCTGCAGCTTGCTCAAATTGGTTGCTTTAAGTGTTTCTGGCATCACATCAGTCCTAAAATAATCACTGCCAAAATCAACTACTGTCAAACAGACCCCATTGACTGCAATGCTGTCACCCTTCTTTATTTTATTTAAAACTTTTTCTGCACTAATCTCCAGCTGATATTTACTGCTGCCTTTAAATTTGCGCACAAAATTTCCTTTTTCTTGAATTATACCTGTAAACAATTAATTCACCTCTTTCTTTCTGCAATTAATAAGAGATTATCTCCCAGATTTTTCTGCTCAATTATTTTTAGATCAATTGAATCTGACATCATTTCCGGACCACTGCCGCAGAAAGAAGCTATTCCATCACTACCACCATAAATTTTGGGAGCAATGAAATAATAAAACTTATCAACCAGGTCCTCATTTAAAAATGTGTGGCTTAATTTTGCTCCCCCTTCGACTAAAACACTGCTTATCTGCCTGCCGTGCAGATATTTTAGAAGTTTTTTTAAGTCAAAAAAGTTTTCAGCACCAGTTTCAAAACTCATAACCTGGACTTTATCTTTGTTTAATAATTTTTCTTTCTTCTTTAAAGCAGCTGCTGTTCTGGCAGGAGAAAAATCACTGGAGGTGATTATCAATGTATCTGCAGTTGATTTTTGATTTATTATTTTTGTAGATAGCGGTAATTTAAGCTGCGGGTCCAGCACTATTCTTAAGGGATCTATTCCTTCCCGCTCTTCCAGCCTGGCTGTGAGAGAAGGATTATCAGCCAGCACAGTCCCAATACCCACCATTATTGCATCAGCCCGGTGCCTGAGTTTATGACCTTCCAGTCTGGCTTCAGAATTAGTAATCCACTTTGAATCACCAGTTTTGCTGGCAATATAGCCATCTAAGGTCTGGGCCTTTTTTAAATAAACAAAAGGAGAATCACTCTTAATATATTTAAAAAAACTTTCATTTAAAGTCCGGGACTCTTCTTTTAAAAGCCCTATTTCAGCTTTAATTCCGGCTTCTCTAAGCATCTCAATTCCACTCCCTGCTACTTCTGGGTTGGGATCAACGACTGCAATTACAGCCCTCTTGATACCTGAGTCAATTAATTTCTGAGCACAGGGTGGAGTTTTTCCATAATGACTGCAGGGTTCCAAAGTTACATAAATATCAGAACCTTGTGCTTCTTTACCTGCTTCATTTAAAGCAAATACTTCAGCATGGGGACCTCCATACTGCTGATGATATCCCTCCCCAATAATTTCGCCATTTTTTACGACCACTGCTCCAACCATTGGATTAGGAGAAGTACTACCCTCACCCAGTCGGGCCAGATTTAAAGCTCTTGCCATATATTTTTGATCATCAATTGAAAAATTCTGCATCTTATACCTCCAGTTTTTGCATTTAATCTATCAGGCTTAATTATCATTTGTTTTCAACATAAAAATCAGTCATAATTTCCTGGATAATAAAAAATCAATAGAAATAAGAAAAAGCCCCTCCAGAACTGGAAGGACTTTAATAATCAAAGTATTATAATATAAATCTATCAATCAAATAATTTTGCTGCCAGATGAATTAATTAACAACTAAAATTAGATTAATAAATTTATAACCTAACTCCCTTCCAGACTTTACTGTCGGTTCTGCATTTCATCAGATCAATCCCAAATGGACTTGTGGACTTTTACCACCGGTAGGGAATTGCACCCATCCTCGTTAGTTATATTAGATTTTCTAATTATATTTTAGCACTTTAAAAAGTGATTGTAAAGTAATATCACAATTAATTAGATCCAATTTTTAAAATACCACTTAATTTTTAAATTAAATTACTTTCCTTCAAAGTTTAAATCATTCACTGCTCCCCAGAAATTCAGTTCGTAATAACCCTGCTTATTCCGATTGAATCTTTTACCTAAAACAAGCTGCAGAAAAGAATTTAATTGTTCTGCCCTAACGGTCTGCGGCTTATATTTTATAATTCCACTGCTGATATATGGTATTTCCTGATTGTAATTATATTCTGCCTCAAGTTCAGCCATAAGTAAAGAAGAATCTAAGTTTGACTGACTGCTTCCATTGGGATAACTGTAATCCTGCTGATAAGAAAATTTATCAATTAAAATTTCAAAATTATTTTCTGCAGCCAGAATTCCATAGCTCTTTTGGTTCAACTGCTGACTTAAGGTTTTGGCAAGTATAAGTTTAAACCTACTTAGATTTAAATTAAAATCAAGCTGATTTGCCTGAATATCATTTTCTTTTCTTACTAAATCAAAGCTGCCATTAAAATCAAATTGATTAAATTTAAGTTTTTTAAAATAAGAATTAGCTTCAAAATTAAGCTTCCCTGCAGTTAAGAGAAAATCATAATCTCCCTTTAACTCTGTCAATATAATTTTTTCATACTGCCGGTCATAATTTAATTTTGACTCCAGATTGAAAATCACCTTTAAAAGCTCACCACTTAAATTAAATTCTTCAATATTTAATTTTTTATTCTTCTGCTTATAATTTGCTCTCAAAATAAAATCATTAAAAGTCGAAAGTCGATTCCAGTTCTCATTATTCAAACCATAACTTCTATAATAGGGAAAATCATACTTTACTTCAGCTGCTCTAAAATCTAAGTTATGATTATCTTCCATTAATAAATATAGATCCTGAATTGTACTTATCTGAGCCAGTTTTTCTTTAGGTAAATTACCCTGATAATTAACTTCAGTATCACTAAAATTCAGCTGATAATTGTCCTGTAGATTTGAATAATTGATCTGCTTAACTGTACTTTCAAAATTTTTATCAAGCTCAAAATTTTGATATCTAATATAATTTAAGACCTGCTGCCAGCTGAATTTGATTTCTGCCAGATTAATAATCAAATTAAATTGATCTGCTTTAAACAAATTTAAATTTTGAATCATCATTTCCTGTAATAATGGATTTGTTTCAACCTCCACTAAACGGAGCTGATAATTGTTATTTTCTGCAATTTTAGAAATTTCTTTCTCAATATCCTTTGATATTTTCTGTCCATAATAATAGTTCAAACCAAAAATTATTCCAGCAGCTAAAAGCATCACTAAAATATAGATTGAGGCTTTTTTAAAAAATTTTTTCATTTTCTGGCCTCCCATTTTTTTATTGATTTTCTTCTTTAGTAATATTTTTTTTCATAATCTCATGTAAAACTGGTCTGTAAAATAAACAGGATTGAAATAATCTCTTATAATATTTGGTTTTAGATTTGCATATTCTGCCTGAGTTTATACCTCTGGATAAAAGCCCCTATTGTTTCCGTGAAAACCCAAAATTTGATAATTTTTCTTTTTTAATGCTTTTACTAAAGAATTAAATTTTGTCATATCATTTGTTTTAAATGCATAATTTTTGTTTATAGTATATAAAAATATTAAAAATGAAAATTAAGCATCAAAACTGCCGGGAATTTAAATTAACATATCCTGATAAATACTCTCTTCACTATTTTCAATAACCTGAGCCTTACATATTTTTTTATAATATTCAACCGGGCCAGCCCCACCAATTACAGCATAAGCATAACCACTTTCCTGGAGTGCAGCAAGTGACTTTAGTAGTAATACTGTTCCTACACCTTTACCCCTTGCTTCTTCACTAACCCCAGTTGGTCCAAAAAAACCTTTAGCAGTAATATCATAACAAGCAAAACCTAAAATTTCATCTTGTTGATAGGCAATAAAAATATTTAAAGGAGATTTTGCAAAAGCAACATCCGCCTCAGACCTCCATGCTTTCTGAAAATGTTCTTCAATCCAATCTAGAACTCTTGCTTTTTCGGGGGGGATAGCTCGTTTAATTTTTATTCCTTTCTTCTTTAATTCTCCCTCTTTCTGCTGCCATTCAGGCAATTCGTATAATTTTACTAACATATCAGGCATATTATTTTATCCTCCTGTTGTTGTAATTTTTAAGCTGTAATGTTATTTTTGATTATCTTTTCTCAAAATCATTTCTTCCAGGCTGCCCCCTGCTGAAACCATCGGAAATACATTCTCTTCTTCCTCAATCATAAAATTGAGAAGATAACTTCCTTCAGCATCAATAGCATTTCTTAGAGCAGTTTTAATATCTTTACGCTCGGTTACAGTCTCCCCTTTGATCCCATAACCCTTTGCTACCTGTATGAAATTAGGAATCATCTCCGGACAGTCTTCATTTGGAGCTGAACAGTGGGGTGGGCAATCTTTCTGGCGGCGCAAACAGGTTGCAGAATATCTTTTATCATAAAATAATTGCTGCCACTGGCGCACCATGCCCAGATATTGATTATTAAAGAGTATTATTTTAACAGCCACCTGATTTTTAGCAGCAGTAGCCAGTTCCTGAATATTCATCTGAAAACTGCCATCACCAACCAGTGCAAAAACATCACGGTCAGGGTTTGCCAGTTTAGCACCTATTGCTGCAGGAAATCCATAACCCATTGTCCCCAGTCCACCAGAACTAATAAAAGTTCTTGGTTTGGAATACTTATAATACTGAGCTGCCCACATCTGATGCTGACCAACGCCGGCGGTGATAATAGCTTTTCCTTCAGTTAGGTCATCTAAACTCTCAATAATTTCTGAAGGCAGCAATTTTTTTGCCTTTTTCGAATCAGCAGACTGATCAATTTTTTTCCATTCTTCTATTTCCTTAATCCAGGCAGGATGTTTGACTTCTTTAATTTTAGGCAGCAGGTCTTTAAGAGCCATTCTAACATCAGCTGTAATTGGTATTTTAGTTTCAACAATTTTTGCAATTTCTGCCGGATCAATATCAATATGGATTATATCAGCATTAACAGCGAATTTCTCTAATTTTCCAGTTACCCTGTCATCAAAACGAGCTCCTAAAGCAATAATTAGATCAGAATTTGTAATTGCAAGATTGGCCTCTGTCGTACCATGCATTCCCAGCATCCCCAGAGAAAGATAATTGTTCTCGTCAAAGATACCAATTCCATTAAGGGTTGTTGTAACCGGAATTTCTGCTCGTTGAGCCAGTTCTAATATTTCCTGATCAGCACCGGAAATTATTGTACCACCACCGGCATAGATTACCGGCTTAGCTGCCATATTTATTAATTTAGCAGCTCTTTTAAGCTGTAGTTTATTTGCCTGATAGGTGGGGCTGTATCCAGGAAGATTAACCTGTTTTGGATAATAAAACTTAGCTTTATCCTTTAGAATATTAGATGGAATATCCACCAGAACCGGACCTGGACGACCTGCAGCAGCAAGATGAAATGCCTCTTTGATTATCCGCGATAAATCTTCAACATCATTAACAATATAATTGTTTTTAGTAATCGGCATCGTGATCCCTTTGATATCTGCTTCCTGAAAACCATCAGTTCCGATCATTGTATTTGGAACCTGACCGGTAAAAGCTACCAGAGGAACTGAATCCATATTTGCTGTTGCCAGAGCAGTAACCATATTAGCTGCTCCCGGACCGGAAGTTGCAATACAGACACCGGTTTTACCGCTGGAACGGGCATAGCCATCAGCTGCATGAACTCCCCCCTGCTCGTGATGCGGCATAATATGTCTTATTTTTGAATCATAAAGTTTATCATAAATATCTATTACCTTGGCCCCAATATATCCAAATACTGTATCTACTCCCTCTACTTCCAGTGACTTAACAAAAATTTCAGCTCCAGTAATTTTATCTTTTTGATCACTACTCATTTTACTCACTCTACTCA
>Ga0114983_1000760_pt1 | contig 13304 bp, 16 predicted proteins | sample Shrwel_input2_RT_FD_87182 | JGI IMG/M metagenome (GOLD analysis project Ga0114983, IMG submission 87182) | Subsurface microbial communities from deep shales in Ohio, USA - Utica-3 well 1 S input2 RT | ecosystem: Environmental > Aquatic > Deep subsurface > Shale gas/oil reservoir > Produced... | reverse complement strand
CGTCGCCCCATCAGGAACTGTGAACCTGTTGGCTCAACAACGTTGAATCCGGAAAAGAGAGTGCCAGAGAAAGACGTCGCTTAAACGGAGAAATCAGTGCCAACTGTCTTGAAAAACACCGCTAATCATCAAAGGATATAGACCGATGCACCGCGCCGACACGATTAATAAAGTCTCTGGCCATTCTCGACAAGCAAGTCTGGCGTTAGCAACGCGACTGCCCCCTCATCATTTTGCACCCCAGTAACCAAGCATTCAGATACAAATGGCCCTATCTGTTTGGGAGGGAAATTGATTACGGCGAGCACTTGCTTACCTTTCAGCATCTCCTTGTCATAAAGCTCTGTGACCTGTGCACTGGATTTACGAATGCCAATCTCAGGTCCAAAATCCAGTTTCAACTTATATGCAGGTTTTCGTGCTTCAGGAAAATCCTCCACCTTAATGATAGTACCAACTCGTAGCTCGACCTTCTCAAAGTCTTCCAAACTAATCATGTTCATCTCCATCGATTCAGAAATTGATCAACAAACAGTCTCGGGTTTGGTCACCGACGGTCGCCTCGCCTTGCCGGCGATCAATGAGCCCAGAACAATGAGAACGCTAGCGCCAATTACCGCTCCGGTGGCTTCAGCATAACCTGCGACAATCAGTAGAATGGCGGAAATAAGCGGAGCGCTATACGCTAGAGTTCCTAGCAATTGTATATTGCCGCGCTTCACGCCATGGTCCCAAGTGAAAAAGGCGATACCTACCGGGCCCAAGCCAAGACCCAAAAGACCAAACCATTCCAGCCAGCCTGTTGGCCACACAGTCTGTTCCCAAAGTAGATGACACAAAAGCGCCAAAACAGCAGTAAAACCACAGTACCAGCCTACGGCATCAGTCGGGACGCTCCTGGCTAGTCGAGACAATACCGAGTATAAAGACCATATGAGCGCACAGGTAAACGCCACGAGATAGCCATCAAGATTGGCCACATTAAATCCGTCATGGCCACGACTGATTAACAGCCAACAACCCACCAGTGCCATCAAAGCTCCCACTATATGCTGCAATCTAAGAGATTCACCCGGCAAAAAGGACGACAGCAACACAATGAACAATGGCCAAAGGTATGCAATCAAACTAACCTCTACCGCAGGTGCCATCGACATCGCCTTGAAGTATGCAAAGTGATAACCAAACAGGCCGCCGACACCTATGCACCAGGCCAGAGCAGTTTGGTTAATGTAACGAAATCCCCTGTGACCAGCTAATAGCCAACGCATATACATCAACAAGAAAGCCACGCCAAATGTCATAGCCATCAATTGAAATGGCGGAATTGCCGCCCCAGCAAGTTTGGTGAGTAATGCCAATGTTCCCCATAGAAAAACCGAAACCGAACCTATCCATGTGGCTGAAGAAATCGTCGTCATCAACTCCCTCCAAGATCAAGCCGTTCTGAGCCGCATCAATAGGGAAGAGTTTACTTTTAGAACTTAAGAACGGCTTTCTGATTCCAGCGCTATTTTTTCGGGTTTCGGCGGAGAATCGGGAAGATTTCCCAAAGTGTAGGGAAAAGGGGTCGCTGAAAGCGGAAAGCGGAAAGCGGAAAGCGGAAAGCGAGATGTATCGGACCACGCTGAAGGAGGCTATCGGTAGTGTTCAAAACTCTGTGTCATTTCTTTAAACAGAACCGAAAAGAGGTGCCCCATGACCAAACCTACGTTCAATATGGGGCGCGCCCTTCAAGCTCCGCGTGAGAGCAAAGACCTCACCGGCAAAGAGCGCATCCTGACTCCGTTGATCAAGCAACTCACCGAAGCCGCCATGTAAAGTGAGCTGGAATCCTACCTGGCCTTAACTTAAGGTCACTACTTCTGCTCCTAGAGGAAAGCCAGCCGATGCGAGACTCTTTGTCTACATCAAAACTGCCTTTGAACCTGCTGGATCCACAGAGATATCACACAGCCTTGAGGTGCGAGAGGATTTCCTCTAGTACCAAATCGGGTTTTTCCTCTACTAGGAAGTGCCCTGCATCGACCTCTTTTCCCCTAGCGTTGGGAAACCAAGTTCGCCAAGTGTCCAGCGGATTGAGGTGATGCGCAACAACTCCCTTTTTTCCCCAGAGAACTAAACAAGCAATGTCACTTGCCCTACCTTCATCTTGATGATCGTGTTCTCTATCAATTGTAGCCGCTGCTCTGTAGTCGCCGCACCAAGCCGCCACAACCCCCGGACGGCAAGCCGCTTCCTCATATTTCTCCAATGCAAGGGAATCAAAAATGTCATCACCGGCCGCCATTCCAGACAAAGTAGAGTGTAAAAATGAAATAGGATCGCTGGTGATCAATTTCTCGGGTATCCCATCGGGCTGAGCTAAAAACAACCAATGGTAATACTTTAATGCAAGCCAGCTATCCATCGTCCGCCATACATCTAATGTTGGCAAAATGTCCAAGAGCACGAGAGATCTGACTGCCTCAGGGTGATCGAGGGCCATTCGATGTGCAGTACGAGCCCCACGATCATGGGCGACAACGTGGAACCGCTCGCACCCTAGTGACCTCATAACCTCCACTTGATCCCTTGCCATTGAGCGAAATGTCAGGTCGCCATCATGAGCGAGAGACTCACCATATCCCCTCAAATCCGACGCGACGACTTGGAACTTTTTCGCAAGCTCATCGGCGATGTTATGCCACATCACATGCGTTTGCGGATAGCCGTGCAACAGAAGCAACGGTTCCCCGGCTCCACCTATCAACGAGTGAATTGTCGCCCCGCCGACATCTATTGTTCTACTTTGGAACCTCTCAAACATAAGAATTTTCCTTGGCTGCTCCAACTGATGGTATTCCAAAATAAAGGCTGTTCTGAGCCGCATCAATAGGAGAGAGTTTGCTTTTCGAGCTCAAGAGCAGCCCTCTGATCATGGCTCTATGACTGTGGGTTTCGGCGGAAAAATCGGGGAGATTTCCCAAAGTATCGGGAAAATCGGTCACTGAATGCGGAAAGCGAAGTGTAGCCAACCAGGTCTGCTATCCTCTGAATGCTTAAATCACTTTGCTCCAGCAATCTCTTGGATTCTTGCATCCTTAGGCTGGTCAAGTAAGCATAGGGCGAGGTACCAAGTTGACCTCTGAATAGGTCGTTAAGTTGACGGGTACTCAGATGAGCAACGGCGGCAAGCTCTTTAGTTGAGATTCTTCGGTGGTAATTAGCTTCGAGATACTGTTTAGCTGTAATAATTCGACGGTCTAAATCGAAACGCTCTCCCTGTTGTTCCAGAAAAAGCTGAATCAGGAGAAGCAGCATTTGGCTACGAGTGCTAGAAGAACTCGTAGATGAAGTGATATCTGTGTGAAGAAACTGGATGTAACGCAACAACGCTAAGCTCAGCTTCGGAAAAGCCGGGAGCCTGGTAAGCGATGGAAAATCAGCCTCCGGCAAATCAACGACTAGAAACTGATTGGGAGCAGGAGCAAAAAACCCGTGTGTATGGCCTGCTAAAATAACTCCCGCGTGCTCTCCGTCTACTTCACCATCTTCATTTTCTACCGACAGCAAGAGTTGACCTTCGAGCGGAAGAACAAGTTGATGATGATTATGGCTATGCTGCCTCCCTTCACTACAATAGCTTCGCAAATCCATGCAAAGCCGTAACTCAGAGACTGGGGGCAGGTCAGTTGATGAGGACGTAGCTTCAATCAGCATGAGATTTACCCGGAATGTCTAAACCACCTTACGTATCGTCCCCTGAGCGAAGGCGACCATTCGTTCTTCGCCATCTTGTACTGCAAGAACCTGACACTGACAAACAGCTTGCGATTTACCCGAAGAAATCACTGAAGCCTGAGCAACCAACAGCTCTCCAATTGCAGGACGCAAATAATTGATTTTGTACTCCGACGTCACTGAATCACCCAAGACGGACCCTCCGGCATAAGTCAATGCGTTATCTGCGAGATAACTGACTACACCACCGTGGACGAATCCATGTTGTTGTTTGAGCTTATCCTGAACGGCAAGCCTTAGTGTGGCTTTGCCCGGCTCGAACTGATCCAGCGCTGTCCCCAGCAAAACACTAAAAGGCTGGTTTTCAAGAATACTTTGGCCAAACGCAAACAATTCTTTCATGATAATCTCCCTTTCTTTAAAGTGACTTCGTCTGTTCCACAGTCAGCTGCCATGCCGCTTGCGGTATTCGCCGACCTTGTGTCGGTTTCCACATAAAGCCATACTACACCACCGACGACGGCGGGCTTTGGTACGATCGTAGAACCACAAAATGCATTCGTTGTGCTGACACTGCCCTATTCGTTGCGGGTCACCATTGGCAATAAGATCAGCAACGGATTCTGAAATTGGTCCCAGCAATCCCTTAACACTCATCGCAGATCGACGTCGCTCGACTCGGAGACCTGTACTCGATTCATATATGACTTTCGGGTGGCTCCAGGACTCAGCAAGATAGCTGTTTAGTACATTGAGAATCTCACCCTCCTCTCTCGATTTATGAAGCCAACTTAGAACCAGAGATCTCAGTTCCTTGGCATGGGACAGTAGTTCTCCTCGCGACCAATGGACATTCACCGAATCAACCGAGAGGCCGACGCGCTCCAGCCAGCTCTCCACGTCTTCGTCATCACTCCAAAAGTCAAAATCTTTGCCCTCTATACGGCTCACAGTGTTAACCAAATCCAACGCGGAATGATCAGCTAACAACAGCGGCTTGCCATCAGGAGAAAGCTTCATTAAAACTCCCTTGGTTTAAAGCTAAAGTTCAGTATCAATGAGCCCATCTTCAGCCCTGTTCAAAATTGAATCGATGCATTGCAAAAGCAGGTCAATGTCGTCCCGTTCAATCGTTAGTGGCGGATCAAATCTAAGAATGTTCGCCGCCGGATAGCAGCCAACCAGAAAGCCTTCCTTCAAAAGCTGACGGTAAACCCAGCTAGCGTTCAGCTTATTGCCAGACGCGAACTCTAAGGCCAGTACTAAACCTCTGCCGCGAGCATCGGACAATAGGTCATGTTTGCGAGTCAACTCTAGCAACCCATTCAGGAAGTAAGCCCCAGTTTCCTTGCTCCGCTCAACGAGGCCTTCCTCCCGCATGGTCATTACGACCTCTTGGGCAACCCGGCAGCCTAATGGATCATTTTGATGTGATTGAACATGGGTGAAGCCACCCTCTTCTAGTTGGGCTGCGAGACCTCGCTCAATGGCTATTGCACTCACTGGATAGCCGTTTCCCAACCCTTTACCCAGAATCACTATGTCCGGTTCAATTTGGTAATGGTGGAGACCAAACCACTTACCGGTTCGCCCCATTCCGGTCGTTACCTCATTGGCAACGATGATTCCGTTGTTCTGTCTCACCTTCTCGACAGTTTTTTTAACAAGCTCCGATGGCGGGAATCTAACGAACCCGGTACCGCTCCCCCCCGGTTCCAGAATAAAACCGCCGATCTCCTGAAATGGTATGTCGTTCAATATCGCATCAAGCTCATGAAGTTCCATTTTGTTCCAATCGATCAGCCGGAAATCGGCCTCAGATTTCTCTCCTGCACGGCCATACGCTGAGAGGTAGGAGTTAGCGAAACTCAGTAGCTTTCGATTTGGCGCCAGGTGTCTGATGACCTTAACGGACAGTTCAACGGCCTCACTGCCGGAATTCAGGAACACACACTTTCCACCGGTAAGGCCAGTGATACCCAAGATTGTCTCTGCTGCCCTTTGCGCAACAGTGTTTGGCGTACGGGTGTGGAGATGACTGATTTTGCGCACTTGATCAGTAATGGCTCTGGTGATTCGTGGATGACTGTGACCAAGCGCGGCACTCCAAAGTCCTGCCTCGAAATCCACAAACCGGCTTCCTGAATGGTCGTATAGCGAGCAATTCTGACCAGACACAATATCTACGTCGACATCGGTATAGCTATTTAATAGATGGTTCACTGCGGCCTCCATACCAGGGTGTTCAGGCATGCTTCTCATCGATCCGATACCTGGGATACGTCACGATCATGGTAACCATGTAAATTGCGCTTGACAAGTTACAAGGAGCAGACCAAGATCTCCAGTAACCTTTCATAACTCACTAAACAGGTTACAGGGAGAGAAAGAATGTCATTACCCATGACGATCACTCACTACCGGCAAACAGAGGTTGATGGGGTTAACGTGTTTTACCGGGAAGCAGGAAAAAAAGGTGCACCAGTTTTCTTGCTTCTCCACGGTTTCCCAAGCTCTTCTCACCAGTTCAGGGACCTCATCCCGCGCTTGGCAGCGCACTACCATGTAATAGCGCCAGATCTTCCAGGGTTTGGGTTTACGGAGGTCCCCAGTGAGCGCAACTATCAATACTCTTTCGATAACCTCGCGAAGACGATGGATGCTTTTGTAGAAAAGCTGAATCTCGAACAGTTTGCACTCTTCGTGTTTGATTACGGTGCCCCTGTGGGGCTGAGGTTAGCTGTGTCTCAACCCCAACGAATATCGGCGTTGGTTTCTCAGAACGGCAATGCCTACCTCGAAGGTCTCGGTAGCGCCTGGGATCCGATCAGAACCTATTGGGATCAACCCACCCAAGAGAATCGTGATAAAGTGCGAGAGGCTATTTTGCACTTAGAAGGAACACGCTGGCAGTATATGGAAGGTGTGTCGGATACATCACTACTCGCTCCAGAGGCTTACACTCTGGATGCGCTACTAATGGAACGCCCGGGTAACAAGGATATTCAACTGGACCTGTTCCTTGATTATCAAAACAACTTAGCGCGCTATCCAGAGTTTCAGGAATATTTCAGGCAGTCAAAGGTACCATCACTCATCATATGGGGACGTCATGACCCATTCTTTATTCCTACAGGAGCTCACGCATTCAAAGAAGATAACCCCAACGCGACAGTGGAACTTTTGGATACCGGTCATTTTGCTTTGGAAACTCATTGTGATTACATAGCCGATCGAATCATTGAGCTATTTGTACGGTAAATTCCAGCAGTAAATAATAGCCTCAGGCCAAAGAGACAGTTGATTTGAGTAAGCTCCTCTTTGGCCAGTGCGGAAAATGAGAGGAGGCTCACATGTCAGATTATGATCAAATTCGAGAACTAGAACTGGAGCTCATCTCTCCTACTACCCGCATGAATGCCAGCCGCTTGGACGAGCTACTGGCAGATGGCTTCAAGGAGTTTGGAAGCTCTGGTCATGTTATAGATAAGGATACAGTTTTATCTTCAGCTAATTTGGATTTTAATACGACCTACAAGCTATCAGACTTTAGCTATAAGACATTATGTGAGGGATGCATATTGGTTTATTACTTTTCATCTTGGGAGGGAAAGGAATCCTACAGGAGTTCAATATGGGTAAGAAAGGATAATCGATGGCAGATGCTCCACCATCAATCAACAATAATACCGGCCCATCATGGGTAAATCTCACTGAACTTCAATATTACTTCCAATGAAGCTTTTAATCCTGGCCACCAGATCTGGTATAGAGTCAGGATGATTTATATAGTCTGCCAAGGGCATAAACTCCCAACATTGACCCTCTGGACCAAACACAATACCGTCAACCTCCGCCTGCTCTCCATAAGCAGCATAAAAGAATGTTGTGTTTTTTCCAGTATACTTTCTTTTATATATCAACCTTGAGACATCAAGAGAAATTGAAAATTCCTCTTCTAATTCTCACAATATGCATTGTTCTGGTGATTCTTTTCCGTCTCTTCCTCCACCGGGAAGATCCCATAGTCCAGAATAAGGTATATTTATATTATTATCTCGCTTATAAACCAGAATCCTGCCCTCATAAACATAAGCAATCTTGCATCCCGAGAAGCCATTTTTCATTGCGACCTCAAACAGCTACTTAAAATAAATTAACCAACAACAATATCAACAGTTATCAAGCTTCAGATTAGACTTCTCTACCCCATACGTCTTAAGTGCAGCTTTTACCTGATCTTGCTCCGTAACATTTGGCTCTAAGATGTAACTTGGAGCTAGTATTCGCTCAACTAATTCAACTCTGATATCGAAAATACTCCTTATCTTAAACATTCCTTTCGTCATTGAAAGAAGCGGCCTAACATAACTATCAAAACCATTGTTTGATGGTTCAACAATGGTGGCTTCACCTTTTATTTTGTAACCTTTCTGAACAAAAATATCCACAAAACTAACACAAACTTTACTATTACTCAGTATGTTACGAGAACTACCCGGCGACGCAATGTTTGCTATCAGAAGATTTTCGTTTCCAAAGTGACAGAATATTTCTTTTGGGGACACATTTGGATATCCGCCAGAATCTACTGTAGCGAGCCAACATAAAACACTCCGGTCGATATACTCTAATACGTCAGAACCTAACATAATAAACCTACAATCGCTTTAGCCAAAAAAATTTCTATTATATGCTCTGTCATTCATTTTTTGAATAGTAGGGAATGTAGTGCTTCAATGATTTTGTGCGCCAGCGAAGGTGGTAGTATCACCACCATAAACGAAGTGTCTGGTGACCGGAGAGCGACGTTCCTTTACTCCTGATACTGTCCGGAATTAATTGACCACTACATGCTGAGCCCGTCAGAGACGCTAGAGCGAAAAAAAAGAAGCTGCCCCTAAACAACACAGCCCTAAATCCGCTTCACCTTCCCCAGTTAGTAGGTCTGGCAAGCTCTGAGCATGTTTTCTCTAGTGAAACTGTTCTATAATCTGAACAGTTTTGCTCTACCTCTAAAACAGAAAGCGTAAAAATGCCTGCCATCAAGTCGTTCACCGCCAAAGATGTTTGTGCCGCCTTAGGAGGAATAAGCCGGTCAAGGTTTCACATGTGGGCGCAACTGCCTCCATTTTGCGACAGGCCAACTCGTGAAAGGAGCGCACGACGCTTCACAAAGGCAGATTTAATTACGTTCGCGGCACTGCAAACACTAGAGGACACCCTGGGTATGAAACGCAGAGATGTCCAACGGGTCTCAGCCGCTGTCCATCGTTATGTCAGTGCACCACGTCAGGCTCCTGGAGCTGAGTTAATTTTTATTCCACAGGAAAACCTGGACGAGGGAGAAGCCGTTTATTCGCTCCGAGGCCAGAATCCCACCGGCCTGGGCTGGGTTGTCGATATGTCCAAAGAGCGAGAGCGTATCGATTGGTACCTGGGACTCGAATGTTCTCAACGAGAGCTACCCTTGATCACAAACATCGCATCAGGGCAGCAAAGATGAATTTGCTACAGGAATTCGGTGCACCTAACGAGAGCTGTGTGGATCTGCACGACAACCTGGATGCTCGTTGCCTGAGGTATACAGATCTATATCGGAATCGAGAACGCCCACTGGTTGACTATGTTGTTGAACATCAGGTCCAGGCGCTGCTATACGTCGTCGACCAAACTCACTTTCGAGATGACGTGTTACCCGTTCGTGATCTCCAGAAAATTCTTGCCATGCGGGGTGAGCCGGCTTGGTTGGGTATATTGAAACCGGGACGACTGGATATTTACGCCACCGATCTGCGCCCCTCAGAAGACACGACCCCAGTCTGGTTTTCTCGCGATTCCAACGATGCACCAAGCATTCTTCCCAGACTTGCTCAGGGTGAGGACTTCGTAGCGCCTGCTACTCTGCGCCTGCGTGATGTCCTTCTCGATTTGATGAGCGATGCAGGCAAAGCGCTGCGCGATCTTGGCGTATCAACTCACGAGGCAATAGCACTCACGGGTAGAGCGCTGTTTCTGCGCTACTTGATAGGTCGAAAGATTGTGCTCCCCGAGAATCTGGCCGATATCGCTCCTAGTGCCAACTCACTGAAAGAGTGCATGGACACAGATGTAGCACTGGCAGAGACTAATCACTGGCTCGATAAAACCTTCAATGGCGACCTTCTAACTCTCCCCGCTACCGATTACGCCGTTTATTTCCGCCAATTAGTTCAACAACACGGGCCAAGTGTCACTCAACCTTTGAGCGCTATATTGACCCTTGATACCGCCATTGAACCCGGCGCGTCACAACAGCGGCTCGATTGGGGGGATCTTGATTTCGATCACCTGCCAATTGGTTTGTTAAGTGAAACCTATGAAGAACTGATTCATCGGTTCGATCAATCCGCCCGTCACGCCACGAGCGTGTACTACACGCCCTATCACATTGCCGAATACATGGTGGAAGAAGCTTTCCACGCACATCCGGAGGGCTCAAACGCGAAGCTACTGGATCCTGCTTGCGGGGCCGGCGTATTTCTAGTCGCCGGACTACGTAAGTTAGTGGAATTACGCTTTCGCGAAACTGGTAAACGACCATCGCGCCAACAAATTCGAGACATGCTTCATGAACAACTGGTTGGCTTCGATACTAATAGCCATGCCCGCACGCTTGCAGCATTAGCCCTATACCTGACGGCCCTTGAACTTGATCCACATCCCGCACCACTTGAAGAGCTGCGTTTCAAGAAACTTGAGAGCAGTGTTCTCATCAACGTTGCTGACCCGGAATCTAACAGTAATAAGCTGGTGCCTATGGCAGGCAGCTTGGGCGATCACGTGTTTGATCACTACCAGCATGCCTTTGACCTCGTCATTGGCAATCCGCCCTGGACCAGTTTAACCAAGGAGTACCGAAGCATTGAACGGATTTTTACCAAGAGGTGTAGAGAGGTAGCTGCACAACGCGGTCTGGATGAAATCGCTAAGTCTTATCAAAACCCAGATGGCGTTCCCGACTTGCCCTTTGTTTGGGGAGCCATGGCTTGGGCCAAGCCCGGTGGACGCATTGCTTTGGCATTGGCAGGGCGCTGGCTGTTCAAGCAATCTCACAAAGGAACTGCGGCTCGCAATGCGATATTCGAAGCCCTGAAAGTAACGGGTATCCTGAATGGCGCTGCACTGAGGCAAACCCGGGTCTGGCCAAGTGTAGATCAGCCGTTCTGCCTACTGTTTGCCGACAATGAGCTGCCAGAGCCAGATAATCAGTTTATCTTCGTTAGTCCGCATTATGAACCAAGCCTGAACGGTAAGGGTCTGTTGCGAGTCGATGCTAGTGATGCCACTTCGGTCGCTTTTGATCTGGTCAAAGCCAATCCGGCTGCGCTAAAAACCTTGTATCGCGGCACTGTGCTGGATGTAGCCATCATCAAAAAGATCAGGCTGCGAGCACAATCGACCATCGGCAACTATTGGAAACAAAATGCAAACCTTTATGAAGGGCAGGGCTTTCGGGTAGCTGATCGGGCATCGGATGATAGCTTCCTTGCAAATAAGCCCACACTCAGAGCGAACTATAATTTGCATCCCTTTTTTGTTGAGAGTCAATCCCTTGAACGTTATGTTCCGGAAGGGTTGCATCGCCCCAGAATGCCTGAAATATATAAAGCACCACTATTGCTAGTGAGAAAAACGTTGCGGGAAGATCGCGCTAGGGGACGCGCGTTGTTAAGTTTTAGCGACTTGGCATTTTCTGAATCTTATTATGGATACTCAACTTCTGGTCACCCACTCTCAGAGTTTCTAACCCATTACTTGCTGGTTTTGCTTCACAGTAAACTTTTTGAATACGTAACCCTGATGACGAGCGGAGAGTTCGGTGTTGAACGCGAGGTTCAGCAAAAAATGGACATTAGCCGTCTTCCCTTTATTCCACCAGAGAGCCTGTCGTCAGATCAACGTCAGTCCATAAAAACTTGCGCAAAGAATTTGATCCACAACCATCCTGATTGGTCGTCGCTCGATTATACCGTTGGACAGCTCTATGGTTTGTCGACTACCGACCAACAGGTTCTTTCGGATACTCTCATGGTAAACGCCCCCTACGCATCAGCTCGCGACAAAGGGTTGGCGAAGACCGAAGAGGAACAGGCTCAGGCTTTCATCGCTTGTTTGAAAAAAGAACTGACTGGGGTGCTTGGTGCAGGCGGCCATCAGGTGCAAGTACAATTCTTAAATAATATCAAGGCAGCCCTCCCGTGGCGCTTTATTTCCATCAAATTGGAGGGGAGATCAGCACCACTTGAGCTTCCTGAAAATTGGGTCCAACAAGTAAGCAGTCTCGGCGTCAGCCGAATCACTTTACTAAGTTCGACGCAGCCCAGCTTGATAGTTGGGCTCCTTAACCGTTATCGATACTGGACACAAAGCCAAGCCCGCCTGCTTGCATCAGATCTGGTCTGGGAATACGGGGCGCGTTTAGAGGAGCTCAGTCAGCAATGCGTGGATTGATGACAGGGCTGGGCACAGACGCTGAAGGTCCATGCAAAATTCCAGTATTCTTAATGGAAGTAGTTCAAAATGCGCTCGCTCACGCCTGGCGTCAATTGCTCAAGGACGTCGCCGAAGGGCAATTCTCCATTTGTGGCGAAGAAGAAGACACCATCACTGAGCGTCTTTATATGATTCTGGATGAACTTTCCAGCAATCATCCAGAGTCTATTAAAGGGCTTTCACTTTTTCAGACCCCTGTTCGAGAGGGTAACCTGCGAAATCGAACAGGAACCAGGCTCGATTGCCAGCCCGATCTCACATTCCGTCCGCTTCGGGGTCAATTGGTCACCAGAAGCAATGCGATGGCAGCAATACTAGTCGAATGCAAACCCATCGATTCTGCACACCCTATCGGCAGTACCTATTGTAAGGCGGGCATAAGCCGGTTTGTTAAAGAAGATTATGCTTGGGCAGTAGACCGCGCTCTTATGTTGGGATATGTTCGCAACATCTGTGATCTGCCTAATGGCCTTGCTTATGTACTAGACGGTGCTACGGGGCAAAAGGAGTACCGCGTCAAGAACAGTGTAGCCTCACTTGGCCAGACCATTTATGGTGACGGTGTATATTCGAGCGTGCACTATCGCGGCTCTAACGCAAGCCGCCAAACTTCTAACCTGCCGATTGCCTTACATCACCTATGGTTGAAGACTGAAGAGCCCTGTGAGAACACCCATTGTAAAACATCAACATGAAACCCCAAGGGTATGCGCACAATTTCCTGCATAGAACGTTGCATGTTTACCTTAAGTCGCAAGCATTAAACGATCCATTTCTCCAAGGCACATGCCGTCGCCCCAGCCCGATTTGAAACTCCCAACTTGTTGTAGATATTCTGTAAGTTGCTTCGTATTGTTAGAGGCTCCTAGGTCGAACGCAGGAGCCCGTGCTTTTGAATAAATTGGGTATCCTGCATTATGGCTTGAGTTATTGTCAAATCTGGTGTACGGCATCAGGCCGCGTTCCTGTCTGATTGATCCTGTACTTGTTCGCCGTCCTTGAACTTCACATTGTTGACCACGAGGGTCAGCAGATTAAATCCCTTG
>Ga0114983_1000758_pt1 | contig 13336 bp, 10 predicted proteins | sample Shrwel_input2_RT_FD_87182 | JGI IMG/M metagenome (GOLD analysis project Ga0114983, IMG submission 87182) | Subsurface microbial communities from deep shales in Ohio, USA - Utica-3 well 1 S input2 RT | ecosystem: Environmental > Aquatic > Deep subsurface > Shale gas/oil reservoir > Produced... | reverse complement strand
GTTCCGGATACCGGCAAAGGCCCATTCCCGACCATCGTCATGGCCCATGGCTTCTCGGCCACCAAGGAGCTGTTTCTCGACAAGTACGCCGATCTGTACTGCGCCTCCGGCATGGCCGTGCTGGTCTACGACCACCGGAATCTCGGTGCCAGCGACGGCGAGCCGCGCCAGGAGATCGACCCCTGGGCGCAGATCAACGGCTACCGAGACGCGATCACCTTCGCCGAAACCCTGCCCGAGACCGATGCTGCGAAGATCGGCATTTTCGGCTCCAGCTACAGCGGCGGCCATGTGCTGGTGGTTGGCGCGCTCGACCGCCGCGTGAAGTGCGTGGTGTCGCAGGTGCCGCTGGTTGATGGCCCGCGCAATGCCCAGCGCATCGTCCCGGCCCACGCGATGGCCGGCATGCGGGCGATGTTCGATGCCGACCGCCGTGCCCGCTACGCCGGCCAGCCGCCGATCCGCCTGCCGGTGGTATCCAACGACGGCTCGCCATGCGCGCTGCCGACCACCGACAGCTACGACTTCATGGTCGAGGTCGGCAGCCGCAAGACCGACACCTGGATCAACGAAGTGACCTTGCGCTCGGTCGAGATGTTCATGGAATACAACCCGGGGGCTTACATCGCCCAGATCAGCCCGACGCCGCTGCTGATGCTGGTGCAGCTCGGCGATCACCTGACGGTGGCCGATCTGGCGCTGGAGGCCTACGAGAAGGCGCTGCAGCCAAAGAAGCTGCTGACCATGCCCGGCGGCCACTTCGCCGCCTACATCGACAACTTCTCAACCGCCGGCCCCGGCTCGCGCGACTGGTTCGCCGAGCATCTGAAGTGACACCTGCGCTGTCTGGCTTCTGACCCAAGGACCCTATACCGTCAGCCCATGAACAAGACCCTGCTTGCCCTAGCCCTCATCGCCCCGCTGCCAGCGCTTGCGCTGCCGGGCCTTTCCCTTGAAGCCGGCGCCTTCGGTGGCGTCAGCGCCTTCGATGCAGCCGGCGACAGCTCCGGCGATGGCAAGGGCGTCGAATACGGCCTGCGCGCCTCGGCCAAGCTCGGCGGCGGCCTGTTCGTCGATGGCCAGTACACGCGCCTGAATCCGGAAGACAACGCCTTCGACGACGGTCTGAACGCGCGTATCGACGAATTTCGCGTCGGCGGCGGCTACTCGGTTTCGCTGCCGATCCTGCCGATCCTCACCGCCGGCGTGTACGGCCACTACGTCACGCAGGACGTGAACCTCGGCGGCGTCGGCTCCGGAAACAGCAACGGCTACGATTTCGGCGTGCTCGGTCGCATCGACCCGCTGCCGTTCATCGGTGCCTATGCCCGCGTCGGCAAGATCGAAAGCACCGGTTACGCCGGCTATGGCTCGGACGGTGTCGACTCGCTGCTCGGCGTCGATTTCTCGCTGCTGCCGTTCATTCGCATGTTCATCGAGTACCGCTACACCGAGGCGCTGGCTTCGGACGGCAAGTTCGATTCGCATGGCTTTCGCGGCGGCGTGAAAGTCAGCCTCTGAACGCTGGCGCAGTACCGAACCGGCCCGCCTTCACGGCGGGCTTTTTCGTGCTGCGGGCGGAATATCTCGGCGACCGGAAAGTTGTGTTGGAAGAACACCGTCGGAAGCAGCGTCGGCGGTCGCCGATCCAGCTGCTTCGCCGGACCGCAGTCGACACGGGAAGGAGCGGCCTAGAATGCTGCCCCTTCCTGCGCTGGACCGCTGATGACCTCCGCCACGATCCCTCCATGCCCCGTCTGCGCGCTGGAAAACACCTATCCGGACGATGCGCACTACATCTGCGCCGACTGCGGCCACGAGTGGCTGATCGCCGCTGCAGCAGCGCCGGTCGATACCGACGATGACGACCTGCTCGTGGTCAAGGACGCCAACGGCAATCTACTGGCCGACGGCGATAGCTGCGTGCTGATCAAGGACCTCAAGGTCAAGGGCAGCTCGATCACGCTGAAGGCCGGCACCCGGATCAAGAACATTCGCCGGGTCGCGGGCGATCACGACATCGACTGCAAGGTCGATGGCACGCCGTACATGCTGAAAGCGATGTACATGAAGAAGGCGTGAGCGCGCATTTCGCGCGCTGTCGGCCGCGCGCGAGCCTTCAGCCGTTCAGCCAGTCCAGATAGCGCTTCACGCCTTCTTCGACGGTCAGGAACGGCCGATCGTAGCCGATCGCTCGCAACTGGTCGTGGCTGGCTTCGGTGAAGCTCTGGTAGCGGCCGATCAGGTTTTCCGGAAACGGCACGTAGTCAACGCGGCCGCAGCCGTGCCAGGCGATCACGCTGTTCGCGATGTCGTTGAACGGCTGAGCGCGGCCGGTTCCGCAGTTGTAAATGCCGGACTTCTGCGGGTGATCCCAGAACCACAGGTTCATCGCCACCACATCGTCGACGTGGATGAAGTCGCGGCGCTGGCCGCCATCCGGGTAGCCGTCGCTGCCGGCGAACAGCTTGCAGACACCGTCCTTGATGATCTGGTTGTTGAAGTGGAACGCCGTCGAAGCCATGCCGCCCTTGTGCTGTTCGCGCGGGCCGTAGACGTTGAAGTAGCGCAGGCCGACGACCTGGTTGCGCGGCTTCATGCGGCGCACGTACTGGTCGAACAGGAACTTCGAATAGGCGTACATGTTCAGCGGCTTTTCGCAGCCGCGATCTTCGCGAAAACCATTCGTGCCCATGCCGTAGACCGATGCCGAGCTGGCATAGAAGTACGGGATGTCGTGCTGCTGGCTGTAGTGCAGCAGCACTTTCGAGTAGCGGTAGTTCACGTCCATCACGAACTTGCCGTTCCACTCGGTGGTGGCCGAACAGGCGCCCTGATGGAAGATCGCGTGAATGCGCGGCAGCTCGCCGCGCTCGACCCGCGCCAGGAACTCGTCCTTGTCGAGGTAGTCGGCAATCTCGGCGTCGGCAAGATTGCGGAACTTGGTGCCATCGGTCAGTTCGTCGACCGCGAGGATGTCGGTCCGGCCGCGCGCATTGAGTCCGAGAATGAGGTTGGAACCGATGAAGCCGGCTGCTCCGGTGACGACGATCACGTTGAATCTCCCAATACAAGTTGTTGCCAGAGTACGGCGACCGCCGCCCGTTCCGCGGCGAAGTCTGCCTGATCCGCCAGCCCGTCGGCCTGCTGCAGCGCCCGGCGATGCAGCCAGCCACGGTAGGCGCGCGTGGCGCACAGCAGATCGTCCTTCTGGGCCTGCGTGATCCGGCCTGCGGCCGCCAGCGCTTCGAGCTGCCGCCAGTTGTCGGTGTGCTCGATCAGGCTGGCATCGCCATGGGCATCGCGCAGCACCAGGAACTGGGTCAGGAATTCGGCGTCGATCAGCCCGCCGTCGGCCTGCTTGACGTCCCACTTGCCGGCCGCGCGCTTTTCCAGATTGCTGCGCATCTTGGTGCGCATGTCGACCACCTCGCGGCGCAGCGTGTCGGCATCGCGGACCCGAATCAGCACATCGCGACGCAGCTCGGCAATCGCGGCACACAGCGCGGCATCGCCGACCACGGTGCGCGCACGCAGCAGTGCCTGATGCTCCCAGGTCCAGGCCGAATCGTGCTGATAGCGGGTAAAGCTGGCGAGGCCGCTGACCACCATTCCGGAGTTGCCGCTCGGCCGCAGCTGCAGGTCGACCTCATAGGCGCGGCCGGCCGCCGTGTGCGTGGCCAGGTAATGGACGATGCGCTGACCGAGCCGGGCGAAGAACTGCGCGTTGCTGATCGGCTTCGCGCCCGTGGTCAGGGCATCGGGCTGATCGCAGTCGTAGACGAACACCAGGTCGAGATCGGAGCCATAGCCGAGTTCGATCGAGCCGAACTTGCCGTAGCCAAGGATCGCGAATGCTGCCGGGCTGCCATCGGTGTTGACCGGAACACCGTGGGCGTCGTCCAGCTGCGCGCGCGCAGCGGCAACCGCACGTTCGAGGATCGCTTCGGCCAGCCAGGTCAGGCGGTCGCTGACCTGCACCAGCGGCAGGCTGCCGGACAGATCACAGGCCGCAATCCGCAAGGTCATCTCCTGCCGGTAGCGGCGCAGCAAATCCATCTGCGCTTCCATGTCGTCGGCAGCGATCCGCTCGAAGCGGGTGCCGAGTTCATCGTGCAGCTGCTGGCGGCTCGGGGTTTCGGCGGCGAGCCGCGGATCGAGCAATGCATCGAGCAGCGCCGGCGTGCGTGCCAGCAGAACGGTCAGCCACGGGCTGGCGGCGCACAGCCGCACCAGCTGGGCACGGGCCACGCCGGAGTCGCGCAGCAGGATCAGGTACGGGCTGCGGCCGAGGATCGCGGCAATCACGTCGAGCGTGCGGACGGCAGCCGTTGACGGATCCCGCTGGCGCGCGGCTTCGTCGAGCAGCAGCGGCAGCAGGCTGCGCAGCCGCGCTTGCGAGGCATCGGACAAGGTCCGGATCAGCCGCGACTGGCGCAGGTCGGCCAGCGCCTTGGCGAGCGCTGCCGTGCCGGCCGCGAAGCCGCGCGCGGCCAGTGCGGCTTCGGATTCGACGTCGGCATCCCAGGCTTCGTTGGCACCGGCATTGAAGGCCGGCGTGGCGACTGGCGTTTCGACTTCGGCAAACAGCCGCTCGAACTCGCGGCGCACGAATTCGCGAGCGCGGCGGATCGGGGCCAATGCAGCCTCGTAGTCAGCGGCGCCCAGTGCTGCCGCGAACGCGGCACGGCCGGCATCGTCGACCGGCAGCGTGTGGGTCTGCAGATCGCCATGCAGCTGCACGGCGTTCTCGGCGCGCCGCAAGCGCACGTAGGCTTCGTCGAGCGCCTGTGCGGTGTCAGCCGGCAACAGGCCGCTGCTGCCGAGATGACGCAGCACCGGCCGCAGGCGGGCGTCGCGCAGCCGCGCATCCTGGCCGCCGCGCGTCAGCTGGAACAGCTGGACGATGAACTCGACTTCACGAATGCCGCCGGGGCCGAGCTTGAGATTGTCGGCGGCACCGCGGGCCTGGGCATCGCGGTCGATCAGGCCTTTCAGTTCGCGCAGGCTGTTGATGGCGCCGTAGTCGAGATATCGCCGGTAGACGAATGGCCGCAAGTGATCGAGCAGCGTCTGCCCCGCCGCGCGGTCGCCGGCGCAGGCGCGCGCCTTGACCATCGCGTAGCGCTCCCATTCGCGACCGTGGGTCTGGTAGTAGTCCTCCATGCCGGCCATCGACGCGGCATGCGGGCCGACGCTGCCGAACGGCCGCAGCAGCGTGTCGACGCGGAACACGAAGCCGTCTTCGGTCGGGGTCGCCAGCAGCCGTGCGGTGTCGCGCGCCAGCTTCGCGAAGTATTCCTCGTTGGAAATGCCGCGCTCACCGTCGGTTTCGCCGTTGGCGGTGTAGCCGAAGATCAGGTCGATGTCGGACGAGAAATTCAGTTCGCGGCCGCCGAGCTTGCCCATGCCCAGCACGAACGGCGTCGCGGGCTTGCCGTCGGCTTCGCGCGGCTGGCCGTGACGGGCCTGCAGGCCAGTGGCGGCAAACGCCATCGCCGCGTCGATGGCGGCGTCGGCCAATGCCGACAGATCGCCGAGCGTTTCATCGAGTTCGGAAAAACCCCCGATATCGCGCACGGCGATCCGCGCCAGTTCGCGATTGCGGAAGCGGCGCAGTTCGCGCATCAGCGCCGCTTCGTCGGCTGCGCCGGCGAGTGCGGCCGTCAGCCGCTCGGCGACCGGCATCAGGCGGCTGGCGAATTCGCCGCTGGACCACGCGGCCTCCGCCCATTCGGCCTGGCGTCGGAACACGCCGGTGATGAACGGACTGGCGGCCAGCACGCGGGTCTTCAGCTCTGGATCGGACATGCGGGCACGGCACTCGGTGTCGGTCAACAGCGGGCTGCGAGTGTAGCGCCGGGCCCGCGCTGCTCCATTGCCCTGCGCTTCATGCGAAATTTGCGGCCCCCAAGGCGCAATCGACCGCATGAGCAACACCCGTAACAGCGACATCCTGATTCTTGGCGGCGGTGTGATCGGACTGAGCGTGGCACTGGCCTGCCTGCGCGCTGGCCGTGGCGTCACCATCCTGGAACAGAAAACCGTCGGCAGCGCCGCCAGCCACGGCAACTGCGGCACGATCACGCCGAGCCACCTGCCGCTGCACGCGCCCGGCACGCTGGCCAAGGGCCTGAAATGGATGCTCAAGGCCGATGCACCGCTGCGCATCAAGCCAAGCCTGAACCCGGCACTGATCGGCTGGCTCTGGCGCTTCGCGAAGCTGTGCAATGAACGGGATTTCCGCGCCACCGCCGAGGTCAAGGCCAAGTTGCTGCTGGCCTCGCGCGCCCGGCTGGAAACGCTGGTCACCGAAGAAGGCCTGCGCTGCGAATTCGAGAACAGCGGCACCTTGTACGTCTACCGCGATCCCGCAAGCTTCGAAGCCGCCGCTGCCGATGCCGCCTTGCTGCCGGAACTCGGCATGGTCTGCGACGTGCTGTCCGGCGATCAGGTTCGAGCGATGGAGCCGGCGCTGAACGCCTCGGTGGTCGGCGCCCATTTCCATCCTGGCGATGCCCGGCTGCGGCCGAACGCCTATGCCGCCGAGCTGGCCCGGGTGGTACGCGCCGCTGGTGGCGTGATCGAGGAGCGCACCGCGATCGACGGGATTGCCACCAATGCCGGCCGTATCGTCCATGTCGACACCCGCCGTGGCCGCCATGCCGGCCGCGAGGTGGTGCTGGCGCTTGGTGCCTGGTCGCCGCTGCTCGGCCGGCAATTGGGTCTGAACATTCCGATCCAGCCGGGCAAGGGCTACTCGATCACCTACACGCGGCCGGCACTGGCGCCGGTGACGCCGATGGTGCTGAAGGAACGCAGCGTCTGCGTGACCTCGTGGGCCTCCGGCTACCGGCTCGGCAGCACGATGGAATTCGCAGGCTACGACGCAACACTGAACCGCGTGCGCCTGGATGCCCTGGCGCGTGGCGCGGCCGAATACCTGCATGAGCCAGTCGGGCCGAAGATCGAGGAGGAGTGGTACGGCTGGCGACCGATGACGCCGGACGACCTGCCGATTCTCGGCCGCGCGCCGTCGCTCGCCAATCTGACTCTGGCCACGGGGCACGGGATGCTCGGCGTCAGCCTGTCGGCGATCACCGGGCAGCTGATTTCGGAGCTGCTCACCGGGCAGGAAACAGCGCTCGACATGAGCCCTTACTCGGCGACGCGCTTCTGACCGCCCCAACCGGAGCAAGAGACGCGGTCACGGCTCACTCGGGGCTCGCCCGCTAGTCAAGATTTACTACACCGACCGTCGGAAACACCTGTTTTCGACAAGATTTTTGACCTGGGCCGCGTCAATCGCCGAAACTTGGCGTTCGGGCACGAAATTCGCTCTGCGCGGTAGGCAATGTCCCGACCCTAGAACTCAAACGGACTTTCGCAAAATGCTCAAGACACTCGTGGCGCTGGCAGTGGTCGGTACTGCCGGTGCAGCGCTGGCCCAAGAAGAACAACCGGTCACCCGCGATCGCCTGGTCTACAACTCGAACGACTATGTGAGCGTGATGGGCGGCCTGGCGGTCCCGGACAGCGGTCGCGGCGCCGACACCTTCGGCGGCAACCTGACCTTCATTTTCGGCAACCAGATCCACGAGAACATCGCGGTCGAAGGTCGCTTCACGGCGGCACTGCTCGAAACCGGCCGTGGTAATGGCTCGGATCTGTACCAGTACACCGGCGGAATCGATGTCAGCTTCAGCCCGTTCGACCGTCGCGACGAGCATGCGCTGACGCCGTTCGCGCTGGTCGGCCTGCTGACCACAGCGGACGACGTTGCAACGGCCAAGCTTGACGACAGCTCTTTCGGCGCCAACGCCGGTATCGGCTTCGTCACCAAGCCGCTGTTCCACAACCTGCGCCTGCGCGCTGAAGGCCGCTACATCTACTCGAGCTACGAAAGCGGCTTCCATGATTTCAGCGTCGGCCTCGGCATTGAACTGCCGCTGGGTCGCGAGCGTGAAAAACTCACCGTGATCCCGGCCAAGGTCGAGACCAAAGTGGTCGAGATCGTGAAGTCGGTGCCGCGCCCGATCATCGATACCGACGGCGATACCGTCGAAGATGCTCAGGACACCTGCCCGGGAACGCCGAAGGGCGTGCGCGTCGACGCGGCTGGCTGCGTGCTGCCAGGTCAGCTCCTCAGCCTGCGGCCGATCACCTTCGAAGCGAGCGAGGCACGCCTGCGCCCGAACAGCCAGTCGGCGCTCGACATCATGGCTCGCGGCCTGATCGCTCAGCCGTCGCTGAAGATTGAGATCCGCGGCTACTGCGCGCTGAGCGGCTCGGCTGCAGAAACCCTGGAACTGTCGCAGCAGCGCGCCGACGTCGTGCGTTCGTACCTGATCGAAAAGGGCGTGTCGTCCGGCCAGCTGACGGCCGTCGGCTATGGCAAGAAGCAGCCGAAGGTGGCTCGCGAGCGCAACGACGACGACCGGACGCTGAACCGTCGCGTCGAGTTCAAGGTGATCAGCCGCTGATGGACCGTGGCAGTCGCCGGCGGCCGTTCCGCCGGTGACTGCCACGAAAACCAGTCGGCGCGGGAACTTCGGAGTCGGACTTGCCTTGTTTCAGGGATCCGCTCCGAACGTTGGTATCTGATAGCAAAACATTGATTCAACTAAAGAATTCTGACCATCACGTTGACGGCGGGTTGACTTTTCCGAATTGACTTTGAAGGTTCGGGCCAGCATTCTCGCCGGCAATTTTCGCGCCCGGTTCTCCGTGGTGCTCGTTGGTACGGTAGATCCAGTTCAGGGGCCAGGAAAAAACTTATGCGCAAGGCATTGATTGCAGCGGCTGTGCTGTCCAGCGGGGGCGCTTACGCGCATGGTGAGGGCGACATCGGACAGCATGAGTACATCAGCGTGCTCCCGAGCTACGAGTTCGCCGACAAGGACCGCACCGGCAAGCGCCGCATCAGTGGCGGCGCGTCGTTGGTCTACGGCCACTCATTCGCCAACAACCTTGGCGTCGAGCTGAACGGTAACTTCGGCCTGTTCGACACCGGCAACGGCAACGGTACCGACTTCTACCGCTACAGCGGCACCGCCGATCTCGTCTACACGTTCAACGATCGCAACGGCCCGGACCTGCTGCACCCGTTCGTGCTGGTCGGTGTCGGTGGCGCCTTCAACGACGTCACGCCTGATTCGCGCGACAGCGCCACGCTGATCTATGGCGGCGGTGCGGGCGTGGTCACCCGTGACCTGTACCACGGCGTCCGCGTTCGCGCGGAAGGCCGTTATGTCCGCGACGAATTCGGCCCTGGCTACGGCGATATCCGCGCCTCGCTCGGCATCGAAATTGCGCTCGGCCGCGTCGTCGAACGCACCCTCGAAGCGCCGCCGGTGGCACCGCAGATCATTGAAGTGGTTCGGGAAGTGCCGCGTCCGTTCGTCGATAGCGACCGCGACACCGTGCCGGACGAGCGCGACAAGTGCCCGGACACGCCGTTCGGCCTGAAGGTCGACTCCGACGGCTGCATCATTCCGGACCAGGTGATCGAGCTGAAGGGCGTGACCTTCGAATTCAACAAGACCCGCCTGACCCCGAACGCCGAAGTCGTGCTCGACAGCGTCGTCAAGGCTTTCGTCGGCCAGCAGACGCTGCGCGTCGAGATCGGTGGCCACACCGATTCGCGCGGCTCCGACGCCTACAACCAGAAGCTGTCGCAGGGTCGCTCGGATTCGGTCCGCAATTACCTGATCTCGAAGGGCGCACGCCCTGACCAGCTGACCGCCGTCGGCTACGGCGAAAGCCAGATGCTGGTGAACCCGGAAACCAGCGAGGACGATTACGAATTGAATCGTCGCGTCGAGTTCAAGGTCGTCGGCAACTGATCGCTGGCGCCTGAACGAGCAAAGTCATGGAGAACAGAGTGAACAAGCCTGCACTGCAGATGCGCGTGATCCCGATGGTGCTGGCAATGACGTTGGCTGCTGGCCTGTCCGGCTGCGCGGACGATGCCAGCAACCTCATCGGTGGAACCACCTCCGGCACCACCGGTGGGACCACGGCAGGCACGACCGGCGGTACCACGTCGGGGACAACGGCGGGAACGACCGCAGGCACGACCGCCGGAACCACGGCGGGATCGACCGGCGGCACGACCTCGGGAACAACGGCCGGTGACACTGGCGGAACGACGGCAGGCACCACCGGCGGCACGACGTCCGGCACCACTGCAGGCACGACCGGCGGCACAACGTCCGGAACCACTGCGGGAACGACGGCCGGTGACACCGGCGGCACGACGGCGGGAACGACCGGCGGCACAACGTCCGGCACCACTGCAGGAACGACCGGCGGCACCACGTCAGGAACGACCGGTGGCACGACCGGCGGCAGCACGACCGGTGGCGACATCGGCGGCATCGTCTGCAACCCCACGTCCGACACTTTCCGTCCGATTCGACTGCCCGATGCCGCGGCGACCTCACAAACCAACGGCATCTGTCTCGGCTGTTCGGTGGAGACACCGGAAAACGCGATCGATGCGGACTTCGACACCATCTCGACGCTGGTAGCGCCCGTCGGCCTTCTCACCGGCGCGCCACAGCTCAATGTCATCGATACGCTGGCCACCTACCCTGCGGGTCGCCGCGCCGGTTTCGTGATCTTTGATCCGGCGGGCCCGCTGCTGACGCTGGATCTGCTGCAGTCCATCACCGTCGTTGCTGCGCGCAACGGCGATGAGGTCGATCGGGCTACTGTCCCGACCGGGCTGTCGCTCGACTTGCTTGGCGGCACGCTGATCGGTGCGGGCAACGAGCCGCAGTTCCTGAGCTTCGTCCCGACCGCAGATTTCAACGAGCTCCGTCTGACTTACAGCGGCTTGCTCGCAACCGCACTTCAGCGGGTCGCCGTTGTTCAGGCCTGCGTGTCGGTCAATCCGGCGGTCCTGCCGTGAGCCATTTGAGGAACACACCCATGAAGCGATTGATCGGCATCACCGTCGCGATGACCTTGGCCGGCGCCCTGGCCGGCTGCGCCGACGACGCCAGCAACCTGATCGGCGGCACCACGTCCGGCACCACCGGCGGTACGACGGGTGGCACGACTTCGGGCAACACCGGCGGGACGACCTCCGGCACGACCGCAGGCACGACGTCCGGAACCACCGGCGGCACAACATCCGGTACGACCGCTGGAACCACGGGCGGCACGACGTCCGGGAACACCGGTGGCACGACCGGCGGCAACACGACCGGTGGCGATATCGGCGGCATCGTCTGCAATCCGACGTCCGACACGTTCCGTCCGATCCGCCTCCCGAATGCCGCTGCGACCGCGCAGACCAACGGCATCTGCCTCGGCTGTTCGGTGGACACGCCGGAAAACACGATCGACGCCGATTTCACGACCATCGCGCGAGTCAACACCCCGGTGGGCCTGCTGAGCGGCTCGGCACAGCTGAACGTGATCGATACCGCGCAGACCTATCCGGCCGGCCGCCGCGCCGGCTTCGTGATCTTCGACCCGGCCGGCGCGCTGCTGACGCTGAACCTGCTGCAGTCGGTGACGGTGGTCGCGGCCAACAACGGCATGCCGGTGGACATGGCTACCGTGCCGACCGGCCTGGCGCTGGATCTGCTCGGCACGCCGCTCGTCGGCAACGAAGACGCGCAGTTCCTGAGCTTCGTGCCGAATGCGGAGTTCAACGAGCTTCGCCTGTCGTTCGGCGGCCTGCTCGGCAACGTGCTGGCCCAGCTCGGCGTGGTGCACGCATGCGTGTCCGTCAACCCGGCAGTGATCCCGTAAGCGAAGCGAGCAGAGCATTGAGCAAGACAAAGATGAAACAGTTGATGATCCTGGCAGCGGCTTCGACGCTGGCCGGTGTGTTGGCAGGCTGTGCAGACGATTCGGGCAATCTGATCGTTGACCCGGTCGATCCCGTTGATCCGATCGACCCGGTTCCGTGTGTCCTGAATTGCACGCCGACACCGCCGCCGCCGCCGACCTCGCTCGAGGATTGCAACCCGAACAATCCGAACGCGCGATTCGCGCCGATCAACAGCAACGTGTCGTCGGTCGATGTCGGTACGGAAGGCATTTGCGTGAACTGCCGCGTCGCATCGCCGGTGTCCGCATTTGACGGCAACCTCAACACGTTCTCGGCCGAAACGGCTGGCGTCGGCGTGTTCGGCACGCTGAATCTGTCCGGGCGCGGTCCGCGCGCTTACGAGACCTCGCCAACGGTTCTGCGGCGTATTGGCTTCTTTGTGGCCTATCCGGCGGACTCCGTTGCCGACGTTGCGCTGCTCGGCAATGCCAGTGCCTTCACGGTGGATGCAGATGGCGTGCAGGTTCAGGGTCCGGGCGAGCAGACGCTCGATACCGCGCTGAGCCTGCAGTTGCTGGGTCTGCCGCTGCTGGCGGGCCAGTCGCTGGCGTTCGTCAGCGTGGTGACCTCGCAGCCGTTCAACGGTGCCCGTCTGGACTTCACGCCGAGCGTCGGTGTGCTGGCCGGTCTGAACGTCATCGAGGCCTGCATCTCGCGCTGAACGTAGATACAAACTGTCGCAGTACGAAAAAGGCCCGCAGCGATGCGGGCCTTTTTCGTACGGGGCGCGGGAACCGGCAGCGACAGGATCGTGCTCCGCCCGCAACCAGCACGCCGTTGATCGGCGCGCCGTTCAGGCGTCTGGCTCGGAATCTTCCAGCTCGAGCAGCGGGGCGATCACCGCCCCCGGCAACGACTCGACGCCGCGCAGCTTGCGGCTTATCGCGCGCGAGCGTGTCTCGACGGCGCCCATCGAGTTCTGCACCGTTTCCAGCTGCTTCTTGGCCTTCGCGAGCACATCGCCAAACTTTTCGAACTCGGTCTTCACGGTCCCGAGCACCGTCCAGACTTCGCTCGACCGCTTCTGGATCGCCAGCGTCCGGAAACCCATCTGCAGGCTGTTCAGCAGTGCGGTCAGGGTGGTCGGCCCGGCCACGGTCACCCGGCACTCGCGTTGCAGCCACTCGCTCAAGCCGGCACGGCGGATCACTTCGGCGTACAGGCCCTCGGTCGGCAGGAACAGCAGCGCGAAATCGGTGGTGTGCGGTGGCTCGATGTACTTGTCGCGGATGGTCTTCGCTTCGAGCTTGATCCGAGCTTCGAGCTGCTTGCCAGCGTCCTCGATCCCGACGGCGTCGGCACGCTCCTGGGCATCGAGCAGGCGCTCGTAGTCTTCGCGCGGGAACTTGGCATCGATCGGCAGCCAGACCGGCGTGTCGTCGTCGCTGCCCGGCAGGCGGATCGCGTACTCGACCGGATCGCGGCTGCCCGGCCGGGTGACCTTGTTCTGCTCGTATTGCTCGGCGACCAGCACCTGTTCGAGCAGGC
>Ga0114983_1000756_pt1 | contig 13345 bp, 17 predicted proteins | sample Shrwel_input2_RT_FD_87182 | JGI IMG/M metagenome (GOLD analysis project Ga0114983, IMG submission 87182) | Subsurface microbial communities from deep shales in Ohio, USA - Utica-3 well 1 S input2 RT | ecosystem: Environmental > Aquatic > Deep subsurface > Shale gas/oil reservoir > Produced... | reverse complement strand
TTGATAGGCAGAGCCGGATGATGCCGCGCCTTCGATGACGAACGAACGTCTTCGCCGCCACGGCACGGTTTTCGCTGTGCTCGCCCAGCCCTCCGGCACCCCCGGAACACCGCGAGCTGCGCCATGTCGATCAGCCGTCGTCAGTTCATCGCCGCCCTCGCCGGTGCCGGCGGCCCGAAAGCCGCATGGACCGGCCTGCGGGCGCTCGGCCTGATCGCCACTCCGGCACTGGCCACGACGCCCCAGCTGAACGGCGGCCACGGCCAGGGGCGCTCGGTGGTGATCCTCGGCGCCGGCATCGCTGGCCTGATCGCCGCCTGGGAACTCGGCAAGGCCGGCTACCGCTGCACCGTGCTGGAAGCGCGCGATCGCGTCGGCGGCCGCAACTGGACGGTGCGCCGCGGAGATCGCATCGAGATGAACGACGGCAGTGTCCAGACCTGCACGTTCGACAACGGCCACTACTTCAACGCCGGGCCGGCACGGCTGCCGAGCCACCACCAGACCATCCTCGGCTACTGCCGCGAATTCGGCGTGCCGCTGGAAGTGGAAGTGAACATGAGCCGCAGCGCGCTGCTGCAGTCCGATGCCGCCAACGGCGGCCGGCCGATCGAGATGCGTCAGGCAGTGCACGACATGCGCGGCCAGGTGTCGGAACTGCTTGCCAAGTGCACCGAGCAGCACGCGCTCGACGCGCCGCTGACCGGCATCGATCACGAACGCTTCCTCGATTTCCTGCGCGGCTACGGCGATCTCGACAAGAACATGCACTACGCCGGGTCGGCGCGCGCCGGTTATCAGCGCCTGCCGACGGCGGGTGCGGAAATCGGCGCGCTGCGCGACCCGGTTGGTCTGAACACGCTGCTCGACCCGGTGTTCTGGGAAGGCCCGCTGTTCGACGATCATCTGGAAATGCAGCCGACGATGTTCCAGCCGGTCGGCGGCATGGATCGCATCGTCAAGGCCTTCCACGCGCGGCTGAAGGATGTGGTGAAGCTCGGCGAAGCGGTGCTGGAAATCCGCAACGGCGAGCGCGCCGTCAGCATTGTTCATCGCAACCGCCGCTCGGGCCGCGTGCAGACGATCACGGCCGACTACTGCATCTGCACCATTCCGCCAAAGGTGCTGCAGGACATCCCAGCCAACTTCTCCGCACCGTTCGCCGAGGCGATCCGCCAGGTGCCGGCCGGCGGCGCCAATAAGATCGCCTGGCAGGCGCCGCGCTTCTGGGAAACCGATCGGCAGATCTACGGCGGCCTGAGCTTCATCCATCGCGACGTGCAGCTGATCTGGTACCCGAGCGGCGGCTACTTCGAGCGGCAGGGCGTGCTGATCGGCTGCTACAACTTCGATGCCGTGGCCATGCGCTTCATGGCGCAGCCGCTGCCGGCGCGCCTGCAGGCATCGCGCGACGCAATCGAGGCGCTATTCCCCGGCCGTTCGTCACTGCTCCAACGCGGCATCACCGTCGCCTGGAACCACATGCCGTGGAACCTGGCGCCCTGGACGAAATGGGACACGCCGTACAACGAGGTCTATCGTCGGCTGGATCAGCCGGATGGCCGCGTCTACCTGGCCGGCGAACACCTGAGCCATATCAGCGGCTGGCAGGAGGGCTCGGCGCAATCGGTGCACCGGGTGCTGAAGCTGATCGCCGAGCGGGTGGCGGCCGCCTGAAGCGGGCCATTCGCTTCCACGACAAGACCTACACGAGGAGAGCCGACCATGAAACGCCACCCGATCACAGGCCTGATGCTTGCCGCCAGCCTGCTGGCCAGCCCTTTCGCCGCCCGCGCGCAGGACAGCGTCAGCCGTCTGCCACTTGGCGATCCGAAGTTCCCGATTGCCGCGGCCGTCACCGTGCCGGCCGGCTACGCCACGGTCTATCTCAGCGGCAACCTGCCGGATATCGCCAAGCCGGAAGCGCCGAAAGGCAGTGTCGAGGCTTACGGCAACACCGAGACGCAGACCGCATCGGTGCTGGCGAAGCTCGGTGCAACGCTGGACAAGCTCGGCCTTGGCTACGGCGACGTGGTGTCGGCGACGGTCTATCTGGTTGGTGATCCGGGCAACGGCGGCGCGATGGATTTCGCCGGCATGAACGCGGCGTTCTCGAAAGTGTTCGGCTCCGAAGCCCAGCCGAACAAGCCGGCGCGCTCGACGGTGCAGGTCGCCGCACTGGTGCTACCGGGTGCCTTGGTCGAGATCGACCTGATCGCCGTGCAGCGGCCGTCAGCGGTCAAGCGCAAGGCGAAGTAAACGACGGCTCAGGCCGGCGCGGTCGCCCGTTCCAGCCGCGTCAGGAACTGCAGCGCCTGTTCGCGGCTGTCGCCACACATCTCCGGGCCGGGCTTCAAGCCGGCGCAGACCGCCGGGCGGCGTGGATCACCGAAGATCGCGCAGCTTTCGTCGTCGCGCAGCTGGATGCAGCGCACGCCGGCCGGCTTGCCATCGGGCATGCCAGGAATCGGCGACGAGATCGACGGCGCGATGCAGCAGGCGCCGCAGCCGCTGCGGCAGATCGCCGTCGCTGCAGTCATGCCGAGTACGGCGCGTGGACGCGACGCTCGGACAGCCACCACAGGTTGCCGTGGCGGTCACGCACGCCGCCCTGACGATCGCCGTACGGCATGTCCCGCACCGGCATCTCCAGTACCGCGCCATGCGCCAATGCGCGCGCCATCGCCGCGTCGGCATCGCTGACGTACAGGTAGTACGAGCCGCGCATCGCCGGGTAGGCGACGCTGGCCTCGCTGACCATGAGCGTCGACGTGCCGATCGCGACCTGCACGTTCGCCACCCGGCCATCCGGGCGCATCGAGCGGCAGGTCTCGGTCCCGCCCAGGCCGTCGATCAGGAACGCGATGAACGCTTCGGCATCGTCGACGAAGCAGTACGGAGTGACCGTGCCGAAACCGGGCGGGATGTACATCGCCGGATCAGCCGGGCATCCGCTCGAAGGCGGGCACGCCGTCGAGCACGCCATGCCAGCTCGGACGGTCGATGGTGAACACGGCGAAGTCCGGCTTGCCGAACACGGCGGTCTGATCGAGCGAACCGGCCTTGACCAGCACCACGCCAGGAATGCCAGGTGCACGGCTGGTCAGCGGCGTGCCGCAATCGCCGCAGAACTCGCGTGTGACCGGTGTGGCCAGATCGCTGCGGCGATAGACCTTCGGCGTGCCCTTGACGTAGTGGAACGCCGCTTCCGGCAGGCCAACCACCGGATTCGGTCCGCCACCGGAGATGTACTGGCATTCCCGGCAATGGCACTGCGCCCTGAGCTGCGGTTCGGCATCGGCCTCGTAACGCACGGCACCGCAGTAACAGCCGCCTTCGATCTTCATGTTCGCTCGCTCCTCGTTCTGGTTGTCTTCGAAGTATCCGCCTGCGCCTGCTTGCGGGCGCAGTTCTCGGCCACGGTCTTGCGCAGGATGTCGCTCAGGCGCAGCAGACCGGGGCCTGCATAGTCGCGGTCGGCGAAGATCAGGTAAAGGGTCAGGAAGCGTTCGCCGCCGTCGCGCAGCGGCAGCGGCTTCAGGGTGCCGGCCGCCAGTTCCTCGGCGATCTTGTCTTCGGGAAACCACGAAAAGCCGTAGCCCATCGCCACCGCCTGGATCGAGGTCGACATGTGGCTGACCACCCAGCGCTGCTTGGCATCGAGCGACTGCTGGCGCGGGTCGCGCGCGGCACCGGAATCGCGCACCACCAGGTGCCGGTGATTGCGCAGGTCATTCGGCGTCAGCGGCCGGTTCAGCTGGTGCAGCGGATGCTCCGGATGCGCAGCAGCCACGAAGCGCAGGCTCATCAGCGCCTCGCCGATGAAGCCCTGCGGAATCACCGGTGCGATCGCCAGATCGGCCCTGCCGCTGAGCAGCGCTTCCGACGTGCCGCCGATCACCGATTCGATCAGCTCGATGCGGGTGTGCGGGCTGACTTCGCCGAACGCGGCCAGCGCCGGCAGCAGCACCCGGTTCGGAAAGATGATTTCCACCGCCAGCCGCAGTTCGGCTTCCCAGCCGGCCGACAGCTGCCCGGCGGCACGCTCCAGCCCGGCGGCCTCGTCGAGCAGCGCCTTGGCCCGGCGCGCGAGCAGCTGGCCAGTCGCCGTCAGCACCGCCTTGCGGCCCTGGATCTCGAAGGCCTTCACGCCGAGCCGTGATTCGATCTGCTGCACCGCATAGCTGATCGCCGACTGGCTCTTGTGCAGCGCCTCGGCGGCCTGCGCGTAACCGCCGGACTCGACCACCGCGAGCAGCGCGCGCCATTGTTCGAGCGTGATGTGGGGACCGGACATGGCGCACCTGATATCGAATGGTTCGATAGGTTTACACGAAAACTTCTGCTTTTTTATCGAGCAGTACGCGCATTCAATAGCCGCACCTTCCCGCTCCCCAGGAGATGCGCCATGAATACCCAGCACCAGACCCTGCTGCAGATCAACACCAGCCTGTTCGCCGGCAGCGGCCAGTCGAGCCAGCTGGCCGAACAGTTTGTCGCCGGCTACCTCGCCGCCCACCCGGGCAGCGTCCGCGTGCTGCGCGATGTCGCCAGCCAGCCGCTGCCGCATCTCGATGGCGCGCGCTTCTCGGCCTTCGTCACACCGGCCGAGCAGCGCGATGCCACGCAGCAGGCGGTGATCGCCGAATCCGATGCGCTGATCGCCGAACTGAAAGCGGCCGACGTGATCGTGCTCGGCCTGCCGATGTACAACTTCGGCGTGCCGAGCCAGCTGAAGAGCTACTTCGACCACATCGCCCGCGCCGGCGAAACCTTCCGCTACACCGCGAACGGCCCGGTCGGCCTAGTCACTGGCAAGAAGGCCTATGTGTTCGCGACCCGCGGCGGCCTGTACCAGGGCACTGCACTGGATACCGAAACCAGCTACGTGCGCGATTTCCTGCGCTTCATCGGCATCACCGAGGTCGAGTTTGTCTACGCCGAAGGCCTGGCAATGGGGCCGGAACACAAGGACGCCGGGCTCGCCAAGGCGCGCGATGCGATCACGCGGCTGGCCGCCTGAAGCGCCGCAGCACCACCCATTTCCACTGGAGCACTGACATGACCCCGATGAACAAGACCTACCCCGCCGCCGAACTTGCCGGCCGCATCCTGCTGGCCGCGATGTTCCTGCTGGCCGGCCTCAACAAGATCAGCGGCTATGCCGGCACGGTCGGCTACATGGCGTCGGTTGGCGTGCCGGGCGCGCTGCTGCCGGCGGTGATCGCGCTGGAACTGCTCGGCGCGCTGGCGATCATCGCCGGCTTCCAGACCCGCGTCGTCGCGCTGGTGCTGGCCGGCTTCACCGTGGCAGCGGCGGCGCTGTTCCATGCGAACTTCGCTGACCCGATCCAGATGATCCTGTTCCTGAAGAACGTGTCGATCGCCGGCGGCTTCCTGCTGCTGGCCGCCAACGGCCCGGGCCGCTTCAGCCTCGACGCACGGCGCAACGGCTGAAGCGAGCCGACCCGCACCCACCATCCGCCTGTCCTTTTCCGGAGACCTGTCATGACCACCCGCAGCCTGAAGCACGTGATCCCGTCGATGCCGACCAGCGATGGCGCCGGCGTCAAGCTGCGCCGCTCGATCGGCGCGCAGCGCGGGCTGTATCTCGACCCGTTCCTGATGCTCGACGAGTTCGGCACCGACAATCCGGGCGACTACATCGCCGGCTTTCCGGCGCATCCGCACCGCGGCTTCGAGACCGTCACCTACATGCTCGATGGCCGCATGCAGCACCGCGACCATCTCGGCAATGTCGGCGATCTCGGCCCCGGCGGCGTGCAGTGGATGACCGCCGGGCGCGGCGTGATCCATTCAGAAATGCCGCTGCAGGAAAGCGGGCGGATGCGCGGCTTCCAGCTGTGGATCAACCTGCCGGCCGCCGAAAAGATGAAGCCGGCCGCGTATCGCGACATCCCGGCAGCGGAGATTCCCGAAGTGGCGCTGCCGGACGGCGGCGCGGTCAAGGTGATCGCCGGCACCGTCGAGGTGGCCGGGCAGACGGTCAGCGGCCCGGTCAATGGTCCTGGCCGGCGGCTGTCGACCGATCCGCTGTACCTCGACATCACGCTGCCAGCGGGTGCGCGCTTCGAGCAGGCGATCGGCAGCACGCACAACGCGTTCGTCTACGCCTACGAAGGCTCGCTGTCGATCGGCGACGGTGCGGCCGAGAAAGCGATTCCAACGCAGGCAGCCGGCGTGCTGACGCCGGGCGAGCGAGTGAGCGTGACCGCCGGCCCGAACGGACTGCGGGCAGTGCTGATTGCCGGCAAGCCGATCGGCGAGCCGGTGGTGCAATACGGCCCGTTCGTGATGAATACGGCTGAGCAGATCGAGCAGGCGATCCGCGATTACAACGACGGCACGCTGGCCAGCGCCGCCTGACCAGCACTGCCGCACGGCCGCTGTTCCGCGCAATCGCGACGCGGAGCGGCGGCACCGTGCGACGGGCCGGCGAGCGGTTACGATCATCGCCTCGTTCGCCTTCGCCCCGCCGCATGACCGCCCTGTTCGACGCGCTTGCCAGCCAGCCGCTGTTCCTCGGCGTGGCCACCACCCTGCTCGGTCTGCTGGTCGGCAGCTTCCTGAACGTGGTGATCCTGCGGCTGCCGCGGATGCTCGAAGCCGACTGGAAAGCCGAGGCCCGCGACCTGCTCGACTTGCCGGCCGAAGCGCAGCCCGGCAAGAAGATCTCGCTGACCCATCCGCCATCGTGCTGCCCCGGTTGCGGCGCTGCGATCCGGCCGTGGCAGAACATTCCAGTGATCTCCTGGCTGCTGCTCAGAGGCCGCTGCGCGAACTGCAAGACCGGCATCTCGATCCAGTACCCGCTGGTCGAACTGGCCAGCGCGGTGCTGTCCGGGGTCTGCGTCTGGCGTTTCGGCTGGTCGCCGCAGCTCGCTGCAGCCCTCGTGTTCACCTGGACCCTGATCGCGCTGACCGTGATCGACCTGCGCGACACGCTGCTGCCAGACGACCTGACCTTGCCGCTGATGTGGATCGGTCTGGCGCTGAGCACGCTCGGCGTGTTCGTCGGCATGAGCGCCAGCATCTGGGGCGCGATCGCTGGCTATCTGAGCCTGTGGTCGATCTACCATCTGTTCAGGATCATTACCGGCAAGCACGGCATGGGCTATGGCGACTTCAAGCTGATGGCAGCACTCGGTGCCTGGTTTGGCGCGGCGGCGCTGCCGCTGATGCTGCTGCTGTCGTCGCTGGTCGGGGCGACGGTCGGCGTCGGCCTGATCGTGTTCAGGAAGCACGATCGCAACCTGCCGATTCCGTTCGGCCCGTATCTGGCCGGTGCCGGCTGGCTGATGCTGATCTGGGGCGACGCGCTGTCCGGCGTCGTGGCGGGGCGCTGACATGGGTGTGCTGACCATCGGACTGACCGGCGGCATCGCCAGCGGCAAGAGCCATGTCGCGAAAGCCTTCATCGCGCTTGGCGTACCGCTGCTGGAAGCCGACGACGTCGCGCGCGAAGTCGTGGCGCCGCCATCACCGGCGCTGGCCGAGATCGCCGATACCTTCGGGGCGCAGATGCTCAATGGCGACGGCACGCTTGATCGCCGCGCACTTCGCGAAGTGGTGTTCGGCGATCCGGCACAGCTGAAGAAGCTGGAAGCGATCACCCATCCGGCAATCCGCCGAAGAGTCGCCGAGTGGCGCGCCGCGCAGACCGCGCCGTACTGCATCTATTCGGCCGCGATCCTGATCGAAGCCGGCATGACCGCGCTGGTCGACCGCGTGCTGCTGGTCGACGCACCGGAAGACGTGCAGCTGCGGCGGCTCACGGCTCGCGATGCCGCGAGCGAAACGCTGGCGCGACAGATGATCGCCGCGCAGGCCAGCCGCGAGCGGCGTCTCGACGCTGCCGATGACGTGATCGACAACCGTGACGAGAAGTTCAGTGTCGAAGCGCAGGTTGCGCGACTGCATGCCCAGTACATGCGACGTGGCCAAAGCATCTGATTTGTGACGGAAAGGTTTGCCCGCTCGGCGTGACGCGGGTCACAATCGAGACTGCCGCCAGTGATCAGGTTTCGATGGACCGTACCCCCGATTGGGTCAGCTTCGAGCAGCCGCTCAACGAGCGGACGCGATCGCTGTTGCGCCTGGAATTCCTGTTCGGCGAGTACGCCCACCACGCGGCCGATGCCACGGTCTGGGGAATCCGCTCCGGCCTGCAGACGCTGCTCGACATCCTGTCGGTGATTGGTCGCACCGATCTGCGTACCGAACTGATTCGTGACCTGACCGAGCAGCGCAGCGTGCTGAATCGCCTGCGCACCCGTCCGGACTGCGACCGCGCCAAGCTCGACGCGGTGCTGGCCGAAATCACCAGCGTGCTGACCACGCTGCACGCCTCGGGCGCCCATCCGTCGACGGTGCTGCGCGAGAACGAATTCCTGTTTTCAGTGCTGAACCGCAGCGGCGTGCCGGGCGGCACCTGCATGTTCGACCTGCCGGCCTTCCACCGCTGGCTGTCACGGCCGTATGCGAACACCGAACGCGATCTGTCGCGCTGGTTTTCGCAGCTGCGCCCGTACCAGGCGGCGATCAGCCTGTACCTGCGCCTGCTGCGCGACTCCACGGCCTCGTCCGAACAGATCGCCGAAGGTGGCGTGCATCTGCATGTGCCGCAGGGCGTGTTCCCGCTGCTGCGCGTGCACGTGCCGCCGGATGCCGATGTCTATCCGGAAATCAGCGCCGGCAAGCACCGCTTCAGCTTCCGCTTCATGCGGCTCGGCGACGTCAATCAGCGCAACGTCCAGACCGTCGACGACATCGTTTTCCATCTGCAGTGCTGCACGCTGGCCGGTGCCCACACGGAGCACGCATGAGCAGCACGCCGTCGATCCGCATTGCCCGCTGCCCGAAGTGCGGCACCTCCAGCCGCCTCGACGAGCGCAATCCGTTCCGGCCGTTCTGCAGCGAACGCTGCAAGCTGCTCGACCTCGGCGCCTGGCTCGATGGCCGCCACGCGATTCCGGTCGAACCGGACCCGGACGCTTTCGACGGCGACGAGGCGTAGCGCAGCCAGGCTTGGCTGGCTACAGCCGAACGGTAAAAGCTGTCTCACGCGGAGAACGCGGAGATCGCAGAGAAAAGCAGAAAACAGCCAACGGAAATGCTTTTCCTTTTTTGCTGTGCTCAGCGTCCTCGGCGTTCACTGCATGAGAAACGCTTCAGGCTGCGGGATCTGGACGCCTCGCTCGATCGACGCCCCGCAATTCTGGTCGAGCCGGACACTGCAACGGCAGCCTCACGCAGGGAACGCGGAGATCGCAGAGAAAAACGTACTGAAAATGCTTTTCCTGGTTTTGCTGTTCTCTGCGTGCTCCGCGATCCCTGCGTGAGATCGGCAGACGGCCCGTCAGTGCGGCGCAGCTTTCAGCGATGCCCCGACCGCCACGCCCTGCTGCATCACCATCGACCTGACATTGGCTTCCTGCGCGGCACGGCCGCGCTGGGCGGCGCGCTTGCGGCCACCCGGCACCACCCGGCTGACGCTGTGGCGCACGAAGTTGCGCGGGATCGCCAGCAGCGGATACCACGGCAGCATCCGCGTGGGAATGCCGAGCCGCTGCATCGCTTCCGCACCCAGGAAAGCGCGGCTGATCGACATGTTCTTCGCGTACTCGTAACGGCCGCGTAGCCAGCCAAAGTTCGGGTATTCACGATGCAGCGGCTCCCGGGCCAGCGGCTGCGCCATCATCGGGCTGGTCTCGTCCGGGTTGGTCAGGCTGAGCAGGAACTGCAGCAGCTGCGCGGCGCCACCGGTTTCGGTATCGGCCAGCCAGCGTTCATCGACACCGATCAGCCAGCCGACATAGCGGACCAGATGCGCGGCGTCGTCGCGCTCGCGGCGCGTCTGCGGCATGCCGAGCAGGCGGCTGCCGAGCACCGGCACCAGCAGCGAGCCGTACAGCGTTGCGCCCATGTCGGCCTGGTTGATCGGCAGGCCCCAGTCCGCGAGCTGCCAGTCGGGGCGGGCCGCGACCGTACGCCGGACCAGCGCGTGGATGAAGCGCACCGTCAGGGTCGAACGCCAGCCGATCGCATGTGTTTCCAGACCGCCTTCGACGGTGCAGTCGAGCTTCCATTGCACGGTTTCGGCCAGCCGCCGCGTCGGGCCTTTCTGCAAGGCGCCAGTCAGGATCAGGGTGCGATTGAACGCCGAAGCCTGATAGCCGCCGAGCAGCGCGACATTGCGGCCAACGTGGAACGCGGTCTTGCCGCAGCGGCGGAACAGTTCGGCGCCGCGCTCGATCCGGGCCCGGTCGACCCAGGCCGGAGGCGTCGAGACCTCGGCCATGAATTGGCGCAGCGCCGGCAGCGCGTTGGGCACCGCGTCGATGCCGTGCGTGAGCGCCGTTTCGAACTGCTGGCGGGCCTCGCGCATGCCGTGGCGGCTCATCGCGTCAAGCAGCCGATCCATCGCGGCATCGCCCTGCATCAGCGCCACGCCGATCTGGTGCCATCGTTCCGCATCCGGCGCTTCGATCGCCGGCATGATCCGGCCGAGCTTGCCGAGCACGGCGTCGATGTGTTCGCTGCGGCGGTGGCGGGACGGAATGAAACCGGGGGCAATCTGAGTCATGGCGTTCTTCGCTTGCGGGCTTGACACGCACCCTATTGCGAATGTTTATTCGCATTCAATTCGCGAATCCTTCGCGTCCCGCTCGCCTTCTCCATGCGCAAGAAACCGATCCAGCAGCGCGCCCGCGTGCTCGTCGACAGCCTGATCGATGCCGCCGGTGACGTCGTTGCCCGCGATGGTCTGGAAGCGCTGACCACGGTGCGCGTCGCGGCCCGCGCCGGGGTCAGCGTCGGCTCGCTGTACCAGTACTTCGACAACAAGAACATGCTGGTCGCAGCACTCATGGACCGGGTCAACAGCGATCTGATTGCCGCTGTCGACCGCGTCGCGCCGGTCAACGTCGGGGCCGACCCGCAGGCTTTCGCGCGGGCGCTGCTGATTGCTGCGTTCGATGTCTTCGAAGCCCGCCAGGGGCTGGCGCGCGAGCTGATGCGCCACTGGCATCGGCTCGACATCGCTCGCGGCCTGCATCGCTTCGAGCAGCGCATGCTCGACTTGCTGCGCGCCTATGCGCTGGCGCAGATCCGCGAGCGCGCAGTCGACCCTTCGCCCGCGCGCGCCTTCATCCTGATCAACAGCATCGTGTTCACGCTGCTGCGCTATCTGAGCCTGCCGTCGCCGGCGATGTTCGAACGCGAGGAGCTGATCGACGAGCTGGCAGCGATGGCGGCGCGGCTGATCACCGCACCGCGCTAAACGGTTCGTTCAGCGTGGCCAGAACGCGCTGATCGCAGCGATGCCCTGCGCGCCGTGACGGAACGCATCGCCGAGATCGCCCTGATCGAGCCCGCCCAGCGCGTAGACCGGCAACGCCACTTCGCCGCGCTGCGCGGAAAAGCCGGCCCAGCCGATGCCTGACGCACCGGGATGGGTTGCGGTCTCGAACACCGGGCCCAGCACGGCGAAATCGGCATCGACGATCTGCGCGGCGCGCAACTCCTCGGCCGTATGCGCCGAGCACCCGAACCAGCGATCGGCGGCGATCGGCCGCGCGCCATAGCGGCGCAGCGCGGCACTGGTGGCGTGCCAGCCATCGGCACCGAGCGCGGCGACCAGCGCCGGATCGCGATCGAGGATCAGCTTCAGCCCGGCCGCGCGGGCCGCCGGCAGCAGGCTTGCCGCCAGGGCCGCGTATTCACGCTCAGGCAGCGATGGCAGCCGCAGCCGCAGCAGCGCGCCGCGCGGCAAGCGGGTCAGCCCGGTCAGCAGCTCGAACAGCGTGGCATCCGGTCGCGTGAACACGTACAGCGGCGGCAGACGCAAGGCCTTGATGATCGGTGCCACGGTCGGCAGCAGGTCGAGATCGGCAAGGTCATCAACCGCGCGCCACGCGAACGCCTGCTGCTCGCGCGATGCCGGCTCGCCGTCCCAATCGTCGACGCACCAGGTGTCGAGCAGCACGTGCCGGTCGCGATAGTCGTGGCGGAAGCGCAGCAGCGGCCGCGCCCGACGCACGGTGACGCCAAGCTCCTCGTGCAGTTCGCGGCTCAGGGCTTCCAGCGTGGTTTCGCCCGGCTCGATCTTGCCGCCGGGGAACTCCCATTTGCCGGCTGCGATCTTGCCGACCGGCCGCTGGGCGATCAGCAGGCGACCGTCGCCGTCGATCAGCACGCCGCAGGCCACCGGAATCAACGGCAGCGGGCTCATCGCGCGAATCCCGTGCCGAATCCGGTCGCAAGGCCGGGCGCACTGCCGTCACAATCGCACCCGCATGATTTGCCGCGCGCCACGCGCCGCGCAGCTTGCTTCATTGCATCGATCACCAGATTCCACCATTTAGGCCATCGTTCAGGCCATCGTTCAGGAGACACACCCGCATGACCATCGTCACTCGTCGCGTCGATTACATGGACCAGGGCACGGCACTGAGAGGCCGCGTCTACTTCGACGACAGCAGCAGCGCGCCGCGTCCCGGCGTGCTGGTCAGCCACGCCTGGGGCGGTCGCGACGATTTCGCGAACCAGCAGGCCGAAAACATGGCCAAGCTCGGCTACGTCGGCTTCGCGCTCGACATGTACGGCGCCGGCATCCGCGCCAACGGTGTCAAGGAATGCCAGGCGCTGATGACGCCGTTCATGGAAGACCGTGCGCTGCTGGCCAGCCGCATCAACGCCGCGCTGAGCACAGCGCGCAGCTTGCCGGAAGTCGACGCCGCACGGGTGGCCGCGTTCGGCTTCTGCTTCGGCGGCCTGTGCGTGCTCGACCTCGCGCGCAGCGGCGCCGACGTGAAGGGTGTGGTCAGCTTCCATGGCCTGCTGAAAGGCCACGACTTGCCGAAGCAGACGATCACCGCCAAGGCGCTGGTGCTGCACGGCGACGCCGATCCGCTTGCGCCGTTCGAGGACGTGATCGCCTTCCGCAACGAGTTCAATGCCGCCGGCAGCGACTGGCAGCTGCACGCCTACGGCAAGATCCTGCACGCCTTCGCCGTGCCGGGCGCGAACATGCCGGGCATCGCAGCACACGACGCCGTAGCGGAAGCGCGCTCACAGGCGACGCTGCGGAATTTCCTGGCGGAAGTGCTGGCTTAACGCGGTAAGGCACGCGCACGCAAAGGCGCGAAGACGCCAAGAAACAACAGCGGGAAAAGCTTTTGCTTGAAAGCTTTTCTCCGCGTCTTTGCGCCTTTGCGTGCGCGTGCCTTACCGCGTTAAGCCAGCACTTCCGCCAGGAAATTCCGCAGCGTCGCCTGTGAGCGCGCTTCCGCTACGGCGTCGTGTGCTGCGATGCCCGGCATGT
>Ga0114983_1000755_pt1 | contig 13350 bp, 9 predicted proteins | sample Shrwel_input2_RT_FD_87182 | JGI IMG/M metagenome (GOLD analysis project Ga0114983, IMG submission 87182) | Subsurface microbial communities from deep shales in Ohio, USA - Utica-3 well 1 S input2 RT | ecosystem: Environmental > Aquatic > Deep subsurface > Shale gas/oil reservoir > Produced... | reverse complement strand
CGCCAAAGCCAAAAGAGCCGGAGGCGATACTGGAAGAGGTCATGCCGAGCCAGTGGCAACAGATCCTGGACACCCAGGCGCTGCCATCCCGTGGCGGTGACTGAACATATCCCTGGCAAGGAATCGGGACTCATAAATAAGTGGCATACTGCATCAAACATCGCTGTGATAAGGTTCTGGCGTTTTTTCGACCCCTTATGCCACCCTTTCCCCAGGAAGATCACAGCCATGCTGACAACCTGTCGTCTATCCCCCAGGCCACGACAATCCGTCCGTTGGCCGAGCACGCTGGTGCTCGCCATGCTCACGCTGCTGGCCAGCAGCTCGGTGTTTGCTGCAACCGGCGAGCTCGACCTGACTGATTCTTTCGTGGGCTTGTTCGCCATCGCCATCTTCGTGCTGGCCTATGCCCTGGTCATGGCCGAAGAAAAGATCCACATGCGCAAGTCGAAGCCGGTGCTGGTCGCGGCCGGCATCATCTGGGCGTTGATCGGCTGGGTCTACGTCAAGGCGGGCATGCCGGCGGAGTCGGAGCACGCCTTTCGCACGACCCTGCTCGAATTCAGCGAACTGATGCTGTTCCTGCTGGTGGCGATGACCTACATCAACGCCATGGACGAGCGCCGGGTGTTCGATGCGCTGCGTTCCTGGATGGTCCGCAAGGGCTTCAGCTATCGCTCACTGTTCTGGATCACCGGTCTGCTGGCTTTCATGATCTCGCCAATTGCCGACAACCTGACCACCGCCCTGCTGATGTGCGCCGTGGTCACCAAGGTCGCAGAGGGCGACAAGCGCTTCATCAATCTCTGCTGCATCAACATCGTGGTAGCGGCCAATGCTGGCGGCGCCTTCAGCCCCTTTGGCGACATCACCACGCTGATGGTCTGGCAGGCTGGCTTGATCGAGTTCCAAGAATTCTTCGAATTGCTGATCCCCTCACTGATCAACTTCCTGATCCCAGCCGTGGTGATGAGCATCTTCATCAAGAACCGTCAGCCCGACAGCCTGGAAGAGGACGTCTGGCTCAAGCGCGGCGCACGGCGCATCATCGCCCTGTTCCTGCTCACCGTGGCCACCGCCGTGGCCTGCCATACCGTGCTGCACCTGCCACCGGTGTTGGGCATGATGACCGGCCTTGGCTACCTGCAGTTCTTCGGCTATTACCTGCGGCGCACCCTGCCGCGCAGCCTTGAGCGCAAGCGCACCCGCTACAGCCAGCGCGGCGACTGGAAGAAGCTCGAAAGCCTGGGCAGCGTAGTACCCTTCGATGTCTTCAACCGGGTGGCCCGTGCCGAATGGGACACCCTGCTGTTCTTCTACGGCGTGGTGATGTGCGTGGGTGGCCTCGGCTTCATGGGCTACCTGAGCATGCTCTCCGAGGCCCTCTATACTGGCTGGAACGCCACCGGTGCCAACATTGCCCTGGGCGTGATCTCCGCGGTGATCGACAACATCCCGGTGATGTTCGCCGTGCTGACCATGGAGCCGGACATGTCCCATGGCCACTGGTTACTGATCACCCTCACCGCCGGCGTGGGCGGCAGCCTGCTGTCGATCGGCTCAGCGGCTGGCGTGGCGCTGATGGGCCAGGCCCGCGGCAGCTACACCTTCATGGGCCACCTGCGCTGGACCCCGGTGATTGCCCTGGGCTATATCGCCAGCGTGGTGGCCCACCTGTGGCTCAATGCCGAAAGCTTCCACGTCTTCAACTGATCCCTTCCCCGGCGGCGCTACGCCGCCGGGCCTTCCCACCGCGTTGAGACTGTCATCTGTAAACTTCCTTAAAGTGAGGTAGCGTATAAGGATATCTCGGGTCATATCGCAGGATGATAAGGTTACGGGTGTCTGGTGCAGGGCACCCACTGATCCGAGCCAGGAAACATCATGTCCCGAGGGGCTGCAGGGAGAAGGCGTCATCGACTCATACACGCTAAATATGCAGGCCAGCCCTGCATGGTGCATGAACCTGGCGTTCATCAGACAGCAGGAATGCAACCCTCGATGCCACCTTTGACCCTGATTCGCTCCCTGACAGCGGGCTGTATTGCCGTTGCTGGCCAACCAGAGAGACGCGCGCCATGCTGCGCTTAAGCCTCCTGGCGCTGACTGCCTTGATGCTACTGACCGACCTGGTGCTGGCCGAGATACCGGAGGTTGCCCGAGAGGAACAGATTCTGCTGGTGGCCAACCCCAATGTGGACACCCATCAGCTCAATCGCGATACCACACGCGCCATCTTTGCCATGCGTCAGCGTACCTGGCCGAGTGGGCAAGCGGTGCGTGTCTTCGTGCTGGGCAACAACCACCCCGTGCATGCGCGCTTTGCCAAGGAACAGCTGTCGGTCTATCCGCACCAGTTGCAACTGGCATGGGATCGCATGGTGTTTTCGGGCACCGGCCAGGCACCCGACCGCGTTCGTAACCAAGCGGAGATGCGTGAGCGTGTCGCCAATACACCCGGCGCAATAGGATATCTTGAAAGGGAGTACCTGGATGACAGTGTCCAAGTCATTTCGATGGAGTGACTTTCGCTCCTTAAGCGCCATGGCCGCGCTACTGGTGTTGGGCCTGCCCGGCCAGGTCCACAGCGCCGAAGGCGTAATGGGCACTCTCCAGATGCATGGTTTTTTAAGCCAGGCACTGGTCATTACCGATGACAACAACTTCTTCGGACCCAGCGAGGATGGAGGCAGCTTCAAGTTCACCGAGATTGGCGCCAACGTCTCGCTGCGCCCCCATCAAGACGTGCTACTGGCCGCCCAGGTGCTCAGTCGGCGTGCCGGTGGGGATGGCGAAGATGCCACACTCAAGCTGGATTACGGGCTTATCGATTACCAGATGCTTTCCACCCAGCAACGCACCTTCGGCATCCAGGTCGGCAGAATCAAGAACCCCTTCGGCTTCTACAACCAGACCCGTGACGTGGCTTTTACCCGTCCCAGCATCCTGTTGCCCCAGTCGATCTACTTCGATCGGACCCGGTCACTTGGCCTGGCCGGTGACGGCCTTAATCTTTACCACGAGGAAAGGCTCAAGACAGGGGTTCTTAGACTGCAAGCTGGCTTTGGGAAGGCTCGCATCGAGGATGACGCAGACCGAGCGCTGGGACTGGACAGGTTTCCAGGCTCTCTTGAACCCAATACATCTGCTATCACTCAGGCTCGATATGAACATGACGGTGGCCGAATTATCATGGCGCTTAGCACTGCTAGTGTTAATGCGGAGTATGACTCCCCACCTGGCATGCCCGGAGATGGCACCTTCCATTTCAAGCCTTGGGTTGTCTCGTTTCAATACAACCAAGAATTCTGGAGTCTGACTGCCGAGTACGCCATCAGAAAACTGGAACTAGAGGGCTTCAATGCCTTTGCCGACTCTGAAAGGAATGGAGAAAGCTGGTATGTCCAGTATACACGCCGCTTTCTTGATGACTGGCAGGGGCTGGTTCGCTATGACAGCCTGGTCAATGATCGCAGCGACCGCTCAGGCAAGGAGTTTGAGGCCAGCACTGGTGGCGCGATTCCCGCTCACACACAGTTTGCGGACGATATTACCTTAGGTCTTCAGTGGACCCCCCATCCACGCGTGATGCTAGCCAGCGAATACCACCATGTGGATGGCACCGGCTGGCTGCCGATACAGGACAACCCGGACCCTGCGAAAACAGAACGCTACTGGAACATGCTGCTGTTCCAGCTCTCATTACGCTTCTGACATCGCCATGCTTCTGGCCAGGAACCCGCCGAGATGACTCTCCACGCCCCTTACCGGACCCGTCGCCGACTCAGCCTGACCTGGCGTGTCATCGCCCTGAGCAGCCTGCTGCTGGTCGGGCTGGTGGCGCTGTTCACCTGGCTGGGCCACGATAACCTGACCCGCCAGTTCCAGGAGAGCCGCCACCAACATCATGAGCGCCAGCAGCGCGAGATCCGCCTAGCGCTCCAGCGTTCAGCAGAAACCCTTCGTCAGTTGGCGGGCCTGGCCGCGGCCTCGCCTCGCCTGGGAGCCCCCCTTGCGGCCAGCAATGGCGACCAAGTCGAAGAGGCACTGGCGTCGCAGTGGCCGACCTTTCAGCTAGAGGCCGGCATCGATGAGATCCTGGTAGTGGACGCCTGGGGGCGGACCATGGGCCACTGGGGCTCGGGCCAGTCCGAGAGAGGATTGCCGATACAAGCCTGGGTGCAGAGGGTCATGGACACGGAAATCCCCATCACGGCGCTGCGCTGCTCGATGGACTGCCATCAATATGCCGCCGTTCCGGTGCTGATGAATGGCGAGAGTGTCGGGCTGATCGTCCTCGCCCGCTCGTTGGCTGACGTGACTCGGCAGGCCAGGGAGGTCTCCAATGCCGAGGTGGCACTGCTGGTGACCGGTCCACTGGAGAGTCACGACCTTCCCGAGGAGCGCCATCTCGATGCCTGGAACGGCTATCTGCTGGCCCTGACACGACAGGAACAGAGCCTACCCATCCTGCACAAGGCATCGGCACTCGGTCCCATCAGCGCTCTGCTCCAGTCCCCTTTACAACTGCAGTACCAAGGTCAGCACCTCGAACTCAGCGCGGTCCGCATGGAAGAGGATGCAGACCGACGCAGCACTGGTTACTTCCTGCTGATCTCTGACATCTCGAGCCAACTTCGCGCCATCAACGAGGACACCCGCACCCTACTGGGGGTTGGCCTGGCGGGCTGGATCGCCGCGGAGCTGATGCTGTTGCTGATACTCTTGCGCCCCATGGCACGCCTGCGGCGAATCGCCAGCCTGCTACCGACACTCGCCAGCGGCCGGTTCGATGACATCAGGGCAGCGATTCCTACCCTGCGCCATCGACTGCCGGATGAGATCGACGTGCTGGAGGGCACCACGCTGGAGCTATCTCACCAGCTTGAAACGCTGGAACAGGAAGTTCGGGAACGCGGCAATCAGTTGGCGAAACGTCTCGAAGAGCTCGCCAAGGAGCGGGACTTCGTCAACAGCCTGCTGGATACCGCCCGGGTCTTCATCATTGCCCAGGATAGCCGCGGTCGCATCAGTCTGGTCAACGCCTATACCCGCGCCATGCTGAATCTGGACGAGACCTCTCTGCTGGGCCGCCACTTCGTGGATGTGTTCGAGGCCGGCAGCCACTCCTTGGTCGGTGCCTTCGATACCCCCCAGCAGGAGGAGCGCATGCTGCAGATGCCGGATCAGCGCCTTCATACCATTGCCTGGTACCATGCGCCGCTGCCGTCCGGTATCGATGGCAGCATGTCGCGCATCTCCGTCGGGCTGGATATCACCGAGCGCAAGGCCGCAGAGGCCCGCCTGACCTGGTTGGCCGAACATGATCCCCTGACCGAACTCTACAACCGACGCTTCTTTCAGGACGCGCTGCAAAAAGCATTGCGGCAAAAGTCAAGAGGTGCCGTGCTGCTGCTGGATCTTGACGAGTTCAAGGAGATCAACGAGATCAGCGGCCACCATGTGGGTGACCACTTGCTGCGCGAAGTAGCCGAAACGCTTGTGCTGAACCTGGGCCATCGAGGCGTCATCGCCCGCCTGGGTGGCGATGAGTTCTCGCTATTGCTGGAGCATGCCGACGAGAACCAGGCAGTCCAGGTTGCCCAGTACATCGCCCAGTTGCTCGAAAGCCTCGGATTCATGACGGCAGGCCGACGCCACCGCGTGCTCGCGAGCATTGGCATAGCCCTGTTTCCGGCCCATGGCGACACACCTGCCGACCTGATGGCCAGTGCCGACATGGCGATGTACAAGGCCAAGGAAAGCAACAGCCAGCACTGGCACCTGCTCTCCAGGGCCGAGAATGCCAAGGACGAATTACAGGAGCGCGTCTACTGGGTGGATCGCATACGCAACGCCCTGGCAGAAGACAGCTTCGAGCTGATGGTGCAACCGATCATGCGACTGGAGGATCGCGATGTGAAGCACTACGAGGTGCTGCTGCGCATGCGCGATGCCGATGGCAGCCTGGTGCCACCATTCAACTTCATCCCCGTGGCGGAACGCAGCGCCCAGATCGTTCAAATTGACCGCTGGGTGTTACGCCACAGCCTGCGAATATTGGCTCAGTTACAGCATCGAGACATTAGCCTGGCCGTCAACCTTTCCGGCCAGTCGCTGCATGATGAGGGGCTGAAGCAGTACCTGGCCGACGAATTGGTCGACAGCGGTGCCGATCCCCATCACCTGATCCTCGAGGTGACCGAGACCGCCGCCGTCACTGACTTCTCCACGGCACGTGGGGTGCTGCAGGGAGTCCGCGATCTTGGATGCCGCACCGCCCTGGACGACTTCGGCGTGGGCTTCAGCAGCTTCCACTACCTGGGGCAGCTGCCGGTGGATTACATCAAGATCGATGGCTCCTTCATCCGCAGCCTGACGATCAGCTCCGAGAGCCGCGTCATCGTCCAGGCCATCGCCGACATTGCTGCCGGCTTCGGCAAGCAGGCCATCGCCGAGTTTGTGGATCAGGAAGCCCTGTTGCCATTATTGAAGGACTATGGCATCACCTATGGACAAGGATTTTATCTGGGTCGTCCGAAAAGTATTAACAACACCTTCTAGCCTAGAGAAACTTCGACTGCCATTAGTAACGGGTGTTTAACCAAGGGAAATTATGATGCCGCATAGCAACTGGTACAAGCATAGAAGCAATGCCGTCACCGCGCAGAGCAGTGTCAATCTTGCAGTGCCTTTTGATAAGGCTAATCTTGAACTGCAGGACGAACTCATCAAGAAATTCATGAGAGAGTTCACGTTCAAGCTTGCATCAACACCAGAAGATATCGAAAAATCTCTTGCACTTCGCCATGAGGTCTTTGTTCAAGAGCTCGGATACAAAATGCAGGAAAAAGACAACAACTTAGAGTCCGATGAATATGATAGCTCATCTTATCACTGCATACTTACCCACAAGCGAACGGATAAAACAGCTGGTTGCTTCAGAATTGTGACCACACAAAATCCAAATGGAGAAGGCTATAGAAAGCTTCCAGTGGAAGAACATGGAAACGAGGGAATCTCTCACCTTACACTCCACCCAAACATGTTGCCGAGAGAGTATATTTGTGAGGCCTCTCGACTTGCCATCTCAAAGGAGTTTAGGGTCAGCCAAAATAGTTTTAATTACAAAAAATCATGTCAGGAGCTACCTCCCTTGCCTGAGAGCGTGAAGGAGGTTTCCCCACTCATTCTCATCAGTATTTTTCTTGCAGCTTACTCACTCGCAGAAATTATGGGTAACAGACACATGTATGCGATGATGGCTCCCACGCTTCCAAGACTGCTAAGAAAATCAGGCTTTGAGTTTATTCGGCTCGGGGAAACATTTGAGTTTCATGGCAAACGAAATGTTTTTTATATAAACCGCTCATTGGCCATTTCAGGGGTCCAACACGCACTTTACCCGCTTCATCAATGCATATATCAAGAAATTAAAAACCAAGTTGATGAGCACTCAAGCATTATAAAAGCCTCTTATTCTCCTTCTTAAAAGAAGAGCAAGGATAGCAATATGGGCCCCGGATAGCACCTGTCTGGCCATTTTAGCAGCATGAAGCCAGCCCGTAGCAGCGTTCTTCACTGGCCTGGTCGGCCCACCTGCTTCAGAAGGCACGATACGGCAGGAAGATCGGTCTGGGTGAGATCGAAGGCCAGGCCCCTCGCGTAAGCGAATGCTCCCCATTCCGGCAGGAAACTGCGTGAGAGTCGAGGGATTGAGAGTTGAGAGATATAGTGCGAGCGAGCGACAGGCCAGTATCACGCCCGTCACATCGTATTTCCCTGTTCAGTGGGGCGGCAGCATAGCGCCCTTGGCCGCACTGCCGCTCGCCGGGGCTGGGGTGAAACCACTCGGCCTGCTGCCAGGCCGCGACGCGTTTCAGGTGAGGCGCGTCGGCGTCCAGCCGCAGGATCTTCAACGGGCTCAGCCCAGCTGGAAGGGATAGACAGCACCGATAGCCAGAATCCCCGTCAGCTCATCCAGCGCCGCCAGCGTCTCCTCGGCAAGCTGCGGGTCGGCCAGGTCCTGGGGAGCCAGGCGGTCGCGGTAGTGACGCTCGACCCAGGCGGTAAGCTCGCCGTGCAGGGCGTCGTCCAGCAGCACACGCCCGGAGAGGGCCGCACGCTCGGCCGCCGAGAGCACCACCCGCAGGCGCAGGCAGGCGGGGCCTCCGCCATTGCGCATGCTCTGCTTGACGTCCTGGACCACCACCTCGCTGATGGGATTGTGGCCGGCCAACAGAAGATCCTGAAGGGTGCGCCAGACGCTCTCGCGCTCCTGGCACTCCCCGGGCACCACCAGCGTCATGCTGCCGTCCGAGTTGGAGAGCAGCTGGGAGTTGAAGAGGTAGGAGGCCACGGCGTCCTCGAGGCTGACCGCCGCTTCGGGGATACGTATCGGCACCAGCGGCGTGGCCATCTTGGTTCTCAGCTCGTTCAGGATGGCCTGCTCGTCGAGGAAGGCTCGTTCGTGATAGAGCAGCACCGGGCCGTTGCCCACACTGATCACGTCGTTGTGGAAGACGCCGGCATCGATGGCCTCGGGGTGCTGCTGGGCGAACACCCGTTGGGACGCCGTGAGGCCGTGCTGGCGGGCAATCGCCTGGCTCGCCTCCAGGGTCTGGCGCGCCGGATAGCGCCGGGGCGCTACGCTATCCTCGGCGCCCCAGCCGAAGGCCACCCGGCCATAGACGAAGAGATGCACTCCGGGCTCGCCGTAATCCGCGGCGAGGCGAGTATGGTTGGCCGCGCCCTCGTCGGAGAAGGCGGGGGTCGCCGGTAATGCCGGATGATGGGCGAAGCGTCTCTCATCGGCGAAGATCGCTGCCAGTACCCGGGCGGTGGTGGGCGGCTCCAGGCAGCGGTGGAAGCTCGACTGCAGGTTGGCTGGGGTGACATGCACCCGGCCATCCGGGGCATCCGCGGAGGGCGTTACCGTGGCGGCATTGGCGGTCCACATGCTCGAGGCCGAGCACACCGCGCGCAGGATCTGCGGCGCCTCGCCCGCCGCACGCACCAGCACCCGTGCATCGCTGCCGGCGAAGCCGAGCTGTCGCAGCGCCCCCAGGTCGGGGCGCTGCTGGGGCGGCAGCACGCCCTGGGCATAGCCGGCCTCCATCAGCGCCTTCATCTTGCCCAGGCCCTGCAGGGCGGCCTCCCGGGGATTGGCCTCCAGCCCACCGTGGGTCATAGAGGCGACGTTGCCCAGGGCCAGGCCGGCATAGTTGTGGGTCGGGCCGACCAGGCCATCGAAGTTGACCTCAAGAAAGTTGACCTCGCGCACGTCCGGGGCCGGCTGGCTCATAGCGTCACCCCCGGCGGCAGCGTCTCGGGCAGCACCAGCGCCTCGCTCTCCATGGAGGCGACTGGATAGGCGCAATAGTCGGCGGCGTAGTAGGCACTCGGGCGATGGTTGCCGCTCTCGCCGACGCCGCCGAAGGGCGCGTCGCCGGAGGCGCCAGTGGTCTGACGATTCCAGTTGACGATACCGGCGCGGATGCGCAGCAGGAAGTCGTCCCAATCATCGCGCTCCCCACCGATCAGCCCGGCGGAGAGGCCATAGCGGGTGTCGTTGGCGAGTGCCATCGCCTCGTCCCAGTCGCGGTAGCGATGCACCTTGAGCAACGGCCCGAAGTGCTCCTCGTCGGGTACCGGAAGGCCTGTGACGTCGATCAGCGCCGGGCTGAGCAGGCTGGTGCCGCTCTCGAGGCGTGCCATGCGCGCCAGCACCGTGCCCCCCAGCGCCTCCAGATCATCCTGGGCCTTGAGCAGGCCATCGGCGGCCGCCACGCTCACCAGGCCGGCATAGAAGGGCGCAGGGTCGCTGAACTGGCCGGCCACCCGCAGCCGTGAGATGGCGCCACTGAGGGCATCCAGCAGGTGGTCTCCCACCTGGCCCTCGGGCACGATCAGCCGCCGGGCGCAGGTGCAGCGCTGGCCGCCGGAGAGGAAGGCCGACTGCAGGATGGTCAATACGGCCGCCTCCTGGTCGGGCACGTCCTTCACCACCAGCGGGTTGTTGCCGCCGAGCTCCAGGGCCAGGATCTTGTCCAGCTGGTCGGCGAACTGGCGATGCAAAAGGCCCCCGACCCGGGCGCTACCGGTGAACAGCAGGCCATCGATGCCGGGGTTCGCCGAGAGCGCCTGGCCGGTCGCGGCGGCGCCCTGCACCAGGTTGATCACGCCATCCGGCAGCCCCGCCTCCTGCCAGCACTGCAGGGTAAGATCGGCGGTCAGCGGGGCCTGCTCGCTGGGCTTGAAGACAACGGCATTGCCGGCCAGCAGCGCCGGCACGATATGCCCGTTGGGCAGGTGGCCGGGGAAGTTGTAGGGGCCGTAGACCGCCATCACCCCGTGAGGGCGATGGCGCAGCACGGCGGTGGTATCCCCCAGATCGCGGCTGCGCTCGCCGGTACGCTCCTGGTAGGCGTGGATCGAGATCGCTACCTTGCCGATCATCGCGCCGACCTCGGTGCGGGCCTCCCAGAGCGGCTTGCCGGTCTCCTGGGCGATGGCGGCGGCCAGCGCCTCGTGGTGACGCTCCAGCACCTCGCGGAAGCGCTCGACCAGTGCCTGACGCTCGTCGAAGGGGGTGCGCGCCCAGGCCAGGAAGGCGACCCGGGCGGCTGTCACTGCGGCCACTACCTGGCCCCCGGTGGCGGCACCGCCTTCCCAGAGGCCATCCCCGGCCACCGGGTCGTGCTTGGTGAAGGCGTCGCCCTCGCCATCCAGCCAGGTGCCGCCGATCAGCAGCTGTCGTCTTGCCTTCATCACGCCTCCTCCTCGGTGTCCAGTATGCGCAGTGTGTCGCCGGAGGCGACCTCCAGCCGATGCGCCTCAGCCTCGTCCAGTGTCACCACGCCTGCCGCATCGGGCCCGCGTCCCAGCCAGGCGGCACAAAAGCCGGCCATGCCAGTGGTGGCCGCCAGCCAGCGCGGCCGTGGCGTATGCTCCAGGCTGCCGGCCTTGACCTCGACCCGGCAGCGCCGCGAAAGCCGCACGCCGCGCACGTCGTCGATGTAGGCCTCCACGGTGGGGCCGCCGTCGAAGATGTCGATGTAGCCCTCCCAGCGCAGGCCTTGCTTCTTGAGCATGGCCAGCGCCGGGCGAGTGTGTTCGTGGACCTGGCCGATGCAGGCCCGCGCCGCCTCGCTGAGGAAGGGGGTATAGATCGGGAACTTGGGCATCAGCTCACCGATGAAGCTCTTCTGGCCAAGCCCCGTGAGCTTGTCGGCCTCGGCGAAATCGAGCGGGAAGAAGTGGCTGCCCAGGCACTCCCAGAAGGGGCTACGCCCCTGGTCGTCGAAGACCCCGCGCATCTCGGCGAGCACCTTGTCGGGGAAGCGGTCGCGGAATTCGGCCAGGAACAGCCAGCGCACCATCGACAGCAGCGCGCCGTTGCGCTCATGGCGGCGGTCGGTGCCGCGGTACTCCGGCCGCAAGAACAGCGAGGCCACCTCGGCATCGCCGGTGTGATCGGAGCTCAGGAAGAGGGTGTCGATGGTGCGGTGCAGGTCGAGCTGTACCGAGGAATGGGCCAGGGTCCCGAGCCGGTAGTGGTAGAAGGGGATCTCGCGCCCCACCTGGCCCTCGATGGCACAGCAGCCGGCCAACCGTCCGCTCGCCTCGTCCTCCAGCACGAAGAAGTAGAGCCGCTGGTCCTGCGGCGTGCGCTCCTCGAAGGCGGCCAGCGTCGAGGCGATCTTGGCCGCCAGGAAGTCGCGGTTGTCGGGTAGCGAGGTGAAGCCCACCCCGGTTTCCCGCGCCAGGGCCTGCAACTCGTCCAGGTCGCCTTCGGCGATCGCTCGAATACGCATCACAGCTCTCCCTCGTCATAGCCTGGATCATGGGCGTCGACGCTGCCATCTCCCCCGCCGGACAGGGCCAGGGGGGCCACCAGCACGGCGCGCCCCTCCTCCACGCCCAGCCGCTCGGCATGCGCCGGGGAGAGCATCAGCTGGCCGGTGGGCGACAGCGCATAGCGCGCCACCACGCAGCGGAAATCGCCGAGGCGCTGGTTGGCGACCATCGCCGGCTCGGCGTCGGGCAGCGCGTGGGCGGGACGGATGCGCACCGGGTGCCAGGCGGCCCGTCGGAAGCTGGCCAGGCGCTCGCGCTCGCCCTTGATCACCGGGCCGGCATCGAAGATGTCCACGTGGCGCGAGCGCAGGAAGCCCTCGGCCAGCATCTCGGTCAAGGCCGGCTCGTGGTCGGGATGCTCGCGACCGATGGCGGCCCGGGCCTGGCGGGTGAGCAGCGCCAGGTAGAGCGGGAACTGCGGCATGACCTCGGCGATGAAGCTCTTCGAGCGCACTCCGGCCAGGTAGTTGATCTCCTGGTAGTCGCGCACGAAGAAGTGACGCCCCACGCTGTTCCAGAACGGCGACTCGCCCTGCTCATCCAGGTAGCCAGGAAAGGCCATCGCCAGGATCGCGGCGAAGCGCTCCGGATACTGGGCGATGAACATCAGCCGCGCCCGGCGCAGCAGGCTCTCGGCGCTGGTGCCCGTGTAGCGGGCATCCAGCGACAGGGCGCAGAGCAGGGTCGCCTCGGAGACCTCATGGGAGAGCGACAGGGTCGGCACCTCGCGCCGCACGTCGAGCTGTTGGGAGGCGTGGATCAGCGTCTCCTGGCGATAGGTGTAGTAGGCCTCGCGGGCACCGGCCTGGGCCCGGATGGTGGCGGTACCCGCCACCTCGCCACGCGCCAGGTCATCGAGCACGAAGGTGTAGTGCTCGTCGCCGGGTACCTCGACCTCGGCGGTGAAGGCCCGCTGGGAGCGGGCGATGCGCTCCTCCAGGCGGTCGCGGTGAGCCGGCAGGTTGGTCAGCCTTGGCGTCGCGCTGCCAGCAAGTCGCTCAAGGGCCGGCAGGTCCGCCGGGCGGACGGGGCGTATGACCAGCATGGCAGGGTCTCCACAAGACAGGGGATCGACGGCTGCGAGGCGGCTCACTCGTCGGCCACCAGCCTGGTCACGGCATGCTCGAGGCGGCGCATGCCCTTGATCAGGTCCTCCTCGGGAATCACCAGCGACGGCGCCAGGCGCAGCACGTTGGGGCCGGCGATCAGCGTCATCACCCCCTCCTCGAGGGCCAGCGCCATCAGATCCTTGGCGCGTCCCTCATAGTCCGGGGCCATCTCGGCACCGACCAGCAGGCCCATGCCGCGGATCTCGCGGAACACGCTGTGCCGGTGGTTGATCGCCTCGAGATGCTCGCGACACTGGTCGTGGCGAAGCTTCACGCCATCGAGCACCTCCGGGGTGTCGATATATTCCACGGCGGCCAGCGCCACGGCCGAGGCCAGCGGGTTGCCGCCGTGGAATATATCGACACCCCGGAGGTGCTCGAT